>Ga0209018_1000124_pt1 | contig 70142 bp, 54 predicted proteins | sample YNPBryBLVA2012_FD_185814 | JGI IMG/M metagenome (GOLD analysis project Ga0209018, IMG submission 185814) | Anoxygenic and chlorotrophic microbial mat microbial communities from Yellowstone National Park, USA - YNP Bryant BLVA 2012 (SPAdes)... ...
ATCACTTTCGGCAATGCCCAAACCAACGACTTCTAATTTGGTATTGCTTGGCTCCATTGTCGAAATCAAGGCACATACTTTCGAAGTCCCAATGTCCAATGCTATATTAAATATCGGTTTGTTTTTGTTCAAAATCTTCTCCCTATTCTAATATACTACCACTTGATTCGACCAACGAAGATCGATGTAATTTGGCAATGATGTATTAGTTTTCTTTTGTTGACTCATAAAAACATCAAATTTGTGAAATTTGAATTGCAAGTCCTGCAAATTACCAATTTTGACAATAATACCATTCAAAATCGAGAAACAAATACCTTCGGAGTCCTTCCATATCGAATTTGCTTGAATTTTTTTGGATTGACCAATGTAGTAATTTTTTAGGAAAACAGCGATATTTTCAATATCTTCTTTGTAGTTTTCATCGGATAATTTAGATAAATCAACTTTTGGCAACGAAAATCCTAATCGATAATTTCTTTTTGGCAAAGTTTCACCTTCTTCAGTTATAAATAATTCTTGATTTTTGCTGTTTTTTCCGATAGCTAATATATTCTTTACATCTAACGAGATAACAATTATGCCCGGATATGTTGTAATAAAATTTACTTTTCGAATGTAAGGATTTTGTAAGATGGTTTCTTTGATAAAATTAAAGTTGATGGAGGACAATTTGTTTGCTAAAATAAATCGGTAAATTAGATTTTGAATTTCGGATTGAGGTATATACTTGTTTCCGACAATTTTTATTTCTTTAATTTCGAGTTGGTTTTGCCAATAGTTTGTGTAGGCTATTATGCCCGGAAGAAAGATTATAGCAATGAATAAGTATAAAAAAGTTGCAAATTTGCGATTATTGCTAACTTTCGACGACTTTATATTCTCTTCTCTTTTATTTTGCTGCATAAAACAATTTTTTTAAAATATTCAGAATAAAACACTATCTCTAAATTATGTTATAGCTAACATTCACAAGAAATGTGTATGAATTAGAAATTCAAATAGTTTTGTGTGTTTAATTCCCCCCGTTAAATACAATTTAATATAAAAAAATTAAATTTGCAAGTATTTTTCGAAAAAAAACCTAATTTTTTATAATTTTTTTGATACAATGGTTGCAGTTGCTTGGGCTGTTGGTGTAACAAAAATATCTTGTATCATTACGTGCTTTGGTCTTGTTGCAGCAAATAAAGCAATATCAGCAATGTCTTCGGGTGTTAAAGGTTGATATCCTTTATAAACTTGGCTTGCTCTTTCTTTGTCTCCGTGGAAGCGAACTTCGGAAAATTCAGTCTCTACCAATCCGGGATCAATATTAGTAACACGAACATTTGTTCCATTCAAATCGATTATCATCCCTTTGGAAATTGCTCGTACAAACGATTTGGTGCCGCAATATACATTTCCACCAGGATATACTTCACGGCCAGCTAAGCTTCCGATATTGATTACAAAACCTTCATTGCGTTGAACCATATCGGGAATTATTACCCGAGAGCAATACAATAGCCCTTTGATATTGGTGTCGATCATCTCTTCCCAATCGGCTAATTCTCCTTCGTGTATTTTGCTCAAACCAAGTGCTTTACCAGCATTATTAATTAAAACATCAATTTTTTTCCAATTTTCGGGTAAATTCTCATAAAATTCTTTTATTGCTTCAAAATTTCGAACATCAACATCAGACCAAAGCACTTCGACAGAATATTTGGATTTGATTTCCTCGGCTATTTGTTGCAACCTTTCTTTGCGTCGTGCGATTAAAATTAGATTGGAACCATATTCGGCGAATTTTTGGGCACACGCCAATCCAATACCAGCTGTTGCACCAGTAATGAATGTTATTTTAATGTTTGCTTTCATTTTATTCTCGTAATTTTATATTTTCTATTATTTGTTTTGAGATATTCAATAACACTATTGTTACCGACCAAATGAGCTGCGCCAATGACAATAAAACACTGCTTTTTATCTTTCAATAATGCTTCGATTGAATTTGCAAATGATTCATTTCTTTTGTATAGAATTTCGTGAAGAATGTTTTGGTATTGTTCGCTTGTTTGATCAACATCGTTTAGTAAATCGTTGATTTTTTGGTCATCGCCATTTAACCAAGCTTGTATGATATCATTGATTTTTTGATCAGTAAGTTCTTGTTCTTCAATATTTTCGATAATTTCGTCGGCACAGCAATCGAATTTTTCAACAAGATTGAGCTGAAAATCAACTTCTTCCAACCCAACTATTGGTTTGCTTGTTTGGTTTGCCTTTTTGGTAAAATATAAATCCACTCCATTTTGAGCATTAATTTCGCCTTGCAATATTTCTTGTCGCTGCAAGCTAAAAGCAACAAACCACGGACGCAATCGTTTGATCGAGGATTCGTCCAATCCGAGTTCTTTTAATCTTTTAAAAACTTTTTTGTAATTTTCTGGTTTAAGTTTGTATTTTAAATCTATAGTATCATTGGCAAACATTCGGCTTAAAAATGATAGATGATTAATGCTGTTCATATCAACTTCGGTTGCAAGCAAATCCGAACGAGAAAAGGCGTCTTCGATATTGCTTTCGAAAGGAAACCATTCAGCTCGACCAAAGTGGATGGAACCAAAGATATAGGCTCTGGAGCTATCAGTTGAAATTTCGTAATAAAAATATTTGCTTTGTGCAACGAAAAAATTTTGCAAAAAGAGGAAAATAATAATTATTAACCTATGTTTGGTGTTATTCATAAATTTCATTTTGTTTTATTTACAAAATTATCAATTCTTAAAATAAAGAGGTGATTGAAATGAAATTTCTAATACTTTTTTTCGTTAATAAGTAATCAATTTTATTCGAAAAGTAATGAATCAAGAATTAACAGAATTACAGAACGAATTGGAAAATCATCTAACACCCCATCAAATAGTTGCAGAATTAGATAAATACATCATTGGTCAAGATGCAGCAAAAAAATCGGTTGCAATTGCCCTTAGGAACCGTTGGCGGCGTCAGAAGGTTGAAGGTCCCCTTCGAGAAGAAATTATGCCAAACAATATAATAATGATTGGACCCACCGGAGTTGGAAAAACCGAAATTGCCCGTAGATTAGCCACAATTGCCCAAGCACCATTTGTTAAAGTGGAAGCTACTAAATTTACCGAAGTTGGGTATGTGGGACGCGATGTGGAATCGATGGTTCGCGAACTTGTTGAGCGTTCTGTCCAAGTTGTGAAAGAGGAATTCCGAAAAAAATATGAAATAAAAGCAAAACAAGCTGCCGAAGACAGATTATTGGAAATTTTAGTTCCCGCAGGACCATCCGAAACAACATTTTTCAATCAAGATAACGAAAAACAAATTGAAGAATTAACCGAAACACGCGAAAAAATTCGTCAATTGCTTAGGAAAGGAAAAATGAACGACCGCGAAATCGAAATAGATGTAACGGTTGATTCGGCCGCATCGATGCAAATTTTGGGACCATTTGGTATGGACGAAATGGGAATGAATATCCAAGATATAATGAGTAGCATAATACCCAAAAAAACAAAAAAACGCAAGGTGAAAGTTTCCGAAGCAATGAAAATATTGGAAAAAGACGAAGTGGATAAACTTATCGATATGGATGCAGTTATTTCGGAAGCAATAAAGCGTGCCGAAAACTCTGGAATAATTTTCATCGACGAAATCGACAAAATTGTATCAAATTCATCGAACCGCGGTTCGGGTCCTGATGTTTCGCGTGAGGGTGTTCAGCGTGATTTGTTGCCTATCGTCGAAGGATCAACTGTTAACACAAAATATGGACCAATAAGGACAGATCATATTTTGTTTATCGCAAGTGGTGCCTTTCACGTATCTAAACCATCGGATCTAATACCAGAGCTTCAAGGGCGTTTTCCAATCCGGGTGGAATTGCAAAGTTTGACCGAAGAAGATTTTATTAAAATCTTAACCATTCCCGAAAATGCTCTTATCAAGCAATATCAAGCACTTTTGCGTAGCGAAAACATTGAACTAATATTTACAGATGATGCAATTCGGGAAATTGCTTCTATTTCGGCTACAATTAATAGCGAAGTTACTAATATCGGTGCTCGTCGACTACACACGATTATGACTTCGTTGCTCGAAGAAATTATGTTCGACGTTCCCGAAATTATCACCGACAACCGTATCGAAATAAATGCAGATTTTGTTAAATCCAAATTATCAAATATCACAAAGAATATTGATATCTCAAAGTTTATTTTATAGAAATCCTATAATAAAACCGATACATAATAGGATACTAAACTTGAAAAATCAGATTGTGATTGATAAATCAAATATATAGCAAATACAACAACTGCAATAATTCCTATTCCAACCAGGTATACTTGTTGAAATTTAATATCGAATACCACCGAAGTAGCTTTTAATATTCTGAATAATGAAGAAATAATTATTAATACAGAAAACATAATTATCAGGTTAAACATTATGGAGTCTATCTGCAATAGTTTATATAAAATCAAATCGAACGGCAATAAAAATACGATAGGTAAGCTTCCCCAAATAATAATGTTCATCACATCAAAATAATTAACCCTGCGATTTGTGATATACGCAAAAAATCTTATGATTAAGGCAATTAAGTAGATAATAAGTAAGAACAATAGTGCAAAAACAGCAATTCCAGCTATTGGAATCCATATGATTTTGAACAATAGACTTTGAACTAAAATATCGGGTATTAGTATAGTGAGTATAAATTGGAAACGTTCTGAGGTGATAAAATAATAACTCAAAGACTCAAAAAATATTCCAAACGAAAGGGCAATTATTGCACCTAAAGAATAAGTTAATGATGGCGATAAAATGCGCTGATCTCGTATATCTGCATAAAAATTATATGGTCTGAGCAATGCTCTTGTAATGTATTCCTGGAATCTTCTATAACGAGAATAAATTGCTAAAAAAATTGTAATGAGAAATAAACTCAATAAAATGAATGTGTAAACAGTATTGGTATAGTTCCCAATATCAAGCAAGGGCGGATTTTCGTCGTTGAATAAGGCTTTAACAAATGCAAATGAAGTCTTGTTTTTATTATTAATATCGATTAATCCATTTGTAACAAATTTGTCATCGATGTATTGAGTTTGCAAAATTGGATAATGAGCATAATAATCATTAAAATTATTTACCAAAGAGCCATTCCCGTTGTTGATTATTGAAAGTCGATAAAGATTATTTGCTATATAACTTTGATATTCCACACTAAAAGGATTGGAATATCCATCATGATTGTAGTTCTGAACTGCAACACCAAACGATAGTACTATTGGAATTGTGCCGAAGTGGTTTTTAATTTTTTTATAAAGTTCATTGACTTTGTCGATTTTTTCGCGTGTTTCGAAGGTTTGGAAAAATACAAAATCAATATAGTCATTAATCGTATTTTTATTTTCTGGATATATAGTTTTGTAAATTAATTTATCTGTGTTATCCTTTATCAATTTTCCGAGCTTGTTCAAAAATTCTTGATAACTGGTTTGATTGTCTTCCAATCCTTTTCCCAATCCAAAGCCAATCACCGAAGGATTTGATGAATAAACCGAAATGGAATTCCTTAACTGATTGGAATAGAAAGCAAGATTATTTTCCGACGAAATTGCTGTTATCGGCAAGTTATACAAAGGAATATCGATAAATGCCAACAAACCGTAGCGATCGCATAAATCTAATAAATACTTATTTGGATAAAAGTATTTAAATACAATTGCATTCGCTCCCAAAACTTTTAGTTGGCGGAAATCTTCGTCGAATTTCGAAGGAAGATTTATTTTTCCTTGTTGAATAAAATTTTCGACATAACCAACGGCTTTGAATGTGAATTTATTTCCGTTTAATTTAAAATATGGATTTTCGGAATTATGGACAATTTCGAAACTTCTAAAAGCAAAATTTGAAACAAACTCATCAATCAAAGAGCCGTTCGAATAAATTCTGCAAACTATTTCGTAAAGGTTTGGGGATTGGAGAGACCACAAATTAAAATTTGCAACCGTTAGCGTATTGCTTTTATTTATTTCCCTATAGGAATCTATTGAGAATGTGTTAAAATCAGTTTGGGCTATTATGGTTTTGGATTCTTTTTCGCGAAGTTGAATTTGATATGCATAAAGTTTGGTTTGAATTATTTTAGCAACATTTGTATCACTTGTGGATGTACGGAACAAATTATCCAAGTCTTTAGATTGGATGGCAGTATTGATTGTAATAGTAGCATTAGTGAGATTATTGTCTATTTTCGATTTGTAAGTTAAGTTTGATATGAATAATTGAGGACGAGCTTCTAAAAAAATATCTCTTGGTATTCCCCTTAGCTGCGAGGGAGCAAAAATATCGTTTTGGAAATAATTTACAGTGTTCTCGGCGGGCGTGAGAATTAGTTTTAAAATATTGTTTCGTGCAAGAATTTTGCGAGGTAATTCAACATTGAAAGGCAAATAATTACTCGAAAACTTACCAACAAATTGCTCGTTGACAAAAACTTCAATTTGACTTGCAACACCCAAAAATACCAAACACCAATTGAATTTATCGAGCATTGCTTTGTCAATCGTAAATTCTCTTTGATAGATCAACTTACTATTGGAATTCGTTAAATGGGGTATTGTTAGTTTGGAATAGGAATTATCTGGAGTTATCAAATCCCAATTGTTGTTTAGTTGATAAATCAATCTTGTGGATGATGGAAATAATTGCTTTACCTGATGATCCTTGAAATATGCAAATGAAGGGGATACTGTTAAAACAAACAATATTAATGAGATAATGATTTTTTTCATTGTTTATTTAGAATTGAAATTATGTAAATTATAAAATTAAGAAAAATCAAAGCAAAAGTTTAATTATAAAAGTTAAAAATTGTATAATTTAGAAATTATTCATAAGTGAAAACAATAAAAATGCTTCAAGTTTTACAACATCAAAAATCTGGCGAGGTGCTGGTTGAGGAATTACCTCCCCCTCAGTGCTTTCCAAATGGCATTTTGGTCGAAACTCACTATTCTTTGATTAGTGCCGGAACCGAAAAAACTTCGGTCGATAATGCCAAATCATCCTTGATTGAAAGAGTGAGGCGACAACCCGATCAAGCAAAACTTGTAATTGATTTTATAAAAAAAGAAGGATTATACTCCACCATAGAACGTATAAAAGCAAAATTGGATTCCTACAAAACTCTTGGTTACTCGGCTGCGGGAATAGTTTTAGAAAGTGATTGTCCAGAGTTTTCTCCTGGGGATAGGGTCGCAATTGCTGGAGCAGGTTATGCCAATCATAGCGAAATTTGTGCAATTCCCAAAAATCTTGCAGTTAAAGTTCCCGAAACTGTTGATTTAGCCCAAGCTGCCTATACAACTGTTGCTTCGATTGCTTTACAAGGGATTAGAATCGCCAACCCACAAATTGGCGATAATGTGGCTGTTATTGGTTTAGGTCTTATAGGGCAAATAACAGTTCAATTATTGAAAGCAAATGGTTGCAACGTTGTTGGATTTGATATTGACGAATCTACTTTTGATTTGGCTAAACAATTTGGTTGCGATGCTGTATTCCCAAGTAGTAAGGAATATTCAAAAGACGCAATAGCCCAAACAAATACAATTGGATTCGACTCTGTTATTATAACTGCATCCACAAATTCCAATCAACCAATCGAATTAGCCATTGATTTATTGCGTAAAAAAGGCTCAATTATCGTTGTTGGTGCAGTGACTATGAACTTGCCACGCGAGATTTTTTATCGAAAAGAATTAGAGTTAAAAATTGCAACAAGTTACGGACCTGGTCGCTACGATCCATTATACGAAGAGTTGGGATTGGATTACCCATTGGGTTATGTTAGATGGACCGAAAACCGGAATATGCAAACTATAATCGAACTACTTGCTAAAGGTAAATTGAATTTCCAAAAACTTACTACTCATAAATTTCCTATTCAAAATGCTCCAGATGCATATAAGATTCTTTCGGGAGAAATTAAGGAAAAATATCTTGGAATTCTAATCGAATACCCAGACCGTCCCGACAAACTAATTAAAGTTGTCAGCAAAAATACCGAAAATTTAAAGCTTGACAATATCAACATTGGATTTATTGGTGCTGGAGCTTTTGCCCAAAATCATCTTTTACCATCATTGAAAAAGGTAGGTGTAAACTTTGTTGCAATATCCAATTCAACATCGTTAAGCACATTTAATGTTTCCCATCGTTTTGGATTTGAACGACAATATTCCCTTGGCGAAGATGTTGTGGCAGATCAAGATGTGAACGCTATCTTTTGTGCAACACGTCACGATTCTCATTGGAAATTTGTTGTGGAAGCATTAAAAAAACGCAAGCCTATTTTTGTTGAAAAACCACTTTGTGTCAATGAAGAGCAACTTTATGAAATACTCGAAGCCTACAATGAATTCAATGGCAAAGTATTTGTTGGGTTCAACCGCCGATTTAGCAAACCATTCCGTAAATTGAAGGAATACTTCGACCAAACCAAAGACCCAATGAATATCATCTACCGAGTTAACGCAGGATTACTCCCAAAAGATCATTGGGTGCAACTACCCGAAAATGGTGGAAGAATTATTGGCGAGGTGTGCCACTTTATCGACACAATAAACTATTTAACGGAATCTCTTCCAACAAGTGTATTTGCTTATTCGGCATCGACACACAAAACGGAATATTCAAATTTTGATAATGTTTCCATAGTAATCAAATATTTAGATGGATCAATCGGAACAATTGTATATTCTTCTATGGGCGACAACGCAATGCCCAAAGAGTATTGCGAAATTTTTTGTGAAAGCAAATCCGCAATTATGGACAATTTTAAAACTGTTAAATTCTATCGAGCAGGCAAAGAATACTCACATTCGTTTGATGGTGATAAGGGCATAAAAACCGAAATCGAAGAGGTAATTAAGAGTTTGAAAAATGGCGAACCATTCCCGATTGAATTTAATTCAATTGTTGCAACAACCAAAACAACTTTTGCTGCTGTTGAGTCGTTAAAAATTGGGGAACCAGTTGATATAAAAATTAGTTGATGAATTATCTGTGAACCAAATAAAAAATATTATACTTTTGGTTATTCTTGTTTTGTATGCTTTTACAGATTTGAGAGCCAACAAAGCTTATCCTTTGGTGGTGGCTAAGAGGTTTGAATATCCAGGTGGACGATTGGTCGCAAATACCTATGATCGAGAAACATACTTTTTTCTTAAAAAATCGTGGATAGAAAATTCCGAAACTATCCTTAAATGGCGTGGAACAAATCGCAGTGAATTAATTGGCATTAGATTGGGTTTAGATAAAATCTTGGATTTGGAAATCGTAAGTAGACAAATTATCCTGATAGGGCAACATTCAAATAAACTTCTTTGCCAGTTTTATAATTTTGATATGGAATTACAATCATCATTTTTGTTAGACACCATAGTTGAACCTATTAGCTATTTTGCAAAAATTAAAAAATATCACCATACTTACTTCTTTTTGGCAAACAATAAGTTATGGACAATTCAACAAAATAATGACCAATTAATCCCCAATTTGTTTTATGGGAACATCGAAGATTATGATTTAATAAATAGTAATTTATATTTAATTGAAAAACACGATCAATTCATTGTTTTAAAAGAATATCAAGAACTAACAAAATTTAGTCGGCAAATTCGATTGGAATCAGCCGAAATAAACAAATTTCGATTAATTGGAGATTATATTTTTGTAAAGTCTACATTTCCAGAGATCAATTCAACTTTGGTGCAAATTATTTCCCGAAAAAACTTTAGGGTAATATATAAAAATATTTTTGACTTAAACTCCAACCTGATCGATTTTAAACTAGAAAACGATGCACCAGCAATTTTTTATAGCTATGTTGACCAAAGTAAAATATCTATTGAGAAAATCACAATACTAAATCAAAATCCAGAAAAAAAATCTATTAGTTTAAACCAAGAAATTTACGAACCAATAAAAATTGAAATTCAAGAAAATCACATTTTTTTGGTTGCTCGAAATTCATTGATAATATTAAATAGCAATTTAAAAACTAACTTGCTATTCAAAAGCCAATTTGGAGGAAAATTAGGGGATAGCCTAAAAATTCAATTCCAACCGAATAAATTAATACTATCAACCGAAAATTATTCCGAATTACTGGAAATCAAGGAAAATCCGTATTGGTTTGTTTATTATATATATTTTAATTTACTAAAATTTATTATACCGATTATTTTGGGTTTGATTGCATTTATATTTTTCAATTTATACAATCGGCAAAAGAAAGTCTTTACGGAATTATTAAATTTGCCGAGTGCAAATATATTCATTATTTTGGATGCTAAGGGCAATGTGGAATATCTTAGTGCCAAAGCTCGTGAGTTGTTGATGATCGATCCAGCTGTTAAAATCAATGTGCCTTTACCTGAATTATTAAAAAATCAAATTTATGAACCAATATTAAGTTTTTATGAGCAAGCAATTCAAAATCCAAGTTATCATAGTCAGAAATTAACAATAATCAACAATAGAGAAGCTCGGGAATATTTATTTAGTATATCACCATATTTTAGTGTTAGTGGTACTTTAAATGGATTTTTAATAAATGCACTGAATATCACCGAGCAATTGGAAAGAAAAAAAATGTCAAATTGGGCACAGTTGGCACACGATATGCAAACAAATCTTCTGACAATTAAGCTGAATGCAGAACAAATGGTTTGCGACGAAAATTCCGATAATAACGATCGCAAGAATCGTATTCTACATCAAGTGAATTTACTTCAAAAGCGGGTTCGAGATATCGTAACAATTGGAAGATCGACAAATTTGGAATTGGTGGCAACCGATACAATTGAATTAATGAACGAAGCTGCTTCGGAATTCGATAGAACTATGTTTCCAAATGTTGATATATCAGTGATTTGTGAAAAAATTGATTTAGTGTGTGATAAACCAAAGATTTTGAGAGCAATACGCAATTGTATCGAAAATGGAATTAAAGCATTACCTGATGGCGTAGGTAGAATTGATTTGAATGCTTGGACCGAAGGGAAAATGGTCTGCTTATCAGTGAAAGATAATGGCAAAGGAATGGACGAGCTCACTAAAAAGAAATTTCTCGAACCATATTTTTCTACCTCCAAGGATGGTTCGGGATTTGGAATTGGTACGATAATCATACAACAAGCAGTGGAATTACACAATGGAAAAATCGAAATTAAATCAAAACCTGGTTTAGGCACCGAAATTATAATAAAATTACCTAGAATAAGAAAGAATTGATATGCTAAAGAATTGGGATAATACCAAAAAAGTTAACGTGTTTATTTTATCGACAATTATCATAATTGTTGCCGCATTTATGTTGTTTTCGCCAAGTGGTATTATTAATCGAATACTTTTGACAAAAAAACAAAAGGAATTACTTCAGCAAATTGACTATGAAAAGAAAATTCAAGATAGTTTGTTGAAGACAATAGATGTATTGCAAAATGATACTTTGGAAATCGAAAGAATTGCACGCGAAAAGTATGGAATGAAAAGACCAAACGAAAAAATATATCTCGTTCCTCGCAAATAAAAAACTGCCTCGATTTTTTGAGGTCGAGGCAGTTTTTGTTAATGTTCCTTGATTGTTTGTTGAATTTATGGGCGACCTGTTCCTGTGCCAAATCCACCACGGCCACCATTACCTTTACGATTTTTGATGAACTCAAGCCATTTGTCGAAAAGATCTTTTTGTTCATCTGTTAATATTGAGCGAATTGCATCAATCATTGTATCGTTGCAAGCTTTGAGTGCAGCTTGGAGTTTTTCTAACTCGCCAGATTCTTGAATATCCGAGCGCAATTTTTCGTTAATTGCTTTAATTTGAGCGCGAGCTTCTTCGAGAGTGATTTCGCCAGCATCTAATTTTGCTCTAACTTCTTGTCGGGCAGCAGCAGCTTCTTCCAACAATCCTTGAATAGCTTCGTGGAATGCTATACGAGCAGTTCGTTGGCAATCGCGATGAGTGAGCATTATTGCTTTAACTTGTTCAAGTTGTTCTGGAGTTAATTTTAACTGACGAAGGATTTGTCCCAATGGCAAGGCAGGTTCTTTACCGCCAAATAGCATACCATTTTGGACTCTCTCGGGCGTAACTTCGTTGAGCAGCATTGGATCGCGGTCCAATTGGCATTCAGAATATTGAATTGGTTCAACATAATCACCAGCGGACATAAATAGTGCTTGACTAAAAATATCATCCGATGGTGTAGTTGTTCCATTTTGAGTGCAAGCACTCATTCCAAACATTAATGCAATTGCGATTGCAAAAATACTTGTTGCTGATAATAGTCGTTTCATTTTTCGACCCTCCTTTTTTTAAAAAAAATTTTTTGATTTAGATACTTTTGTTTATGTACTTTTTTGATTATTAGACAAAATCAGTTTACAAATGGTTTAATTGATTTCGAAAAATTTTTAAATTATTTTAAGATTTTTCCAGTTTCTAATTTCCAAAGAACTAAATCCAATTCTTCAATGCTAATTCTATTGTAATTACACCAGTCTATGTAAATACGTTCCAAATTTTCATAATTTTTTTTGTGAATGTTTTTGGGAATTTGTTCAATTACCCCAAAACGATGCATCATACGCAATATGTGACGATCCAAAATTGGTAATCCAAATTGTCCGATGTTTCTTAAAAAGTGAGCAGTTTCTTTCATTCCAAAGCCCATCACTTGGAATAGTAATAGATTTCGCTTTTCGAAAACATCAATATCTTTCTTTAGAATTTGAATTATTTGGTCGAAATTATCTCGATTACATAAAATATATTTTGATTTTTGGTTATGAAAACGAATGTAATTTTCGGGTTTTCTTAATATATTCTTGGGGTCTATTGGGTTGTTAAAAAAGTCAATTTGCTCGAATATTTGCTGAACTTTCATTGCATTTTCGGCTTTACTCATTGGGGTGCACAAACAATAAACTAATTCGTAAAAGTATTTTTGCTCGGGGACTGATTTGAATTCTAATAACTTTGAATGGATTAAGTGTTGATTCTCTTGATAAAAACGGATTACTTCTCTGGGTAATTTTTGCATTTTAACTATTTATATATCAATTGAAATTAATAAAATAAAAAGACGTATTAACGGAAAAAGATTTACTTTTATGAATACTTTAATTTTATTCACAAGCCACCACGGCACAACAAAAAAGTTAGCAAATCAGTTAGCCATTGATTTAGAAGTTGATACCGATTTTGTTTTGGATTTTAAACAAAACAAGAAAATTGATTTATCAGGTTTTGATTTAATTATAATAGGATCATCCATTCATATGGGATCAATACCTTCGGATTTCAAAAAGTTTTTGCTCGAGAACCTAAAATTATTATTAACCAAAAAAATTGCAATTTTTATGTGCGGAATGGAGAAAGGTGAATCGTTAACTTTGGAATTCCAAAATAATTTTCCAAATGAATTGCGAAATCATTCAATTGCTAATGCTCTGTTAGGTGGAGAATTTTTGTTCGAAAAAATGAGTTTTTTGGAAAAATTAATAATAAAAAAAATCAGTGGACTTGCTGAATCCAAATCCGAAATTGATTATGATGCATATTATGATTTTGTGGAAAAATTAAAGTTTACGGCTTAGTTCGGTAAGGATTTTCTTTTCTCGCTCCGTTAAACTTTGATAACCAGAAATTGAAATTTTATCTAAAATTTCATCTATTCTTCTTTGGGTTATCTCCTCACCTTCGATTATCAAAGTGCTTTTAGGAGAATAAGGATTTGTTTGTTCTTGTTCAATTTCATATAGTTTTCTTTCGAAAGTATCTTCTTGTTTAGGTCGAGACCAACGAACTTCGAACATATTGCGTGGTTGCTCGTGTCTCTCATAGGTTTGGGAATAAAAATCACGAATAGATGAAGATTTTCGACGAAACAGCCTATTTGTCCAACCTTCAAAAAGTTTAAACACACCAATGCGATCGCCAAATAGCATTAGTAACAAGCCTGTGAGTGCACCACCCAAATGGGCAAAGTGGGCTACTCCATCATTGGAACTAAAACCTGAAAAAAGTTCGATTGCTGCAAATATTATCACGAACAATTTTGCTGGTATTGGTATAAACAATGGAAACATAAAAATTGGACGATTAGGGAAAGTTAATCCAAAAGCGAGCAAAATTCCATAAATTGCACCGCTTGCTCCAACAGTTGGTCCAACTTGTCCAATTAATGGACCTATAAAGATTTGCGATAATCCAGCTCCAATTCCCGAAAGTAAGTAATAAACCAAAAATCGAGTGCTTCCCCAACGATTTTCTAATTCCATTCCAAACATCCACAATGCAAACATATTGAAAAACAAATGCCACAAACCACCGTGCAAAAATTGATATGTAACGAGTTGCCAAACCCAAAAATTATTTGATGTCAAATAATTTAAACCATCAGAAAAAAGTGGATTCAAAGCAAAAAGATGCATAAAAATATAACTAAATGGAGTGCCAAATAGTGTAAAAAATTCTAATATAAAGTATTGTAGAATATAAATCCCGATATTAATAATCAATAATGATTTTATTACGGGAGGCATAGTATTTTTAAACATAATAAACTTAATTTTATGTGATAATTGTTTAATTCTTATTAATTTTAAAGTTAACGAAATTTTTCAGTAAAAATTGCTAAATGAATCGAATAATTAAATTAAAAAATCAAGCTTCTGTAAAAAGAATCAACGATGGTAATCCCTGGATATATTCAAACGAATTAGTTGATTTGCCCGATATCGAAAACGGCTCATTAGTTAAGGTTGTAGACAACAAACAAAACGATTATGGATTGGGTTTTTACAACCGCAATAGTCTATTTGCTGTTCGTTTACTTTTTGTTAAAGAAGTGAATTTAGAACTAATTAAATCAAGAATCAGCAATGCGATTATGATTCGCGAAAAATTGATAGAAAATCCCAAGTTTTGTAGAGTCGTTTTTGGTGAATCGGATTTTTTACCCGGTTTAATCATAGATAGGTATGGAGATAACTTTGTCATCGAAATTTTGAGTGCGGGGTTTGAGAAACTAAAGGAATTAGTCGTTAAATCTATTATCCAAATTTACACAAAAACACAAGGAATTTTGCAAAAAAATTCTTCGATTTGGAGAATTAAAGAAGGATTGACAACTGAGGACGAAATACTTTATGGAGAAATTCCCGATACTTTGACAATAGAAGAAAATGGAATAAAATATAATATCAATCTTCTTAAAGGACAAAAGACAGGGTATTTTTTTGACCAACGACTTAATCGCTTGTTTGTTCAACAAATAGCAAAAAAAAGTAAAGTATTGGATTTGTTTTGCAATCAAGGTGGATTTGCTTTGAATGCTGCAAAAGGCGGAGCAAACAAAGTTCTTGGTGTGGATATTCAATCCGAAGCAATTCAGTCTGCCAAAAAAAATGCAGAAATCAACAATTACAGCAATATTGAATTCATCGAAAATGATTGTTTCGATTACCTAAAAAGTAATTCGGACAAATTTGATATAATAATTTCCGATCCACCGGCTTTTACCAAAAGTAAAAAAAATATTCCCGAAGCAATTGGTGCATACTATCAAATCAATAAACTTGCAATCAGAAATTTAGAGAAGAATGGTATTCTACTTAGTTCGAGTTGCTCCCATCATATTTTTGAAGATAAATTTTACGAAATAATTCAAAGAGCAGCCAAGGACAACAAACGCAGCCTAAGATTAATATATCGTGGTTTGCAATCGCCCGACCACCCTATTTTGGATGCATTGCCTACCACAAAGTATCTTAAATTTTTTGGATTTATTGTGGATTAATTTACATTTGGATTAATTTTTTGCATTCTGAAAAAACATCTTGTGGTTTTATAAGCTTCATACAATTGAAATGCAAAAGTGGACAATGGTTGCGCCCAATGTGCGAACAAGGTCGACACCAAAGTTGTTTTTCAACAATCGAATGGGTGGTGCGATAAGGAGCAAAACCTAATTCCTGGACCGATGAACCAAATATTGCTACAATTGGCGTTTGACGAGCAGCTGCAATATGCATCAATCCTGTATCGTTGGTTATCATCAAAGTTGATTGATCGATTAACTTTGCAGTCTCGACCAAGCTGGTTTTACCTACAAAATTGATTAATTCAACTTGTGAATTTTTTTCGATGTAATCAGCTAATTCTTTTTCTGTGTGTGAGCCTAAAAGGCGAATTTCTAATTTATCCTTGTATTCTAAATCAAGCAATTGAATTAATTCAACAAAGTATTGAGCTAACCATTGTTTGGTTTTATGGGCAGCACCAGGTGCAATCGAGATAACAATTTTGTCATTTTTGTAATTTTGTTTACTGGATAGATAGGTTTGTTCGTCATCGAACCAAAACTCCAGTCCCAAGTTGTCTTTATGCACATTGATAAACTTATCGAAGGAAGCAAAGTAATTCTCCACTACATTAAAATCCTTGATTAATGGCTTTTTTAGGTATACCAATGATAATTTGTGTAACCTTTGTTTGTGAACTTTAAATAAGTAATCATATTTAAGGATTGTTATAATTTTTTTTGAATATCTGTTATTATGTAAGTCGATAATTATGTCATAATGGGTATTATTATAAAAAGATTGATTTCTTTTAGCATATTCGGAAAAGTTTGTTTTTAAGTCATTTTTTGAAATATAAATTTTATTATCAATTTGTGGATTGAACCTAATAATATCGCTATAATTGCTAAAAGTTATATAAGAAATTTGACTTTGAGGAAATGTTTGTCTTAAACTTCGAATAATTGGAGAAGTTAGAACTATATCTCCAATCGAACTTAAACGAATAATTAAGATATTGTTTATATTATCAATTTTATTTGTTTTTTTATTCAAAATTATTAATTTTGATTTAAGATAAAAACAATATTACGAAAAAAATGAAATTCTCAATAGAAAATGACGATAAGGTAATCGTATTTACAATTAAGGAAGAAAGCATTGGTGCCGACAATGCCCCCGACCTAAAAGCAAAGATATTAATCGAAGCCCAACCAGATATTCAAGGTATGGTTTTCGAAATAAGCAAGGTGAAATCAATGGATAGTTCGGGTTTAGGAGCTTTTTTATTAGCCCATCGTCAGTTGCGTGACTACAATATTCCAGTTCATATCGTAAATGCAAATAAATTTATTCGTAGCTTAATGTCGATGACAAAAATTGACCAACTCTTTTATTTTAGCGATGATGTGGAAACTGCAAAACAGTTAATTCTCAATAACCAAAAAAACAATTAGGTCTGGCTATGTTTATCGATAAACAAACAATTTCGAATATTTTGGAGCAAAAACAAATTAATTATGATTTTTACGAGCACCGAAATCAACTCACTTTGATAATAAAAAAAGATGTTCTAATCGAGGTAATGAAAGAATTGAAGGAAAATCCCGAAACAAGTTTTGATATGTGCATCGATATCACTGCTATTGATTGGCTCAAAAAACCATATAGGTTCGAAGTTGTCTACATACTATACTCTTTACCCAAAAAGTGGTATTTAATTGTAAAAACGCCAGTTGAAGAGCACGAACCCCATTGTCCTTCGGTAACTTCAATTTGGGAAAGTGCTAATTGGTACGAACGCGAAACTTATGATATGTATGGCATTATATTCGACAATCACCCATTTTTACGTCGCTTTTATATGACCGAAGATTACAAAAATCCCGAAACTGGCGAACCAATTTATCCGCTGCGTAAGGATTTTCCATTAATGGGTATTCCAGATTCTTTGCCATTGCCACCATATCCCGAAAAATATGGATTCATCGAAGACAAATAAATCAATTCTTATAACAATTTAATTTATACATATTAAACGCCAAATAAAGTCAGATTTTTTTTGCAAATAATTATTTATTCAGAGGTTTGATTTATCTTTGCTTTACCTTGGGATATCTCGATAATCTTTTTAATTACACCATCATATTTTGATTTTAGAATTTTGGAAGTGAAGGTAACAACGTCCGTGTATGTTTCATTGGTTTCTACCGAAATTGGTTCCAGCAGTCTCTTTATCGCGTTAACCATCGAATAGTCAACCACAATTTCTAATTTTCTGGTAAAATATTCAATTTTGCTCGGAACGGAACTCAAAACCTGATAAGCTGCGTCGTAATATGCCCGTGCTAATGGTCCTACACCCAATTTTGTTCCACCAAAGTAACGAGTAACAATCACCAAAACATTGCAATAATCAAAGTGCTTGATAGCTTGGTAGATTGGTTTACCAGCAGTTCCGTTTGGTTCGCCGTCGTCGGAATATCGAAAAATCTCGTTTTGGAAACCAACCGTATAAGCAAAGCAATTATGGGTTGCGTCGTAATAATCTTTGCGGTGTTTTTCCAATATTTCCTCAGCCTGAATCTTGTCGGAAATAGGAAAGGCAAAACCAAGGAATCTTGAACCTTTTATTTTTATTTCGGATTGGCTGACTGTTGCTATCGTTTTGAAAAAATCATTAGGATCAAGATTTTGAATCATTCAACTGTTCAAGGAAAATTTTACGTAATTTTTTTAATTCTTTTCGAAGTTTTGGGGAGAAACGCAATTTCCAAACCATCCACATTGCTTCGTAGATTATTTTTTTATTCATCTTGGAAATTCCACTGCGTCGTTCGTTGAAAATAATGGATATTTCTTTTATCCGAGCTCCCATTTTCCATAATCTAAAATTCATTTCGATTTGGAAGCTATATCCATTCGACGCAATTTCCTTAAGGTTAATCAATTTTAATGCATTTGCACGGAAACATTTGAACCCACCTGTTCCGTCCATTAATGGCATTCCCGTTATGATTCGGGAGTAAATATTCGCTCCATAACTCAGAATCAAGCGAGAAAGAGGCCAATTAACTACGTTAACGCCTGTAACATATCGAGAACCTATAACCAAATCGTAATCTTTGATATACTCCAAGAATCGCTTTAAATCATTAGGGTCGTGCGAAAAATCAGCATCCATTTGCATAATTATATCGAAACCCCTGTCCAAACAATATTGGAAACCATCGCAATAAGCCGTGCCCAATCCCATCTTTTTTTCGCGCCAAAGCAAATGTAGTTGTTCGTCGTATTCCATTAATTGTTCAACACGGCGAGCAGTGCCATCTGGAGAATTGTCGTCCACAATCAAAATATGTGTATCGGGAACTGATTGGTGTATTGCATTAATCAAGTTCTCGATGTTATCAATTTCATTGTAAGTGGGAATTACAACTATTGATTTCACTTGTTTATCTCCCTAAGTTTGTCCGTGACCTTTAATCATCAACCAAATTGTGCGAAGGATGATTTCCAAATCCAATTTGATTGAGTAGTTTTCGATATAATAAAAATCGTCCTTTAGTCTATTTTTGATTTCTTCGAGCGATAGTTCGTAGGAAGTGTATTTTACTTGCCACCAACCAGTTATTCCTGGTCGAACTTTATGCCTTCGACTATATTGAGGTATGGCTTTCGAGAATTCTTCTACAAAGTGGGGTTGTTCGGGTCGTGGTCCCACTACGCTCATATCGCCAATTAGTGTGTTCCAAAATTGTGGTATTTCGTCCAAGTGGGTTTTGCGAATAAATCTTCCAAATGGAGTTACTCTTGGATCGTTGCTCGATGTCCAATTTGGTTTTGCTAATTGCTTATCTGTATACATCGAACGAAATTTATAAATTTTAAAAATTTTTCCATCTTTGCCAACTCTGTTTTGTACATAGAAAATTGGTCCTTTTGAAGTCAATTTAACTATCAACCCAACCATAAACCAAATAGGAAAACCAATCAGAAGGACTAATGCACTGAAGACAATATCGAATAGACGCTTAAAAAAGGCTTGATAGGGCTTTAATATTTTGGTATTTATTTCGATTAAAGGTATTCCCCATAAATTTCGAGTTTTTGCTTGTCCAGTAAATGCATCGTATAGATCGGGTTCAATTTTCACTCGGATGTTATTTTCCGATGCGGTATATGCCAATTCCATCAATTCTTCGTAGTTTTTGTGTAAAGATCCCAACAAAACAACTATTTCGGGTTTGTGTTTTTGTGCAATTTCAATAAATTTGCTTAAATCTTCGTAGATTGGTATTTCGTAATTATCTGGGAAAGGAATATTCTTTTCGGTAATTAACAATGCAACTGGATGATAACCCCATCCTTTGGATTTAAGCGAAAGATTGGCAAAATCGATACAACTTTTCAAATCGCCAACAATAATGATTGGAATTTTTATTATGCCTTTTATTCGCATTTTTTTCTGCAGTAATCTATTGGAATAGCGAAACACCGAAATTGTTGTTGTAAATACAACTAAGTAGCTCAAAAACAACATCCTTGGTGAATTACTTGTGTCGGTATAAACTAATAGAATAATTATCAAAGTTCCCCAAAATACGGTTTTGACAACACCAGATATTTCCTCGATTGGAGAGAGTTCATACCAATTTTTATACATTCCCATAAAAACAAGTAAAGCATACCAATAGACAATAAAAAATATATAAGTTACTAATGTTACTTCCAGATCAGGTATGATTTGGGATTGAAAAAATCCCGAATGGAATCTTATCCAATATTGGAGGATAAAACTAATTGTAATTGCAAAAAAATCTGCTATTATTTCGGATAATATTTGTAATCTATTACTGTTCAATGGTATGAAATTTGTAAAAATTGTAAAATTACAAAAAAATTAAAATTCATTTAATATTATTAATAATCTTATGTAATTATCTATTTGCTCATTTGTTTTTAAAAATTGATATGATGAAACTAAATAGAGATTATTAATTAACTCGTAGCCAAACGAAAAATTAATTGATAGAGTTTTTTCCAAAATTCCATCCAAAAATGTAACTTCATAGGGATCGCCGGCAAATCCAGTTGAAGGATTTGGGTCTCGGCGAGTGTATCTGGCGTCGCCACCAACATTTCGTATTAAATTGCCATCGCTGTTGTATTGGTTCGCACCGTGGCGGATGTATTTTATTGAGAATTTAATTGGGAACCGCTGCCCCCACCAATAATTAACCAACATTCCATATTGTTCGGAATTTGGTTGCAATTCCGAACCAATTTGTTGGTTATCATTTGTGTAATTATTCTTTGGACTAAAATGCGAAAAGGTGTAGGGTTCCACCCGTGCGTATTCCATTCCAAAATCTATATTATAATCCGATGAATAGATTGTTGCAATATTGAATGCGGTTTTGTTGCTCCAATATCCTGTACCAATTTTTTCGAAAATTATGTCATCAAGCAAAAAAGTTGATTTTATAGTAAAATTCGAAAAAGGTCTTATCGTAAAATCCATACCCATAATCGAATTGTCTCGATCGTGCAACTGATGTTCCAATGATTTAAGGAAACTTAATGGATTTAGATAGGCAATATCCAATCCTCTATCGGAATAAATTACCGACTCCCAAAAAGCAATTTCTCCCCAACTTGGACGAACCGAAAATCGGTGCTGATTAATAAATTTACTTGAAATTTTGGTGTTAATGCCCGATTGTTCTTTGCTTTCGATCAAACCGATCAAACTTCCAAAATAATAAGTATATTTAAAATTTGAAAATTTTGCAGATAAAGTAATAGCATCAATGGGTGGTGAAGTCGTGGAAATATAGGTGGATTGGAACAATCCAGCCCCCATTTTTTCTTCCATTCTTCCAATTTTTGCTTGGAACCAACCACTTTGGAAAGTAATATGGGATTGAGTTAAATCGATATCGCTATCTAATTTTGCAAACTTAAAACTCTTGCTATATTCGGGGTTGTAGAAAGCCAATTGTTTGTCGCCAGCGATTTTTCGTCCATTTGTTGCTTGTAAATAAAAACCTAATTTGTTGTCGATAGTTCCGTTCAATCTCAATCCCAATGTGCCTATTGTTACATAACGAGAACTATCAACCTTATTATAAACAAAGTCGATTGAACCTAATGGACGAATATCCACACTATTTACAAAGTCATCATATTTATAAAAAACTTTTTCGGTATGATCAAAAAAACCACTCCAAAATATATTTTTGGTATGTGTTAGGGATGGGAAAATAACTGAATATTCAGCTTTTGTTATTCCAAATTCCTTTTCGTACTTTTGCAGTAAATCAATGTCACTATGGGTTAGTTTGGTTTGATTATCCCTTGCTGATCTTAAAATGCTTACAATTTCTTGTTTTTGCAAAGGGATGTGGGTTAAAGGTGTTGTGCCCGTTAGACCTTTAGTTTCCAATCTCAACAAAAAATCATAAACAGAATTGGAAATTGGCACATCTTCAATTTGTGCCCAAATATTTATTATGGGAAAAAGTAGGTAAATTATAAGGATGGAAAACCTCATAACTCACTCTATCTCGTGGAATTTAGATAAATTGAATATAGGATATTTATCAATGCTGCTGCGGCACCAACTATGGCGGCATAAGCTCCCCACTTTTGGATTTCCAACCAAACGGGAATATCGGGATCGCGTGGGACGTAAATTTGATCGCCAGCATTCACGGTAACTCCTTCGCCAGGTTTATCCCAAACTAAATTGCGACCACGAATGATCCTTGCACGCGATTTAACTGCACCATCAGCATAACCTCCAGCCATTTGAATGTAGTATTCCATCGGTTTATTGGGGACAAATTCCACATACCCAGGATTTTTGACTTGTCCAAAAACATATACTTGCTTTGGATGTTTTGGAATGTAAATCACATCACCTGCTTTCAAAGTGACGTTGTTATTTTCATCATTTTTATTGAATAATAAATCGAAATCGCAACTCACATAATTTTTGGGATAATTCATATCTATCAAAAATCGGGTTGTATCCTCCAAAGTTAAATTACTATACTGGAATGATTCATTGTATAATCGGGACAAATCCATTTGATACTCGTCGTTTTTGTTGAAACGATAAATGCGTGCTAATGGTAAATAAGCTTCTGCAGTAAATCCTCCAGCCATTTCGATTATATCTTTAACTTTGGACTTGTTGGGTTGGAACAAATAAACTCCGGGATACTGAACTTCGCCATAAACCGAAATCACTCCCATTTGCTCAGATTGTTTTGAGTGTTTGCTACTTACGACGATAACTGCACCTGCTTGAATAGGAGCATCGGGTGATAACAAATTACCTAAACTATCAACTTGTAAATTGATTATTTGGGTCCCTTGATATAATTTTATATTTTTCAAATCGGCATTAGGAGTAAAACCATAGCCAAATTTTAAAAGTGTTGAGATTGAATCGTATTCTTTGTAAGGCAAAGTGATTGGGCGGTTCACTTCGCCAGCAATTGATATTTGGGGATAATCATTTAATTCGAAGGGAACAATAATTTCGTCTCCTTCTTTTATGTATGGATTATATGCTGGATTATTTGTTACTTTGGATTTTTCGATGTCGACATTAATCGAAGTTCCATCATTACGCAAAAGCAAGATGTTACGAGAGTAATACTTGGATATAGGCATAATTTTGCCTTCCGAATAAGTTTTGAACTTATCTTTGTTTTGTTCATTGTATTTTCGGATAATTGAATATTGAGTTTGGGAAATTTCGGTCAAATTTATTTTATTGGCATATTCCACTGCCGACGAAACTTGAAATGTTGATGGGATGATATAAGAATTTGGAAATATAACATTCCCTTTGATACTAACAAGCGACAATCTTGATTTAGTTAAAGTTAATTCAACTGTGATATTAGGATTTCTTTTTTTTAGAGATCTTTCTATGCTATCTTTGGCAGCTTTTAGCGATAGATTTGCTATCGAAATCTCTCCAAAACGGGGAATAAGAACCGACGACGAAGGCGATACTTGCAGTGTTATAGGATATGTTTGCAAAGGATTTATTGATAATGATAAAATATCATTTGGTCCTACAATGTAATGTTCGGGTATAATTGCATTACCAACAGGCACCGATGAACCTGTTTTTAGTAGGTCATCACTAAGTGTTTTGCTAAATTCTTGCTGAAGTTGACGTTCGATTTCTAATGGATTGTCGCCTTTGGTCACTTGCGACATCATTAAATTTGGTGTAATAAATAGTATTATTAGCAAAATTTTTAGCATAAAAATTATTTTAAGTTTCATTAAAAAAACGAAATTAAATAAATTAGAACAATCAACATAATATTTTGTTGGAAATTACTTGAACAATTCTTTCGGCAGCGTGCCCATCCCACAAAGGTGGTATCTCTTTTCTTTTCAAAGGATTATCGAACACATAATTGAATGCATTGATAATTAGATTTTTATCTGGTTCGATCAAAATATTTGTTCCTAATGTGATGGTGATTGGTCGTTCGGTTGTTGTTCTGAGCGTTAAACAAGGTATGTCCAAAAAAGTAGTCTCTTCTTGTATTCCTCCAGAATCGGTTAATACCATTATTGAATTTCGCATCAATTGTAAAAAATCTATATAGTTTGCTGGTTCAATGATTATCAACCCATTGACTTGTTCGTATAGGGGATGCAAATTATAGTCTACAATTCTTTGCATTGTACGGGGATGAATAGGAAAAACTACCTTGGTTTTCTTGGTAATTGCTTTAAACACCTCCAAAAAATTTAGTAGAGATGATTTGTTGTCCACATTGCTGGGTCTATGAAGAGTCACTAAGACATAATCCTTGGGATTTAATGCTAATTTTTTTAAAATTTGAGATTCATCAACTTTTGGAAGAGTTCTAACCAATGAGTCAATCATAGTGTTGCCAACGAAAAATATTTGATCATCTTTAGCACCACTATTTTTGAGATTTAAAATTGCATCTTCTTCGGTAACAAAGTAATAATCTGATATTGCATCGGTAGCAATACGATTGATTTCTTCGGGCATCGATCGATCGCCACTTCTTAGGCCAGCTTCTATGTGTGCAAGTTTTATTCCCATCTTCACAGCAACCAATCCACAAGCAATTGTTGAGTTAACATCCCCAACAACGATGACTAAGTCGGGTTGGACAATATCACAAACTTTTTCGAATTCAATCATTATTTTTGCTGTTTGCTGGCTGTGACTTGCAGAGCCAACTCCAAGAAAAAAATCGGGTTTTGGCAAATCCAAAGCTGCTATAAAACTATCTGACAAGTTGTAATCGTAATGTTGCCCGGTATGAACAATTAAATGCTGAAAATCAGCGTTCTTACTTGCGTGGTAAATTGGTGCTACCTTCATAAAATTTGGGCGAGCACCAACAACCGAAATTACTTTTTTCATTTGCCATCCCCAAGCAACACAACATTATCTGCATCTTTCACATTCTTACAAGCATTGCGAGTATCGACAACAACTTTACTACTTTTCACAATTGTATTGTAATCAAAAACGGAATGATCGGTTGTGATGACAACTATATCATAGTTAGATAAAACTCTGGGATTAATCTCTTTGATAGATTCAAGTTTTTTCCCTAAAACGGTTATTTGAGGTATATAGGGATCATGATAGTCAATATTTTGGATACCATCTTGATAGAGCAATTCAACGACTTTTAATGCTGGGGAATGTCTCAAATCGTCTACATCGCGTTTAAAAGCCATTCCTAAAATAAGTATTTTAGCATTTTTTATCGTTACATCTTGTTTTGCAATTTCGTGGATAACCATATTTTTAACATAATATGGCATATCCTCGTTGATTTCGGCGGCTAATTGTATAAATTTAGTAACAAAATCGTATTCGCGAGCCATCCAAGCCAGATAATATGGATCGATTAGAATACAATGACCACCAATGCCAGGCCCGGGATAGAAAGGCATATATCCAAATGGCTTGGTTGATGCTGCATCTACTACTTCCCAAATATTAATTCCTATTCTGTCGCACAGTTGGGCAAGCTCATTAACCAAGGCAATATTAACACTTCGGAAAATATTCTCCAATAATTTTTCCATTTCGGCAACAGCTGGCGATTTAACCTTTTTTATTTGTGATACAATCACATTATGAACAAGCGAAGCGATTTCGGTTGAAATCTCATTAATTCCACCAACGACGACAGGTGTATTGCTTGTTGTCCACACCTTGTTGCCTGGATCAATTCTCTCGGGCGAAAAAGCTAAAAAGAAATCCGTACCGGCTTTTTTCCCGCTTTGTTCCAAAATGGGTTTCACATATTTTTCGGTTGTTCCGGGGAAAGTTGTGCTTTTGAGGATGACAACCTGATTTTGCATCAAGTTGTCTCGGATTGAATTTGCTGCAGATATGATATAGGAAATATCGGGATCTTTGTTTGGAGTAAAAGGGGTTGGCACACACACAAACACGGCATTACATTTTTGTATATTCTCGAAATTAGATGTTGCTACAAGTTTTTTTTCTGCAACAACTTGTTCCACTTGATCGTCCTCAAGGTCTTGGATATAGTTTATTCCTGCTTGCAGTCGACTAATTTTGGTTTCATCGACATCGAAGCCATAGGTTAGAAAACCTTTTTTCGCAAATTCCAAGGCAATAGGCAGCCCAACATAACCCAATCCAATAACTCCGACAACAAGTTTTTTGGTATTAATAAGTTCTTGGTAGATTTCTAAAATTTCTTTCATTTATTCAATTTCAATAAAATTCAAAATTAAGCAAGTCCGTATTGAGTTTTATAATATTCTGAAAATTTTGTCCTTTTTATTATGTTTTCCAACCAATTTTGGTTGTTTATGTACCATTCGATAGTCAAATCCAATGCATCTTCGAATTTGGTTTGGGCATCCCAACCAATTTCTTTTTTTAATTTCTGTGCACTAATAGAATATCGGCGGTCGTGTGCAGGGCGATCTTTAACAAATTCGATTAAGTCTGCATCTTTGTCTAAAAGTCTTAAAATTGTATGTACAATTTCCAAATTTGTTTTTTCGTTATTTGCAGCAATGTTATAAATTTCACCAATTTTGCCATTTTCGAAAACTTCGAAAATGGCACGGCAATTATCTTCAACAAAAATCCAATCTCGAATGTTCAATCCATCACCATAAACTGGAATTTTTTTGTTATTTAGAGCATTATTTATAATTAATGGTATAAATTTTTCGGGATATTGATAAGGACCAAAGTTATTTGATGATCGGGTTATTATTGCAGGAAAATGATGGGCGCGTACATAGGAACGAACTAACAAATCAGCCGAAGCTTTGCTCGCTGAATAGGGAGAATTTGGCAATAGATTTGAGTTCTCGTCGAATGTCTCACCATCATTTGCACTTCCGTAAACTTCATCGGTCGAAATTTGTAAAAATTTGGGTGTTTCGAAGTGACGTGCGATATCCATAAGATTGACAACTCCATTTATGTTGGAGTGAACAAATGGCTGCGAATCCATTATTGACCTGTCGACGTGGCTTTCGGCAGCAAAATTTATTATACCTTGGATTTTTCGTGATTTGAATAAATTTTTTAATTTACTTTTATCGCAAATATCACCTTGGATGAAATCATATCTTGGATCATTCTGAATATCCATCAAATTGTCCAAATTGCCCGAATATGTGAGTAAATCATAATTAATTATATGATAATCGGAATTATTTAATACGAAACGAATGAAATTCGAGCCAATAAAACCAGCTCCGCCGGTGATTAATAGAGTTTTCATTGATCAATCCATTTTAAATCACGATTTGCTAATCGAGCAACAACCGCTGCCATCGAAGCATAACTATCCGAATAAGCCAAAATCTTTGCATCAGTATTTATTTCGTTTGAATAATACGGCGAACCAAAAAGAATAGCAATTACTTTTTTACCTTCGGACAATTCGTCCATAACATACTTAAAAACACTTGGCAATGCAACTTTGTTTCCGTATGTTCGAGCTCGAACAAAAATGGGGAAAATAACCAAATCCGAGTCTTGGGTCAAACGCTTGTATTCATCGATGTTTTCTTGCAAAATTTCTTCGTTTATGTAGGCAAAATCCATATCAAAATCAACTGCATCGCCTAACATTTTAATAAATTTGGTTGCTTTATCAAAATCTTTGTTTGTTTGAAGTAAAGCAAAAACCGCTACAATGGGTTCGTCTTTAATCGGGATTATTTTTTGTTCGTCTTCGATTTTTAATGCTAAATCTGCAAATTTCAGAGCCTTGTAGGGATGACGAACAAACAAATCGTTTGGTAAATCCAATTTTTGATACTGGGGCAACAATCCACACCATCGTTTTGATTTTATTATCAATTCAACAGAATTTATTAAATGATTTTGGTATTCTTCATTATTTTGGACAATACTTATAAGTTCATCAACAAAACTTTCGGGACTTTCGGGCATCAATAAAACGTTGACACCTGCAATTATTGCGAGATGGATCACTTGTGTTTGAGAGTAATTATCTGTAATTGCTGCCATCTCCAAAGCATCGGTTAGGACAATACCTTCGAATTTTAAATAGTTTCGAAGCAGATCTTGGACTATTATTTTGGACAAACTTGCTGGTAAGCCACTATTATCGATTTTAGGCAATGCCAAATGACCTAACATAATTGATTTAACCCCTGCACTAATTGCTGATGTGAAAGGTAATAATTCAGTTTTCATCAATTCTTCGAACGATAAATCCAACACTGGAAGTGACAAATGGGAATTAACAGATGTGTTGCCGTGTCCAGGAAAATGTTTTGCACAAGCCAAAATTCGTTCTTGTTGTGTTGCTTGAACAAAGGATTGAGTATGTGCCGAAACCGAGATTGGGTCTTCACCAAACGAACGAATATTAATAACTGGGTTATTAGGATTATTATTTATATCAGCAACGGGTGCTAAGTTCCAATGTACTCCTATTGCTTTGGCTTCGATAGCTATCATTTGGGCAGTCTGGGAAGTGTAATCTAAATTAATTCTACCTAAAGCCATATTATGAGGAAAATCGGTTCCTTCGGTCAATCTCATTGGCAGTCCATTTTCGAAATCACCAGCAAATAACAACGGAATGTCGGCGTGCATTTGCAACTCGCTGATTACGCGGATATTATTTTCGATATTTCCACCAAAAACACAAAATCCGCCAATACCATTCTGAACTAAATTTATAATTCTTTTGCGATATTCTTCATTCAAAATATAGTCGATGATATTTAAGCGAGGAAATACCACCTGGTAGCATAGCTCATTGATAGACCAATCGGAGATTTTTTTCATAAAATTTCACTTTATATTTTTCCTTAAACGTATTTAATTAGTTAATATTTAAAATAATTTGATTGGATTATAAAGAAATTGAGATGTTGTTCCAGTTTTTTTAGTTTCATAACAAGAAAATACTTCAAAATTGGATGAGATCATTTTGTTGTTTATGTTTTGTTAATGGATAAAAATTAAAGAAGAAAATATTAGATAAGTATACATTCAATTAAATAATTGATATTATTTAGTTTATTGAGTAGATATATGTTGGAATTAAAAAGGTTGATTTTTGTTCGATATTGATAATGAAAATTAATTTAAACTCAATAATTTAATTAAAATCAACAAATTAACATATATAGGTTAATTTGTTTTTTTTTCTTAATTTTGTAATCTTTATTATTGATAAAATTGAAAACCGATGCTTAAGTTAAGAATACACGGAATTAAAGATGGGGAATCAGACTTTACCTTGGAAGATGAAAGCTTGAATATCAAGGATTTGCCCGAAGAGTTCTTTGGAAATATAGTTGTTGAAGGAAAATTAACAAAAATTGGCAAAAGATATACCATAGTTGGTAATGCCAAATGTAATGCAAAGTTGATTTGCGATGTTTCGTTAGAAGAGTATATCGAGGAAATTGTTGCAAAATTTGAGTATAGCTTTATTGTTAACAACGACTTATATTTGCTATTACGAGAAAGAGGAGAATTCGAAAACGAAAACGGCGAAATTATAATTCACGAAGACGACCAATATCTGGATATATCCGAAGAAATTCGCCAAGAATTAATTTTGAATATCCCGATGAAAAAAGTAGCTCCAACATACCGTGGAAAAAGTCTATCGGAAATTTATCCAGATTTGGATATCGAGGAAGAAATTGACCCAAGATGGTCGGAACTTAAAAAGTTGAAATTTAAATAAAATAAAAATAGAGGATACAAAATGCCAAATCCAAACCGAAAATTTTCTGCTTCGAGAAGAGATAAAAGAAGAACACACTACAAAGCAACTCCTATGCAAACTGTTGAATGTCCACAATGTGGCTCCCTAAAATTAGCTCACGCAGCTTGCCCCGAATGTGGATATTATAACGGAAGATTAGTTATCGAAAAGTAGCTTGCAATGATTGTTGGAGTTGATGCAATGGGTGGGGATTTTGCACCTAAAAACGAAATTTTAGGTGCAAAATTAGCTTTTGATGAATTTAACAAGCAAGGTATTAGCATACAACTTTATGGTCAAAGACAAAAAATTCAAGAAATTGCAGAGTTGAACTTCATCGACCCGGCCATATTTACCATTATTGAGACTAAAGATATTATCGAAATGGGCGACGATCCGACCGAAATCCTCAAAACTAAAAAGGATTCGTCTCTTTATCGAGGTTTATCTGATTTAGCAAACAAAAAAATTGATGCTTTTGTATCAGCAGGCAATACTGGTGCCACATTGACCACTTCTACAGTACTATTAGGTAGAATCCCCGGAGTTAGTCGACCAACCATCGCTTCGTTTTTTCCAACAACAAAATCTCGTCCAACTTTGTTAATAGATGTGGGTGCAACAATCGACCACAAAAGCCGATTCCTTTATGAATTCGCATTGATGGGTTCGATATACTATAATATCGCTTATAAAATCGAAAAACCAACTATAGCTTTGCTTAACATTGGAGAGGAGCCTACAAAAGGAACAGAAGCCATCAAAGAAGCATACGAAATGCTCAAAAGAAGTAATTTAAATTTTGTTGGGAACGTGGAAGGTCGCGATATTCTTCACGGCTCAGTTGATGTTGTCGTATGTGATGGATATGTTGGAAATGTCATTTTAAAATTTGCTGAGAGTTTCGGTTCGATGTTAAAAACAAAATTAAAGCAAATCTCGCAAATGAATTTGTTTAACAAAATTAAAGTTGTGTTGTCCATACCTGCACTAAAAGGATTATTTAAGGAATTAGATTATCAGGAATATGGTGGAGTTCCCGTTTTGGGTGTTAATGGTATATCAATTGTAGGTCACGGGAAATCTTCGCCAATTGCAATCAAAAATATGATTAAAAGGGCAATAGAGCTCAGCGAAAATCAATTAGTTCAAAAAATCGAAAATGTAATAAATCAAAATACAAAAAAGAATTAGAGGTTATCGTTATGCCAGCTACAATAACTGCAATTTCCCATTTCGTACCACCTGATGTTTACGACAATAGTTATTTCGAAAAATATTTAGATACATCAGACGAATGGATAGTTGCCAGAACAGGAATTAAAGAAAGGCGTTTTTTAAAAGAAGGTGCAACTTCGGATTTAATTGTCCCTGCTGCCCAAAAATTATTTAATGATTATAATATTAATCCCGAAGAAATTGATACTATAATTGTATCCACTGTAACGCCCGATCATATGTTCCCAAATACTGCCGCAGTAGTCCAACATAAACTTGGACTTAAAAATGTTTGGGGATTTGATATTTCGGCTGCTTGCTCGGGTTTTTTGTTTGCTTTGAGAACTGCTTGTTCCTTGGTCGAAAGTGGAGTTTCCAAAAAATTGCTACTTTGCGGCGCCGACAAAATGACATCAATTATGGATATGAATGATCGAGCAACAGCTGTGCTTTTTGGAGATGGTGCTGGTGTTTGCCTAATCGAAATGAGCGACGACCCTAATATGGGTGTTATCGACCAAATTCTTCGTATCGATGGAGATGGAGGCAAATACCTTAAACAAATCGCTGGTGGAAGCTTCAAGCCAGCTTCCCACGAAACAGTTCAAAACAAAGAACACTACATTTTTCAAGATGGCCAAAACGTTTTCAAAGCAGCAGTGAAAGGTATGGCAGATGTATCGGTCGAAATTATGGAACGCAACAATTTATCCCACAACGATATAGCTTATTTAGTACCCCATCAAGCAAACCTTCGCATAATTTCGGCAACTGCCGATAGAATGGGATTAAATCCTGAAAAAGTTATGATCAATATACAAAAATACGGTAATACAACTGCTGCAACTATTCCAATTTGCTTGTCCGAATGGTATTCCGAAGGCAAAATCAAGAAAGGCGATAATTTAGTTTTATCTGCTTTTGGTGCAGGTTTCACTTGGGGAGCAATTTTATTACGATGGAATATGAATCAAAGAGGTTAAAAATGTCGACAGCAATAGTTTTTCCCGGTCAGGGTTCGCAATATGTTGGAATGGGTTTGGATTTATTCCAAAACCTTGATTATGCGAAAGAAAAATATCAACAAGCAGACGAAATTTTAGGTTATAAACTTTCGGAAATATGCTTTAATGGTCCAATCGAGACTTTGAAAGAAACTCGATATACCCAGCCAGCTCTTTTTGTTCACAGTGCTTTACTTTTTGATTTAATCAAGGATAAAGTTAATCCTATTGCAACAGCTGGACACAGTGTTGGGGAATATGCTGCATTATATGCTGCAAGTGTCATTAGTTTTGAAGATGGATTAAAACTTGTTTCCCTTCGTGGGCAGTTAATGTTTCAAAGTGGATTGGAAAAACCCGGTACAATGTATGCTGTAATTGGTTTGGATGATGATAAAGTCGAAGCAATTTGCAAAGAAATTACTGAAAATGCAAATGGCGAGGTGGTCGTTCCAGCCAATTATAATTCACCTGGCCAATTGGTGGTGTCTGGTTCGCGTGATTTATTGCGGAATTCTGCCAATAAATTCAAGGAAGCTGGAGCCAAGATGGTCAAGGAATTGGTTGTTAGCGGTGCTTTCCATTCCCCATTGCTCGATAGCTCAAGCGAAAAATTGGCCGAAGCAATTAATTCAACAAAGTTCGAAAATGCTAAATTCCCCGTATTCCTGAACACAACCGCTCAACCCGAGCAAGACGCAAAACTAATTCAGCAAGCATTAATCCAGCAACTAACTTCACCTGTAAAATGGTCACAAATTATGCAAAATATGCATAAACAAGGAATAAAATCGTTCGTCGAAGTTGGTGCAGGAAATGTTCTTCAAGGATTATTAAAGAGAACATTATCGGAAATTGAAATCTTGGGTATTGATACCTACGAAAGTTTGAAAAATTTTATTAAATAAATTTTTTTTTGTAATTTTAAAGTTTATAAATTATTACTTTTTAAATAATTATGCTAAATAGATTTGAAAATAGAGTTGCAATTGTAACTGGTGGTTGCCGAGGTATAGGAAAGGCAATTGCCATTAAATTGGCAAGCGAAGGAGCATTTGTTTATGCATTGGATTATGCAATTCCCGACGAAAGCGAAATTTTTTGCGAAAATCAAGAAATTTCTCAAAAAATAAAATGTATGCAAGCCGATGTGACAAGCTTTGCTTCAATCGAAACTTGCACCAATACGATAATTGCCGAAAAAAATCGAATTGATATATTGATCAATAATGCGGGAATAACACGCGATAATTTACTATTAAGAATGAGCGAAGCCGAATGGGACGCAGTTATCAACACTAACTTGAAAGGAGCATTTATATGCACCAAAATTGTATCTCGTCAAATGATGTCCCAACGCTATGGTAGAATTGTTAATATCGGTTCGGTAGTTGGTTTGATGGGAAATGCTGGGCAGTCAAATTATTCAGCATCCAAAGCTGGTTTAGTTGGATTTACTAAATCAATTGCTCGCGAATTGGCAAGTAGGAACATATTGGTCAACTTGGTCGCTCCAGGATATGTTCGAACTGCAATGACCGAGAAATTAACCGAAGAACAAAAGAAAGCATTCATCGAAAATATACCGTTAAAAAGAGTAGCCGAACCCGAAGATATTGCTAATGCAGTTGCCTTTTTATGTTCCGACGAATCTTCCTATATCACTGGAAATATATTAAATGTAAATGGTGGTTTATACCTATAATTTTTTTAAACAAAATAATAAGGAGTTATTATGGCTGATGTAAAACAAAAAGTAACAGAAATCATCGTAAAAAAATTGGGAGTAGAAGAATCCCAAATAACCGATGCAGCATCTTTTACAAAAGATTTAGGTGCTGATTCTTTAGATACAGTGGAATTAATTATGGAATTCGAGAAGGAATTTGATATTTCTATCGACGAAGCTGATGCCGAAAAAATCCAAACAGTCGGTGATGTAATTAATTACTTGAATTCTAAATTAGGTTAATTAAAATAAGCAAATATGCCAAAATACAATTACCCAAAAGTTGTCGTTACGGGGATGGGAGCTGTTACAGCTCTCGGAAATAGTGTTACCGAAACTTGGGAAAACATAAAAAAAGGAGTTAGTGGAGCAGGTCCCATCACCCATTTCGATGCTACTAATTTCGAAACACGTTTTGCTTGCGAAGTTAAAGGATTTGATATCCAACAATTCATCAACCGCAAAGAAGCAAATCGAATGGACTTGTTTACCCATTATGCAATGGCTTCGGCAGTTATGGCAATCGAGGATTCCAAACTCAATTTGGATAAAATTAACAAAGAACGAGTTGGAGTAATCGTTAGTAGTGGCATTGGTGGAATGAACACTTTATTAGAACAATATAAAACAGTTCTTGAACGACAAAAACCAGATAGAATTTCACCATTCTTCATACCAATGATGATTTCGGATATTACACCCGGTTATATTGCGATAAAATATGGCTTTAAAGGACCAAATTATGCAACTGTATCGGCTTGTGCAACATCATCGCATTCTTTGGCAACTGCTTTGATGCATTTGCAACGTGGCGATGCAGACGTTATGGTTGTGGGTGGTTCCGAAGCGAGTATCAACGAAATGGGAGTGGGTGGATTCAATGCAATGAAAGCACTTTCGACCCGCAACGACTCTCCCGAAACAGCGTCACGACCCTTCGACAAAGACCGCGATGGATTTGTTATCGGCGAAGGTGGAGGAGTTCTTATTTTGGAAACAGAGCAACACGCCTTGGATAGAGGTGCCAATATTTATGCTGAATTTGCCGGCTTTGGGTTGAGTGACGATGCTTTCCATATCACTCAACCAAGTCTTGATGGTCCATATAATTCTATGAAATGGGCAATCGAAGACGCCGGACTCACGCCCAATGATATCGACTACATTAACGCCCACGGAACTTCTACACCTTATAACGACAAAAACGAAACAGCAGCTATCAAAGCTCTTTTTGGAGACTATGCTTACAAGTTATTGGTGAGCTCGTCCAAATCAATGGTTGGTCATCTATTGGGTGCTGCTGGTGCTGTCGAAGCAATAATTTCGATTCTTGCTATAAAAAAAGGAATTATTCCACCAACAATTAACTACTTTACACCCGATCCCGAGTGCGATCTAAACTATGTTCCCAATAAAGCAATCCAAAAGGAAATCAAAGTTGCCTTGAGCAATACTTTTGGATTTGGTGGTCATAATGCTACAACTATTTTCAAAAAGTATGAATAAAATTGGATAATTCCAACAAATTTGAAAATAACAAAAGTAGTGAATCTAATATAAATCGGATGGGAAGCCAGATATTTCCGTCCGATTTTATTTTTCGTGAAATTTCTAAATTAGACATTTTTCCTGTAAATTTAAAAGATGAATTAGAAAAAATTATATCTGTAAAAATTAAAAAAATTGATATATTCAAACAAGCACTAATCCATCGATCAATAATACCACTTTTACATAAAAAAATTGAAGGAAATTTTAATTTTCAACTATTTTGCAATGAAAGATTAGAATTCATAGGAGATTCGATTTATAATTTTATTATTTCAGATTATTTGTTTCGAAATCATCCTTTTAAAGACGAAGGTCAACTTAGCAGTATGCGTGCAAAATTGGTCAACAGGGCTATAATGGGTGAAATTGCTCGCCAGCTTGGTTTGGGCGATTACATACAAATTTCGAACAACACCAAAAAGATGATTGAACTCGGAAATTTGAATGTTCTATCCAATTTGCTGGAGGCAATTGTTGGTGCAATTTATATTGATAGTGGATATGGAGAAACAAAACAATTTATATTATCTAAACTTTTGCCTATGCTCCAAGAACAACATCCATACGACACCCATAACTACAAAAGTGAATTGATGGAGTTTTTGCAATCTCAAGATATCTCTTTCCCCACCTATAAAGTGCTTTTCGAAACTGGTCCCGACCATTTAAAGACCTTTTTGGTTGGTGCTTATGTTAATGGCAAATTGTTAGGCACAGCAATAGCAAATTCCAAAAAGGAAGCCGAACAATCAGCTGCAAAAAAAGTATTAGAATTATACAAAAAAATATCGTAATTTTGAATTTTAATTATTAACAAAATTCAGAATTATGGAAAAATTAATATTCGAAAAATCCCGAAGCGGACGCCGTGCATATAGTTTGCCAAAATTAGATGTCGAAATTCGAAATATTGAGGATGAAATACCAAATCAATTTATCCGAAAAGAGGTTTGCGAATTGCCCGAGGTAAGCGAAATTGAAATTGCTCGACATTTTCAAAGGTTATCACACCTTAATTACAATATCGAAAAAGGAATCTATCCGTTGGGATCTTGCACAATGAAATATAATCCAAAGGCAAACGAAAAAGCTGCTTCCCTTGATGGTTTTGCAAACATTCATCCATTTATGCCCGAAAAACACGTCCAAGGTGCCCTGCAATTGATGTATGAATTAGGACAAGATTTAATAAAAATTACTGGGATGGCCGGTGTGACACTTCAACCAGCTGCTGGAGCAGCTGGCGAGTTTACTGGAATTATGATGATTCGTGCTTATCACCGTGACCGAGGTGACACAAAACGCACCAAAATTTTAATACCCGATTCGGCACACGGTACAAATCCCGCTAGTGCAGCAATTGCTGGCTTCCAAATTGTTAATATAAAATCGGACGAACACGGAAGAGTTGATATCAACGATTTTAAATCGAAATTAAGTGACGAAGTTGCAGCTTTAATGTTAACCAATCCTAATACTTTGGGTATATTCGAAAAGAATATATGCGAAATCGAAAAGGCTTTGCACGAAGCTGGAGCTTTGCTTTATATGGATGGAGCTAATCTTAATGCTTTGATTGGCATTGCTCAGCCCGGCAAATTCGGCGTTGATGCTTTGCATATTAATTTGCATAAAACATTTTCGACACCACACGGTGGTGGCGGTCCCGGAGCTGGTCCAGTTGTTGTTTCGGAGCGGTTATTGCCATATTTACCAGTTCCACAGATTCAGCATACCGATGGAATTTATAGCTTTGATTATGATAGACCAAAATCAATCGGCAAGGTCCACACTTTCTTTGGCAACTTTTTGGTATTAGTTCGTGCTTTCAATTACATCAAAATGCTTGGCAAAGAAGGTATCCCTCAAACAAGTAGAGGAGCAATCTTAAATGCAAATTACTTGAAATCATTAGTCAAAGAATATTTTGAATTTCCTTACGATGCTCAATGTATGCACGAATTTGTAATGAGTGGCGATAGACAAAAGAAACGAGGTGTATCCACTATGGAAGTCGTCAAAAGATTGCTCGATTATGGTTTTCACGCTCCAACAGTGTATTTCCCGTTAATTGTCCACGAAGCTTTATTGGTCGAACCCACCGAAACCGAAACTAAAGAAAGTTTGGAGGAATTTGCTAATGCATTGATTGCAATCGACAAAGAAATTGATGAGAACCCCGAATTAGTAAAATCTGCTCCACATACAACACCGGTGAAGAGAATAAATGATGCTTATGCTGCACGTAACCTAAATGTTAATTGGAAAGGATAATCCTTTTTTCTTGTTGCATAAATAATACCCAAGTTAAGTAATTCTCAAAAAAAACTGGCTTAGCTTGGGTTAATTTTTTAAAACCAATTCTGGCGTCGAAAATATCGGTAAGAGAAAAAAGAGATCAAAAAAGAAATAATTGCAACTGAGATAAAAGCATAACTACTTTTTTCCATAAAGTTTACTAAATTCATACCAAAGAAACTTGATATCAAAGTTGGTATCATCAAAATAATTGAAATTGAGGTTAATCTTTTCATCACAACATTTAAATTATTGGAAATTACCGAAGCATAGGCGTCCATCATACCGCTCAGAATGTCGCTATAGATTTTAGTAGTTTCTTCGGCTTGCTTTAGTTCAATTTCGGCATCTTCGAACAATTCCTCGTCGAACTGATTACGTAACAATCTGTTAATTTTTAATTTTGTTAGTAATATATCATTTCCCTTCAAAGATGTAGTGAACAAAACCAAACTTTTTTCGATTTTCAATAAACTTTGTAATTCTGTGTTTTGAATTGATTTTTCTAATTCGTGTTCAACATTACGAATTTGTTGGTTCAGTTGCTTTAAATACTTTTGGAACCAAACGGATGAAGAAAGAAATAATCTTAGAAACAAATCTAAAAAATTATTAACAGCAATTTTTTTTCGATTTGCATATTCAACAAAATCAGTAACCATATCATTGCGATATTGACTGATTGACACAAAAACGTCATCTTTCCAAATTATCCCAAGTGGCACTGTTGAATAGGATGCCGAGCCATTGTCGAGCACCTTAATAGGTATACGAATAATAATGAAATACCAATCATCTTCGAATTCGATACGAGGTCGCTCTTCGGCGTCTTCGGTGTCGTTCAAAAAGCCAATGGGGACATCAAATCGGTTAACTAAGAAGTTGATTTCTTCGTTGGTGGGGCATTCAACATTTATCCAGCAGTTCGATTCCCAGTTTTCTAATTCTGTGAAACCACTGTTGTTGTTCATAAGATAAGAAATCATTTTGCACCTCCTATTGGGTCGACAGAGGTAACAAAATCATTCCTCTGTCTTATTTACAACTGTGGTAATCGTCCATACTTTGTTACAAAATAATTACAAAATTAAGAATTTTGAAGTAAAAGTGTTTTTCTAAAAGTCAAAAAAAATAAATTTATTACTGACCAATTAAAAAGTTCTTACATTTAGGATTAGAAACTTTTTACCACTTAAAAAGATTTTTTGAATATAAAGCGCGCGAATATGTTTCGTCAATAACGTTCCCCAAAACAGTAATATGTCCCATTTTTCTTCCAATCCGAGATTCTTTTTTGTTATATAAATGCAAAAAGGTATTTGGAGTCTTGAGCACTCCTGAAATATCTGTTGGTGAACCATTTCCGTTGCGTTCTCCAAGCAAATTCAACATTACTGCAGCTGGAACGATCATTTCGGGATTGCCTAATGGCAAATCCAAAATGGCACGAATAGCATTTTCGAATTGGGAGGTATAGCAGGCTTCGATTGTGTAGTGACCAGTGTTATGTGGTCGGGGTGCAATTTCGTTTACTAATATATTGCCATTTTCATAGAAAAATTCAATCCCAAAAATTCCTATTCCATCTATTGACTCAACGCATTTTTGGGCGATTGTGCGGGCTTGGTCATTAATTTTGGGCGGAACATTGGCTGGAGCTATCACTTCATTGCAAATATGGTTGCGTTGTATGGTTTGTACTAATGGATATATGGCTGTTTGCCCACTATGGTTGCGAGCAATCATAATAGCGAGTTCCAGTTGGAAATTTACAAACTTTTCCACATATAGCAAGTTGCGATTAGGTTGGGAGCGGAATTTGTTGTATGCTAATTCTATTTCAATTTCATTATGGATTGTTGCATTACCGTAACCATCATAACCCATAAAACGAGACTTAAGAACAATGGGAAAGCCGTGTTTGTGAGCAAATTGATGAATATCATCGATGGAATTTATCAATTGAAAATCAGGAACAGGGATACCTGCATTTTGAAAAGTCTTTTTTTGAATAAATTTATCTTGCACTAATCGCATAGTTTTGGAATTTGGAAAAACGGGCTTTCTTTGCTCAATGTATTCTAATATCTTGAGGTCGATGAATTCGTTCTCCAAAGTAACTACATCACAAGAATCGATAAATTTATCCAATTCATCTTTATTGTTCCAACCACGGAAAAAATCCAATTTTGTTATTTCACCAGCAGGCGAATTTGGAAAGTTCTCGATTATTGCTACATTCATACCCATTCGTTGGGCAACTTGGGTTAACATTTTTGCTAACTGACCACCGCCGAGAATGCCGATTGTAAGAGGATAATCAAACTTCATTAAAAATTAACTTTTTTGCAATAATTTAAACGAAGTTTCGATTTAATTCTTTTAAAAAGAGGTGTAAAGTTCAGTTTTGAAATCAAAAAAATAGAGAACGAAAACTTGCAAAATCCCTATTATTCTACGAAAAAGTTAAGTAGAAATGTCCTTGTCCTCAATCAAACTTATTATCCCATATCTGTAACAACCGTTAAAAAAGCCATTATCTTGCTCTTTTTGGAAAAAGCCGAACTGATTAAATTCGATTCAAAAGTTTTTATCCGTAGTAGTAGCACTCAATTTCCACAGCCAACTATAATTCGTTTGATGGATTATCGAAACTATCCCAAAACAATAGATTTAACCCGTCGCAACATACATCGGCGAGATGGAATGCGTTGTCAGTACTGTGGAAAAAGTAATGTGCAACTAACTATCGACCATATTATACCGCGCTCACGAGGTGGCAAAGATGAATGGGAAAATTTAGTAACCGCTTGCGTGAGTTGCAATAATAAAAAAGGTAACCGTACTCCCGAAGAAGCAGGAATGAAGTTGCTTTCCAAACCCAAGAAACCAAGTCCATTGTTGTTTATTCGCCAAAATTTTCAGCAAACTGATAGTGACTGGAAGGATTATTTATTTTATTGAAATTGAATTTCGTTCTCGAGGATAGGGTAATCGTATTTTTCGTGAAGATCTAAAATCGAGATTTTTTTGATAACGGGCGTGATTAAATATCCTAAGAGTTCGTCGACAATTTCCAAATTTTGTTTAATCAGGTTGTTGACCTTCGAAATTTGTTGATATGCGTAGAGATTAATTCCACCAATGTTTTCGAAATCGCTATTGAGGTGGAGAATTTCGTCAATCCTTGATCGCCAATCCCATAGATCGATGAATAAAAGTTCCAAGCATTTATGATTTAACTGATTGTTTGGGTCGCAAGCATATTTATCGAAACAATTATTTTTTTGAGCAATTTGGACTAATTGATCAAATGCTTCGATAGGAAAATTTCGTACAAATGTGCCCTTTTCAAAATCTCTCATTAAACCTAAATCGAAAGCACAAAAAATAGCCCGTAATTGCAAAAATAATTTATAATAAAATGAATTATTTTTTAATTTTTCTTCGTTCCAATAGTTAATATTAGGCACTAAATGCCTAAAATAGAGGTATTTTTGGATAATTTCTTTTGAAGTAATGAACACTTTAAATTAATATTCATTAATTTAGTGCAAATTTAAGAAAAAAAAGATGAAATTAGTTTTTCTTTGTATATTCTGTTAAAGAGGGAAACTCAAAAAAAATTTTTAACGAGGATGTAATTAATGAAATTAAAAAGGAAATAGATAGATTACAGAACATTTAGGTTCAATTTGAAAATACAGTTAATGTTGAAAGTTGTTTAATTAATTTCTAATTTCTAATATTCTTCGCTTATGGTTTGGTAAAAGTTGATGAAGGCACTTCGGATTTCGTCACGAACTCGTCTGTATACCGCCATTTGCTCTTCTTCGGTGCCAGTGGCTTCGGCTGGGTCGTCGAACCCGATGTGCAACCGGTATTTAACTTTGCCAGTAAAGACTGGACAAATTTCCTTTGCATTATCGCAAACAGTGATAACATAGTCAAAATCGGTGTTTAAGAACTCATCGACTAATTTTGGTCTGTGCCAGCTAATGTCAATTCCAATTTCCTCCATTGCTTTGATGGCTAATGGATTAACATGCTCGGCTGGTTTTGTGCCTGCTGAATATACTTGTAAATTCTCATCTAAATTCCGCAAAATTCCTTCTGCCATTTGGCTTCGGCACGAATTGCCAGTGCATAATACTAAAATTTTCATACTATTAATTTTTTTTGTTAATAATAATTAACGCAATACTGATGATTATACCAATAATTGCCAAATATTTTCCAAGCTCGAAATCTTTTGAATGATATTTCATTTCGATTTGGTGTTTTCCTTTTGTAATTTCGATAGCTCTCAGAGAATTGTTTGCCAATAGAATTGGAACTAACTTGCCATCAATTATTGCTTCCCAATCGGGATAGTATATCTCTGAAAATACGATAATTCCATCTTCGGGTGATTCGATCTCGTAAGCTATCTTGTTAGGTTCATAGTTAATTAATTTGATTTTAGCAGATGATTTGATTGAATCTTTGTTGGATTTTTGGTATTTTTTTTGGTCAAAATTCTGAGAGTGAATTATCACTTCGCTTGAAAAATCAACTTGATTTTGCGAGAAATAATCTTTTGCTTTTTCGGGTTCGACGAATCGGGCACGACGGACAAACCAAGCGTTTCCGTTGCGTTTAGTAATCTCTATGAATCCTGGTTGACCAGTTTGTGGATTAATTTGAATATCATATCGGACATTAAATAGTTCAAGCACTTGTTCCCAAGGAAGTGGTAAAGAAGCTTTATTGAGAACCAATGGATTATAGCCTTCCAATTGATAAATCCGCGAAATCATACCTTGATTGCGACTCATAGCCATAAAACTTGGATTGTAAATTCTTGTTTTCACTCTAAATTGGTCTGATTGTGGAGATACTGGTCGAAAAGCCTTTATGGTTTCGTCAGGCAATTGATACAATGTTTTGGGGTCTATTTTGCTTTGAATAAATCCAATTCCTTCGAAATAAAGCTCGGTAATCAAGGTCAGAAGAACAACTAAAAACAATAGAATTTTGTGAAATTTTAATTTCAAAGTTGCATAAAGTGTGAGTGAGGCAATTAATAGCATAGAAAATGGTAAAACAGATAAAGATGTGGATTTGGAGATATTATCGTCATTTATTCCAACTATAGCCTGACTTATTCCCAATACATTGAAAAAGGAGAGCAATAAGATAATTCCACTGATAATGAGTACTTTGTTGACTAATTTCTTTTCATTATTAAATGAAATGATGTCGAAAGCATATCCAGCGAAAATTGAAAGCCCAAAAATAGAAAAAACAAACATTCTTACTGGATTGCGGAAAATATCGAAGAATGGGAGGTTATACATTATTTGGTGCAACGGGAAATGTTTTCCCAAAGCATAGAAAAATCCAAATAAAATTAAAATAATTAAAAATAATTTAAAATTATCGATTTTAGTTACAAAAATTCCAATAATCGAAAACAACAAAGCAACCGAACCAAAGAAAACTGCTGTTTCCCAATAGTAATAGTTTTTTACAAACTCCAATTTGCCGTCGTATTCGTCTTTCAAAATTGGTTGGAATTCGGTTTGATTGTCGGCATCATAATATCCAAATACTTTAGGTGAAAATAAAGTGAAAATTTGTTCTAATTTTAATGAATTTTCAGCAGACTTTTCGTAGTTCATTTCGGAGCGAGTTGTGTGTTTCGACAAAGTATTTGATGGTAAAAATTGAATCGAAAATATCAATACGGCGAGCACAATGGATATAATGCCAAATGAAGTTGTTGAAATCAAGTATTTTAATTCATTTTTTTTCTGAATTATTCCCGAAATAAAGTGCCAAACTATAAATAATGAAAAAATGAAGAAAAAGTAGAAGGAGATTTGTGGATGCCCCGATAAAGTTGTTATTCCCAAAATCAAACCAGAGAGTGCAGCAAATTTAATTTTGTTTTGGTCGAGTGCCCTTTTTAGAAAGTAAAAAATAAGTGGAAACCAGGTCCAATGAAATACAATAGCTGGATGTATTGAATGTAAGAATATTGGATAAGAATAACTAAAAGAAATTGCACCTATGATTGCTCCAAAACTGCTAATTTTGAGATATTTTGCAAAAATATAAAAGTTTAATTGCATCATAAAAAAGTGCAAGAATAAAACAAATTGGTAAAACCAAGGTGAAATCATTCCATCCGAACCCAATGTAATTCCAATTAAACGATTGAATGGATACCAAAATCCAACCTGAATATCTGCCAAAAAAGGCATACCACCCAAACTATAAGGATTCCAAAAAGGTATTCGACCATTGGCTAATTCACTTGCTGCGAGCGATTGAGTTGGGAAAAAGTATTCACGAAAGTCATCCCACAAAAAATAGTTACCAAACAAATGCCCACCAAAAAATACTAAAACTGTTCCAACAAAAATTAGAATCACACCCCAAATAGGAATTTCGTCCTGATTTGAGTTGTTTGCATAATTAATTTCGATTTTTTTTTGAGTTTTTGCCATAGTTATTCGGTTTTTTTTGCTATTAATAAAATTGATAATCCAAAAGGAAAAGAAATTTTTGGAAAGAAATATTTTTCGAATTCAAAAATTTTAGTAAATAATGAATTAATTGGTTTTGGAAGAATCTCTATTGCGTACTCGTTCTTTTTTTCGATTTTAAAAACTATATCAATAAAGCGTTTGAATATGGCAAATGGGAATAAAAAAGTATTAAAATAACTTGCAAAGATAATTTTGAATCCGGCAGAATTAATCAAATTTTTAAAATTGGTTAAAGTGTAACGGCGGTAATGTTTATGCACTTCGTCGTGGAAGCTCCAAAGAAATTGATATGCTGGAACCGTAGCTATCACATACCCACCTATGGGTAGAGTTTCGTATAATTGCTCGACAATTTCCGTGTCGTTTTCGATATGTTCGATTACGTCCAAAATTGTGATAGCCTTGATTTTATATTGATTTTTTGGGAAATTTTCCAAAGTTGTTTGAAAGACTCTCTCTACTCCGCGTTTCTTACAATATTCCAAAGCAAGTTCGGAAGTATCGATTGCCACGACATTAAAATTCTTAGATAAAAATTCGGCAATACCACAAGTGCCACATCCGACATCTAAAATATATTCGTCTGGATTTATGTCAATAGTTTTTTTTATGGTTTTATTAATAATTTCGCGACGGGCAAGAAACCACCAATAACTATCTTCTAATTGAAAATTTGTGTGATAAACAATTTCTTTCATTTTTATCGAAAAATACAAATTTACAACTAAATTTGGTAATATTACGCTTTTTATAATATAAATAAAATACAAAAGTAATTTAATAGTCAATAAAAAATTGTTAATTTTATGTTTTAACTAACTTATTATTTTGATATGATTTCTCCAAATGAAGCATATATTAATGAATTATATTTTGATTATTTAAAAGACCCTAATTCAGTTTCTCCAAATTGGCGAGAATATTTTAGTTCAAATCAACAAAATTTACCTATACATCAACCCAAAACATCAATACCGTCAACTCAAAATATAAAATCTCAACATTTGCGAGACGAAATTGTAGGCGTTTATCAACAAGTTGAGAATTATGAACCCAAAAGATACGAAATCGCCGAACCACTTGGCTCTTTGCAAGCTCGAATTGTCCAAAATATGGAGGAAAGTTTATCCATACCCACAGCGACTTCTTATCGAACAATTCCAATTAAAGTTTTAGAAGAAAATCGTAGGATAATCAACAATCATTTAACAAAAAATTACCAGAAGAAAGTATCTTTCACCCATATCATTGCTTGGGCAATAGTTAAAGCTCTAACCAGATACCCTAATTTAAATTCTTCTATTGCAATCATAAACAATAAACCACATAGATTAATTCGTAAATCCGTAAATTTTGGCATTGCCATAGATTTAACAAAAAATGATGGTTCTCGGATGTTACTTGTTCCAAATATTAAAGATGCAGATAAAATCGACATTCGAGAATTTATTATTCAGTATGATACATTGGTTTCCAAAGCACGCTCAAATAAATTGGAAGTGAATGATTTAATAGATACCACTGTAACATTGACCAATCCCGGTATGATAGGTACATCGTATTCGGCACCTCGTTTGATGAAAGGACAAGGGTGTATAATCGGAATAGGTTCAATTGATTACCCAATGGAATTTCAGGCTGTGAGACAATCGGAATTGAGCAAATTAGCAATTTCCAAAGTTGTAACTATATCAAACACATACGATCATAGGATTATTCAAGGAGCCGAATCTGCCGAATTTCTTGCCTACATTCACAAACTCTTACTTGGTGAGGAAAACTTTTACGACCAAATCTTTTATTCACTCAAAGTTCCCTTCGAAGCTTTTAAATGGACAAACGATGTTGAGGATATACCCAGCAAAAAACAGGAATTTGCCGAAAAGACTGCTCATATTAATCAAATGATAAATGCATATCGCGTTCGTGGACATCTGTTGGCTTCGACCAATCCGTTGGGGCAAGCAGTTTACTACTATCCCGAACTTGACCCATCTTATTATGGTTTCACCATATGGGACTTAGACAGAGTCTTTCACGTCGACGACGAATGGGAAAAGAATAATTTAACATTAAGAGAAACACTCGAACTACTTCGCGACTCCTACTGCGGGCAATCCAGTATTGAATTTATGCATATACAAGATTATGCTCGTAAAAATTGGATAAAAAAATATTTCGAAAATTTCCGCGGGAATTATAATTACTCCAAACAAGAAAAAATCAATATTTTAAAAAAAATAATCAAAGCCGAAACTTTCGAAAATTTTCTACATACCAAATTTATTGGAACTAAAAGATTTTCGTTGGAGGGAGCCGAGACTTTGATTGTAATGATGGATTATTTTTTGCAAAATAGTGCCGATAGTCATCTAAATTCGGTCGTAATTGGAATGGCCCATCGCGGAAGGTTAAATGTTTTGGCAAATGTGTTGAATAAAAGTTTAATGAAAATTTTTAGAGAATTCGAAGGTGATTTCGACGAAGAAAATTATCAAGGATCCGGCGATGTTAAATACCATTTGGGATACGAAGGTGAATTTGTTTCGGAAAATAACAATATAATAAATGTCCATTTAGCAGCCAATCCGAGTCATCTGGAGATGGTTGATCCAGTAGTCGAAGGAATTGCCCGCGCACTAAGCAATAAAACAATGGACACAGAATATAAAAAGGTATTGCCCATTTTGGTTCACGGTGATGCTTCGTTTGCTGGTCAAGGGGTTGTGATGGAAACCTTGAATTTATCAGAACTGGAAGGATACAAAACTGGCGGAACAATCCATATTGTTGTCAATAATCAAATTGGATTTACAACTAATGCCGAAGAATCCCGTTCAACATATTATTGCACAGATATTGCCAAAATGGTTCAAGCACCAATTTTGCACGTTAATGGAAACGACCCCGAAGCAGTCCGATGGGTAGCCGATTTTGCTTTTCGTTACCGTCAAGAATTCCATAGCGATATTGTTATTGATTTGCTATGTTACCGAAAATACGGACATAACGAAGCAGACGAACCAACCTACACTCAACCATTGCTTTACAAAAAAATTAAACAATTGCAACCAATTAGTAGAATTTATGCTAATAGATTGATTGATGCACATATTATTTCTCCAAATGAATTAGAAACACTTTATTCAAACTCTTACGAATTTTTCGAAACTTCATTCGAAAAATATAAAAAAAATAATATTCCATCTCAAATAAAAATTATTACTTCCGAGCCCGGAATACCCGACTTTTTTTATAAAACCGATTACGTCCCAAGTTTTTCAGAAGATAAAATAAAGCAAATAACCAAAGCAATAACAACAATTCCTAACAAATTCAATATCAATCCAAAAGTTAAGACTTTGCTTGAACGACGATATAAAATGGTATTTTCCGAACCTACTGCGATAGATTGGGGTATGGCTGAACATTTAGCTTTTGGCTCGATTTTGATGGATAATCGTGACGTAAGAATTTCGGGTCAAGATACTCAAAGAGGAACATTTAGTCATCGTCACGGGGTACTCATTGATTTTCGAAACGAGGATAAATATATTCCTTTAAATCATATTAGTGAACGGCAAGGAAAATTTCGTATTTTCGATAGTCCACTTTCGGAATATGCAGTATTGGGTTTTGAATATGGTTACAGCCTAATTGAAAAGGATGGATTGACTATTTGGGAAGCCCAATTCGGTGATTTTGCTAACAATGCAATTCCTATTGTTGACCAATACCTAAGTTGTGGCGAAACAAAATGGGGACAATTATCTAACTTAACTTTGTTTTTACCCCACAGTTACGATGGTCAAGGACCCGAACATAGCAGTGCACGTCCCGAACGCTATTTGCAATTGTGTGCCGAGGGGAATATGATTGTTTGCAACATAACCACCCCTGCAAATTTCTATCACCTTTTGCGAAGACAGGTATATCTTCCAAAACGTGTTCCATTAGTTATTTTTACTCCAAAAGGTTTACTCCGCCATCCATTAGCAACTTCAAAATTAAGTGAATTGGTCGATTATGCATTCCAAACAATCATTGACGAAAATAATCCAGAACCCGAAAATGTTGAAAAATTGGTATTTTTAACTGGTAAAATTTATTATGACCTTTTGCCAGAAATTCACAAACGAAAAAAGACAAACATCGCTTTAATTAGAGTTGAACAACTATATCCTTTAGACAAAAGGCGAGTTAAGTTAATTTTGAACAAATATAACAAAGCAAAACAAGTGATCTGGATGCAAGAAGAACCACAAAATCAAGGCTATTGGAACTATATTTTTATGGAATTTTGGGAATTTGCTCCCGAAATTCGTTTGAAATATATTGGACGGCCTGCAAGCTCTGCCACAGCAACTGGTTCATCCAAGGTGCATTTAGCAGAACAAGAATACATAATAAATCAACTACTTGAATAAATAAACTTTGTAAAAAAATAGCCCGCATATGCGGACTTGTAGGGGTTTATTACGTGGTCAGGGAGGGAATTGAACCCCCGACACATGGATTTTCAGTCCATTGCTCTACCAACTGAGCTACCTGACCTTTTTTCAAAACAAAAATTAATTTGGAATACAAAATTAGTTATTTTTGTTTGAATGAAAAAATTTTTTTTAAGATTTTTCTTCTTTCCTTAATTTAAAACTTAATTAATTATGGATCAGATTAATAAGCAAATTGCAGACATAATAAAGAATATTGAGAATCCCAAATCATTAGAAACCTTACCTGTTTTGCCAGTAAAAGACTTTTTTGTTTTTCCATCAACGATTGTACCTGTCCTAATTGGTAGAAATAATTCTGTAAAAACAATAAGCGAAGCAATAACAGAAAACAAATTTTTGCTTGTTGTCCCTCAAAGTGTTAATACAGATGATTTGGAATCACCAAATGCAAATCAATTACACAAAGTTGGCACACTGGTAGCAATTTCTCAAATTATCAAGTTGCCTGGACAATTGTTAAAAGTAATGGTGAATGGATTGGATTTGGTCAATATTAAGAAATTTAATACCAAAAATGGCGTGATTTATGCTAAATACAATACAACGAAGGTTGAGATTCCCTCCAAATCCGATACAAAATTTATAGCATTAGCCAAAGAAACATTTGATTTATTCCAAAATTATTCGCGATATGATGAAGATTTACCTTTCGAGATTGTCAAAAATATTCAACAAACAGATGATTATCTTAAAAGTTTCTATTTGATGGCGTCTAATATCGACACGTCCTTATCAAACAAGTTGGATTTGATTAGCAAGCCGAAGCTATTCGAAATGTATTTTAAATTGTCCTCAATACTCAAGTATGAAACCGAAATTAAAAAATATCGTGTTCAAATAGATGAGGAAATCAACGAAAAAGTTCAACAAGTTCAAAAGAAATATATTATTAAAGAGCAAATCCGAATGTTAAGACAAGAATTAGGCGACGACTACGAGGACGAGGACAATCCAGAATTAGAGGAATATGCAAAAAAAATTGCAGAATTAAATTTGCCCGAAAAAGTCCAGCAAAAAGCCTACGAAGAATTAGCAAAATTACGCCGAACGCCTTCGCTCAGCCCCGATTATGCTGTGGAACTCAATTATTTGGACTTGTTAATAAATTTGCCTTGGAATGTATCAACCCAAGATAATTTGGATTTGGAAAATGTAGAAAAAGTCCTAAACGAAGACCACTATGATTTGGAAAAGCCCAAAGAAAGAATATTAGATTTAATTGCAATAATGAATATTTCCCAACAAACAAAACGTCACATTATATGCTTTGTTGGTCCACCAGGAACGGGTAAAACTTCACTTGCAAAGTCGATTGCACGAGCATTGAACCGAAAGTTCGAAAGGATATCGTTAGGTGGAGTGAAAGACGAAGCCGAAATTCGTGGCCATCGACGTACTTATGTTGGTGCATTGCCTGGCAAAATCATCAATGCAATAAAAAAGGCTGGAAGCAACAACCCAGTTATTTTGTTGGACGAAATCGATAAAATGTCCCATAGTTACAGTGGCGATCCAGCCTCAGCGTTGCTCGAAGTTCTCGATCTGGAGCAAAATTCCAATTTTATGGATCACTATTTGGAAATTGAATGGGATTTGTCCAAAGTACTATTCATCACAACTGCTAATGTTTATTACGATATTCCAGCTCCATTGCTTGACCGGATGGAAGTTATCGAAATATCAAGTTATTTGGATTTCCAAAAATTAGAAATTGCCCAAAATCATATTATTCCAAAATTGCTTTCCGAATTTAACTTAAAAGAATCGAAGATCCAATTTACTAACGAAGCGATTTTAAAGATTATAAATAATTATACATTGGAACCAGGCGTGAGAGAATTAGAAAGGCAAATTGCAAATATTTTGCGAAAAATAGCACGGCAGTATCTATTAAACTTACAGAAACAAAAATCCAAGTCAGTCGAAAAATTGGTAAAATCAATAAAGATTACAATTACTCCCGAAGATATAGTTCGATATTTAAAAACAGAAAAATACAAAGATCGTTCCGAAAAATTAGTCGATTCAATTGGTTTGGTCAATGGTTTGGCTTGGACAAGTTCGGGTGGAGATTTGTTGCCTGTGGAAGTAACAATTATGCCTGGTCCCGAAAAACTAACTTTGACGGGGAAATTAGGTGAGGTGATGCGTGAAAGTGCTATTGCAGGTTTGTCCTATATCCGTTCTAATGCCGAAAAATTCAACATCAAACCAGATTATTTCCGAAATAAAGAAATCCACATTCACATTCCGGAAGGGGCTATTCCCAAAGATGGTCCCTCTGCTGGGTTAACGATGGCAATTGCTATGCTTTCGGCAATTACCAAGCAAGCCGTTCGTGGCAGCGTTGCTATGACAGGCGAAATAACCCTTAGAGGTAATGTTTTGCCAATAGGTGGTTTGAGGGAAAAATTGCTTGCCGCAAAAAAATGGAAAATTAAAACTGTAATTATTCCCAAGGACAACGAATCTGATTTAGCCGAAATCCAAGACTATATAAAAGAAGGATTGGAAATCTTGCCAATAAGTAAGTTCGAGGAAGCAGCGAAAATTGCAATAATTAAAAAAGAGAAAACAATTATAGTATAGTGAAAAATTATTTTTTAAATTATTTGCAAATTTTCCAAAAAAATTGTAATTTACTTTTTATATTAGTGCAAAAGATAATATTTTGCATTAAGTAATATTAATTTAAATATGATTATTTATTACAAGTTTTTGAAAGAGGGAAATATAAATTTTATTTAGAGACAAAAATTCTGTAACAAATTCAAACAATGTTTGTTTTAAAGTTAGCAAAGTGGATAATAACAATTAAATCAATAAATAAAAAGGTGAATTATGAAACAAAGCAACTCATTAAGAACATTACTAAAATCAAGTGTAGTAATGTTTTTGTTTATTGTTGCGTTTTGGGGAACAACAAGTGCCCAACCAACTAATTACTGCAATCCTACCGCACCCAACACATTTACGCAGCCTACATACTACTACTGTTGGCCAGCATACTATTATCAATGGTATGGCTACACAGCATATTATGGTTCGCTTATCGAAGAAGTTGGAGTATACGACCAAAACGGTGTTCAATTAATGAAAAATACGACCTCCCAAATCCAATATAACAAAATTGGTACTGTGGATTGCTTTGAATATTTTGGAAATAAATTAGCACAAGTATCACCGGGTGAAACTTATAAATTCCAGGTTAAAATTCGCCATATTTATGGTTATGCTTATAGTGGATATGATTATACTTATTGCTCATCAACTTATTATTCAGTAAGGTTATTCATAGATTGGAATGCTGATGGAGACTTTTTCGATGCTGGTGAGTGGTACAATAATCCTAGTGGTTCGAACCCCACACCCATATGGTGGGCCTACCGAAGTGCTACCCGTCCACCAACAGCACCCAACAATTCCTGTCCTAACCCCACAGTATATGATTTTATGGTTAAAGTACCAGATAACGTAGAACCAGCTTTTGCTCGTTTTCGTGTAATGACAGGTTATTATTATCCATCATCACCAAACCAAGAAATCAATTATGGCTATATGATTTATTACAACTCTGGACAAAATCCCTGTGTTAATGGATATGCATATGATTATGTTTCATATGGATATAGTTATGTTTATTCACAAGGTGAAACAGAGGACTATACAATCGAATACCAATTGCCCATCAAAACAACTTTCCCAGATGATAAAGCTCCAAATGACTTATTGAAAGCTGGAGTTACTTACGATGGAACGGGTGGCAATCCAAAACCATATGTTGTCTTCTATAGTCAACAAAGTGCTGGTATGAAGATGCAATTTTTTATCAATGGTCCGTTGCCATTCGATGACGAAGTTTATCGTGCTGTCAACCCATCCGATGGTTCAGATTGGATCGACATTGCCGGCTATACTTCATACACTATGCAAAAATCTAAAGGTGTATTCTCTGTTAATGGTGATGGTTCATTCCGTTCACCAAATGGTGGTGTGTACAACCTTACTATTATCGTTCGAAAACCTGGTACAACCGACAAAGTTCTAAAGAAAAGCTTTACCGTTTCGTGGCCTGACGACTTAGCAGTAATAGGAATCTCCTCACCACGAGCTGCTGGTGCACCCGATTATTTCCAATATCCACGCGAAAACCCAATTGGATTTACATTTGAATATCAAAACGTTGGAGAAAATAATATTACAAAATTCAAAGCTATTGCCGAAATATACGGGCCAAATGGCAACTTGATTAAAACTATGACCAAAATTTATGATGTAGCTGATGGAAATCCAGTTCTCAAACGACGTGATAAAGCAGTTATCTCGTTCGACGAATCATTTGTAACCACCCAAGTTGGTTTATATAAAGTAGTTGCAAAAGGTGAGTTATTAAGTGCTGACGACGACGAAGCATATAATGACCGATTCCGCCGTCTTGGCTATCCAGAATATTACTTCTCTGTCCAATATGAATATCAAGGCGCTGCAAAGGAAATAGTGTTTCCTAAATCTAACTCCGAAGTTGTTGTTCACAGACCTTTCCGTCCAATTGGTTTAATTCAGAATGTTGGACTTAACGACCTTTCGGATATTCAAGCAATATTCTATTATTGGAAAAAATCCAATCCCAGCAACCAAAAATCAGTTCAAACTTTTGTGAAAGAAATCCCAAGTGGAATACAAAGTAATACGTCTCAAGCTACTTTCCCAAGTATTACAATAACCGAAATAGGCGAATATGAAGGAAAATTTGTAATAAATGTTCCAAATGATGGAGATCTATCAGATAATACTCTAAATGTATCATTCACAGTAAAACCAGGTTTACAAGGAACCTACACAGTTGGTAAAAAATATGCTGGTAATAGTAATAATTTTGAAACAATTGCTGCATTGAACGAAGCATTGTTCTTAAAAGGATTATCAGGAAGTGTAGTATTCGAATTTACTGATGATTCATACGAAGTAAACTCGTTATTCTTAGACAATCCAGCTTGGGACTTGTCGAGTGCCATTTTGGGTTTGGGTTACGATAAGGATGCTGATGTTTACCGAACAATAACATTCAAACCAAGCGCCGAAAAAGCTGCATCATACGGCTCAATTGTTTTCAATCTATATTCCAGCAATGGACAAGGGATTAAGTTCGGAACATCTTCCACCAACTTAAATCCTTATGCAATAATAAATCAAGGACTTGAACCCGAAGTTAAAGCAAAATACTTTAACAATGGAGGCTATATTACATTTGATGGTGGACCTCAAAAATCATTCAAATTTATTATAAATAGCGACCAAGCTAAACACGCAAGTGTATTTTATCTTGATCGTGGTTCCCACCACATCACAATCAAAAACTGCATTATTGAAAATGGTAAAGAAGCTACCTATAATCTCACTTGGTTACCAAGAGCCACTTACAACGCTGCTGATGGCTTTGTGTTCCAAAAAGATGTGACAACCACTGTTGATGGCACATTTGGATATAGTGCAGGTATAGTTAACCGTAATTCTGTTACAAATATCCAAGAAGAAAAAGAAGCAGGCTTGAAGCCAATTCCAAATAGCTTTAATACAATCGAAGGCAATGAAATTAAGAATTTTGGTTACGGAATTATAAGCACTGGAATTGGTGCATATTTAGATGAAAAGAATTCATTCTTCCAAATGTATAATACCAATAATAGAATAGCCAAAAACTTAATTAACAGAGTTTATGGAGCTGGTATTTTTGTTGGTTTCGAAGAAGGCATTGAGATTGCACAGAATAAAATCTACAAAGTGAACGGCGGTTCGACAAGTTACGGAATTTTAGCTGGTTTACCAAGTAGTGGTTCTTTCTTTGGATACAACAATATTGATCTCAAAATTTATGGAAACCAAATTAATGAAGTCAAATCAAGTGGCGAAGCTGTTGGTATTAAAGTTTTGCAAAGCAAAGTGATTTTAGCAAATTCTGACGGAAGCTCCTTCTCGATACCATCCGACAAAGACAATCTGAATATCTATAGTAATGCAATTTGGGATGTTCAGGGATTAACCGCTTCTGCATATCGTGGTGGTATTTACCTAACAACCGAACGAAAATCCACAAATACTCCCGATATTCCAAAAATTGCAGATTACTTTATCACCGGTGCCACAATTGCAAATAACACTGTTATAATTAACAACGATAACTATAACAACACTGGTTTTGTAGCAGGTATCGCAGTCCAAAATACTGGTGGCTTATTATTTGCAAATAATGCAATTGCTAATTTGGATGACCAGAATAGTAGCCAGGTTAACACTGCCTTTATGATTCAATCTATTCGTCCAGATGGCGAAAACGTGATTATCGACAACAATGCATATTGGGTAAATTCAAATGCTTCAGTAGTTCGCTATATCGAGCTAGACCACAATTCCAATATCATCGAATTGGGATACGCAAATGAATTTGCAACTCTCGAAAGGTGGAAGATGTATAGCGGAATGGATAAGACTTCGGTGGATAACTACAACTTTGTCAATGATCACATATTTACTGGCTACGAACCTGTTTATATCAACATTAAATCTAATCCTGCTCCCAAAGGAAGTGCGTTGAATAACCGTGGATTGATAATTCCACAAGTTAAATTCGATTTGTTTGGCGTTCAACGTGGTCAACAAGGCCAAGCCTACGATATTGGTGCAATTGAATTCAACGGAATACCGTATTTGGTTGATGTTCAACCATACGGACTCGTAAAAGAAGGTGTTCGACGAGAAGCCCCCGGAATGCCATTCTCTGATGGTTTCTACGAAATGGTTGGAGGTGCTACTAATTTCGAAGCTGTTATTTACAACGGTGGATCAAATACCCAAAACCAAGTTCCAGTTACACTCGAGCTTTCGCTCGAAAATCCGGATGGTACTTTCAGTCCTATATTAACCGATACTAAATACATTAGCACATTCCCACCCGCAACTTTTGCAGTTGTCGATTATAAATTAAATGATGGTGTTGGAACAGATTTCACTCCCAAGAGCTATTATGATTTGAACAAAGAAAGAGCTAAGCAAGGATTATCCCAATACTCAATACCAGATCAAATTAAACCAATGGCTGCAAATGTATCACCATTATATAGAGTTAAAATTTCTTCACCATTAGACGAAAACAACAATAATAACACTTATATTACTGAATTCCGTTATTATATCAAAAAGTCTCCATACAATTTAATGACTGTTGGAACAAGCGATCTTACCGATATTGCAACTACCGATGTCGACGAAATTGCAAGAAAAGCCAATTTGAACAATCTTAATGCTGCACTAAAAGATATTGGAGTTTACAACGATTATAGCAAAGATCGCTTTGATATCGATTACTTGTATTTACCTGGATGGAACCCACGTAGCTTCGACTTCACACCATACACCACCGTAATTTGGTCAGATGGAGATTACGAGCAATCCGGAACAAATATGAACATTTATCAATTCGATGCTTTAGCTAAGTTCTTGGAAAGTGGTTCAAGTAGTCTAAAGAAGAATTTAATCATTGCATCCCAAGAATTAGCTCGTATTAATCGACAATACTATGGTCAAGAGTTCTTGAACAAGTATATGAGATTGAATAACCATTATCCATCAAATCCATTTGGATTGAATGGAAACTATGATCAAAATACAATCAAAGGCGTCAACATTGCCAAAAACTATGAATTCTTGGTTCAATCAACTGGAATTACCGGCGACGATTATCCTAAACCCGGATTATTGCAAATTGTTGACGACAAGAATCAAGCAAAAATTGGATTTATCTACACCAAATTAGAACAAGGCAAGAATGGCGAAAACGACACCGAACCCTATCCAAACAGTGAACGAATTATGAGTGTAGTAACCAATACAATTGAATACAACTCAATTTTCTTGGCATTGGATTGGCGTCACTTTGCTAAACCCCAAGACGTATTGCGTGGAGTGCTCGACTTCTTAGATCACAATGGTGGATATGTTCTTCCAGTTGATTTAGTAAGCTTTGATGCACAACAAGCCGGTAAACGAGTAGATTTATCTTGGATAACTTCACAAGAAATGAATTCAGCTAAATTCGAAGTCGAAAAATCATCAGACAATAATTCATTCAACAAAATTGCAGAAGTGCCTGCAAAAGGCAACTCACACGACTTAACCAAATACGGACCAGTTCAAGACCATAATGTAGAATTTGGAAAGAGCTATACTTATCGATTGAAGATGGTCGATAAGGATGGTAGCTACAACTATAGCGATACTCGCACAGTACTGCTGCAAAGTGAAAATGGTTTAATTCAATTAGGCGAAATATTACCAAACCCAAGTTCGACCGAAAGTAAGTTGTCCTTGGTATTATCGAATTCAACAAATCTAACAATTGAAGTGTTCAATTCGGTTGGCACCAAGATGATGACACTCATTAATGGTACCAAAAACGCTGGTTCCTACGAACTTATTATCCCAACACGCGAACTTCCTCAAGGTTCCTACACAATTGTATTAACCTCGGGTGAAGTGATGATTACTCGTCAACTGAATGTTGTCAAGTAGTACATAATCGAAAATACAAAAAAGGCTGTCGGATTAACTTCGACAGCCTTTTTTATTAACTATTATTTTCTGTTGAATTCTATTTAATAGTACTGATGATTTGGGAAAATTAATCTAAACTTTCGTAGATATTACAATAACTTTCGTATCTAATGGGAAGGATTTTTCCTTCTCGAACAGCTTGAATAACTTGGCAATCAGGTTCGTGTGTGTGAGAACACTGTGGGTATTTACACTCTTGGGCATAGGGATAAAAGTCTTTAAAGTAAAAGGTCAAATCTTGTTTTTGTAATCCCCAAATACCATATTCGCGGATTCCCGGCGAATCAACTATTTTGAATTGCTTGTTATAGTCAAACATTTTTACATAACTTGTTGTGTGGCGACCTTTGGTCGAATACTTGCTGATTTCACTGGTTTTTTGCAATTCCTTTCCAAATAATAAATTAATGAGTGAAGACTTGCCAACTCCTGATTGTCCAATCAAAGCAACTTCTTTATTTCGTAGGTAATCAATTAATTCCGTAATACCAATTTTTTTTTCGACGCTTATATAATGAATTTTTATACCCAATTCTTCGTAGATTTCAAAATCTGGAATAATTGCCGTCTTGTCGACTAAATCAATTTTATTAATACAAATGGACGGTATCAATCCATTGAGTTCAGCCGAAATGATAATTCTTTCTATGAGTTTTAAATTATAGTTTGGATTAATAGCTGCAACTAAAATTAGGACATCTGTAATATTGCTTGCTATTATTTGCTCAAATGGTTCATAACCGCTCGAGCGACGGCTGAGTATCGTTTTTCGCTCCAATATTTCAATAATTATGCATAAAGGAAGCCCAGTGTTACTTTTATGTCCTTCTTTTTCTTCGAATTTAACAAAATCACCAACGGCAATTAGCGAACTGGATTGGTTGGAGGTTACTATAACACCTTTCACAATTGCTTCGTATAATTGACCATTAGTGCTTTCGACAAATATTGTTTTGGAAATGATTGCAACCACTCTTCCATCTAAAATATTAAATCCTAATTCTAATGGCTTGGTTTTGACCAGAACCCTTTTTTTAGTTTTTCGAGGAATCAATTTATTATTTAAAAGACGCTTATTCAATTGCAAGTAAATGTTTGTAATAACTTGTTTTCCGGATTACTTCCATTTGGTAATCATCATTGGTTTTATGATATAAAATATCCCTCGAAACATTTACAAGCGAAGGCATAAGACCAATTTCCTTTAATTTGTTGATATCTCCACCTTGAGCTCCAACACCCGGAATTAACAAATTATGATTAGGAACGATTTTCCTTATTTCTGTGAAATAGTCTGATTGAGTTGCACCAACAACAAAACCTATATTTTCTCGGGGATACCATTCAGCTAATTTTTCGATAATAAAGGAAAAAAATGGCTTTTCGATCCAAAGGATTTGCTTCAAAAAGTCGTCGGCTCCAATGTTTGATGTTAATCCTAATGCAAAGGTGAATTTATCGGTATAAGTTAAAAAAGGATCGATCGAATCTCGTCCCATAAGTGGATTGATTGTGGCTGCATCAAATTTAAAATAATCGAAAAGCGACTTTGCATAAAATTTTGCAGAATTTCCGATATCAGAGCGTTTAGCATCGGCAATAATAAATACTTCGTTTGGTATTTGTTCAATAAGTTGCTCGATAATTCCAAAGCTTTCTTTGCCTAGTACCTCGAAGAAAGCAAAGTTGATTTTATAGGCTGCTGTTAGATTTTTTGTCGAATTAATAATGTCAATACAAAATGATAAAATTCCTTTACTGTTCCGTGGGTAATGGTATGGTAGCTTATCAATATCGGGATCCAAACCAATACAAAGAAGAGTATTTCTTTCTTTTTGAATGTGACTTAATTTTTCGTATGCTTTCATTTTAGGGTAATGACGACTTGAATTCAGTGTAACGACTAGTGAACAAATTATTCTCGGTTGCTGGTGGTATGTTGTTATCTTTCAGGAATTTGTTAATTTGGTCCATTCGTTTTTGGTCTAATGGATGGGTTGAAAGCAATTCCTCGAAATCCGAAGGTTTTGATTTTTGTTGTTGTTGAATTTTTTCGAAAAAGTAATTAATTCCACCGGGATACCATTTGGTTGACAGCAGGTATTTAAATGAATATTCATCGGCTTCGTATTCGTCATCACGGCTGTTTTTAAGTAAAGCCAATCCCGAAAGTAAGTTTGCTGCTAATTCTTCTAATGCAGATGGATTGTTGCCCAACAAAATACTTGTTAGCAAACTTAAACCATATGCTTTGGTCATCCTTTTAGTGCTATGCCGGCGTTCAGCGTGAGCAATTTCGTGAGCCAGAATGCCAGCTAAGGTAGCTTCGTTATCAACAAATTTAAGCAAACCCTTGTAGACATAAATATATCCACCTGGAGTTGCAAAAGCATTAATGGTGTTAGTATTTATTATTTTTACGGTATAAGAAAATGTGCCACGGTATTTGATTTCGGGTGATTGGATAATTTGGTTGATGATATCTTGGATATATTGGACGTGATTAGGAGAATTGAGAATTGGGAAATCTTTTGGATTGTTACTTATTTCAGCATCAACTTGCTGACCTAATTGGACATCGTCGGATGGAGCAAATAAGTTGATGTCCAAAGGATTAGTAGAGTCGTCACAACTCCAAAGTAACAAAGCAGGGAAAAGTAATAAAATTACTTTTCCCGCAAAGTTTTTAAATATATCGGTTGCGAAATCCATAAATCACCTATTTAGCTATTGCTACACTTCTTTTTTCACGAATAAGAGTAACTTTTATTTGTCCAGGGTATTCCATTTCGGCTTCGATACGAGCTGCTATGTCGGCTGCCATTTGGTCGGCAGTTATATCGTCCACTTTGTCGGGTTCGACGATAACGCGAATTTCTCGTCCAGCTTGGATTGCATAGGTTTTGCCAACACCATCGAAGCTTTTTGCAATTTCCTCTAATTTTTCTAACCTCTTGATATATGTTTCGAGAGATTCTCGGCGTGCACCGGGGCGTGCCCCCGAAATACTATCTGCAGCTTGGACAAGCACAGCATATGGGGTTTCCATTTCGATGTCTTCGTGATGGGAACCAATAGCGTTGCATACTGCTGGATGTTCTTTGAATTTCTTTGCAATTTCGTATCCAATCAAAGCGTGGGGACCTTCGGCTTCGTCAACGCATTTGCCTATATCGTGCAATAATGCGGCACGCTTTGCCAAATGTATATCCAAGCCTAATTCACCTGCCATTATACCAGCAATTTTTGCAACTTCGATGGAATGCGAAAGCAAGTTTTGCCCATAACTGCTTCTATACTTCATTTTACCAACAAGCCGAACTAATTCTTTGTGCATAGACTTAATTCCTAAGTCTAAAAGTACATTTTCGCCCACCTGCAAGATTTCTTCTTCTAATTCTTTTCGAGTTTTTTCGACAACTTCTTCGATACGAGCTGGATGGATTCGACCATCGAGCATAAGTTTTTCGAGTGATTTTTTTGCAACTTCGCGACGGAATGGGTCGAAACCCGAAATCACAACTGCTTCGGGAGTGTCGTCGATAATTAAGTCGATTCCTGTTGCGGATTCGAACGCACGAATATTACGTCCTTCGCGACCTATTATACGCCCTTTCATTTCGTCGCTATCCAAGTTAACCACAGATACTGTCGACTCAATACTGTGATCTGTGGCAGTTCGTTGAATTGCTTGTATAATAATGCTTTGAGCTTCGCGTTCAGCTTTTTGTTTTGCTTCTTCGCGGATTTGTCGAATTTTATTTGCAGCTTGTTCTTTTACTTCGTTGATCAAAGAATCGAAAAGTATTTTCTTTGCTTCATCGCGAGTCAATCCAGCAAGTTCTTGCAATTTTTTAACTTGTTCTTGTTCCATTTGTTTCAATCGTTCTTGCTTTTGAGCAATATCGTTATAGGCAACTTTTATCTTGCCTTCTTCTTCAGTTAATTGTTTTTCGCGTTTCAAAATAATGTCTAATCGATTTTCTAAGTTTTCTTCACGCTTTTTGAGTTGTTGTTCGGCTTGAGCTATTTTTTGAAGTTTGGCATTTTTTTCTTGATCAAATTCGGTCTTACGTTTATGCCATTCTTCTTTGACTTCTAAAAGTTTTTCTTTTTTGATATGTTCGGCTTGTTTTTCGGCATCAGATATAATAATTTTTCCTTTTGCTTCGGCATCAGCGATAATTTTTGCTGATTGTTTTTTGGCGGTTGAAATCGACACAAAGTAGCCAACAACCGCTGCTACAACGAATGCTAATATACCGATAATTATTGTCATTTCCATTTTTGATATCCTTATGATTAATTATTAAATATAACAACTGACTATTCATAATAAAAAAAACTGCATCATCCCATCATAGGTGCCGAAGAACCCAATCTGGCACGCTCGGGTAAAGTTGACCTGACTATCGCTAGTTTCCATCTAAGCTTTTTTTGGAAAGCTGAGGCCTGCTATTGATAGCCAACAGCCAAATCCCATTAAAATCAACTATAGTTCTTGCATAATAATAATGATAGGACGATGCAGCAATATGTTAAAGAACGACTTGTTTATTCAATAGGTGGTTCAACTCGTTATGAACAAAAGAAATCATTTTATTTACTTCTGTTTCGACATAATCTTCGATGTTTTCTTTTTGTATTTCCAATTCGACCAATTCCTCAGCCAAATTTAATGCCGAAAGCATATATATGTTTTCCCTTGTTGTTGCTGCTACACTTTGTTTTTTTATAATTTCGAATTTATTATTTACTAAATGTGCAGCTCTTGCTGTTAATTCTTTATTATTTCCAGTCAACTTATAAGTTTGACCACCTATTTCAAAACTTAATACTTCTTGCATTCCTATCTTATTTTTTGTTTTGACGAATAAATCGTCTAATATATTTTTTTGTTTCAACTAAATAACTTCATTTTCTACAAGCACTTTCTTTAATTCCAACATCTTATTGGTTAACAAAATTGTCTTGTTCTTATTCTTATTTTGTTCGTCTTCGAATTTATTTTGAACTTTGTTCAATTCATTTTTGGTTAAATTAAGAATTTTTTCGGTTTCTACGAGTTTTTGCGATAAATTATTATAATCCTCTTTAATTTTGTTTAATTCTTGTTGTATATTTTGGTTTTCGATTACTAATTCATCAAATTTATCTGCGAACAAACCAGTATTGAATAATCTAAATTTTTCGAATGATTTATTAATCTCCTCAATTTCTTTGTTTTTTTGAATAATTTCTAAATCTTTTTCTTCAAGTTTTAATTGGGTTGTTTGAACTTTAGATTCCAAACTTGCTATTTGTGTTTGCTTATTGCTTACTTCGGATTGCAGTTCGTTGACTATTTTTTCCAATTTTGCTATTTCCTTTTCTTTTTCGATAATTACTAAATTCATTTTTTCAATTTTATTATTTAAGGATGATTTGTCTGAGCGTAAATTTATTAAATCTTCGTCCATAATTTCGATTTTCTTGTTCAATGCATTTGCGTGTTTTTCCAGTTGTTCCATTTCGGCTCTCAAAGTATAAAGTTCGTTATCTCGGTAATTAATTTGATTTATGAATTCTTCTCGGTAATTTTCAATTTCGGAGATTTTTTTAATTAAAGTTTCCAAATGCTTTGTTTTTATTTGAAGTTCTTCGTTCAAAGTATTATTGTTTTCTTGTAATTCCTCAATTATCTTTTGTGATTGGGCAATCTTATTGTTCAAATCACTAATTTGATTTTTCAATCTTTCGTTTTCTTCTTCTAATTTGCCATTCAAAATGGCATTGCTTTCCAAAAGTGCGATTTGTTGTTTGTATTTACCAATTTCCAAGTTTAGTTCGATAATTTTTTCATTCTTTTCTTTGATACTGGCTATGCTAATTTCATTTTCCTTGAGTGCTTTTTGTAATTCGTCGATTTGCATTTGCTTTTCTTGGATTTGTTCTTCGATGTTGCTGAATAAATCATTTTGGTGCTTCAATTGATTCAATTGATTTTGTAGTTCCTCAATTTTTTTTGCTTGAAATTTATTTTTTTCTTGTATCAAAGAAAATTGGCTATTCATCTTGTTATATTCTTGCTCAAAATATTGACCTTTGCGTATAAGCTCCTTGTCTGCTAGCAAAACTTTGTTGATTTCTTCAATTTGCCAATTTAATTCGTTAATTCTTTCGTTCAATATTTTGTTTTCCAAGATAATTTCGTTTTTGGATTTTTGCTCTTGTTCTAGTTTTTGATTGAGTTCGACAATTGTTTGGGACTTTGCATCGGCTTCGTCCTTCACTTTATTTAATTCAAGCTTTAATTCGTTGTATTCTTTGCCGATTTGATTGTTTTGTTCAATTAATGATTGAATATTTTTAAGTAAAGTTCGCACCAATTCCCAAATTTTGGAAATTGATTTTTCCAAACGTGGACTAACTTCAATATTTTTTTTGTCCTCAATCATCAAATATCAATAAATAAAACAAATTATGAAATTTTCTAAATAGTAAATTAACAAAAAATTTAGAAAATTATTTGAAATACTTAAATTTTTCTTAAAACTGCCGAAAATTGTGATTCTACTGCTGTTACTATTTTCGAAATAATTGGCTCGATTTCCTCATCAGTCAATGTTTTTGATGGAGATGAAAACTCTAAACTATATGCAATACTTTTTTTGCCTTCGCCGATGGATTTTCCTTTGTATAAATCAAAAATTTGACAACTTTTTAATAAACTGCCGCCTGTTGATTTAATGGTGTTCATTATCTCACCTCCTGGAGTACTTTCGTCGACGATAAACGCTAAATCCCGATATATCGAAGGATAGGGCGACAATGCTTCGTATTTTCCTTCCTTTAATTCAACCTTGTATAACTTGGACAAATCTATTATTGCACAGTAAACCGGCATCGAAATATCATAATATTTCAAAAGTTCATCGCTAATTTCGCCAAAAGCTCCAATTGTGTCGTTTTTATATGATATTTGCATTGCATTTAGCGAAAATCCTTTTATTTGTTCATTAGTTTGAGTAAATTTAATACCTTTGAGTTTAGAATGCTCAAAATATTCCGTAACAATACCACTAATATCATAAAAATCGAATTTTCGCTGGGGAATTCCCCATTGCTTTTCGTTTGTAAAACCACTTAATGCAATTATTAAATTTTCCTCTTCCGATATTCCTTGTACAAAATTATTCGGAGCATCCTTTAGTTTAAAAATTTTTCCAATTTCATAAAACTTAAGGATATCGTTGCCAAATCTCTCGTTGATGCTTATGGTTTTGAGCATTGATGGAATTATTGATGGACGCATAATTGATAGTTCTTCGCCCAATGGATTGGCAATTTTAACGAATTCTTCACTAAAAAACTTTGCCGAATTAGGCTCAATCATATTTTGGGTTAGAATTTCGTTGAAACCGCGGTTAGTTAGAAAGAGTTTAGTAGCTTGACGCAATTTGGGAATTGCCAAATTATCGGGTATTGGTTGGGCATTTGTATCGATTTGAGAAACAAATTGTGGTGTTATATTATCATAATTGTGCAAACGGGCTATTTCTTCGATTAAATCTATTTCCAAAGTTACATCACCACGCCAAGTTGGGGCGGAAACCTGGGCTTTATCGTTCGTTACATTTTCTATATTAAAGTTCAAGCGTGACAATAATTCCATTATGTATTCATTTGTCAAATCTATGCCGATAATCTTTCGGACTCGGTCGAACCTTAAATCGATTTTCACGATTGGAATGGGATTAGGAAATTCATCAATCAAACCTTGAACAATTTCTCCGTCGGCTAATTCGGCAATTAGTTGAGCGGCACGATTTGCTGCAAATTCAGCCATTTGCCAATCAGCTCCACGCTCAAATCGATAAGATGAATCGCTTGATAATCCTAACTTTTTCGATGTTCTGCGTATTGATGATGGCTTGAAATAGGCAGATTCAATCAGTACATTTTTTGTTTCGTTAGTGATTTCGGAATTTTGGCCACCCATAACTCCAGCAATAGCTACGGGTTTTTCGGCATCACAAATCATCAAAATTTGACTATCCAAAATTCTTTCTTTACCGTCCAATGTCGTGAATTTTTCACCATCGTCGGCTTGTTTAACTATTATTTTGTGTCCAGATAATTTGTCCAAATCGAATGCGTGCAAAGGTTGATTTAATTCATACAGAATAAAATTAGTCACGTCTACTATATTATTAATTGGACGCAACCCAACCGATGTCAGTCGCTTTTTTAACCAATTGGGAGATTCTTTTACTTTTACATTTTTTACCACTCGAGCACAATACCGTGGATTGTTTTTGTCATCGATAATTTGCACGCTTGCGAAATCACTTATGTTCTGGGAATTTTCTATTAAGTTTAGTTTTGGATAATTGACCGGTATTTGTAAATAAGCCGCTATTTCGCGTGCAATTCCAATATGGGAAAGACAATCACCACGATTTGGAGTAACCGAGATTTCGAAAATAACATCGTCCAAACCATACCAATCTGCAAATCTTTGTCCCACCGGGGCATCTTCGGGCAATACCCATATTCCACTGTGATCATCATCGATATCTAATTCGTATTTTGAACATATCATACCATTAGATACTAACCCGCGGATCTTTCTTTTTTCCAATTTTAAACCATTGACGGGTAAAATAGCGCCAGCCAAACCTAATACAACATTTTGTCCTTCGGCAACATTTGGTGCACCACAAATAACATTGTAATTTTGCTGAGAATCAGTCACTTCACAATAATGCAAATGATCACTTCCTTCCACGGGTTCACTTTTCAAAACCTTTCCGATTACAAAGTTGTTGTATTTTTTGGAGTAATCTTCGATTTTTTCTACTTCGATCCCCAATCCAGTGAGGATTTGATCGATTTGTTCGGGGGTTAGGGAAATTTGGATGTATTTCTTCAACCAATTGTATGAAATCTTCATTTAATTACTAAATTATAAATCATAAAGACTTCAAAAATAAGAAAATTTAATCAATTATTATTCATTATTAGGAACAGCTTCATCACCAAAATCAAAACGAATTACAATTTTTTCTCCATCCTTGCAATAAACTTCCAAACTCTCGATTTCTCCATCCAAGTTGCGATTGACTATCACCGAACTTTCGCCCGAAGACAAATCCTCGAAAGGTGGTTTGTTCGAAATTTCCACTCGGGATTCTTCTTGCACTTGTTCTTTATTAATTATATTGCGAGAGCCTTTAATTGGCCGCGCTCCCGAAATTCGTGGAAGAACCAAAAAATCTCTGAAGTTTCTTATCAAAACCTCTTGGCGGTCTTCGGGTTGGTCGGTATCTTGTTCTTTGGGTATGAATGCTGGTTCGAACGCTTTTTTCTTTGCTTCTTCCCAATCTTCCTTTAAAAATTCCTCAGCAGTTTGTTCATCATATTGCGGATATTCGGTTTTAATGTCTTTTTTCTTTATTATTTTAGAGCTTGGAGAGATTTTTTCACCTTTTTGGACAGCTTCGTTAATATCTTCGGATAAATCTTCGTAATTAAGCAATGGACTGAATTCTTCTTTAGAAAAGCTATTATCTTCATCGTCTGGGTAACTTTCTATAAAATTATCTTCACTCATACTCGCACCTTTATATGGTAAAAATATAGTTTAAACAAAAATCGAATTCACAAAATCAGCTATTTTGGTAAGCGGAACAATTGCGTTCACAACCCCTACATTTAATGCAGCTAATGGCATCCCAGCAACAACGCAACTTTCGATATCTTGAGAAACAACATAACCACCCATTCTTGATAAAGCCACCAATCCATTTTTGCCATCATCACCCATTCCAGTCATAATAATTCCAATTGCTTTTCCTTGTGAGTAATATCCGATTGATTCGAATAGTACATTTGCAGAAGGTTTATATAATTCTCCGGGAATTTCGTCGATTATTTGGATTAATCCATTTCGCATCAAACGAAAGTGGTGACCGCCTTTGCCAATATAAACAATGCCTGGGCGGACTCGCTCATTATGCTCCATTTCTTTTACTGTTAATTTGCTCTCGTCATTCAATCTTTCGGCTAAAGATTTAGTAAAGAAAGGTGGCATATGCTGAGCAATAAGTATAGGAACTGGAATATTTGCGTTGAGTTTGGGTATAAATTGCATCAATGCTGATGGACCACCAGTGGATATTCCAATTCCAATAATTTCCACATCTTCAGCTTTTGGTGGTGTTCGTTTTTTTATTTTATTTTGATATTCATTCTCGATACCAACAATAGCAGATTTTTGTTTTAATCTTTCTTGTATTTCGAATTTTTCCAATTCTTCACGAGATATTTCACCGCGATTCATTTTGTTGAGCAAAGAACGACGGCGAATTCGATTCTGCATATTGCTGCTACGAGCAATTGACTTGATTTTCGAAATAAGTTCGTCCTTTAGGCTGTTCATCTCGGTAAAAGCAGCTTTTTTAGTAACGAAATCAATTGCACCATAATCTAATGCTTTAATTGTGGCGTCGGCACCATCCGAAGTAAGGGTAGACAACATCATTATAGGAACCGGATGTTCCTCCATAATCTTTTGGACAGCTGTCAAACCATCCATTACCGGCATCTCGATATCCATTGTTACTAAATTTGGTTTCAATTGTTTTACTTTTTCGATAGCTTCTGCACCATTGGCTGCTGTGCCTATGACCTCGATTTCGTCTGTAATCAAAATTTTTGAGATTGTATTTCGCATAAATACTGAATCGTCAACAACCAGAACTTTGATTTTTTCCATTGTCAATTTTGTTAGAATTAAAAATTCTTAAAAGTATTAAATTAAATAATTTTTTGCAATTGTATTTAAAATTTGATTAAAATATCATAATTTTGATGTTTTTAAATATAATTTACCAATTATGAATATAGATAAACTAATTGAACAGACAGATTATTTCGAAAAATTAGAAAGTCTGAACAATCAAGATTTAGATGAGTTTGTTTCGTATGTTCATACATTTATTGCAGGCCTAAATAGTGGTACCATTCGAACTGCTCAAAAAAATCAAGATGACCAATGGATTGCTAATCAATGGGTGAAACGTGCAATTTTGTTACTATTTAAGTTTGGGAATTTGGCAGATTATTCAATAAACAATAAATTTCCTTATTTTGACAAACATACTATTCCAACCCATCCATTTAGTCTCGAAGATAGAGTAAGGATTGTACCAGGCGGAACAAGTGTGCGTAACGGGAGTTACATCGCACCTGGAGTTATCATTATGCCACCAGCATACATAAACATAGGCGCCTATGTGGATAGTGGCACGATGATTGATTCCCACGCTTTGGTTGGTAGCTGTGCTCAATTAGGAAAAAATATACATCTTAGCGCCGCATCACAAATCGGAGGAGTGTTAGAACCAGCTAATGCTGTACCTGTTATAATCGAAGACAATGTGATGATTGGTGGTAATTGCGGTATCTACGAAGGGGTTATTATCCGCAAAGGAGCTGTTTTGGGTTCGGGAGTTATTCTTACCTCGTCGATGAAAGTTTACGATTTAGTCAACGAAAAAATAATCCAATCAATCGATGGCAAGCCACTGGAAATCCCCGAAAATGCTGTTGTTGTTGCTGGTAGTAGACCATTATCCAACAAATTCGCCCGTGAATATGGTTTGTCGGTTTACACCCCTATAATAATTAAATACCGTGACGAGCGAACTTCCTCGAAAACTGCTTTAACCGAATTATTGCGTCAATAAGTAATGTCGAATATCAAGGTTACCTTAAAAAACATTATCAGTTTGTCAACTGCCGAGGTTGCAAGCCGATTTTTAACAGTCATTTATTCCATTTATTTAGCCCGAGTTTTGCTTGTCGAAAATTTTGGGATATTTGGTTCGGCAAAATACTTAGTGGTTTATTTTATTCTGCTTTCCAATTTGGGCACCGATTCGATTGGTACGCGCGAGGTTGCTGCCAATAAATCAAATTTAAAGTCGATTGTGGATAATCTTTTCACTTTACGATTGATTATGGGTATAGCCGGTTATTTATTGCTTTCGGTGGTTACTTATTTTTTGCCAAAACCATTAGAAGAAAAAATAATTATTTTAATTTTTGGTATTAACATATTAGCAAACAACGCTTTGCTTAATTGGGTATTCCAAGGTTTGGAGAAAATTGACATTTATGCACTCCGAACCATAATAACCAATGTATTGAATTTTACAGGAATTTTGTTATTTATCCATTCTCCTCAAGATTTACAATTAGCCACAATAATTATCGTTACATCACTGTCGTTCAATTCTTTACTATTAATTATATATTATCATAACAAAATTGAGCGTCTCTCTTTGTCATTTCAATTAAATTTATGGAAAAAATATATTTCCGAAGCCTATCCAATTGGAATTACTTTTCTTATAATTGGTGTATATAATTTTTTGCCAATAATTCTTCTAAGCTTAATGACAAACAATCTTTACACGGGATTATACACATCTGTGGCAAATGTT
>Ga0209018_1000125_pt1 | contig 69901 bp, 55 predicted proteins | sample YNPBryBLVA2012_FD_185814 | JGI IMG/M metagenome (GOLD analysis project Ga0209018, IMG submission 185814) | Anoxygenic and chlorotrophic microbial mat microbial communities from Yellowstone National Park, USA - YNP Bryant BLVA 2012 (SPAdes)... ...
TCCGCGTGTACATGGCCTCGCGGCCAAGCAGCGCGATCATCGTCGAGAGCGCCGAACGCTCGGCCACGTTCTCCACGTCGCCCGTCAGAATCCGGTTCAGGAACTGTTCGAGCGCCTCGAAGGTGATGTCGCGCTTGGAGTCGATGCGCTCGCTGTCTTTCTGTCCCTTGTAATGCGTCATGCCGCCGCGGGAGACCGTGATGGTGCCTTTGGTGCCGGTGAACTCTTCGCCCACCTTCGAGAATCCGCGCGGGGTCAGCTGGTTGGCTTCATAGTTGACCAGCATGTTGTTCGGCCATTCGAACGACAGCGTCAGGTTGTCGACGATATCCATCGTGAGCCGCACCTTGCGCGTGGAGTAGCCGACGGCGCGGATGGGCAGCCCCTGGAGGAACCAGTGCAGCACGTCGAAGTTGTGGCAGTCCTGCTCCACGATGATGTCGCCCGAGTATTTCGCATAGCAGAACCAGTTGCGCACCTCGGCCATCTTCGGGTCGAGCCCCGGGTAATCGCGGCGCCTGAACGGGTCGCCGCTGATCCAGTAGGCGCGGGCGGCGGCCAGCGGCCCGATGGCGTCTTCCTTCACGCGCTTCCACGCCTCCAGGTAGACCGGGCCGTAGCGCTGCTGGAACCCGAACGAGATGACCTTCTTCGGGTCCGCCTTGCGCCCCGCGCGGATCACCCGCTGGCAGCCGGCGATGTCGACGCCGGCCGGCTTTTCGCAGTAGATGTGCTTCTTCGCCGCGACCGCTGCTTCAAACTGCTCCGGGTGCATGTAGGGCGGCGTGGCGATGATTACGGCGTCGATGGACGGGTTGGCCAGGAGCTTCTGGTAGTCCTTGTATGCGTCCACCTGTTCCAGCTTCAGGGCGGTCTTGGCCTGCTCGATGCGGTCGTCGAACAGGTCGCACAGTGCAGTGACGCGGCCGCGCGGGTCGTTGTGGGCGATGCGCGCGTCATAGGTGCCGCGGCCGCCGCTTCCGATCAGGCCGATGGACACCTGCGAGTTGGCCTGCGTGCCGCGGACGGCCTGCGGGGCCACGATCGTGAAAGCGCCTGCGGCGGACAGCATGGCTCGCCGCGAAAGGGGATTGGTTGGATGGCTCGGCATAGGGAACCCTGCGGTGCAATTCTATCGCAGGGATCCGCGCGGCTGCGACACGCCTTGCCGGTGCTCGGCGTGATGGCGGTGGGCGCGGTGATACAGCTCCCGGATCTCGGAGCCGGTGAATGCCAGCGCCACCGCCCCGGCGACCAGCAGCGGCACAGTCACGATGAAGAACATGACTCCCGCCACCGACTTCGCCGTCTGCGCATCCACGCCCATCACCCGGTGCAGCCCCAGGTACGCGAAGAGGTGGAACAGCCCCACGTTGCCCGGTGCTGACGGCAGCACCGTGCCCAGGCGCAGCACCACCAGCACCACCGCCGCCGCGCCCCACGGCAGATCCAGCCCGTAGCCCTCCAGCATGGCGTGAATCGGCACCACCTGCAACGCCAGATACACGATGCTTGCGGCAACAGCCAGTGGAAACGTGCGCGACCGCCCCATGGCGTGCAGCCCCTCCACGGCGGTGCGCAACACCTCCGACCAGCGGTGGCGCGTCGTCACGTGGTGCGCAAAGCGCCGGTTGAGGACCGCAAACACCAGCAGCGCCCCGATAGCGCCCACAACCACGGCCAGGATCCACACGCCCGCGACAAGATCCTGCGGCAGATCCACAAAGAGCGAGACCGCGGCGAATCCGAAGATCAACCAGGCGCCGTCAATGAGGCGCTCGATCAGCGCCGAGCTGAGCACCAGCGGGAACGGGATGCGGTTCCACACTGCGACCAGATAGCAGCGGATCAGCTCTCCGCTGCGCAGAGGAAGGAGTTCGTTCGCGAACAGGCCAATGTAGATCGCCTGCACGCTGCGCCACAGCGGCAAACGCTGGACGGGCGCCAGCAAGATGTTCCACCGCCAGCCCTGCGAGACGTAGACGAGCACGTCGGCGGCGACAGCCAGGACGAGCCATAACGGATGGATCTGCCTCAGCTTGGGCAGTTCCGTGCGCCAGTCGAAGTCGTGATAGACCCACAACAGGCAGCCGAGCGAAACCGCGTAGGCCAACACGGGGCCGAACCATGCAGGAAACCGCAGCCCGCCATTTCCGGAAGGAGAACTCATCCCGTTCCTCTTCATGATAGATGCCGGGACGGCCGCGACGCCGGAATCAATTCGCAGGGCGCACCCCGCCGGCGGTGACGGTCTTCAGCTCGCCGCTCACGCTGCGGACCAGCAGGAACCCCTCCGGCGTGAGGCCAGCCGTGGTTCCCGTGATCTCGCCGCCCGGCATCTCGACACTGACGCGGCGTCCGGTGACGTAGCTGGACGCGGCCTCGAAGAGGCGCAGAATCGCCGCGGCTCCGCTGGTTTCCAGAATCCCGAGATGCGATTCGATGGAGCCAGCCAGGGCGGACAACAAGAACTCCGGATCCTGTTCCGAACCCGTTTCCAGCACCAGTGACGTGGCCGTCCCTGCCAGTTCCGGCGGGAACGTCCGCTGGTTCACGTTCACCCCCACGCCTGCCAGCAGGGCGCCCTCCTGCAATTGCGCAAGGATGCCGGCCAGTTTGCGGCCTCCGATCAGGACATCGTTCGGCCAGCGGAGGTCAGTGGCCACTCCGCAAAACGTCTGGAGCGTGTCGGCAGCCGCGAGCCCCAGCGCAAGCGTCGCCAGAGGCGCCTGCGCGGGCTCGAGCCGCGGCCGCAGCACGATAGTGAAGTACAGCCCGCCCGGGCGCGAGTCCCATGTGCGGCCCAGCCGCCCCTGCCCGGCTGTCTGCTCCCGCGCAGCCACGACTGTGCCTGCCGGGCATCCGGCGCGGGCCAGCTCAGCGGCGCGCCGCATGGTTGAATCGATCGTGTCGTGCCACTCAATCTGACGCATGCAGGTCCAGCCGGAAATGGATGTCCACGGCGCGCGCCGAATGCGTGATGGCGCCGCTGGAGATGTAGTTCGCGCCTGCCAGCGCGTATGCGCGCGCGTTCTCGAGCGTGATGCCGCCGCTCAACTCCACCGAGGCGCGCCCGCCGATCCTGCGGATCCATTCGCGCGCTTCCCCCGGCGAAAGGTTGTCCAGAAGCAAACGCGAGGCGCCGCAGTCGAGCGCTTCGTCCAGTTCTTCCAGCGTGCGGACCTCGATCTCCACCGGCAATGCACTCCCGCGCACCGCTTCGAGCGCCGCGCGAACACCGCCTGCGGCCGTAATGTGGTTGTTCTTGATCAGAACGGCGTCGAACAGCCCCATGCGGTGGTTCACCACGCCGCCGCACGCGGCCGCCAGTTTTTCCAGCCGGCGCATGCCGGGAGTCGTCTTGCGCGTGTCGAGAACCTGGCAGCCCGTCCCTTCCACAGCCCGCGAGAACCGGCGCGCCAGCGTCGCCACGCCGCACAGGCGTTGAAGCAGATTCAGGGCTGTGCGCTCACAGGTGAGCAGGCGCCGCGTGCTGCCCTCGGCGCGAGCCAGGCACGCGCCCGCCTCCACCTCGCTTCCGCTGGCTGTCAGGATTTGCACTTCCACATCGCCGCCCGCCAGATCGTACACCGCCTGCATCAACTCGATCCCGGCCACTGTGATTGGCTCGCGCGCGTAAAACCCCCCGGAGGCCCGCCTGCCGGCAGGCACGGTGAGTTCGGTGGTGACGTCGCCTGTCCCGACGTCCTCGGCCAGAGCGCGGCGGATCAGTTCCAGGGCCTCGGGATGCAGCCAGTCCATAGGGATCAGGATCCCAGCTCCGCCATCACCGCCTGCTGTTCGGCCAGCTCCTTCTCGTAGGAAGCCAGCTTCTCCCGGATGCCCTGCACCACGTGCGGCGGCGCTTTCGCCACGAAACTTTCGCTCGAAAGCTGCCGCCGGCTGGAGGCGATCACCTTTTCCAGCTCCGCCGCGCGCTTCTGCACGCGCTCGCGGATGGCATCGATCTGCGCGCCGCTCAGCTTCAGGCCCACGGCGAAATCGGCCGCCGCGCGCCGCACTCCCGCCGGGCGCGCCGCCGGGTTGAGCTCGAAGCTGCCGCCGGCGAGAGCGTTGATCACGGCCATCTCGCGCTCCGCCACACGCTGCACGTCTGAACAAAGCGACTCGATCCAGCCCTCCGCCCGTGCCTGCGGATCCACTTTGTTGTCGGCGCGCAGCGCGCGTGCGGCTGTCACCACCGCCTGAAGCAGCGAAAACAGGCGCGCGGCTTCCTCATCGCCCGCGCCGCCGGGCTGCGGGTACGGTGCGATGCAGACGGAAGCGGGCACGCCAGCGCCCTTCTCCACCAGCCGCTGCCACAGTTCCTCGCTGACAAAGGGCAGCAGCGGGTGCAGCAGCCGCAGCGCCATTTCGAACGTCTCCGCCATCGTCTCGACGTGCGCCCGCGGCTCGGCGCCCTGCTGCACGCGCAGCTTCTTGATCTCCACGTACCAGTCGCAGAAGTCATCCCAAAGGAATGTCCAGACGATGTCGGCAGCCTCGTGATAGCGGTAGTGGAGCTGCGCCTGCTCCATCCGCGCGGCGGCCTCCTCCAGCTTGTGGCGGATCCAGCGGTCCTCCAGCGGAACTTCGCCGCCGATGGCCTGCGGCCGCAGCACCCGCTCCGCGGGCGACTCCAGCGCCAGACGCTCCAGCCCCACGCGCTCCATCTGGAGGAAGAGGAAGCGCGCCGCGTTCCAGATCTTGTTGGCGAAGGCGCGCGAGCTGGCCATCCGCTCCTCGCTGAGCGCGATGTCCATGCCGGGCGCGGCGCCGCGCAGCAGCGCGAAGCGCACCGCGTCGGTGCCGTACTGCTCGATCACCTCCAGCGGATCGATCGTGTTGCCGCGCGTTTTCGACATCTTCTGCCGGTGCGCGTCGCGCACCAGCCCATGGATGTAAACCGTGCGGAACGGCACGTCGCCCGTGCATTCGAGCCCCAGCATGATCATCCGGGCGACCCAGAAAAACAGGATGTCGAAGCCCGTGATGAGCAGCGTCGTCGGGTAGTAAGTCTCCAGGTCCGCTGTCTTGTCCGGCCAGCCCAGCGTCGAGAACGGCCACAAGCCGCTCGAGAACCACGTGTCGAGCACATCCGGGTCCTGTTCGATCCGCGTCGAGCCGCAGCTTGCACAGGCCGCCGGATCCTGCCGCGCCACCGTGGCTGCGCCGCAGTCGGCGCAATGCCAGGCAGGAATGCGGTGGCCCCACCACAGCTGGCGCGACACGCACCAGTCGCGGATGTTGTACATCCACTCGAAATAGGTCTTCGCGTAATTCTCCGGAACGATGCGGATCCGCCCGTCTTCCACAGCACGGATCGCAGGTTCGGCCAGCGGCTTCATGCGGCAGAACCACTGCTTCGACACGAGCGGCTCCACCACTGTCTTGCACCGCTGGCAGCGCCCCGCGCTCAGCGTGTAGGCCTCCGTTCTCTCCAGAAGCCCTTGCGACTCCAGATCGGCCAGCACGCGCTTGCGCGCCTCGAACCGGTCCAGCCCCGCGTATGCGCCCGCTGCCTCCGTCATCCGGGCGTCCAGCCCGATGACGACCACGTGGGGAAGATTGTGGCGGCGCCCGGCCTCAAAGTCGTTCGGATCGTGCGCGGGCGTCACCTTCACCACGCCGGTGCCGAACTCCGGATCCGCCAGCGGATCGCTGATCACCGGGATCTCCCGGTTCATGAGCGGCAGAACCACGCTGCGGCCGTGCAGGTCGCGGTAGCGCTCGTCGTCCGGATTCACGCAAACCGCCGTATCGCCCAGCATCGTCTCCGGCCGCGTCGTGGCCACGGTCACGAACCGTCCCGGCATGCCCTTCACCGGATAGCGGATGTGCCACAAGTTGCCCTGAGACTCCTCGTGCACCACCTCAAGGTCGCTCAGCGCCGTGTGACAACGCGGGCACCAGTGAACCATGTACTCACCGCGGTAAATGAGGCCCTTCTCATAGAGCCTGACGAACGTCTCGCGCACGGCGCGGGACAGCCCGGGATCGAGCGTGAAGCGGTTCCGCGTCCAGTCGCAGCTGGCGCCCGTGCGCTTCATCTGCCGGATGATCGTGTCCCCGTAAAGCTCCTTCCACTCCCAGACGCGGCGCACGAACTCCTCGCGCCCAAGGTCGTGGCGCGTCAGCTTCTCCTTCTCCCACAGGTGGCGCTCCACCACCATCTGCGTGGCGATCCCGGCGTGGTCCTGCCCGGGCAGCCACAGCGTCTGGTCGCCGCGCATCCGGTGCCAGCGGACCGTGACGTCGATCTCCGTGTGCTCAAGCATGTGCCCGATGTGCAGGCTGCCGGTGACGTTGGGCGGCGGGATGACGAGGCAAAACACTTCCCTGCCATCCTGTTTTTTGCCCGGCGGCGTGAAGTAGCCGCCTTCGATCCAGGCTTCCGCCCAGCGCGGCTCAAACCGCTGCGGCTCGTAGACTTTCTCCAATGTCATGGGGTGAACTTTCAGTCTAACAGGGGGCCGTTCCCGTACACTATGGGCATGCGGCTGAATGAGATGCAGGAAGCCTTGGGCGCGCAGAGCCTGGATGGCTGGCTCTTCTTCGACCACCACCGCCGCGACCCCCTCGCCTACCGGATTCTCGGCTTCGAGCCGCCCCGCACGCCCACGCGCCGCTGGTATTACTACGTGCCCGCCCACGGGGAGCCGCGCAAACTCGCCCACCGCATCGAAGCCGCCATGCTCGACGCCCTGCCCGGCCCGAAACTCCTTTACGCGGGCTGGCAGGAGCAGGAACTGCGCTTGCGGGAGATCCTTGCCCGCGCCCGGGTGGTGGCGATGCAATACTCGCCGCGCTGCGCCGTGCCCTACGTGGCGATGGTGGACGCCGGCACCGTGGAAATGGTTCGCTCCCTGGGCGTGGAGGTTGCCTCCTCCGCCTCGCTGGTGCAGCAGTTCGAGGCGCTATGGACGCCCCGGCAGTACGGGAGCCACAAGCGCGCGCAGGCGAAGGTCGACTCGATCCGCGCCGCCGCCTTCCGCCTCGCCGAAGAGCGGCTGGCGCGCGGCGAGCCGGTGACCGAGTACGATATCAAACAATTCATCCTGAACACGTTTGAAACAGAAGGGCTGTTCACCGATCACGGCCCCATCGTGGCGGTGAACGCGCACGCCTCCGATCCCCACTACGAACCGCAGGCCGATTTGCACGCGCCCATCCGCCGCGGCGACCTGCTGCTCATCGACCTGTGGGCGAAGCTGCGCGAGCCGGGCGCGGTCTACTACGACATCACCTGGACGGCGTTCTGCGGCCAGGCGCCGCCGGAGCGCATGGCCGAGGTGTTCCAGGCCGTCGCCGGTGCGCGCGACGCCGCCATCGAACGCGTCCGGCGCGCGGCCGCCTCCGGGGAAGCCATCTGCGGTTACCACGTGGACGATGCGGCGCGCGGCTACCTGCGCGAGAGAGGGCTGGACGCGTACTTCATCCACCGCACCGGCCACTCCATCGGCGAAGACGTGCACGGAACCGGCGCCAACATGGACAACTTCGAGACCCACGACGAACGCCCCATCGTGCCCGGCCTTTGCTTCTCCGTCGAGCCCGGCGTGTATCTGGAGGAGTTCGGCATCCGCAGCGAGGTCAATGTCTACCGTTCGGAAACAGCGGCGGAGGTCACCGGCGAAATCCAGCGCGAACTGCTGCGCCTGTCCGTCTGAGATGCTTCTCCGGCCCGCTGCCCGAAGCCGCCGGAGGATGACGCAGGTGTAAATTGTCGGCCGCCGCGGCTGATTTCCCTTGCCTCTGTCCGGGATTCACCGCACACTAGGCCACCCCAACTTACAGAGGAGGCTTCTGGTGATGCAGTTTCGTACGCCAGTGCCCGTATTCTGCCTGCTGCTTGCGGCAGGGAGCGTGTTTGCACAACCGGCCCAGGCGCCGCTAACCTCCGTCGCCCTGTTCCGGGTGCAACCGGACAAGATGGAGCGGTTCGTCGAAATGGTGCAATTGGTCACGCCCGCGCTTGAGAAGCTCCGGCAGTCGGGCGCGGTTCTGGGCTACGGTCTGGATGCCGATGTGCTCCATCAGCCGGGACCGAACGTGGCTTTCTGGGTCACCGTCCGCGACTTCGCCGGGCTCGCCCAATCGGACAAGGCCGTTCAGGGCGCTCTCCAGGCCAACGCCGAAAAGTTGAAGGATTTCTATGTGGTCACGAGCTTCGATGACCACAGGGATATCCTCGTCCGCAGCCTGGAAAGAGGCCAGGGGAAGGTGCCCGAGGGCGTGCTGCCCTTCACTTTTTTCCAGCAGGAAAAAGTGAAGCCTGGCAAGATGCCCGTCGCGCGGATAATGTTCCAGCACCACGAAAAGCCGGTTCTGGACAGGCTGATCAAGGAGGGTGTGATTTACGACTATGCAGTCGACGTGGAAGCCGTGCACACGGCTGAACCGGGGACAGTGTGGTATCTGCTCATCGCTCCGGACATGGGCGCGATGGACAAGGTTCGTGCGGCGTTCCAGGAATCCATGCAGAAGCTGAGCGCCGGCGAGCGCGAGGCAATCGAACAGATGGAGGAGGAAGTCTTCGACAGAAAGGCGCACCGCGATTCGATCTCGCGGGCGCTGATCTTCAAGTCCCGCTGACCGTGCCGCAGGGGCGCTGCGGCGCCCCTTCCGCCCGCTCGCCCTATTACCGCGAAAAACTGCGCGTCAGGCTGACGTGCCAGTATCGGTTGTCGGGAATCCCGGGCTGCAAGCCCCATTGCTGCCGCCATCCGGCTTCCAGTTGAGTTGACTTCCAGGCAAGCACGAGCGCGGTTTGATACCGCACGACGCGGTGGCCGTGCGTGCCGTAAAAGCCCCAGGAGTAGGTGTGCGCAGGACCGTGGCGGAAAGTGAGCCGCAAGGCATCCGAGCGCGTTAACGGGTGATCCACCCAGCACTGGGTGTGCACAAGCGATCCCTTGGGCAGCCGGCTGGCCAGCAGGCTCCAGGAGTCGCTCGTGACCGTCAACGGCAGCCGCCCTGTGCGCGCCGTATAGACGAGGCTGCCGGGAATCAGCCAGTCCGTCGTGCCGCTGAGCACCGCCGGGAAGTTCCAGTATTGAAGGCCGGAGCCCAGGGCAAGCGCCTGCGATCCTTTCTTCCACACGGGCGCCCGGTAGCTCAACCCGGCGATGGAGCTGTTGACGCCCGAAGGAGTGTCCTTTGTGTTCCAGCCGTGCGCGGAGAGCAGGTCGCCCGCCAGGAACAGATTGGCGGCGCCCGTCGTGACGCGGTTTTGCCAAGCAGGTCCGCCGCCAAACGTGCCGCCCAGCGTGAGCTGGAACGTGTCGGCGAATCCCGTCTGAAGGGTCGTCACCCAGCGGCGCGCCGGCCGGCTGGAAGCGATGGCGTGTTCGGAGACCTGCTGGGCGGGGGCCTGTACCCACACAACCGCAAGAAGAATCGCAGCCCGGAGGTTCAATCCCCAAAATAACATACGATCAGACCTGAATAGCGCGTTATCCGGCAGCGAGCCGGCGGCGCGCCCGGAGGGGCATGCGCTTTTCGGTATCATTCCCGCTGAAGGAGACAGGAAGCTTGGAATCCCAGCGGGTTGTGCTTTGGCTGATCCGGAAGGCGGCGCCGTGGGCGGCGCTGCTGCTCGCGTTGTGGCTGATCCGCGAAACGGCGTCGGGGCTGATGGGCAAGGATTCCATGCTTGAGGTCTGGATTACGTGGATGAGCCGGGCGCGCGTCACACGCTTGTCCGCGTTCATCTTCGGACTGGCGGGCCTCGCCTACGGCTTGCAGCAGCGCGCCGTCAGGCGGGAACTGGAGAAGGCCCTGGAGGAATGCCTGAAGGGGCGGCACGAGGGATGAGCGAAGGCGGCGCCACAGCGGTTTCTTTCACGTTGCTCGCAGCCGTGCTGCTGTGGTGGGTGGTGTTCGAGCTTTGGCCGGAACTGCGCGCCGCGAAGCTCCGGCTGCTCCTGTGGCGCCTGGCGATGGAACAAAGAGACGCGGATTTGTTGCTTGCCATCGGGCAGGCGGCGCGGCTGGCGGAGGAATTCCGGTGGCTGCCGCTGCGCCTGGCGCCAGAGAGCGGTCCGCTCGCGCAGGGGCAGGAGCGCGTGGCGTGGCTGCTGGTGCGGCACGCCGCCTGGGGCGCGCCGTGGATGTGGCTGTCTCTGATCAGCCCGGAGCGGCGGGCGAGGTGGATGCGCCGCGCCTGGTCGCTGGCAGCGGGGCGGCACGGCTGAAGCGGGTCAGTCTTCCGGCAGATCCACCTTCCAGTGCCGGATGGCGGCGCGCAATTCGTTGAGCGTCAGATATGTGACTGCGCCGTGCTTCGGGCGCTCGAAGTTGGTTCCCCGCATGACGCCCTCGTTGAACCGCCCGAGGTTGCGGTAAGTGATGAAATCCGTGGTTTCGCTGAAACCCATGTTGTTGGGGCGCGCGCCGTAGACGTCGTACATCAGAACAAACTTGTCCGTGCCCAGCCTCCGGAAGACGGTGGGCGCCTCTGTCGGGACGGTCTCCGGATCGATCCGCCTGTCTTCCACCACGAATCCGCCGTTGATGCGGGAAGAGACGGCGTGACGCACCTTGGCTTCGGTGACGAAATGGAGATGAAACTTCCCGCCCGCGCGAACGATGTCGCCGTCGATGCCGCCTGTCTCCAGAAGGGCTTTGGGCTCTGTCTCCAGCCGGGTGAAACCGGCGTTCGCGTAGGAGTAGTACAGCTTGGCCGCCTTTGGTCCGAAACGGATGGTGAAATAGACCATCATTTTTCGCGCTTTCTCGTCGTAAATAGCCTGCGGCGCCCAGGCGGCGCTGAGGCCGGCAAAGCCCGGGAACGCCTCATCGACGCGCACGATGGAGTGCGTCCAGTGGATCAGATCGAAGGATTTCATCAGCACGATCGCGCGGTTGTTTCCCCATCCGTACTCTTCCTCGGGCCTCTCCCAGCGCGTGGGGCGGAAGCCGGCCTTTTGGCCGTAGATGTGGAGGTCCGTCATGGCCAGGTAGAAGGCGCCGTCGGGGCCGCGTGTGATGTGCGGGTCGCGAACCCCTTTTTGCCCGGCGAGCAAGGCGCCGTCGAGCACGGGACCGCCGCGGTTGACATCGGTGAAGGTGTAGCCGTCGCGGCTGATGGCGAAATACGCGCAATGCGTTTCGTCCTTGAAGTACACCATCAGGTAGCCGGCAAAATCCCTGTCCCGCGGGGCGCGAAACCCGGCTGGCCGCTCGAGGCGCGGCACGATGCGGATGCCGGCATGGCCCCGAGGCGGCGCTGCCGGTCCCGGCTGCGGCGATCCACCCGGTTGCGCCCCTCCAGCGGCAAGACAAACGCCCGCCGCGAGTGCTGCAAGAACCCGCCGGGCGGTGTGGTGGGAATGTGAGCTTTGCATGCTGCCTCCGCCAGAGCTCCTTCCGGTTATTGGCAGCCCTTGCCGGAGCAGAGGTGCTTGCCGAAAAAGGGAAGTACGTGGTTCTGGAACCGGATGGCCACTGCGCTCGTGTGATCGCCGGAATAGATCTCAAAGCCATGAGCGATTCCGTAGGTGTCCAGCACCTCGTGCAGCCGCGCCGTGTCGGTGCGCAGACCGTCCCTGTCCCCGACGTCCAGAGCAATACCGCGGTAGCTGCGCAAATCGGAGATGTACTGATCCACGAAGGCCAGCGGCGCGTTTGCAGCCCAGCGCGCCAGGACATCCTGCTGCGGCTTGCCATCCTTCACCGGCAGATCCAGGTACAGAGGCGGGTTCTTCGGGTTCGGCGACCACGCCGCCGCCGTGGCGAGTTGCGCCCGAGGAAAGAAGGAGAGCCGGGCCGAATCGGCAGGCGTCTTCACCTCCGCCAGCGCTTTCTCCATCTCAGGGCTGGCTGGACCGGCGCCACGCGCCGACAGGCAGCACGGGCTCATGATGTAGAGGCTCCCGAACACATCCGCGTGCTTCATGCCGATTCGCGCAGCGCCATAGCCGCCCATGGAGTGCCCGGCGAGTCCGCGGCTGGAGCGCTTCGGAATCGTGCGGTAGCGCGCATCCATGTACCGCACCACATCCTCGGCGATGAAGCGTTCAAAATCGCCTGTCGTCACAGAGCTCGAATACATGGAACCGTTGTGTACCGTCTTCGAATCCGGCAGCACGAGGATCATCTCCGGCACGCCGCGCGCGAATGCCCCTTCGATGGTCTGAGGCGCATGAATCTCTTTGGCCCACTGCGCCGCGCCGATGCTGTAGCCATGCAGCGCATAGAGAACCGGGTACCGGCGGCTGCGGTTCCGCTGATAACTGGGCGGCAGGAACACCAGCGCCTCGCGGTCCACGGCGTTGCCTTCCAGATTCCCTTCGAGACGCGATCCGTGAATGCGCACCGTCTCCACGCGCACGGGCTTCGCCCCGGGCTCCACCGGCGGCACCTCTGTCTTCACCTGGGCTGTGCACGCAAAAGCACCAAGCGCCATCATTGCGGCGAGCGGCTTGAGCACTTCGATCCCTCCTGATCTTCAACCCGGAGCGAACAAGCAGTCGCCGGTTCTGGCGCAGCTCGAACGCTCCTGCGGCGCCCGCCTTCCGGCAGGCGTCCTGGCAAGGCATCGTATCGCATGCAAGCGCCGTGCCGCCGGGCTCATGAGGCTCAGGAGAGGAATGATTCCGGCTCCGTGAAGCTCACCGCCCCACAAGCGTGCGGATGTTTTCACCCGCTGCGGCTTGTCCCTGTGAACGGCTCTGCGGGAGATCGTTCCCGGGTGCGGACCCATGCAGGGTCGTTGCCGGGAGCAGCGGTTATCCGAAAAACCCCAGGACAGCCCAGCCGGCAAGCCCAACAGTCAAGAAGCCGGCGCCAACGAACACAGGGACCCGGTACCGGCTCTCGAAGCCGCTCAAGCCGGGCACGAGCACGGCGAGCCCCGGCTTCTGCGGATGGCGCCGGGCTGTCACCTTCGCGCCGGGCGGAAAACGGTCCACCCAAGCCTCCGCCTCGGATCTCGGGAAATTCACCCGGACGGCGATCAGCCGATTCGAGCGCCAGACACGGCCCTCCGCCTCGTATTCATATTCGATCTCCGGGTAGTAGTAAACGATCACCGGATCACCAGGTTCCCGGTTCGCCGTTTGCCTGTCCTCGACGACTTCTGCGCGAAGCACTTTGGCCTCTACCGGCAGCCAATGGTGGCTCTCTTCAGCAATCCGGCGCATGCGGCGAGCGTAGAGGAGCACGCTCGCGCCCAGCAGGGCGAAAAAGGCGGACCAGAAGCGCAGGAACGCCAGCACGCCGAAGCGGCTCCAGGCCCACGCTTGGACGGAGACGAAAAGAAGTGCGAACAGCCACCACGTCTTTTCCCAAATCCTCCATCCCCGGGATGTGCCGGCGGCTTGGCTGACAGCCATCATCTCCTCCCGCCGAACCTTACACGAGTCACGCGCAGGCGTCAAGCGCTGGCGAAGAAATTCCAGCCGTGAGATTCATCGGGCGGCCGAAGGAGCGGAGGCGCCGGCAGTCGGAACCGCGGCGATCGCCACGGGAATTTCAAACAGGCAATCCACGGCGATTCGCGCAGGACCGCGCATTGCGGGAAGAAACGTCCAGCGGGTGGCGGCCCCCAGAAGCGGTGCTTCCAGCGCGTCGTCCGGACTGTCGAGCACGCGCAATTCGGAAAGGAATCCATCGGCGCTGATCACTCCGGCCATCCGGATGGTGCCGCGGATCGCGCGCGGCGACCGCGAGCCGGGACCGAACGGGTCCGTCTGCCGGAAAGGAACCGGCGCGTGCATCGCCTGGCCGCCTGCGGCCGTCTGGCCCCGTTCGGCAAACCACAGCAGAATATCGCCCGAATAATTCCGCGGATTCGGCTTCTCGAGAAACGTGAGATATACGGTCCGGTTCCCGAACAATTTCTGCGCCGTTTCCGGCACCATCGACAGCCGGACGGGGACAGACACGGCTTCGCGCCGCTGTTCGATTTCAGCTCGCGTGAACATGACTGTCTGCGGCGTGAAGTCCGGCTTTCCGGCCACGCCTGCAGAGGAACCGCCGCCGCTCGAGATCAGCTCCACGCCGGATGCCGGCGAAGGGTTCAGGGCGCCCCCGGCGCCGCTGCCCGTGTTTGGTCCCACCGACACGCTGGCGGGGCGGTTGCCCTCCGGCAGCGCTGGTGGAGCGTCAGGCATGGGCCTGACGCCAGCCACCACGGCGGTCAGTTGCCCCAGCGCTGCCGGGGAAGGCAAGGCATCGATGGGCGCTTCGGTCAGTTCCACGGGCCGCGGCTTCCTTGGGGCAGGCGGCGGCGGAGGCGTGAAGGAGCGCGGCTTGGGACGCGCAGCGGGCGCCGGTGGCGGCGCGGTAACGAGCTCCGGCTTGGGCGCCTCCGGCTGCGGCGGCGGTGGGGGCGCAGGCTGGAAGGCAGCCATGTTCGGCAGCGGCACGCTCTTCGGAATCTCGGCTGGCGCGGCGGGCTGGTAGATCAACTGGTCGCGCGCCGGCGCTTCCGGCGTCGACGCCTGAATCGATACATTGCGGGAGCGAAGGCGCGCCTTCGGCGGCCTTTGTCCATACTTGCGCCCGATGCTCAAGTCCGGCATTCGCGTGTCGAGTTTGTACCAGACGAGCTTCCTGTCTTTGGATGGCGGCGGCAGAACGCGGTAGTCCTCCATGCGGAGGGCGCGCGGATTTGTTGTGGGGAAGTGAAGCGCCAGCAACAGGACGGCGGCGTGCAGCCCGGCCGAGCCCAACAAGGAGAGCGGCCGGGGACGCACGCGCGGCTCAAGCAATGCCTGTGACAGCGGCGCCCGGTCCTTGTTGCTGACGGTCCCAGCCGAAGGCAGCGTCAAAGAGGAATTATAGCGGCAGCCCGGATTCGGAGGAGTGGCAGCACAGCGTGCGCGGTCCGGTGTCCGCTAGAGGGCAGCGGATTTCGTGCCCTTCTGAGGTGGCTTCACGGGCTGCGCCTGCCCGCGGAGAGGAGCCGCCGCGGCTCCCACGCCGAGATGATCCGCCAGCGATGCGAGGCTGTCGGTGATCCCCGGGCTCGGGCACACGAGGAACCCTCCGGCTTCGCAAAACCGCGCCAGATCCTGCAGAGCCGAAGCGGGTTCGGGCCGCTCGGCGAGTGAGCGCTCCAGCGCCAGGCCCAGCGCCAATGCGTCGGGACGGGATACCTGCTGCCCCGCGGGACTCTCATAGCCGCCATCCCACATGCTCGGGGTCCCGTCCAGCGGAACCGGCGGCGGCAACGGGGCGACCGGACGCCAGCCAAAGGCGCGCGCCCTTTCCAGCGCGCGGCGCCACAGACCCGGGCTCAACGCGAACGCCTCGCCGCTCGTGTGGTACAAAATCACTGACGCGCCTCCATGAAATAAGTGGCGGTATCGAAGTGATCGTATCGGCGAGTCTTGCGGCAGTTTGAAGGATTTTCTGGCCTTGCCTGCCTCCCCCCTCAGGCCGGCCGCACCGCTTCGCGGTCGATTTCCACGGCCACAGACCGCTGCAGCAACGTGATGCTGATGATCAGCCGGTATTCATTCCGAATTTTCAGCAAGATCCCGGTCCTTTCCCGCATCGGTCCGCGCGCCACCACGACGCGCTGCCCTTCCTTCAGATAAGGCCACGGCGCCAGTCCCACGCCTGAGGCCACCGCCTGCCGAAGCGTCTCCAGTTCCGCCGGATCCACTGGCGCAGGTTCTCCGTCAAAGGAGACAAAATACAGCACGCCAGGCGTTTGCAGGACCGGAAGGCGGCGCCGCACGTCCAGACTGGAAAAGACATAGCCCGGAAACAGCGGCAAATCCACCAACTTGACCCGATCCGACCATCGCCGCCGCTCTTTGTAACTCGGAAGAAAGGACGAGAATCCCTTCGAGGCCAGACTTTGCGCCACCACCCTTTCAAACTTGGGCTTCACCCGAATGGCGTACCAAGGCCACTGCTCTTGAATCGGCGGCTCTACAGTTGCAGCTTCGGGTGACGACTCCACGCCGGTGCTCAACTTCCCGTCTCCTTTGCCCTTGATTGTAACTCTCGATGATCGCCGCGTTTGCCAGGCAGCCGGATTTTCGCCTCCGCAGTCCTTCCTCCCGGTACTATGAAGAAACCGTGTGGAAATACATCGTCCGTGTCATCAACTGGCTCTTGCTGGCAGCCGCGGTTGCGCTGGTTGCCGCAGCCTGGTGGATCGTTTACCGGCCTGGCGCCGGGCTCCCGGGCGAGGTGGCGGCCCCTGTCAGCGCCGAGGTTCGTGTGGACCGGGACCGCCTCGGCGTTCCTCACATCCAGGCCCGGTCCGTGGAGGACGCCCTCTTCGCTCAAGGCTACGTCACCGCCCAGGATCGCCTGTGGCAGATGGACAGTCTGCGCCGGCTGGCAGCGGGCGAACTGGCGGAGATTGCGGGGAAAGCTGTGCTGCCCCTGGACATCCGTGCACGGCAACTGCGGATGCGATGGCTCGCGGAACGCTGGGCCGCCTCGCTGCCTGAGGCGCAGCGCGCGCAACTGGCCGCCTACGCGCGGGGCGTGAATCACTTCCTCGAAGGGAACCTCCGCCGCCTGCCGCCCGAATTCACGCTGCTGGGCTATGCTCCGCGCCCGTGGCGGGTGGCCGACACGCTGCTTTGCGCGCTGGAGATGAACCGCACGCTCTCGGGCGCCTGGGAGCACGACCTGATGAAGTTCCGCATGGCCCGCAGCGGTGACAGGAACCTCGTGGATCAGCTGTTCCCGCCAAGGCTGGGCACAGAGCCCCTGCCGGGGTCCAATGCCTGGGCCGTGGCCGGCTCCCGGACCTCGACCGGCCGTCCGCTGCTGGCCAACGATCCGCACCTGCCGTGGACGCAGCCAGCCACCTGGCACCTGGTGCACCTCCGCGCGGCGGACCTCGACGTGGCCGGCGCGGCGCTGCCGGGCATCCCTGGTGTCGTCATCGGCCACAACGGAAGGATCGCCTGGGGCATCACGGCCCTTCAGTTCGACAATATGGATCTCTACTTTGAGAAGCTCGACGCGCGCACCGGACGTTACGAACACGCTGGCCGCTTCCTGCAGGCCGAACGCGTGGTGGAGCGCATCGCCGTCAAAGGCGAGAAGCCCGCCGAACTCTCCTTCCGGGTGACGCTGCACGGCCCGGTGATCGCCGAAGAGGAGGGCCGCCCGCTGGCGCTGGCCTGGTCGGCTGCGGCGCAGGATAGCGCGGAATTCCCTGTGCTCGACTGGAACCGGGCGCGCAACTGGGAGGAGTTTCGCTCCGCCCTGCGCCGCCTGCCCGGCCCCAATATCAATGTCCTGTATGCCGACGTGGACGGGAACACCGGCTGGCAGGTGGCCGGGCGGCTCCCCGTGCGCGAAGGCTTCGACGGCAGCGAACCTGCAGACGGCGCGTCCGGGAAATTCGACTGGAAAGGATTCGTTCCATTCGATCAAATGCCCTCGTATTTCAATCCCAAGAGGGGCATTCTCGTCTCGGCCAATCACAATCCTTTTCCGGAAAACACTCCCTACACAGTCAGCGGGTTTTTCTCCGCGCCGAACAGGGCGCTCCAGATTGAGGCGCGTCTCTTGCGAAAGGACAAGCTCTCTCCGCAGGACCTGCTGTCGATTCAGCAGGACGTCTATTCCGGCCTGCATCACCGACTGGCGCAGGCGGCCGTGGAGGCAGTCAATCGCCGCGGAGAGACTCATGAGGCGGCGCTTGCCGGCGCCCGCATTCTCGAATCCTGGGACGGACAGATGCGCGCCGGGCAGGCTGCGCCCTTGCTGGCCCACCTGCTCTACCAGCATCTGCGCCGGGCCATCGGGGAGCGCGCGTCCCCCAAACACGGCGCTGCCTGGCGAACATTCCTTGCGCCCGGCGTCGTGGAGCGGATCGTGCTCGAACGGCCGAAGGAATGGTTCGGAGACTTCGACCAGTTGCTCGCCGCCGAGCTGCGGGATGCCGTGGAAGAAGCCCGGAGGATGCAGGGACGGAACCCGGAGAAATGGCGCTACGGGCTGGCCAACCGCGTCTCGCTGCCGCACCCGGTGATGGGCCGCATCCCCTGGGCGGGGCGTTACTTCAACTTCGGCCCGGTGGAGATGGACGGCGCGGCCACTACCGTGCGGGCCATCACCGAAGCCTATGGACCCTCCATGCGCTTTGTGGCTGACCTCTCCAATCCGGACCACAGCCTCATCGTGATCCCCACCGGCCAGTCCGGCCATCGCTTGAGCGGCCACTATGGCGACCAGTGGAAGACCTATCTCACGGGCGGGGCCTACCGCCTCGAGTTCATGCGCATCGAGCCGAAACAGACGCTCCGGCTCAATCCCGCGCGTTGACCTGCGCGAGCGCGCGCCGACGCCGCACTATTTGAGCCGCCCCATGCGCTTTGCGGCCTCTTCCACTGCGGCCACGATCCGCTCGTGCATCCCGCAATGGCATGTGTGGCCCGCCAGTGCCTGCCGGATCCGCCGCCGTGTCAGCGGCCGGGGGTCGTGATCGATCAACGCCACCGCTTCCAGAATCGCGCCCGGCGTGCAAAAGCCGCAGCGCAGGCTCGCATGATGCAGGAACGCCTGCTGCACCGGGTGCAGCGGACCCCCGGCGGAGAGTCCTTCCAGCGTCGTGACCGCCTTGCCTTGGCAGGCTGCCGCGGTGATCATGCAGGCGCGCGTGGCCCGGCCGTCCACCAGCACCGTGCATGCCCCGCAGGTGCCTTCCTCGCAGCCCACGCGGACGCCACTGATGCCGAGGGCGTCATGGAGGAACTCGAGCAGAGTCCCGCCCGCCGGCAGATCGGCCGCGCATTCCCGGCCGTTGACCATGAGCGAGACGCGCGCCATCTGCCCTGATTCTCCCACGCCGCGGCGGCTTCCCGCCGTTCTGAACCGGATCTCTCGCCCTTGGCCGTGCGGTCCGGGTTCCATCACGGCGAGGCCCTCGCCCGCGCGGCCGGACGGCGGCGCTGTGACATAATGAGGGCATCGAGGTCCTGTTTGCCATGGCCAACCCGAAGTACGCAGAAGCAACGCGCCCCGTGCCCAAGGCCGTCGAGATCGGCACGCTCAGGGACGGCACCCGGATCCTCCGGCGCGCCCCGCGCATCCGCTCCTGCGGACTCAAGGACGACAAGGGCAAGCTCTGCGCGGGACACCTGAAACGCTGGTACTTCTACGGTGACGAAATCCGCCAGAAGTTTGGAGACAACGCCGAAGTCTACCGCTGCGAGAAATGCAAGGCCATTTACCTTCCCAATGAAGAAGAGGAACCCCGCACCGGCACTCTTTGCTGGTAGGAAAAGAAAGAGCCGCATTGGATCGCCTCGTGGCGGGGGTCACTCGAAATGAGCCAATCCAATGCGGCCCGCCCTGGCAGGGCGAGGGTCACGGCGGCGATTCCGCCCGGATCCGACTAAGCCTTCGTTCCCTTTCGCTCCTGATGAAGCTGCCGCTTTCGACTACTCTTCACCACTCGAATCCGGAGAACCGCTTCCCGTTTCCCGGGGCTGGAACTCCGTAATGCCGTCAGCAAATCCCGTAAAGATGAGTGCGGAAAAAAAGAAACCCTCTGCTGGGACCTGCCAGCGATCAGACGCATTGGGAGAGATCTTGAACACCGGCTCCCGCAAGCACTGCGTATCCAAACTCCACTTCGTCCTTTCACCGGCCCGTTCCAGCAGAGGGCAGGTCTACAGAGACTTCATCAATTCGCCCTTGAGTGTAGCAAACGGCCTGCCATCCACGCACAGCCCTAACTGCATGATTTCAGGTCGGCCCCCGGCTGCCTCTTCACGCACGCCGGGCAGGCTTGCCCCACGAGGTGTGGCATGGTGACACACACCCTCGCGCTCGCCCTATGGCTGGCCGCCCAGCCGCCGGTCCAGGCGCAGGAAATCGACTACCAGATCTACACCGACGCCCCGCGGCTCCTGCTTAACCAGCGCCGGCTTCGCCTTCTCAAGCGCGAACGGGAAAGAGAGTCGATCCGCTGGCAGCAGTTCGACGCTCTGATGCGCGGACGCGCCCGTATGAGCGAACCTGGCTTTGCTTTGGCGCTTTGGGCGACGGTCGCCGGGCAACCTGGCGCCTGCCGCGAGGCCGCCGAATGGGCGGCCAAGGCCAATCCGGCCGATCCCGCCGAGTTGCGCCAGATCGCGCTCGTCTACGACTGGTGCCAGGCCCAGGCGGGCGAAGCCCTCACGCAGATGATGGCGCGCAAGCTGGCCTCGGTCCTCTCCGCGCGTTCTGTCGGCCCACGCGAGGTTCGGTCTCTTGTCTTCGCCGCCATGGCCCTGGCCGATGCAGAACCGCGCGCTTCGGAAGCCGCCTTGCACTTCGCCGTCGAGGGCTGGTGGCTGGCGCGCATTGTGCCGGAGATCCGCCGCGGCGCCAACCCCTTCCCCTCGCGCGAAGACCTTTATGCCATGACCGAGTTTCTTCACGTGGTCCGCGACAACCTGCGCGCCGATCTCCGCGAAAGTCTCGCCCAGTGGTTCCAGGAACTTCCGCCTCTGCTGCTGCTGTCCTACTACCCGCACCCCTGGCCCGCTCCGGAAAATGAGTACCGCATTCCCGCCTACTGGACTCCCGGCGATCCCGACCTCCGCGAGGCCGTCTTCTCCCGCGCCACAGAGTTTGCCCTCGTCTCCTACGACCCCAACGCGCAGCCCCACCAGTTCCTTCAGGGCTGGCTGATGATCGACCGCTTCCTGATGCGCGGCGAGCTGGGCATTCCCTATGAATTCCTCTGGGCCAACCCCTACCAACCGGGGCTGAGCTTCACGTACATGCCCGATGTCTTCCACGCCGGCGGCAAGCTGCTGGTGCGCTCCGGCTGGGACGAGGACGCCTCCTGGTTCGGCCTCTGGGACGGGCGCGCGCAATTGTTCACCGCGGGCAAGCGCATCCTGGTGCGCCCGGAGGCTCAGCCCCGCCCGCTCGCACTTGGCCCCGTCAAGGTGTTCTTCGCCCCGGGTGGCATGCGGTTCGAAACCGGCTGGCTTCCGCCGCCGGAAGAGGGGGAACGCAGCGTCGAAGAAGTGGCGTTCGTGGTGGGGCTTGAGCCCGACATGCAATACGAGGTGGAAGTCGACGGCGAGGAGATGTTCGAGACGCGCTCGGATCCCGGCGGCATTCTCGAACTCCGCTTTCTCCCCGGCAGGAAGTCGCCCGTCCTCATCCGCCCGTCCCGTTGAGGCGCCAGTTGCGGATCAGACACGCGCCTCTTATTCAGGCCCTTCGTCGATCAGCTCGAGCGCGTTGATCAAAGCGTAATTCCGCACTGGCACAAACGAGAGCCGGATGGCGCCATAGGCATCCGTGCGGAGCCCCGAAAAGGTCTTGCGCACGGCGCGCCCGGATCCGCCAGCTTCGCGAAGCAGGTGAAACGAGCGCATCAGTGTAGATCCATTCGCCCATACGTCGAAGAGGCGGTACGCGGTGGCGGAGGATTCCGGGTAGCCAAAATACTGCTCGGCCATCCACAGAGTGAGGCGGTAGCGGTGGCCTTTGACCGCGTGCAGATGATACTGGAAATGGCCGAACCGCTCGGAACGGAACAGCGCTCCTGCCGGCGCGCCGCGGATTTCGCGTGAGCGCGGCACTCGCCGCCCGCCCAAAACGAAGGAATCCGGCTCCCAGAGATCGCCGTTGGCGTCCACTGCCGGTTGCGCGGCGGCCACCATCCGAACCGGCAGCATCCGGTCTCTCAGTCCGGGAACGATCTCGATGGCATTGACAAAGGGCTTGTCCGGGCGCAATACCTCGAATCCGAGGTGCAGCTTGCCGTCCTGCGCCGGGGAGACGTTGAGGAAGACTTTTCTCATGGCCACGCCCCGCCCGGGCGCCTCGGCGCAGACGTCCAGCGGCTCGTATGCGACCTGACCGTTGATCATGACCCGGAACAGGCGGGACACCTCGCCTCCACCTGCAGGCGCGCCCTGTCCGTAAAGCGTCTCGGCGAAATAGAGCCGCAGTTCGTACAGCCCGGGCTTCAGCGGAATGTGATACTGGAACTGCCCCTCCCGCTGATGCCGGAACAGGCGCGGTTCGTCTACATTGACGACTTGTACGTCTGCCAGCCGCGTGGCAATGCCACCCTCGAAATGGCGGTCGGCTGACCATTCTCTGCCCGCGCCGTCGGTGAACCCCTCTGTCAGGTTCCCGGCGAGAATGCGGACGGCACCCGGCGCCAGCGAACCCACGAGGCGCACCCCTGCGGTTGGGCGTGGCACGGAAGGCTCTCTTGTGCGCAGCACGGTCCAGAGACTCACACCCGCCAGCGTGATCACAACGGATGCACCCAGCCAGGCAATTGCCCTGCGCCTCGTCCTCTTCTCTTCATGGCGCGCCGGGCCGCCCCGCGCTACAGCCTCCAGAGTGTAAGCACCCTTCGGTACCCTCAGCAGAAGCGGCTGGTCCTTGCCTGGGCCGGAAAAATGCTCCTCCAGCGTCCGCCGCAGCTTCCGGATCTCCACCCGGACAATCGAATCCGTCTTGGGGTCGAAGCACGCAGGCCGGCCCAGCGCTTCGACGCCCAGAACATACTCTTTCACGGGTTCGACGGCGCCCTCTAACAGGTGGTTGGCCAGGAAGTCGAACAAACGGGCCTGATTCGGCTTTCGCGACAGCGATTCTGACTGCCGGACGGCAGCGATGGTCTCCTCCAGTTGCCACCGAGAAACGCCGTTCTGGTCCGCGCCGGCCAAGTGTCCGCGAATTCCTCCCAGCGCAGATGTTAGCAGGCGGCCCGTGAAAACTCAACCTGTATCGGCGTTAACATGCCCAATTTATCTATCAGTTAGCCCGTTCACCGTGCCGTCATCCCCAATTCACTCGCGTTCTGCCGGGCCAGGGTCTAGCATTGTGGCACCGCTCGTGGGGTCGGATCCTCAATCCGTGAGGTGAGTGAGGATCGGGATCGTTCGAGCCAAGAACGAGAAGAGGTGAGCGTATGGAACTCTCCAAATGGATCGCAGGGGCCTTGGTCTGCTCTTGGGTATTGTCGTTCCCGCTGGCAGGGCAGAGCACCTTTGCCACTCTCACCGGGCAGGTGACGGATCCGAGTGGCGCGCCGGTAGCCGGGGCGCAAATCACCGTGACCAACACCGGCACGGGCTATGAATACAAAGCTGCATCCAACGAAATCGGCCAGTACAACATAGCTTCCCTCGTGGAGGGTGTCTATTTGCTGAAAGCCGCTGCGCCGGGCTTCCAGGAATATGTCGTGCAGGACATCCGGTTGGCGGCGCGCGACATCCGCCGCATCGACGTTCCGCTCAGCCTGACTCAGGTGACCACTGCTGTGGAAGTCAGCGCTGGCGCCACGCTCGTCGAAACCGACACCGCGCGCATGGCGGACATGCGCGTGCGGCAAACGCTCATCGACATGCCGCTCTCGCTCCGCCGCGCGTGGGACATTATTCAACTTTCTCCCAATGTGTCGAAGGCGGGAAACAGTTTCACCATGCGTTTCGGCGGCAGCCGGGCGCGCCAGGGAGATGTGACAATCGACGGAATTCCCATCGGCACTGTGTTCGGCGGCCAGATCAGCGGCGTTGTCAGCGACAGGACGGAGAGTTACGGCGAAGTCCGGCTTGAGGTCGCCGGCAGTTCCGCCGAGAACCCCGGCATCGGCCAGATGTCCGTCGTCACCCGCTCAGGGACCAACGAACTCCACGGCGAAGTCTTCAACTACTACAGCAGCCCCGGCCTGCAGGCGCGCAATCCGTTCGCCACCACCGGCACAGGCAGCATTGAATGGGTGCCCGGGGGGTCGCTCGGCGGACCTGTGGTGCTGCCAAAAATCTACGACGGGCGCAATCGCACATTCTTCTTCACAAGCCTGGAATTCGAGCGCTTCGGGCCTCCGTCGCTGCAGACGTTCAACACATCTGTTCCCATAGCCCCGTGGCGCTCCGGGGACTTTTCCGGCCTGCTGCCCGGCACCGTCGTGCGCGATCCCTTCGCGGGCAATGCCCCCTTCGGAGGCAACCAGATTCCCGCCTCGCGCATCAGCGCAGTGTCCAAGACCATCCAGGACCGGCTCTATCCATTGCCAAACTTCGGCAACCCGGATGTATTCGCGGCCCAGAACAACCGCCAGGTTCTCGACAATCCAAAGCTCACCAACCCGACCGCCGTCTTGCGTCTCGACCACCGCTTCAGCGAGCGCGCCTTCGTCAACGGCCGCCTGACGATCCTGCGCTGGCCGCAGAAACCTTTCATTGGAAGCCTGCCCACAATCGGACGCGTCGACCGCGAGCGGCGCAACAACGGCGCCAGCTTCGCCTACACGCAGATGATCCGTCCCAGCCTCCTGAGCGAGTTCCGCTATGGTCTGGCCACCGATGCGTTCCCGAGCATTCCGCCGCAGCGGGGTCTGGCGTGGGTGCGCGACCTCGGCTTGCGAGGCTTGGCGCCGGACCTGCCCGACGTCGCGGGGTTGCCGACCATCAACTTCACGCAACTGGGCCTGACGCGCGTCTCCATGGACGTGCAGTGCCTGCCCTGCATCGAGTATGTGAATCACAGCTTCCAGGAAAATATCACCTGGATCACCGGGCGCCACACGGTGAAGTTCGGCGCCCAAATCATGCGCGGTACCTACGAAGACCTCCGCCAGGGCGCCGGCCTCTTTGGCAACCTCACTTTTTCGAACCGCTTCACCAACTTCCCCTACGCCGACTTCCTGCTCGGCATCCCCACGACCATGAGTCGCAACTTCCCTGCGCTCCTGCAAAGCACCAAGTCCTGGCGTTACGGCTTCTTCATCCAGGACGACTTCCGTATCCGTCCGGACCTGACGCTCAATCTAGGCCTGCGCTATGACCTGCTGCCCGGCTTCACTGCCAAGGACGGGCTGCAATCCATGTTCGACATCGGCACGGGCGCGATCATCGTCCCCGATGGAGCGGCTTCGCGGGTCAGCCCGCTGCTGCCGGCCGGCTACGTCAGAGTGCTGGAGGCCGGCGCGGCCGGGTTCCATCCCAGCCGCCTTGTCTTTGCCGACCGCAACAATTTCTCGCCGCGCATCGGCCTCGCCTACAGGCCATGGGGCAACTCGACCGTGTTCCGCGCCAGCTTCGGCATGTTCTACGACATCGCCGCCAAGAACGCCGCGCTGTCCTCGGTCCCCTTCAACATTGCCGAGCCGGCCTTCACCAACCCCACCACCAATCCGATCCTCCTGCCGCAGGCGTTCCCGCCGGCCGGCGTGGCCGGGCCGGCCTCCGTCTCCATCCCCACGGCGATGAATCCCCGGCTGCTGATCCCCTACAGTATGCAGTACACCTTCACCATCGAGCGGCAGCAGTGGAACACGGCGTTTCGAGTCTCCTACATCGGCACGAACACCCGCAAAGGAGTCTTCACCTACAACATCAACCAACCTGTGGCTGATACCCGGCTCTTCGTCGACAAGCCCCGCATGTTCCCGCAGTATCCGACCATCAACTACCAGACCAACGGCGCCGGCCACCAATACCATGCCCTCACGCTTGAGGCTGACAGGCCTCTTGGTAACGGCCTGCGGCTCCAGGGCTACTACAGCCTGGCCCGCGACATCGGCGACCTCGAGGACGGCGAGCAACCGGAAGACGCCTTCGACCGCCGCCGCGAGCGAGCCGTGTGGAGTGACATCCCTACGCACCGCTTCTCCACAAACCTGCTCTGGCAACTGCCGTTCGGCAAGGGTCGCCCGTTGCTGAACCGCACCGGCAGGGTGGCCGATACGCTCATCTCCGGCTGGCAGGTCGGCGCTGCCTATATGCGCCAGCGGGGGCAGTTCCTCACACCCTCCTGGACCGGTCCCGATCCCACCGGCACCCGGTTCACCGCCAACCGTACCGCACCGAACGTCACCATCCGGCCGAACATTCTGCGCAATCCCAATTTGAGTGATCCGGCGATCAACCGCTGGTATGACATCACCGCCTTCGCTGCACCCCAGGCTGGCGCCTTCGGCACCTCCGCGAAGGGTGTCATCATCGGACCCGGCGTCAACGTGATGCATGCCAGCCTGGCCAAGATCACGCCAATCGGCGAACGTGTCCGCCTTCGCACGGAGGTCGTCGCCACCAACGCTTTGAACCATCCGAACTACCAGAATCCGAACCTCAATGTGAACAACCTGGCGGCCGCCGGCGTGATCACGAACGTCGCCAACAGAAACACCAACCTGGATTCGTCCATCCCGCGGTTTATCCAGCTTGTTGTGCGCGTTCAATGGTAGCTCTATGAACGCGCGAGGCGGGCGCCCCTTGCAAAGGACCCCGGGGGCGTCCGCCGGATTTCAGCCGTCGCCTCTCACCGCCGAAGTCTCATGCCGAACCGGAGGACCGCCTGTAGAATGGCCGCATGAAGGCGTCTCTGATCCTCTGTATCGCCGCCTCTGCGGCAATGTCGGCGCAGGAACTGTATCAAATGCCCGCCGCGCGCATGGAAACGCGCTGGGCCAGCCCGGAGAATCCTTCCGCTGAAAGAGGTGCGGGAGGGCAGGCCAACGCGGGCCGAAAAGGGCGGCCGTTCATCGCCATCCCTGCCGGCGGGGAAGCCGTTCTTGCCGAGGCCGCAGGCAGCGGCACCGTGCGCCGCATCTGGCTCAGCTTCGGCGACCGCTCGCCGCGCAACCTGCGCGGTCTGCGCCTGCAAATGTACTGGGACGGCTCGCCACATCCCGCCGTCGACTCGCCGCTGGGGGATTTCTTCAGCCACATGATGGGCCGGATGGCGCCCTTTCAGTCCGCGCTCTTTTCCAGTCCCGAGGGGAGGAGCTTCGTCTGCCATGCGCCCATGCCGTTCCGAACAAGCATGCGCATCCTCGTGCGCAATGAAACAGGCCGTGAATTGCCGAACCTGTACTACGATGTGGATTACACAATAGGCGACTCCCATCCGGAAAGTGTCCTCTATTTTCACGCCTGGTTCCGGCAGGAGAGCCCCACTACGCTGCAAAAGGATTACGAATTCCTGCCTCTCGTCCGCGGCCGCGGCCGGTTCCTTGGGGTAATGTTCGGTGTCCAGGCGGACCGGCGGAAATACAGCTTCACCTGGTGGGGCGAGGGCGAGGTCAAATTCTACCTCGACGGAGACCGCGAACTGCCCACCCTCGTGGGAACCGGCACCGAGGACTACATTGGCACGGCCTGGGGACAGGGCCGGTTCGACAACCTGTACCAAGGCTGCCACGTCGCCGACAACGAAAAAATGCAATATTCGTTCTACCGTTTTCATGTCCCGGATCCGGTCTGGTTATATCAGGAGATTCGCGGCACCATCCAGCAAATCGGGTACCTGAACCCTCGCTGGATGGGGCTGGTGCACCAGCTCGGCACAAAGCTGTACCGCGCCGGGCCCGGGCTTTCGGGGCGAGGCCCCCTGGAAGAGGGGCTCTTCGAACGGCAGGATGACTGGTCGAGCGTCGCCTACTTCTACCTGGATCGCCCGCAAAACGGCCTTCCGCCCATCCCCTCCGCGGAAGACCGCATCCGGGGCCTCGACTGATCTCCGCCGGCGCAGCCCTTGATATACTCCGTTCATTCAGAACCGCTAGAGGACCCGACCATGATTACCCGCCGCATGGCTCTCTCCGTGCTTTTCCTGTGTGCAGGCTCTGTTCTCGCAGCCGAATTCCCTTACCAGAAGCCGCCCAAAGAGATCCTGGACGTGCTGCACGCCCCGGCGCCGCCGCTTACGAGCATCAGCCCCGCGCGCGCTCACGTGCTCATCTTCGAGCGCGAACTCGCTCCTCCCATCGCCGAGCTCGCCAAGCCGATGTACCGGCTTGCCGGACTGCGCATCAACGCCGCCAATAACGGCAAGCACTTGCCGCCGGTGACGCTTCTGAGCCTTTCCGTAAAGCCGCTGGAAGGCGGTACGCTGACGAAGATCGTCCTGCCGTCCGGCGTGCGCTTCACCGCGCCCCAGTGGAGTCCTGACGGCAAGCGCTTTGCGCTGCTCGGCTATACGCCCTCCGCCGTCGAGCTGTACTTCGGATCCGTGGATTCCGCCACCTTGCGCCGTGTCCCCGGGCTCCGGATCGACGACACGATTCAGGGCATTCTGGGCTGGCTGAGCGGAAGCGAAGAACTGCTCGTCCGCACCGTGCCGGCCAAACGCGGCGCCGCCCCTCCCAGGCCCGCCGCGCCCGCCGGTCCCAACGTCCAGGAATCCTCGGGGCAGTCCGGTCCCGTGCGGACCTACCAGGACATGCTTGCGAATCCTTACGACGAGCAGCTGTTCGACTACTACTGCACCTCGCAGCTCACTGCCGTGAACGCAAACACGCTGCGCGCGCAGGCGATCGGCGAACCGCGCATCTTCCTCGACGCCGACGCCTCGCCCGACGGGCGCTACCTTCTGGTGGAGTGGGTCCACAAGCCCTATTCCTACCTGCATCCCTTCATGGCGTTCCCGCGCGAGACAGAGGTGTGGGACCGCGCGGGCAAGCTCGTGCACAAGGTCCATTCCGCTCCGCTTGAGGACCGCGTCCCCATCGAGGGCGTGCCTGTGGGACCGCGCAACGTGGCCTGGCGCCCCACCGAAGGCGCGACCCTCGTCTGGTGGGAGGCGCTCGACGGCGGCGACCCGCGCACCAAAGCCGCCTACCGAGACCGTCTCATGATTCTCAAGGCGCCCTTCACGGAGACTGCGCGCGAGATCCACAAGACCCGCCACCGCGCCCGCGGCGTCATGTATGGCGAACGCGGCGGGCTGGCGCTGGTCGCCGACTATGACCGCGACCGCCGCTGGATCGAGACGGTGCGCATCTTCCTGGACGATCCCGGCGCCGCCCCGAAGGTCGTCTGGTCGCGCAATATGCAGGACCGCTACCGCAACCCGGGCGTGCCCGTCATGAAGACCCTGCCCAACGGGCGCAACGTCATGCACCAGAGCGGCGAATGGATCTTCCTGGCCGGCGAGGGCGCCACGCCGCAGGGCGACCGTCCGTTCCTCGACCGGTTCAACATCGAAACGGGCGCCAGCGAGCGCCTGTTCCGCGCCGGCGAAACCGGCTACGAAAGCTTCGCGGCCTTGCTCGATCCGGACGCCTCGCGCTTCCTCACGCGATATGAGACGCCCGACTCGCCGCCGAACCTCTACATCCGCACGCGCGGCAGCGAGGAACGGCGCGCGGTCACCGATTTCAGGGACACGACGCCGCAGCTCCGCGGCATCCGCCAGCAGCTGGTCACTTACAAGCGCAAGGACGGCGTGCAGTTGTCCTTCACGCTCATGCTGCCGTCCGGATACAAGGAGGGCGAACGGCTGCCGACCATTCTCTGGGCCTACCCGCTCGAATATACCGACGCCGACACGGCCGGTCAGATCGGCGGCTCCACCCAGCGCTACGTCCAGATGCGCGGCGCCTCGCACCTGTTCCTGCTGCTTCAGGGCTACGCCATCCTGAACAACGCCACCATCCCCATCGTCGGCGATCCGGAAACGGTCAACAATACTTACATCGAACAGCTCATCATGGGCGCGGAAGCGGCAATCGACAAGGCCGCCGAGATGGGCGTGACGGACCGGAACCGCGTCGGTGTCAGCGGCCACAGCTACGGCGGCTTCATGACCGCCAACCTGCTGGCCCACACCCGCCTGTTCAAGGCCGGCGTGGCCCGATCCGGCGCTTACAACCGCACGCTGACGCCCTTCGGGTTCCAAAGCGAGCGGCGCACGTTCTGGCAAGCCCGCGACATCTACATCAAGATGTCGCCCTTCACCTACGCCGACCAGATCAAGGATCCGTTGCTGCTGATCCACGGCGAGGCGGACAACAACCCCGGTACGTTTCCCATTCAGTCCGAACGTCTCTACCAGGCGGTGCGCGGCAACGGCGGCACCGTGCGGCTGGTGATGCTGCCTCACGAAAGCCACGGCTACATGGGCCGCGAAAGCGTCGAGCACGCCATCTGGGAAATGCTCTCCTGGTTCGACAAGTATGTGAAGAACGCCGGCGCCAAGGCATCTTCCGATTGAGACGTAACGGCTTGCCGCGCCGGATCGTCGATCCATTTGGGGACGGCCAGTCCCCGGTCCTCTAACGCCCGGACGCGCCGGACAGGCGCGGGGCGGTTCAGTCTGCAGAATGGCAGGAGGGAAGGATCAGATGAAGGCGGTTCTTTGCGTACTGGCTGCATTGTCGATGTGCGCCGAAGCGCAGACACAGCCGGCGGCGCGCGACTTGACGGCCGTTTCCGCCGACGTGCTCGCCGCTGTGGAGAGCGTGAAGAATCAGGCTTTTGTCTTGCTAAAGGAACTCGAGAAGAAGCAGCCGGACCGCCAATCGGTTCTCTCGCAAGCCCAGCAGGCGGTCGCGCAGGCCAAACAGATCCGCAAGCTGATCGAGGAACTGGACGCGTTCTACTCCAGGATGCCCGAGGCGCAGCAGAGCGCGTTGCGCCGTTCGTGGTCCGTGGCTACCATCCTGAACGGCTGCATGGAGTCGGCGGTGGACTCTTTGGCGGGCGCGGGCGACAGCGTCTGGGGTGAAGTCCGGACCGGCGTGGAGTGCGCCCAGCGCCGCGCCGGCCAGCTGGAGGAAGTCCTGGCGCCCTTCCGGCCGCGCCGTTGACGGGCCCATGCGGTGGCTGCGGAGGGCGAATCCCGCCGTGCCGCCGCGCGGGTCAGCCGCCGGCGTTGACCTGCTGTCTGAAAGCCGGTGCGGCAAGCGGCCAGGCCTGCTGACTGCGTGCGCAAAGCCTGCAATCAGGCGTTATTGGGCCGGCCGGCGCGGCTCCTCCGCCACGGTCACCTGCCCGTCTGCGTCCTGGATCCGGAGAAGGAAGTTGCGGCGTGACTCCAGGACATCCGCCGGTACGGAGAATGATGCGGCCACAGTCCGGTCCGCCGTCGCACCCGGGGCGATGCGTTCCTGGAACTTCAGCACCGGGCTGTAGCGCGGACCGGCCAGTGGAAAGTAGGAGAGCACGCGGTCGAGGTCGGGCTGCGAGGCCACCAGGCCGTCCGTCTGCCCGCCGCCCGCGTCGGCCACTGCCGCCTCGACCTCCTCGACCTGAAACAGAACCCTCGCCGGGTTGTGCATCCTCAAATCAAAGACGGCCAGCGAGGACTCAGGCCCCGTGGAGAGGATCCGCACCTTCAGCCAGCGCACCTCCAGCCGCGCCTGGGACCCCAGGTTCCACCAATAACCGAGCGCCGCCAGCGCGGCCACTGCGCCCAGCCCGGCGCAGCTCCACCAGAAAACCGGCGGCACGCGGATGCGGCTCACAGGCTAGCCCTCCGCGACCATCTCGAGAATCTTCCGCATGCACTGATGCGCCTTCTCGATCAGCGTGCCATCGAAGACATGCGTCTCCAGGCCGATGCGGCCCTGGTAGCCGTCCCGCGCCAGCGCTTCGAAGATCTCTTTCCAGGCAACGAACACCGGGCCGAGGACAAGGCCGCGCGCCTTCATTTGCACATTGCCCAGGCGCTCCAGAGGCAGCAGCCGGTAGCCGTCCGGCCACGGCTGCTCCTGAAATCCCAAGGCGTTGACAGGATCCCAGTTGATGCCGAGCCCCGGATCGGGCACGAGTTCGCAGATGCGCCGCAGCTCGGCCGCCGTGGCGACGTTGCAAGAAGCTTCGTTTTCCACCAGCAGTCTCATGCCGCGCCGGCGCGCTTCTGCCGCCATCGGAGCCAGCACCTCGGCGGCACGCGGCAGGAAGGCGCCTGGATCGGAGACGCGGGTGAACGTGAAGACGCGGACGATGGGCACCTCGAAGATCTCCGCCGCACGGAGTGCGCGCGCCAGTTCCTCGTGGCGCCGTTCGAAACGCGCGCGCTCGCGCTCCTCCCGCTGCTGCCGCTGCTCGGGCGTCTCGTTGCGGCGGCGGGCGGGCTCCGTGCCGGGCATCGTGAACTTCAGCATCGGCGTGTTGAGGAACGAGACGCGCAAGCCTGCTTCTTTCAGCTCCTTAGCCGTCTGCACCAGCACCGGCTCGTCCATCATGGCGTAAGTGCCGCCGCCGCCCGGCACTCCGCGCAGCTCCACCCAGCGCACGCCATACTTCTTGCAGAATGTGATGGCATCTTGCGGCGAGCGGGCAATCTCATCCGTGAGAAGACTGATACGGTCCAATCCGATGCGGGCGCCTGCCCATGCTATGGGCGCTGCCAGCGCACCGCCCAGAAAGACCCTCCGGTCCATGTTCATGCCAAAAGTGTATCAGGACGGCGCCGTCGCTACAGGCGTTCCTGCGCTTGCGCCGGCGCTGCCGCCAGGAACAACACGCCGCTGGTCAGAGGCGGCAGGGACAGCAGAATTGCCGTGCCAAGTCCGGCACCGCCATCCCCCGACACATTCGACCAGTAGGCGCAGAAAACCACCATCGACAGCGCCAGCAGCATGGCGCCTCCGGCGGCGGGGTTTTTCCAGGCGAACAGCGAGACGCCGATAAAGATCAAACCGGGCAGCGTTTGCAGGAACACATCCCCGATGGACGCGTATTCCGCCACGCCGGAGGCGAAGCCGAACCACGCCCAGAAGACGCCCCATGCCAGTGAAAGCACTCGCGCCACCATCCGCTCCCAGCCATGCAGGCCGTACCAGTTCAGTTGTAGTTGCCTCATCGGGGGAGCCATGGGGCATCATATGCGCCTTTGGGTGGATTGACAAGCAAACAAACGGCGAATAGCCTCGACCCAAGGTCAGCAATGGCGGGAAAGGATCTGCTCCAGGATCTCCGGAATCTCGAAAACGGCGCGGTTGCGGGTTCGCCGGGCCGCGGCTTTCATCGGCTCCAGCAGATTCTCGCGGATCACGCGCGCCACTGCCTCCCCGCTGTGGCGGTAACTCTTCAGCACGATGCCTGCGCCCTGTTCGACGAGCCATTCGGCGTTGTAGCGCTCCTGCGGAAGAGTCCATGCGTTGCGTACGGTGATGACCGGCAGCCCGCAGTGCAGCGCCTCCGAAATCGAGCCCGGCCCCGGTTTGCCGACGAGGAAATCGCTGATGCGCATCCAGTAAGGCACCTCCGTGGTGAAGCCGACCACGTGCTTGCGGATGCGGGTTCGGCGGCTCTCCAGGCGGGCGCGCAGCGCATCGTTTCTTCCGGCGATCAGGATGAGTTGAACATCCACGGCTGCGCGTTCGATACGTTCGAGGACCGTCTCCATGGCGCCAGACCCGTATCCGCCAAAGAGGACAAGGCCCGTGGGCGCCGCCGGGTCGAGCCCGTGCCGGCGGCGCTCTGCTGCCGGATCGAGATCCATGGGCTGGTAGAAGCGCGGGTGGAGGATCATCCCGGAGGCGAGGAACACGCGCTCCGGCGAATGGCCCATGGAAAGCGCCTGCCGCCGCGCCTTCTCTGTGCCGCAGAGGATGTACTGCGGCTGGCGTTCGATCCAGAAGGCCGGGGGGTAGTCGGCAAGGTCGGTGAGCAGCGTGACGTAGGGCGCGCCCGGCCTCACGGCCTGCCATGCGTCGAACAGCGCCCGGTTGAAATTCGGCACCACGCTCACCACCATGTCCGGAGCCGGCTGGCCGGAGCGGCCCTCCCACCACTCGCGCAGCAGCCTTACTTCAGTGCCGTGGTAAAGGCGGATCACCGCCTGCATGAAGCGGAGCCCTTGTGCCGAGCCGAGGGTCCAGCCGCGCCGCAGCATGAGGTTGTAGATCTCCTCGAGATCCATACCGAGCAGCTTGCGGAAGACGTCCACCGGAGCGAGGATCTGCTTGAGATGGACGAGCCGGATCCGGAACGGGCGCTGCTGTTCCCGGCAGACCAGTTCGAGCGCGGTGGCGGCGGCGCGGTGCCCGCCCCCGGCATCGAAGTAGATGACATCGACCAGCTTCCTGGCAGGCATGGGCAGCCTCTCCGGAGGATAGCAGAGCCGGGCGGCCCAGCCGGACGGAAGCGCGGGAATGCCCCGCCCCGGGGATGGAGCGGGAGGCGGTTACTTCCAGGTGGCGGGCTGGCCGGTGACGGCGAGGACTGATTTCCAGAGTTCGCCGTCCAGGCTCACGGTCTTGCGGCCGCCGGCGATCATGTGGGAAGGAACGTGGACCATGCGGTTGTGGACGAGGCCGATGATCAGGCCGGAGCGCCCGGTCATGGCGGCGTGTACGGCGTTGCGGGCGAGGCCGTCGCAAAGGATGGAGTCTTCAGTGTCGGCGGGCAGGCCGCGAATCATGTAGCTCGGATCGATGTAGCGGACATTCACCGGGATGGATTTGGCGCGAAAATGGGCGGAAATCGATTCTCTCAGGAAAACGCCGATATCGGCGTGCTTGACGTTGCCGGAGGCGTCTTTTTCCACTTTGTCACGGGGGATCAGATGCTGGCCGGCGCCTTCGGCGACGACAATGACGGCGTGCCGCTTGTGGCGAAGCCTGTGTTCCAGGACGGCTAGCAGGCCGCGCTCGCCCTCGAGTTCGAAGGGCTGTTCCGGAATCAGGCAGTAGTTGACCTCTCCGCTGGCAAGCGTGGCGCCGGCGGCAATGAAGCCCGAATCGCGGCCCATCAGCTTGACGAGTCCGATGCCGTTGAGGACGGCGCGCGCTTCGGTGTGGGCGACGTCGATGACCTGGCGGGCGGCGTTGACGGCGGTCCCGTAGCCGAAGGTGCGGCTTACATAAAGGATGTCGTTGTCGATGGTCTTGGGGATGCCGACGACGGCGAGAGGGTAGCCGAGGGAGCAGGCGGCCTCATGGATCTTCCACGCGCCGCGCTGCGTGCCGTCGCCGCCGATGGGAAAGAGGATGTTCACGCCGAGGCCGCGGAGCGTTCGCACCATCACCTCCGGGTCCTCCGGGCCGCGGGACGTGCCGAGAATCGTGCCGCCCTGTTCGTGGATGTCGCTGACGAGCTCCGGCGCGAGTTCGATGGGCGGGAAACCGTTGGCAGGGTTCAGGCCGTGATATCCATACTGGATGCCGTAAACGCGGGTGACGCCGTACTGCGTGCGGAGGCCGAAGACGAGACTGCGGATGACGTTGTTCAGTCCGGGGCAAAGGCCGCCGCAGGTGACGATGGCGGCGGCAGCTTGCGCAGGATCGAAAAAAATCGTCTCGCGCGGGCCGGCCTTTTCAAACAGGACGTTGCCGGGGCGGTCCTGGCCTTCGTAGCGCGTGATGTGCAGGGGAATGTAATGGCTGTCGGCGACGAACGGGTTGGGGTGGTCGGGGTCGATGTCGTGCGAAGGGAGAGGCGAGGGCAGCGACGCCGGGCCGAGGCGCTCGATGTAGGCAATTCGCGACTCCATGTGAAGGAAAGTTTAGCGCATGGGACTGCCCGGTCGAGTAGAATGGCGGGCATGATGAAACGCACCGCACTGATGATGATGGCGCTGGCGGCGCTGCTGGCGGCCTGGCAGGTGAAAACCGGCGAGTGGACGCCGATGTTCAACGGCAAGAACCTGGACGGGTGGAAGGCGAACGAGAACCCGCAGGCGTGGGAAGTGGTGATCGAGGACGGCCAGCCTGCGATCAAAACGACGGGCTACCGCAGCCACCTGTTCTGGATGGTGGAGGAGTGCGAGGACTGCGAATTCAAGGCCGATTTCAAGGTGACCGAGGGCAGCAATTCCGGCATGTATTTCCGCGCGGCTTTCGAGCCGGGCTGGCCGAAGGGATACGAAGCGCAGGTGAACGCCACGCACAAGGATCCGGTGAAAACAGGGAGCCTGTACAATTTCCACAAGAATTTCGAGAGCCCGACGAAACCCGGCGAGTGGGGCACGCAGCACATCATCGTGCGCGGAAATCACATCACGATTCTGGTGAACGGAAAAGTGATTACGGATTTCGTGGACGAGAAAAACACGTACCAGAAGGGATGGCTCGCCTTGCAGGGTCACGATCCGCAGTCCACCACGTTCTACCGCAACCTGTACTACAAGCGGCTGCCGAAAGGCGGGGCGGGGAAGTAACAAAGGAGAGCAGGCGCGGGGCGGGCGGCCGGGTTTCGCCATAAGCTGGGAAGGATGTGGAGCCGGTGGCAAGTGCTGGCGGCGGCGCTGCTGTTTTCGACCGGCGGCGCGGCGATCAAAGCGACGGCGCTGACCGGCTGGCAGACGGCCGGGTTGCGCAGCGCTGTGGCGGCGGCGGCGCTCTACGCCTTGCTGCCGCAAGCGCGGAGGCTGCGCGACTGGCGGGCGTGGCTCACCGGCGTGGCGTACGCGCTGACGCTCGTCTTTTTCGTGCAGGCGAACAAGCTGACGACGTCGGCAAACGCGATTTTTCTGCAATCGTCGGCGCCTGCCTATCTGCTGTTGCTCGGACCGCTGCTGCTGGGCGAGAAGCCCCGCCGGCGCGACCTGGCGGTGGCGGCGGCGCTGGCTTGCGGAATGGCGCTGTTTCTGACCGGTGCGGAGCGCGGGGCGGCGACCGCGCCGGATCCAGCGCGCGGGAACCTCTGGGCGGCGGCGTCCGGGTTGACTTATGCGTTCGCGCTGGCCGGCCTGCGTTGGCAGGCGCACTATTCGGGACAGAGCGGGGCGGCGCTGTCGACGATCACGGCGGGGAACGTGCTGGCGGCGGCGTTGTGCCTGCCGTTCGCGGTCCCGCTCGGAGCGGCACGGTTACTGGACTGGGCGGTAATCGGATACCTGGGAGTATTTCAGATCGGGTTGGCGTACTGGTGCCTGACGCGCGGCATGCGGCATGTGCCGGCGTTTGAGGCGTCGATCCTGCTGCTGGCCGAACCGGTACTCAACCCCGTGTGGACGTGGCTGCTGCTGGGCGAGCGTCCCGCCGGACAGGCTCTGGCCGGCGGCGCGGTGATCCTGGCAGCCACGCTCTGGAAGGCGCTGAGCGAGCGCGGCGACGCAGGCTGACGGTTCAGAGGGAACGCAGATAGCGGAAGCTCTGCCTCAGGCTGTCGAGCGGGTCGCCCGGCCACCAATCCTGTTCCACGATGTAGTGGCGGGCGCCGGCTTCTTCGCAGGCTTTCAGAACATCCTGCCACGGAAGCTCGCCGTTGCCAACTTCTTTGAAGGCCTCGCGGGGGACCTTGCCTTCGTTGTATTCGACGGCCGCGCCGCGGGCGATGTCCTTCAGGTGGACCAGCGACACGCGCCCTTTCAGCTTGCGCAGCATCTGGGCGGGATTCTCGCCGCCGATTTTGAGCCAGAAGGTGTCGATTTCAAAGTGGACGAGCTTCGGGTCGAAGCGTTCCACCAGCGTGTCGAAGGGGCGTTTCCCCTGGGCCGGATCGAATTCAAAGGAATGGTGGTGGTAGCAGAGTTGCACGCCGTTCTTGCGGCAGATTTCACCGGCACGGTTCATCTGATCGGCGAATTTGTCATAGAAACCCGCAGCATCGCGCATGGGCTTCCCGACATAGGCGATGACGGCGAAACGGGCGCCTTTGGCGGGCAGGGGGGCAATGGCCTCCTCGAGAGCGGAGGCGTCCGGCCCGCCGCCGGACGCGCCGGTAACGAGGGGGAGTTCGAGGCCGACGCTGGGCGTGGCGAGTTTGAGTTCCTTGAGATAGGGCTCCAGTTGGGCGAGCTGCCCGCGGCCGGGTTCGACGAACCCGTAGCCCATGGCGGCGATGGCGGCAAGAGTGCCGCGCGGGTTCTTGGGCATGAGCGTGCGGACTGTGTAGAGCTGTACGCCCAGAGGGCGCGTGAATTTTGCGGCGAGCAATGGCGCGACGGAAGAAGCGAGCACGCCGCGGCGGGTAATCCGGATCATGGAGGGATCATATCATCCTGCCGGTTCCTCGAGGCGTGAACGGGGCGCAGCCGCGGGTTGCGGCAGAGGGGTTTGGCACTGGGTCAGCGGGAGTAGAACGCGAACCGCCCGTAATAGCCGGAGGTCGCCGGCTCATGATCGGACCAGACGTACTGGAAATCGTTCGCGGAAAAGCGGCTGAGGACGCGCGTGCCGAGTACGGCTTCCTCCAGCGGCACGAAGGGATCGTACCACCTGGTGGAGCCCGGAAGTGCGTCGTCGGGCAGGACGGCTTTGCGGACCTCGAGGGCGAGAGTGCCGGGGATGTGGACACGGGCGCCGCCCGGCTCCACCTCCATCCGGATCTCGGCGGGGCTCACACGAAGGATTCGCCCGAGGAAGCGCTCGTATTTGTCCCGCAGCAAGGATTCTGCGGCGCGGCGCTGCTCGGAAGATTGGGCATCAATGAAGAGCACGCTCTGACGGGTGGCGAAGCCCATGGAAAGAGTGGCTTCCCTGCGGATGACGACGACGGCGATGGCGCCTGCGAGCGGAACTCCGGAGTAGCCGCCTTCCAGGAACCGCCAGGCCAGGATGGCTTCGCGGCCGCCGGTCTGGCTCTGACCGGACCATTCGCAGTAGCAGCCGTGGACGTGGTTGGAGCGATCCTCGACGTAGAGTCCCCGGATCGCGCCCGACTGGATCGTGCCGGCCTGGAGAGCCAGCAGAAGAGGCAATGCGATCATCGGATCCTCCTGTCCTGATTAGGTGGCGTGTCCGGCCCCGAATGTCAAGGGCGGGCAGGCCGGGCGGGCGGTGGAGTGGAGCGCTTGCGGGCCGGGTTGACTGAGAATTGGAGAGTACGGGGCGAGGATGAGAAGGCCTGGAGACCCTGCTTGCGGCCCGGTCATGTATCGGGGGCGGTTTGCGCCGTCGCCCACCGGGCCGCTGCATTTTGGTTCCCTGGTGGCGGCGGTGTGTTCGTGGGTGGACGCACGGGCGCACGGGGGCGAGTGGCTGGTGCGGATCGAGGACGTCGACGAGCCCCGATGCCGCAGACATTGGGGCGAGGAGATCCTGCGAACGCTTGAGCGGCTCGGGCTGGAGTGGGACGGGGAAGTGTGGTGGCAGAGTTCGCGGAAAGAGACTTACAGGGAGGCTTTGGAACGGCTGAGGAAGGAGGGGCTGGCGTATCCGTGCGCGTGCACAAGGCGGGAGGCGGCAGGGGGGCCTTATTCCGGGAAGTGCAGGAACGGGCTGCCGGACGGCGCGGCGGCGCGCTCATGGCGGTTTCGCGTGGGGGAGGGGCGTGTCGGTTTCGAGGATCGCTGGCAAGGATGGTTTGAACAGGACGTGGCGGCGGAGGTGGGGGATTTCATTCTGATGCGTGCCGATGGATGCTTCTCCTATCAACTGGCGGTGGTGGTGGATGACGAATCGCAGGGAGTGACCCACGTGGTGCGGGGTGCGGATTTGCTGGATTCCACGCCGCGTCAGATGCTGTTGGGGCGGGCGTTGGGGGGCAGGCCGCTTGTGTATCTGCATCATCCGGTGGCGGCCGGACCGGACGGACGGAAACTGAGCAAACAGAACCGGTCGCCCGCGCTGGAGGCGGCGAAGGACGCGGAGAACCTGCGCTCAGCGCTTCTGTTTCTGGGGCTGGAAGCGTGCGGAGCAGCGCCACCTGCCGAGTTGTTGCGGTGGGCCGTGGAATGCTGGCGCAAGCGGCTGGCTGCAGAGGGCAGGGTGAGCAACTGCGAAAGCGCCCGCCTGCTCCCCGGCAATCCGGCGGTCTAGGCTTGTCCACCCGTCCCCTTGGTTTCCCCCTCGCCCGGGCCGAAGGATTGCAGGGCGAGGTACGAGGGGCCGAACCGCTTGATGTTGTCGAGCTGTTTTTCGAACAGGTCGAAGTGGGACTCCTCATCGGCGACGAGCTGCTCGAAGATCTGTTTGGACGCCGAATCGGCGTTGGCGGCGCATTCCAGAGCGGCCTTGTTGTAGAAGACCGCGCTTTCGTCCTCCATGGACATGGCCTTGGCGAGGATGGCTTCGGGATCCGTGATGCGCTCGACCGGGGCAGCGAGTGCCATGTCGACGTCGCCCTTCAGAAACAGAATGCGCTCGGCAAGGGTTTCGACGTGGCCCATTTCCATGATGGCGATGCGTTTGAAGAGCATGGACAGGGGGCCGAAGCCCTGGTCGTCCAGATGGAAGTGAAAATACATGTACTGATGAACGGCCTGGAGTTCGTCGGCGACTGCCTGGTTGAGCAGGCGGATGCTGGATTCGCGATTCATACCCATAACTCCGTTCTAGCATGGCCCGAGAACCGGCCGGACCGGGGTGCCGGCCTATTTCGGATATAATCGGCAGAGATTTCGTCCCGGGGGCCGGCGGCAAAGCACCGGCGTAACGCGCATGCGCAGGAAACTCCTCAGTGGCGTCGTGGCGGCCGGCGTGCTAATTGCTCTGTGGTGGTGGCACGACCGGAGCGAGCTTCTTGGGCGCGTATGGCGCATCGGCTGGGAAGAGGATCCGCCCAATATGTTTACCGGACCCGGGGGAAGCGCGAACGGCTTTGGTCCGGAGCTGGTGAACGAAGCGGCACGGCGGGCGGGGATCCGGCTGGAGTGGGTGTATTGTCCGGAGAGCGCGGAGCGGGCGGTGCGGAGCGGGAAGGTGGATCTCTGGCCGGCGATGACGGTCCTTGAGGAGCGCAAGCGGCATGTCCATTTTTCCGCCCCCTACCTGAACAACTACATGAAATTCGTGGCGCGGCGGGACTCCGGGTTGAAGAGGCTGGCGGACCTGCGGGGAAAGCGCATTGCGGCGAAGGACCTGCCCATCAACCTGACCAAGACGCGAGAGTGGGCGCCCGGGGCGATGGTGGTGCCCGTGCCGACGACAGTCCTGGCGCTGTCGATGGTCTCTCGCGGGGAGGTGGCCGCGATCATGGGCGACGATCTGACGATTACGATGGCGCTGATGCAGGGCGCGGCGAAAGAAGGCGTCGAACTCGCGGAAATCGACACCGAGGCGCCGCCGTTCCAACTGGCGATCGGCGCCAGATTCGAGGCGAAGCGCGCCGCGGATGCCTTGAGGGAGGAGATCGGGCGGATGGCCACGAGCGGGGAACTCGCCGGGCTGCTGACGAGGTGGGGGAGGGCGACGATCCGGGACGCGCACGAGATGGAAGTGCTGATGCGCGCGCAGGAACGCGTGGAAAGGCTTCGGGTGGCGACAGCCGTGCTCGGGATGCTGCTGGTCGTGAGCGTAGCGCTCATGACGGCCTACCGGAGACAGAAACGGAAAGCGGAAGAGAGCGAGCGCGCGAAGCAGGAAGCGCAGCAGCGGCTGGCGCTGGTGGCGGAAAGCCTCACCGAGATGATTCTCGCCTTCGACATGAATGGCCGGTTGACCTATTGCAACCCGGCGGCAGAACGGCTGACAGGCCGCGGCGCAGCGGAGCTGGCGCAAGAGGGATTCGGCTGTTGGGCGCACCCGCGCGAGAGGGAGAGGCTGGAGAAGCGGTGGAAGAAATGTTTCGAAGGGCAGGAGTTCCACCTGGCGCCCTACCGGCTGGAGGCGAAGACTGGAGAGAATCGCTGGATGGCCGCCTCCTGGGGGCCTTTGCGGGACGAAGCTGGGCGGCAGATCGGAGTGCGGGGCTGCGAGCGCGACATCACGGAACTGATCGAGGCGCAGGCGGAGGCGCGGCAACTGGCGGAGGCGGTGAAGCAGACGTCGGATTCGGTACTGATCACAGACCGCAACGGCAGCATCGTCTTCGTGAATCCGGCTTTCGAGCGCGTGACCGGATACCGGCGGGAGGAGGTGCTGGGCAGGAACCCAAGAATCCTGAAGAGCGGAAGGCAGAGGAGGGAGTTTTACGAGGAGCTCTGGAAGACGATTCTTTCCGGAAGGCCCTGGTCGGGCAGGCTGGAAAACCGCAGGAAAAACGGGACGATTTTTATCGAGCAAAGCACGATTTCGCCGATTTTCAATCAGGACAGTGAAATTGAATATTTCGTGGCGGTGAAACGCGACATCACGCGGGAGATCGCCCTGGGGGAAGAGGTAAGACAGGCGCAGAAGATGGAATCGATCGGGAAGCTGGCGGGCGGCGTGGCACATGATTTCAATAATTTGCTGACGGTCATCAACGGCAACTGCCAGCTAGCTCTCATGCAGCTCGACGAGGGCCACGCCGCGCGCGGGCGGATGGAGGCGGCGCTCGAGGCGGGAGTGCGGGCTGCAGATCTGACAAGGCAGTTGCTGGCGTTCAGCCGCCGGCAGCCCGCGCAGCCGGAGCGGATCGACGTCGGGCAGGCGCTCCGCAAACTGGCGCCGGTCCTGGAAAGCCTGCTGGGAGATCAATGCGAGTTGCGGATCGAAGTGGAGGAGAATTGCCCGGCGCTGGAGATGGACGCGTCACAACTTCAGCAGGTTGTGCTGAATCTGTGCGTCAATGCGAGGGATGCGATGGAAGGGCGGGGGACGGTGGGGATCCGTGCCGGGCACAGGGGTGGCTGGGTGCGGCTGGAGGTGAGTGACACCGGACCCGGGATTCCGCAGGAGATCCAGGAACACATCTTCGAGCCGTTTTTCACAACAAAGCCGAAGGGGCAGGGAACGGGGCTGGGACTTTCGGTCGTGTATGGCATCGTGACCCAGAATTGGGGACGCGTGGAGGTGGAAAGCGAACCGGGACGCGGAGCGCGTTTCGTGATCGAGCTGCCGGTGGCGGGAGAGAAGCAGGGGCTGGCGGAGGAATTCAGGGCGGAGGGGGACGACCGCAGCCGGCTGGAGGCAGAGCTCCTGGTGGTGGAAGACCAGGTGGAAGTGAGGCGCTTTGTGGCGGAGGTGCTGCGTGGAGCGGGCTGTCGCGTGCACGAGGCCGAAGACGCTGAGGAGGCGTTGCAGATCGCGGAGAGAGAAGACAGGCTCGATCTGCTGTTGACGGATGTGTCCATGCCCGGGATGGACGGCGAGGAACTGGCGCGGGAACTGACGCGCAGACTTCCGGGGCTGCGGGTGCTGCTGATGAGCGGGTATTCGAGGCGCGAACTGGCGCTCGGATGGCCGGTCCTGGCCAAGCCGTTTGGGCCGGAGCGGCTGGTGGAAGAGGTGAGGCGGGCGCTGGGCGGGAGCGGCACGGGCTCCTGAGTCCGGCGCCTGCGCTATTCTGTTTGTTTTCCAGGTAGCCGTGAATCTGAGCCAGACATTGCGCGAGAAGGGCGTCGTCGGAGCCGGCGGCGCCGGTTTTCCTGCGGAAGTGAAGGCGGCCTCGCGCGCCGAGTATATGCTGGCCAACGGCGCCGAGTGCGAGCCGCTGCTGCACAAGGACTACGAGCTGATGAAGCGCTACCCGGCGGAAATTGTCGCCGGGATGAAGCGGATGATGGAGTCGGTGGGGGCGTCGCAGGGGCGGTTTTGCCTGAAGGAGAAGAACCGCGAGGCGGTGGAAGCGGTGGAGCCGGAGGCTGCGAAGGCGGGGATCGGGATGACGCTTCTGGGCGACTTCTACCCCTCGGGCGACGAATACGAGATCGTTTATGCGGCAACGGGGCGGCTGATTCCGCCGGCGGGGATTCCGTTGCAGGTGGGGTGCGTGGTCAACAACGTGGAGACGCTGCTGAATGTGGAACGGGCGGCGCGGGGCGAGCCGGTGACTCGGAAGTTCGTTTCGATCAGCGGGGCGGTGAAGAAGCCGTGCTCGTTCTGGGCGCCGATCGGGACCAGCTATGCGGAGCTGATCGAAATGGCGGGCGGGATGACGGTGGAGCGCGCGGGCGTGTTTGTCAGCGGGCTGATGATGGGGAAGCTCGAGTTCGATCTCACGGGCGTGGTGACGAAAACCACGTGCGGGCTGATCGTGCTGCCGGAGGATCACATGCTGGTGAGGCGGAAGCGGCAGCCGGCGCAGGCGATGGCGCACATCGGCAAATCGGCGTGCGACCAGTGCAGCTACTGCACGGAGTTCTGCCCGCGCTACCTGCTGGGATACGACGTGCAGCCGCACAAGGTGATGCGGACGCTGGGGTTCACGCTCTCGGGCAAGGAGAACTGGAGCCAGTGGGGGGAGCTGTGCTGCGCGTGCGGTTTGTGCACGCTGTATGCGTGCCCCGAGGATCTGTTCCCGAAGGAGGCGTGCGACCAGGCGAAGGCGGATCTGCGCGCAGCCGGGATTCGCTTCACGCAGACGCAGCCGGTGCGCGTGCATCCGATGAAGGAGTACCGGCGCGTGCCGCAGGCGCTGTTGCGGCAGCGGCTGCAGGTGGAGGCCTACGAGAGCGAGACGCCGTTCCTTGGATCCGAACCGTCGCCCGGGCGCGTGCGCATCCCGAGCAAACAGCATGCGGGGAAGGCGGCGTCGCCAGTGGTGAGGGAAGGGCAGGCGGTAAAGCGCGGGGAGGCGATTGCCCGGATGGGGGAGGGCGAGCTAGGCGCGGACGTGCATGCCAGCATCGACGGGCGCGTGGCACGTGTGACGCCGGAGATGATCGAGATCGAGGCGTAGGAGGGAGGCGCGGCAAGTGGCAGGGAATTCGGCAGGGCTGATCGAGTTGTCGAGCATCGCGGCGGGGTTCGAGGCGTGCGACGCGATGCTCAAGGCGGCGGACGTGGAACTGGTGCTGGCGCGGACCATCTGCAGCGGGAAGTACATGGTGCTGGTGCGGGGCGATGTGGCGGCGGTCCGTGCGGCGGTGGAGGCGGGCCGCCAGGCGGGGGACTTCTCGGTGATCGATACGTTTGTGATCCCGAACCTGCACGACGATGTGTTCCCGGCCATTAGCGGCACCTCCATGCCCGGGCAACTGGAGGCGCTGGGGATTGTGGAGTCGTTTTCGGTGGCGAGCCTGATCGAAGCCGCCGACGCTATGGCGAAGGCGGCCAATGTACGGCTGGTGGAGGTGCGGCTGGCGATGGCGCTGGGAGGCAAGGCGTTCGCATCCTGCACGGGAAGCGTGGCGGCGGTGCGCGCGGCGGTGGAGGCCGGGGCGCGGCAGGTGGCCATGAAGGGGCTGCTGGTGAACAAGGTGGTGATTCCACAGCCGCGGCCGGAACTGCTTCGCGAGATGATCTGACCCGGGCGGGGCCTTTCCGGGTATACTGATGGCGCCATGACAGGACGGTTGTGTTTGTACGGTTTGGCCTGGTTGTGCCTGCTGCCGCTGGCGGCGCAGACGCAGGGCGTGACGCAGGGACGGGAGGCGGCGAAGCCGGAAGACTGGGTCCAGCTGTTCAACGGGAAGAACCTGGACGGTTGGACGCCGAAAATCACCGGCTACGAAGCGGGCGAGAATTTCGGCGACACATTCCGCGTGGAAAACGGCGTGTTGAAGGTCGCATACGACAAGTACGACCAGTTCAAAAACCGGTTCGGGCACCTGTTTTACAAAGAGCCGTTTTCGTATTACCGGCTGGCGGTGGAGTACCGGTTCACGGGCGAGCAGTGCCCGGGCGGGCCGGCGTGGGCCACTCGCAACAGCGGCATCATGATCCACGGGCAGCCCGTCAAGACGATGCGGAAGGACCAGGACTTCCCGATTTCGATCGAGGTGCAATTGCTGGGCGGACTGGGGAAGGGACCGCGGACGACGGCGAACCTCTGCACGCCGGGCACGAACGTCGTGAGGAACGACCGGCTGGAAACGCGGCATTGCATCAACTCGTCGTCGAAGACCTTTGACGGGGATCAGTGGGTCCGGGCGGAAGTGGAGGTGCACGGCGACGGGACCATCAAGCATTTCATCAACGGGGAGAAGGTGCTCGAGTACGAGATGCCGCAGATCGGCGGAGGAAACGTGAGCGATCACGATCCGCAGGTGAAGCGGGACGGTGTGCTGCTGCGGGGCGGCTCGATCTCATTGCAATCCGAAAGCCACCCGGTGGAGTTCCGGAAGGTGGAACTGCTGAACCTGGCGGGATGCATGGATCCCAAGGCGTTGAACTACAAGCCGTGGTTCATCAAGGCGGAGAACCATCTTTGCCAGTACGAGAAGTAGCGGGAACCGCCGGAGGCGCCGCTCCCTCTGTCAGAAGCTGCGCAGGACAAAGTTCACCAGGTGGTAGCCGTCGATGAACTTGAACGGCGCCTCGCCCAGCGTGTAGTGGCCGCAGGGCAGCACCACCTCGCGGAAATCCAGATTGTGCTTGCGGCACAACTCGATGGTCTGCCGGGATAATTGGGGCAGGAAAGTGGTGTCGTATTTCGCGTAAAGGAAGAGCGACTTCTTGGGCTTTTCGCGAAATTTGGCGAAGTAGGCCGTGGGGCTGATGCAGAGCCAGAGCTCGCGCAGCGTCTCCAGGTCGACGTTGCCTTCCAGCCCCTGCTTGACGTGGAGCGTGGAGAGCCCCGTCCACACGACGTCGGCGAAGTAGGTCGAGCAGTGGTTGAAGGCGTTCACCACCAGGCGGGTGTCGTGCGCGCTGGCCAGGAACGCGTAACAGGAGCCCAGGCTGGTACCCACGACGGCGATCCGCTCTGCTCCCTGCGAGGCCAGCCAGTCGGCCGCCGAGCGGATGTCGATGACTGCCTGCCGGGTGGCGTCGATCGTGCGGCCGATGTTGGAACTCACGGCGTAGTCGGCGCGCTGCAACTCGGCCGGCATGCGGTAGTCGTGATACGGCAGGCTGAGCCGCAGCGCGCTGACGCCGAATTTCTGAAACGCGCGCGCCAGGGCGTTGTGCGCATCGTGCGGCGCATTCCAGTGGGGCAGAACGAGCACCGCCTTCTTCGGGTGCTTGCCGGGGAACCACTGTCCGTGGACGACGTTGTTCTCCTCGTAGGGTGTCCGGACAGCCGAGGTGAAGCGGAGCAGTCCGCCCGCGAGATGGTAGTCGGACACAGGCTCGTAGCCGAAAAACTCCTCGCTGTGCTCGATCGCCAGACGGCTCAGCCGCAGGAGCCGCTCCCGGGGAAGCAGCCCGTCGACCGAGCCGAGCCGCCTTGTCACGGGCCATGCGGAGGTCCATTCGAGACCCCACTCGAACGGGCGCACCACACGGTTGGTGGCCGCGAAGCACATCCTCTCCTCCCACTGCTCCATCCAGCGGGCGTACCATGACCCGAGCCAGCCCATGATGTCCGGAACTCTCCAGAGTAGCATCCCCGCACCAGGTCATGTCGGGCGGAGACGGGTGTTCGTGGAAGGGATTGAAAACTCGCAGGAAACCGCGCGGTGGGAGAGTGGGGCGCGGTTTTGAAAGAAGAGCCGGCAACCGGCTGGTGCGGGGCTGCGTCAAAATCTGATAGAAAGTCGCTAAAGAATCTAGACAACGAAAGGCTAATCTGTTATCCTGATCCTCAGGAGACCCTGAACCGGAGCACACTATGGATCTCAACCGCTTCACAGAAAAGGCTCAGGACGCCCTTCGCTCGGCTCAAACCCTGGCAGCCCGGCTCTCCCATCAGCACATCGACAACGAGCATCTGCTGGTGGCGCTGCTCGAGCAGGAGCAAGGCATTGCGCCGAACATCCTGCTGAAGGCGGGCTTTGATCTGGAGAAGCTCCACCGCAAGCTGCTGGGCGAGCTCGAGCGCCAGCCCAAGGTCACCGTCAGCGGCGGCGCCTCGGGCATGTATATGACGCAGCGGCTCGCCGCAGTGCTGGGCAACGCCGAGCAGGAAGCCAGGCGCATGAAGGACGACTTCGTCAGCGTCGAACACCTCCTGCTGGCTCTTCAGGCGGGCAACGGCTTTGCCGGGCAACTCTTCCGCGAGCAGGGCGTGACGCGCGAACGGCTGGAGCAGGCGATCCGCGAGGTCCGGGGCAGCCAGCGGGTGACGACGCAAACCCCGGAGGCTACCTACCAGGCTCTGGAGAATTACGGCCGCGACCTGACGCAGATGGCGGCGCAGGGCAAGCTGGATCCGGTGATCGGACGCGACGAGGAGATCCGGCGCGTGATTCAGGTCCTCTCGCGGCGCACGAAGAACAACCCGGTGCTGATCGGCGAGCCGGGCGTCGGCAAGACGGCCATCGTGGAAGGGCTGGCCCAGCGTATTGTTCGCGGCGATGTCCCCGAGGGGCTCAAGTCGAAGCGGGTTGTCGCTCTGGACATGGGCGCGCTGATCGCCGGCGCAAAGTACCGCGGCGAGTTTGAAGAGCGGCTGAAGGCGGTCCTGAAAGAAGTCGCCGCCAGCGAGGGGCAGATCATCCTGTTCATCGACGAGCTCCACACGGTGGTGGGCGCGGGCAAAGCCGAGGGGGCGATGGACGCGGGCAACCTGCTGAAGCCGATGCTGGCGCGCGGCGAGCTGCACTGCATCGGCGCCACCACGCTCGATGAATACCGCAAGTACATCGAGAAAGACGCCGCGCTCGAGCGCCGCTTCCAGCCCATTCAGGTGGATCAGCCGGCGGTGGAGGACACGATCTCGATCCTGCGAGGGCTGCGCGAGCGCTACGAGGTCCACCACGGTGTGCGCATCAAGGACGCCGCGCTGGTGGCGGCCGCAGTGTTGTCGAACCGCTACATCTCGGACCGCTTCCTGCCGGACAAGGCAATCGACCTGGTCGATGAAGCCGCCGCGCGCCTGCGCACGGAGATCGATTCGATGCCCGCCGAACTCGACGAGAAGCTGCGCCGCAAGATGCAGCTCGAGATCGAGCGCGAGGCGCTGAAGAAAGAAACCGACGAGGCCTCGCGCGAGCGGCTGTCGAAGATCGAGGAGGAGCTGTTCGCGCTCACGCGGGACGCGGCGGAGATCGAGTCGCGGTGGAAGGCGGAGAAGGAATCGGTCCAGAAGCTGCGCAGGCTGCGCGAGGAGATCGAGCAGACGAAGCTCGAGATCGAGCGCGCCGAGCGCGCCTACGATTTGAACCGCGTGGCGGAACTCAAGTTCGGCAAGCTGATCCAGCTGGAGCGGGCGCTGTTCGAGGAGGAGCGCCGGCTCGCGTCGCAGGACTCGCGCGAGCGTCTCATCAAGGAGGAGGTGGATGAGGAGGACATCGCGCGCGTGGTCTCGCGGTGGACGGGCATCCCGGTGAGCCGGCTGCTCGAAGGCGAGCGGCAGAAGCTGTTGCACCTGTCGAGCGAGCTGCACCGCCGCGTGGTCGGGCAGGATGCCGCGGTGGACGCGGTGGTGGAGGCCGTGCAGCGCTCCCGCGCGGGGCTGAGCGACCCGAACCGCCCCATTGGCTCGTTCCTGTTCCTCGGACCGACGGGCGTCGGCAAGACGGAGCTGGCGCGGGCGCTGGCCGAGGCGCTGTTTGACGACGAGCGCGCCCTGATCCGCATCGACATGAGCGAGTACCAGGAGAAGCACACCGTCGCGCGCCTGATTGGCGCGCCGCCGGGCTACGTCGGCTTCGAGGAGGGCGGGCAGCTCACCGAGGCAGTGCGCCGCCGCCCGTACGCGGTGATCCTGTTCGACGAGATCGAAAAGGCGCACGCGGACGTTTTCAACGTCCTGTTGCAGGTGCTTGACGACGGGCGCCTCACCGACGGGCAGGGCCGCACGGTGGACTTCCGCAATACCATTGTGATCATGACGTCGAACCTGCCGCCGGAGAACCTCCGCACGTTCTTCCGGCCCGAGTTCCTCAACCGCATCGACGAGACGGTCATCTTCCACCCGCTCTCGCACGAGCACCTGCGCCGGATCGTGGACATCCAGATCGAGCGCGTGCGCAAGCGGCTCGCCGAGCGCCACATCACGCTCGAACTCAGCGACGAGGCGCGCGATCACCTGATCCTGGTCGGCTACGAGCCCGAGTACGGCGCGCGGCCCCTGAAACGCGCCATCCAGCGCGAGCTGGAGACCCTGATCGCCAGGCGGATCCTCGAGGGCAGGATCCGCGACGGCGCGCATCTTCATGTCACCGCCGAACGCGGCGCCCTCGAAATCGAAGCGCGCGAGCCGGCCCGCACCCAGTGACCGGCGCCGCGCGTCTCACGGATTGACGAACCCCAGACCGAGGTGGCCATGACCGAACAAAACGTCCAGAACCCGGAAGCCGGCGTGCTTGAGCTGCCCGTTCTTCCGCTGAAGAACGTGGTGTTGTTCCCGAAGTTGATTCTGCCCCTCTCCGTCGGCCGCGACGCCTCGCGCGCAGCCGTGGAGGCCGCCATCAAGCATCACGAAGGCCACCTCATCCTGCTGACGCAGAAGAACCCGGAAACGGAACTGCCCGGCCCCGAGGACCTCCACGCGGTGGGCACGCACGCCAAGATCCGCAAGGTGCTGCGCTCCACGCCCTCCCTGATCGAGATCGTCGCTTCCGGCCTGGAGCGCGTGGGCGTGCTTTCGCTGGAGTCCACGGGCCAGTATCTCCAGGCGAAGGCGCAGCCCATGCCTCTGGTGCCCGATCATTCCACCGAGGAGCGGGCGCTCCAGACAGCGCTGTTCGAACTGGCGGCCAAGACGCTCGAGCGCATCAACCCGCAGGCCGCCGAGCAGATCTCGAACCTGCTTTCCAGCGCCGACGATCCGCAGCAGCTGATGTGGCTGCTGGCCACCGCCTTCAACCTCGGCGCGGACAAGCTCCAGCACCTTCTGGAATCGCCGACGCTGAAAGACGCCTTCCAGCTCGCCGTCCAGTACATCACCGAGGAGGCTCGCATCCTCGAGGTGCGCCAGAAGATCGTCAGCGAGGCGCAGGAGGAGATGAGCAAGGAGCAGCGCGAATACGTGCTGCGCCGCCAGCTCAAGGCCATCCAGCAGGAGCTGGGCGAGGAGGACCCGGCCAAGGCGGAAGCCGAGGAGCTGCGCAAGCGGCTCGACGAGGCGAAGCTGCCCGAGGAAGCGCGCAAGGAGGCCGAGCGCGAGTTCCGCCGCTTTGAACGCCTGCCCGATCAGAGCCCGGAACGGCACGTCATCCGCACCTGGCTCGACCTCGTGCTGGAGCTGCCCTGGTACACGGAGACCGAGGACAACCTCGAAATCGCGCGGGCGCGGCAAGTGCTCAACGAGGACCACTACGGACTGGATGACGTCAAGGAGCGGATTCTCGAACACCTCGGCGTGCTCCAGCGCAACCCTTCGGCCAAGGCGCCCATCCTCTGCTTCGCCGGCCCGCCCGGAGTCGGCAAGACGTCGCTCGGCCAGTCCATCGCCCGCGCCCTGGGCCGCAAGTTCGAGCGCTTCTCTCTTGGAGGCATGCACGACGAGAGCGAACTGCGGGGCCACCGCCGCACCTACATCGGCGCGTTGCCGGGCCGGCTGATCAACGCCATCCGCCGCGCCGGCGCGCGCAACCCGGTGCTGATGCTCGACGAGGTCGACAAGCTCGGCCGCGACTTCCGCGGCGATCCGGCCTCGGCTCTGCTCGAGGTGCTCGATCCGGAGCAGAACAGCACCTTCCGCGACAACTATCTCGACCTTGCATTCGACCTCTCGAAGGTGATGTTCATCACCACGGCCAACACACTGGAAACCATTCCGCAGCCGCTGCTGGACCGCATGGAGGTCATCCGCCTGGCCGGCTACAGCGAAGAGGAGAAGGTGGCCATCGCCAACCGGTACCTGATCCCGAGACAGCTCAAGGAAACCGGGCTTACGGCGGAACTCGTTGTGTTCCCCGAAGAGGGGCTGCGCAAGATCATCGAAAGCTACACGCGTGAAGCCGGGCTGCGCAACCTCGAACGCAACATCGCCAGCCTGTGCCGGAAGGCGGCGCTGAAGTTCGCCGAGGGACGCGGCGAGCCCATCGTCATGACGCCGGAGATGATCGTCGAACTGCTCGGACCGGAGACGTTCTTGCCCGAGGAGGCGCGCAAGGACTTGCCAGCGGGCGTGGCCACGGGCCTTGCGTGGACGCCGTCCGGCGGCGACGTGCTGTATGTCGAGGCCATGCTGCTGCCCAAAGGCAAGGGACTGACGCTCACCGGGCAACTGGGAGACGTGATGCAGGAGTCGGCCAAGGCCGCCCAAAGCTACCTGTGGGCGCACGCGGAGGCGTACGGCATCGATCCGGCCCTGTTCAGCGACTACGGCGTCCACATCCACGTGCCCTCGGGCGCGATCCCGAAGGACGGTCCCTCCGCCGGCATCACCATCGCCGTTGCGCTGGCCTCTTTGTACACCAGGAAGCCCGCCCGCAGTGACACGGCGATGACCGGCGAGATCACGCTCACCGGCCGCGTGCTGCCCATTGGCGGCGTCAAGGAGAAAGTGCTGGCCGCGCGCCGCGCCGGCATCCGCCGCGTCGTGCTCCCCAAGCGGAATTCCAAGGACCTGCGCGACCTGCCGGAAAACGTGCGCAAGGAGATGGAGTTTCTCTTCGCGGAATCGATTGACGACGTATTCCGGTTCGTGATCCCCGGGCTGATTGCCGAACCCGAGCCGGCGCCGGCAGCCGCGGAAAGCTGAGCGCCGGCGGCCCGCGCGCTCAGCGGCTGCAAGTCTCGCGCAGAGCCTCGTAGGCGCGCAGCACCTCGGGATCGGCCAAAGCGCCGGCGGCCCGGTCGGCGCGGCTTTCCAGCACCTGCCGGCAGACCGCCGCCGCAGCGCCGGAGGGCAGGGTTCTGGCCAGCGCAGCGGCATTCGACAGATAAGGCCTCAGCACGTCGGGATCGTTAGGCGTCTCCCTCAGCAGGGACTCGTAGGCCTCGTGCGCGCGGCGCCGGTGGGCGGTCTGGTCCGCCCGCGTTCCGTGCAGGGCGGCAAACTGCGCCAGCCAGACCTCGGCGATCGCCGAGTTCAGCCGCGCCTCCCTGTGGCCCGGGTCGTTCTCCGCCAGGCGCCGGGCAGAGGCCAACGCGGCCTCCAGCACGGCGTCTCCGCGCCGCCAGTCACCCGTGCCGGCCAGAGCCGCCGCGTAGCGGATCGCCGTTGCCTGGAGATCCAGCTGTGCCCGCAGATCGGCCGGATCCGCGGCGGCGCGGCGCTCTGCCGTCAGCCAGGCGCTTTCCAGCAGCCGCCGCGCCTCCGAATCGCGCGCATCCGGCAGATAGAGCAGCAAAGATCCCAGCAGCGACTGTCCCACCATCACGTTTCTTTCCAGCGTGGCGCTGCCCGGCAGAGTGGCGCGCAGGCTCTCCAGCGCCCCGTTCGCCTCCCGCTGAACGCTGATGGCGGCTTCGTAGTCGCCGCGCGCCTCGTGGATTCTTGCCAGCAACCGGAGGCTGGCCGAAAGCCGCAGCGCCGTCTCGAGCGACGGTCCCTGTGCGCTGGAGAGCCGGTCCAGCGAAACGGCTCGCTCGATAGCGCGCTGAGCCTCGTCGAGATTGCCCCGCCTCCTCCAGGCGCGCGCCGCGCGTGACGCCGCCATCGAGGCCAGGCGGCGGAAAGGCTCGGCTGCCACGTCCTCGCGCAGGAGCTGGTCGGCCAGCCGCTGCGCCTGCTGGGCGCGGTCCAGCGCTTCTTCCAGTCTTCCGGACGCCTCCAGCACCTCGCTCTGCCGCACCAGCAGACGCACGCGCTCGCCCTGGAATTCCGGGGACTCGTCGTGGATCGAATCCAGCAGCGCCCGCGCTTTCTCCAGGCTTGCGGCGGCGCCCGCGATGTCGCCCAGGCTGCTGGCGGCGGGGTCGAACTGGATTTCGCTGATCCGCCGGTACGCTGTAGCCAGATCAAATTGCAGATCGGTGTCCCCGCGCGCCTCCGCGGCCAGACGTTCCAGGTACTCGATCGCCTTGCGAACCACATACTGCCGCGCCCGCGTGGCGCCGGCCAGATCGCGGATCTGCTGCTCGAACTGGAAGACCAGATCCCCGGCGAGCTGGCGCAACTGCTGGAAGCGCCGTTCGGCGCGCCGCGCCTGGTAGACCGCGGCCGCCGATCCGGCCAGGACCGAGACCAGCAGCGCCGCCACCGCGGCCGTCGACCACCGGTGGCGGCGGAGGAACCGCAGCGCGACGTAGGACCAGGAGTCGCCGGTGGCCGACACGGGCCGGTCCGCCAGATAATTGCGCAGGTCATCCTCCAGCTTCTCCACGGAGGCGTAGCGGCGCTCGGGCTCAGGCTGCAAACATTTGTTCAGGATATTGTCGAGATCGCCGCGCAGCTCCGGCCTCCGGCTGGAAGCGCGCGGCAAGGTGATGGAGCGCGCCTGGGCCAGGTCGCGGCGCGGCGGCTCGCCGGTGAGCAGCGCGTAGAGCACGCAGCCGAGGCTGAAGATGTCGCTGGCCGTGTTCATCGGCCGGCCCTCGAGCTGTTCGGGGCTGGCGTAGTCCGGCGTCATCGCCCGCAGCGTCGTGGCGCCGCTGCTGCCGTCGGCGTCCAGCAGCCGGGCGATGCCGAAGTCGAGCAGCTTCGGCTCGCCGTCGGCGGTCACCAGAATGTTGGAGGGCTTGAGGTCGCGGTGGATGACAAGGTGGCGGTGCGCGTGCGCCACCGCCGCGCAGACTTTCAGGAACAGCGAGACGATCTGGCGCGTTCCCAAGGAATGCTCGCGGCACCACTGGTCGATGGGCACGCCCTCGATCAGCTCCATCACGAGATACGGGGAGCCGTCGGCGGTGGTGCCGGCGTCGATCAGGCGGCAGATGTTGGGGTGGTTCAGATCCGCCAGGATCTGCCGCTCCTGGCGGAAGCTTTCGAGCACGGCCGGCGAGCGCAGCGCCAGCGGGACGAACTTGATCGCCGCCCGCTGCAGCACCTCGCCATCAAAGCGTTCCGCTTCATAGACGGTGCCCATGCCGCCGCGCCCGATGGGCCGCCTCAGCCGCCACGGGCCCACGCGCTCGCGCGCCGGAGCCGCAGGCGGCTCGATCTGCGCCGCCAGATTGCGCACGGGACGGAGCAGGAACTCCTCCGAGCCTGCGTCGAATTCGGCCAGCTTCTCCGCCTCGGCGCGCAGCGCAGGATCCGGGCAATGCTCGTCCAGCCAGCGCCGGCGCGCTTCCGGGTCCAGGTCGGCGATTTCGTGGAAGATTCGCTCAAGCTCCGGGCTCAAGCGGACAGCTCCTTGTGCAGCCACGCCTGCGCCAGGCGCAGTTCGCGGTACACCTGCGCGGGCGTCAGCCCCATCGCTTCGGCGGACTCCTCCGCCGTCATTCCGCCAAAGAACCGCATCTCGACGAGCCGCGCCTTCCGTTCGTCCTGCTGCGCCAGCCGTTCCAGCGCCTCGTGGATGGCCAGCACCTGCGTGGCGTCATGGTGCAGCGAGACGACCTCCTCGCGCAGTTCCACCTTCTCGGCTCCGCCGCCGCGCTTCTGCGCCGCCTTGGCGCGGGCGTAATCGATGAGGATCTGCCGCATCACGCGCGCCGCCAGAGCGAAGAAATGGGTGCGGTTCTGGATGTTGCGGGCCTCGCTCTCCACCAGCTTGATGTAGGCTTCGTTGACGAGCGCCGTTGCCTGCATCGTCCGGTCGCGCCCGCCCGCGCCCAGATAGGAGCGAGCCAGCCGCCGCAGTTCCGTATAAACGAGCGGCATCAGCGCATCGACGGCATTCCCGTCGCCCTGCCGGACGCGTTCGAGTAATTGAGTGACGGACTCTTCAGCCACGGCTCGTTAGTCCCCTCCCTGGCTTCGACGCGCCGGAAGCGCGCCTCCGGCTCTCGCCATATGATACCTCCCCGCTCTGCGGGAACTGGCGGGCACGCCGCATGGTGCCCCAGTGTCAGTCTGCGACGGAACGGATCAGAAAACGTTCGATGGAAGGATCGGGGCTGGCCCAGGGAACAAGCTTGAATGCCGCTTGCAGCCGCCCTTCGAGCTTCTCGCGGGAAAGAATCAGCAGCCCGTTGTCCTCGGCGCTTTCCCTCACGTATACGAGCAGCGGGTCAGCGTGCATGGATCGCGATGCCAGCAACTCGGACTCGAAGCTGGAAGCTTTCAACAGGGGTACGAAGAATGTCTGCGCGGCGATCATCGGCTCTTCGATCCATGTCCGGTAGGCCGCCGCCTGCGTCTGGAAAAACGCCTCCGCGTCGCCGCTGACGGTGAATTCCATGTAGCAGCCGCGTCCTCCCAGTTGCATCCACGCCTGTTCCCGGTCGAGCTTCGGCGCGGTCAGCCGGATGGCGGAAAGAACCGGAGGCGGCAGCAATTCGCCGGGCCCGATGCTCATGAAGTCTTCTGGCGTCCAAAGCCTGGGTGGAGGCGCGTCCAGCCACACGCCGGCCCCGAAGTCCGGTCCCCACGCCTGGGCGTGCTTGCTGAGGATCTCGCCTCCGTTGTTGTGATGCAGGTGCCACATCTGGATGACCGGAAGCGGCCTGGTTCCAGCCGGAAACAGGATGGGCCGCAACTGGCGGTAAAGCCCGAGCCAGCGGGGGAGATCGAAAGGCTTCACCGGAAACTTCGCGTCGCGCAGGAGGTAGACATGGAAGCCCAGCGCCTGGGGACGGACCTCCAGAAACAGCGTGTCCTCGTGCCGGTCCCGCGCTTGTGGATCGCTCACTGTGCCCTCCTGTTCCGGGATTGCGCGATCTGCTCGTGGACGGCGCCCGCAAGCGCGGCAATCACCTCGTCGATGGGCTTGGCCGACGCGATCAGGATCCCCCGGTCCTCCGGACTTTCCGCCAGATAGACCGGCGACGCCTGGAACAGCGCATCCAGCGCTTCCGCTTCGAGCGAGAAGAAGTCCTGGGAACGCAGCCGGGGGATCAGCAGCGGCATGGATTTCAGCCCCGTGTGATCCTCGGCGCCCTTGCTGAAGGCAGCCTTCAGAGCCGCGAACGACTTGTGCTTCAGCAACAGCAGCGTCCGCATCTCCTCGATGGGATCGCCGGCGGCGAACGCATCGCGCAAAAGCGGGCTCTTCTTCACCCCGGGCGAGAAATCCGGAAGAGGCGGGGCGGTCGCCGGATCAGGCGGCACGAACAGCATCGTGGCGCCCCCGAAGCCAAAATAGTGGGGCAGCACCTTCTCTGGCGGAAACTTCCGGAACCATTGCGCGTATCCTTTCAGATACGTGCTCAGGACGAAGGGCTTCTCCATCTTGCGGATGGCATCGGTTTCCTCTTGCGGAATCGGCTGCGGCAGCGGGCCCCACGGCGTCCGCGTATACGCCGGAAACACGCGGTATTCGATCGATTCGGCCAGAAACCGGTCCTGGCAGTACCGTTCGATCGCCTCCACATCCAGAAAGAAGCACGGCATCCATCCCTGTTCCTTGCAGGTTCGGACGAAAGACAGAAGGAACGCGAGAAACCACTCCTGTTCCGCCTGCCGCAAAGGAGTGGAGGAGACGCCCGCCCAATAGAGGGTGCACCGCGTCAGGCTTTCCGCACGCACCCAAGGCCTCAGGGATTCAGGAGAAACAGGCACGTCAGCCTCACATGCAGACGGAGTTCGCAGCCAGCTTCAGCGACGCCAGATCCAGTCCCGTCTTGGCCTCCAGCGCCTCGACATCCAGCTCCACGGCCTTCTGCTGCATCTTGGCCGCCGCGGTGTGGTTTTCGAGCGCGGTGGTCTTGTCCTTCAGTGCGGTCACGCCGGCGGCGAGCCCCTTCACGAAGGTCTCCAGACCGGTCGCCGTTGTGCTCATTCCGATCGCTTCCATCTTGAGCCCCGTGGCGGACTTGGCGAAGCCCTGCACCTCCTGATCGTCCAGCGCGGCCTTGATGGCGTTCGTCACCTGCTCCATTCGCACCGCCGGCTCGGCCAGGCTCCGGGGCGAGGCGTGGCTCTCCACCAGCGGCGCCACGAACGTGATCATGGTCGGTCCAACGCGGTTGTACAGGCTTGGTCCCATCACGTCCCGCTTCAGCATCGCGTTGGTCGTGTGCATGTACTGCGTGTCCTGAAGCTTCCGCATCACACCCACGGTGCACTGGAAGTTCACGTTGGTCTGAAACGTGCGGTTCACATTGACCGTGCTCATGTGGTTCATGTCGATCTGTTCTTTCTTGGTGCCGTGGATAAGCGCCTCGTCTTTCTGCGAGCCCTTGCCCAGGGCGCCCATGCCGGGCTTCCAGGAATCCTTCGAGATATCGACTCGCGTCTTGGTCTTCGTCTTGGCGTCGAAAGTGGCCATGGCTTGCAGTTCCTCCTGTCGTGTTGCGGGCGGCCTCAGCCGACCTCGCGCAGAAACTGGTTGCACTTGATGTGGACGGTTCCTCCGGCGTGGATGTTGATGTCGCCGTCAGAGTGGATCAGGAGCGTCTGGTCTCCCTCGAACATCGTGATCCGGATATGTTGTGGCGTGGCGACGACGATGGTCTCCTGGCCGTCCTGGTCGTCGAACACCATCCGGTTGCCGCTCTTGGTGACAATGCGCTTGATGTCGTTGTTCCCCTGCTCGTCGCCGTGCAGCCCTTCGTTGGGCGGCGAGTCGTTCCCGTTCCAAAGGCATCCGAGCACAACAGGGCGGTTCGGATCTCCCTGTTCGAACGCGACCAGCACCTCGTCGCCGACCTCGGGCATGAAATACAGCCCGCGGCCGTGGCCGGCGTGCGGCATCGCCACCGGCGCCCAGTTGCTCTCGTTGGAGTCCTTCTCCCACGGGAACTGCACCTTTACCCGCGCCGCGTCGACCGGATCAACATTGTCGAGCACCCTCGCCACATACACGCCGAAGTTGCGCCCGGTGGCGGCCGCCGCGCGAGGCTCGGGCGGCGCAGGCGCCGGCGGCTGGGTCGGCAGCGCCGCTTGCGTAAGCAGCGGCGCCTCCCGGATGACCGACGGGGAGGGGCGCGTCTCATCCAGGTATACCTGGAACGGCATGCACCAGAACTTGTTGGAATAGCCCGCGCCGAGCTGCCAAAGGTGTTCCAGCCTGTAGACGCCGTACTTGCCCGTGGTTTCGATCTGGCCCTTGATCTCGACTTTGCCGCCCACGGCGATGGCCGCGTCCCGCGACTCGCCATAGGCCGTGCAGGCATGAATCCGGCGCCGCCGCGATTCCAGCTTGAGCTCGTCCTGGAACTTCCCGTGGTCGCCCGACAGGAACTTGTCATACAACGCATCGGCGAGCTGGTTGTCCTTCGATCCCTGGTCTGAGCCGCCGCGCAGCGCGCCGAGGGAGTCTTCCGCAGGCGGGGTGTCGCTTACGTCGCGCAATTCTTTGCTCTCTGCCTCCGCACGGTCGTAGTTGACGCCGTGCCAGGCGCATTCGTAGACGCGTCCCATGGTGCGAAACAGATAGAGGCTGCCTTCTTCGCGCCACGTCAGCGGGCATGTGTCGGAGGCGAACTTGTCCAGAACGTCGACCTTCTTGCCCGCCACGCGCAAAAAGGCGCAGTGCCGGTCGAGCAGCCTGTGCAGAAAACTCCAGTCCGTTTCGCCGTATTGGAGCAGCGTCAGCGTCGAGCCGCCGCTCAGCCGGATGTCGCCCGCCCGGCTCGCGAGCAGATCGCCGGCGATGTCGGCAGGCTTCATTTCCAGAAACATCCGGGAGCGCCGGGTGACGTCGAGCAGAAAGGACCAGCCGGCCCCGTGGTACAGCAGGTTGCAGCCCCCCGACATCTCGTACTCGGTCTCGACGCTTCTCACCAGGCCTTCGAAGATCTCCAGTTCCACGCCATCCTGCGAAACGGCCACCACCGTGAGCGGCTTTCCGATGTCGTTCTCGAACTTGCGCCGGCTCTCCGGCAACTGGCGGTACCGCAGCGTACAGGACGGATGGCGGTTCAACTGGTGTACGACGCCCGCTTCCACCAAAGCCATCTCCGTGGGCTCATTGCCGTCGATCAAAATCTTGAGAAATGCAGGTTGCACAGCGTCTTCCTCCTCCGCCTCGCCCGTCCCCTCCAAAAGAGCGACAATGTCCCGCGCGGCCCGGCCTTCGCGGAGAGCTCGCCGGGCCGCCCGCCCGCGCCAGGCTCACTTCTTCTTCTTGCGCCTCTCGAAGCCGACCTTGATCGTGCACGTGCCGGCGAAGGTGACGCGGGAGCCGCCCTTCAGCAGCACAGGCTTGCCTGGCTCCAGGCGCTTCTTGTCTACGAACGTTCCGTTATAGCTGTTCGTGTCTACGACGTACAGCTTGCCCTCCTTGTAATGCAGTTGCGCATGGAAGCGGGAAATCATGCGCTCGGCATCGCGCAGGACGATGTCGTTTTTCGTCCCTCCGTCCTCCTGGATGGCGCCGATCATCACCACTTCCTTGTCGATGTTGAACCGCTTGCCCTTGTCCAGTCCGGCTACCACCTCGACATAGGGGTCGCGGCGGCGGCGGGCGGCGAAGACCCACGCGAGCAGCGCGATGCATCCCGTGCCCAGGCCGGCCGCGCCGAGCGCGAGGATCGAAGAGCGCCGCTGGTTGGCGTAATTGAGACGCGAACGCAACGCCTGCACCTGCGGGTTGTCAGGCGAGATCCGTTCCGCCGCGTTCAGCGCCTTCTCCGCAGCCAGCAGATTGCCCGCGAGAAAGGCCGCCTCGGCAGACTGGATGCTCTGCGCGAGCGTCATCTGCTTTTCCTGCTCGGCCTGCTCCTGCTGGTTGCTGGCGGCGGCTTTCTCGGCTTCCTTGCGCTGCTGTTCCTCGAGTTTGGCCACAGCCTCCTTGCGCCCATTGAACGCCACCTGATTGTTGGGATTGAGCGCGAGGATCTGGTCAAAAATGGCGATCTGTTGCGCGGGGTCCGACGTGCGCAGGGCTTGCTGGAGCAATTGCGCTTCCTGCTGTGTTTTCTGCTCCTGTTTCATCTGCGCCATCTGCTGCTGCTGGAGCTGTTGTTGCAACGCAGCGGCGCCCGCGTCCGGGGCCGGCGCGGCCTGCGGCGTGGGCATCGCCGGCAACGACGGCGCGACGGGGGCCTGCGGCAGCGCGGTGACTTCCGTCTTCTTCGGCCCGAGTCCGAAAGTCTTGGGCAGTTGCACCGCGCGGACGCTGCGGATGTCGATGTCGGCGTCGTCTTCCGGAGTGTAGAAGGCGATGACGCCCGGCGTGCTGCGCGCGTCCTTCTTGGTATTCGTGCCTTCCGGGCGCGCGTCGTTGAAGTCGGTCACGGCGACGCCGTCGGCCCACACCTGGATGTGACGTCCGTGGGCGGCGATGGTGAGAGTGACAAACTGATTTGCTGCGCCGATGCTCTTGCGCGCCGTCGTCAGCCCCATCAGCGCGCCGGTCGCCCCCGGCTGGATGTTCACTTCGTAACCGGTTCCGAGCTGGCCGGGATCGCCACGAAAAAGGATCGCGTAGCGCCGGCGCTGGTCGGTGCGCTTCGAGTTGATGCGGACGTCGGCCTGCAGGATAAAGTCGCCGAACTGGAGAAGCGACTCCAGCTGCCCGGGCCCGTCAGAGCCATGAATCATGCCTCTTGCCACGGTCCACTTGGCTTCCTTGGGCTTGCCGCCGCCGAACAGCCTTCCAAGACCGCCTCTCTGCTTGGCGGGTTCGCCTGTGGACTTCCAGCCGGAAAGGTCGCTGCCGTTGAACAGGCTGTCGGGCTTCAGCAGACGCAGCCGCAGGTTCCGGATCTCCACCCTGCCGCCGGGCTTGGCTTCCAAAATGAAGAATCCCGCCGGGGCCACAGGGCTGGAAGAATGATCCACCATGCGGCCTCCCGCCCGGACTCCGACGCCGGCGCCGGAGGCTTCAACCTCCACCGGCAACCAGGAACTGGAGGCCAGCGAGGAGAACTCAATGCCCCAACCCGTCTCCTTGGGGTTGCCGTCGCGCGCGGCGCGCACATACAGAGCGCCGTGGGCGCTCTTTTCGGCGCGGATTTCGAACTGAAGGACGAAGTCGGCGAACGGCGCGTTGGATCGCAGCGTGCCCGCGCTGCCGCCATCGGCCACTAGTACGCCGCGTGCCGCCGACCATGCCCCGCCTGCCGGCGTCCAGCCATAGTGGGACTCGCCATCGTGCAGCACGATCCAGCCATTGCCGGGCGCGGGCGCCTGGCCGGGCAGCCAGCCCGCCAGGACCAGCATGGCTGTCATGGCGATGATCCGTTTCATGTTCGTTCCTCTCGCAGCCGGCCGCCGGCGGTCTCCCATACTGGATAACGCAGAACGCGGGACGAATCCGCCGCCGGCCAATTCTCCTAATTCGGCGTCACCACGCTGAAGGTCAATCCCTCTCCCTCGCGCACGGTTACCGGCTCGGCGCCTTCAGCGCCTTCCATGACCTTCTCCTCTCCGGGATCGTAGCCGATCGAAATGGTCTGTCCGGAGACCACCTCGCCCGACAGAATGATGCCCGCCAGCGGCGAAAGCACCATCTGCTGCATCGTCCGCTGCACCGGACGCGCCCCGTACGCGGGATCGTAAGACTCCTTCGCGATGTAAGCCAGCGCCTCCGGAGTCATTTCCAGTCCGATCTCGCGGTCCTCGGCCAGCTTCTTGCGCACCTGGTTGAAGTTCTTCATCACGATCGCCTCGAGCTCGTGCTCGGTGAGCGGATTGAATGTGACCACCTGGCCGATGCGGTTGAACAGCTCCGGACGCAGGCTCCGCTTCACCACCTCCAGGATCACGTTCTTCTGCTCCTGCGGATCGTCGGTCACTTCAATCGCCTCGCGCACGCCGAGGTTCGAAGTGAACAGCACCATCGTGTTCGAAAAGTCGCAGAAGCGGCCCTTGGCATCGGTGAGACGGCCTTCGTCGAGCACTCCGAGCAGCAGGTCGAGGATCTCCGGCGCGCCCTTCTCCACCTCGTCGAACAGCACGATCGAATAGGGGTTGCGCCGCACCTGCTCGGTGAGGAAGCCGCCCTCTTCGCTGCCCACCAGGCCCGGACGGCTGCCGATCAGCCCCGACACGGAGCTCTTGTCCTTGTACTCGCCCATGTCGATCCGGATCAGCGCGTTCTCGTCGTCGAACAGCGCCTCGGCCAGCGCCTTGGCCAGTTCCGTCTTGCCGACGCCCGTGGGTCCGACGAAAAGGAAGCTGTTGGGCTTGCGGCCCGGCTGAAGGTCGGCCCGCATGCGGCGCGCGGCGTCGGCCACCGCGCAGACGGCTTCGTCCTGGCCGAAGACGCGCTCGCCCAGCCGCTCCTCCAGCTTCATCAGCCGCTCTTTTTCGCTTTCCATCATGCGGTTGGAAGGGATGCCGGTCATGTCGGCGATCACTTCGGCCACGTGCTCCGGCATCACCGTGTCCGGCACCAGGCTGATATGGGCCGTCTGCTTCTCCAGATCGGAGAGCTGCTGCTCCAGATACTTCAATGAGCCGTAGCGAATCTCGGCCGCCTTGGCGATGTCGCCCTTCTTCTCGGCAGCCTCCAGCGTCGCCGACTGCTCCTGGATCGCCTGCTTCGTTTTCTGGAGCATGTCGAGCGCATTCTTCTGGTTGTTCCACTCCTCCACGAGCTTGGTCACCTGCGGCTCAATGACGGCGATCTCGTTGCGCAACGCCTCCAGGGCGCGCAGCGCCGCCGGCGTCGACGCCGCCGACTCCAGCGCCTCCAGCTCCGCCTTCTTCCGCAGCAGCAGCCGCTCCTTCTGGTCGATATGGGTGGGCTTGGACTCTTTCTGCATGCGGATGCGCGCGCACGCCTGGTCCACCACGTCGATGGCCTTGTCCGGCATCCACCGGCCGCGGATGTAACGGCGGCTGAGCTTGATGGCCGCCTGCAAGGCATCGTCGGTGAGCTTGACGCCGTGGAAGGCCTCAAAGCGCGGCCTCAGCCCGCGCAGCACCACCATCATCATCTCGTCGGTGGGCTCCTTGATCTGGACCGTGTCGAAACGGCGCGCCAATGCGCCGTCCTTCTCGATCTTCTCGCGGTACTCGTCGAAGGTGGTTGCGCCAAGGCAGCGCAGTTCACCGCGCGCGAGCGCCGGCTTCAGGATGTTGGCGGCGTCCATGCCGCCCTCGGTGCCGCCCGCCCCCACGAGCGTGTGCAGCTCGTCGAGGAACAGGATGATCTCGCCCTTGCGCGCCCGCACCTCGTCCACCACGCCCTTGATGCGTTCTTCAAATTCGCCGCGGTACTTCGCGCCCGCCACCATGGCGGTGAGGTCGAGCGCGATCACCTTGCATTTCTTGAGCGATTCGGGCACGTCGCCGGCGGCGATCCGCTGCGCGAGGCCCTCGGCGATGGCGGTCTTCCCTGTGCCGGGCTCGCCCACCACCACGGGATTGTTCTTGCTCTTGCGCAGCAGCGTCTGGATGACCTGCCGGATCTCGTCGTCGCGCCCGATGACGGGCATCAGCTCGCCGCGCGCTGCCGCGGCAGTGAGATCGCGGCCGTATTTTTCGAGCAGCTTCCCGCCCGAAAGCGGTTTGGGCGCGGCGCCGGGCATGGATCGTCCTGCCTGTCTCTCGCCGAGAGTCTCCCCTATTTCGGCACGGGTCTCGACGGTCTTCTCGATCGCCTGTTTGGTGAGGCCGTTCTGTCGCAGGTCGCCTCGCAAGGCTTCCTCGCCGAACTCGACGGCGGCCATGATGAAGTCGATCGGCTCGGCGCGCTCGGCGCCTCGCCGCTCCATCATCTCGAAAGACTTCTCGATGAGATTGCGCAGTGCGGAAGAGGCGGTCGGGCGGCGTCCGGGTTCGAGCGGCGAGTTGCGCTCGGTGTTCAGACGGGTGGCGAACGTTTCCAGCAGGGCGTCGACGGCGATGCCGGACTTGTCGAGCACGGCCGCCAGCGGCGATTCCGCGTCGAGCAGCACAAAGAGCATATGCAGCGGAGTAATCTGCGCCTGCTTGCGCTGCTCGGCGAGCATTCGGGAGCGTTCGAGGGCATCCTCCAGCTCGTTGGAGATCTTGTCAAGGTCGATGGCCACTGGGTTCCTCCTGGTGGTTGGCGGACTGACGTTCCATTAGACAACGTCGCGGGACGCCTGTGGGCGTCCCGCGCTAATCTCATTCGAGCCGGCGCCGGCGCGGTGGCGGAGGCGGCGGTGGCTCCTCTCCCTGGTCAAAGCGCGGTCTCGGCGGCGCCGGGCGTCCGGGAGGCGCCTGCGGCGGCGGCTCGACCGGCGGCTCCGGCGCACTGGGCGCGCGGCGGAAAAACTCCCACGGCGCTCCGCCCCGCTTGGGTTCTTCCGCCGGCGGCGGAGGCGGCTGGTAGGGCGGAGCGGCCGGAGGCGCCCCATGCGGGGGTGCGCCGTGAGGCGGCGGATACGGCGCGGGGCGCGGCGGCGCGCCATAGGGCGGAGCGGCCGGAGGCGCCCCATGAGGCGGAGGGTATTGCGGCGGCGCCGCCTGTGGCGGCGGTTGCGGGGGGGCGTAAGGCGGCGGCGCGGGCGCAGCCGGAGGCGGCGCAGCAGGCTCGACGATTCGCTCCATGGGTTGCACGGGGCGCGCAGCGGGCTCCTGGGCCCTGCCCGCGTAAAAACGGTGGCGGTTGAACAGCAGCGCCGTGCGGATGGGAATGTGGGCCGGCACGGCGACGCGCAAATCGGTGATCGTCGGCACGTCCGGCGCCTCGAAGTCGAATTCGAAATTCGTCTGGCCCGGAATGACGGCCTCGCTGATCAGATTCAGGGGCGCCCGCTGGAATCCGCTCCCTTCGTTGATGCGGATTTCAGCGGGAATCCTCATGCCCTTTTCGAACGTGGCGTTGAGCTCGCCCACCAGAATCAGGCGGTATTTGTCGCGGCCTTCCAGCCGCAGCTGGCTGAAGAAGGTCACCATGTCGTCGCCGACGCCCTGTACACGGCTCGGCTTGGCGGCCAGCTTGTAGAGCACGTTGCCGCCGCGGTCGAAGACGAAGTTCATGGCTTCGAGCTGCGGGCTGACGCGGAAGTCCACGTACTTGCCCTCCAGCGCCCGCTCAAGCCGCTGCAACGCCGCCATCGAGGCGAGCGCCGAGCGCACTTCAACGCCGAGGTCGTCCTGCACGCGCCACGTGCGGGTCATGCGCAGGATGCGCTTCTGCTGGTTGATGAGCTGGATGAATTCCGTTTCGCCAACTTCCTTCAGAGTGTCGTAGTAGGTCTGCAACCCCGGCGTCAGGTCGAAGTAGACAGCCGCCGAATGCAGGAACTTGCGCAACTGGCCGAAGAACCTTTGCGGCGGCTGGGTGTAATCGAGCAGCTCGTAGACGAGATCCTGGAGCGCAGCCACCATGCGGTCGACGAACTGCACGGTCTGCGTGTCGACCTCGGTCTCGATGCCGCGCTCGGTGAACAGGATGAGGTACTCACGCATGGCGCGGTGCAGTTCGGCGTAACGTTCGGCGAGGAACGTGGCCTCCTCGACGATCTTGCGATAGCCGGCGGCGAGCTCGCTGTGCGAGGCCATTGTCGTGCAGGCGGGGATGAAGTCCGGGTTCTTCTCATACCCCGCACCGTACCGCTGGCGGCGGATCTGCGCCGCCACCAGAGCGTACGGGATGGAATCGGCGGAGGGCTGGAGGCTGATGCGGTAGTTCCACTGCCGCTCGGTTTGCATCTGCGGATTGAATTCGTCCGCCTCTCCCTCGGCGGCGGCTTTGTCGTGCGGCGCAGCCAGGATGTAGACCGGCGCTTCCTGGACGCCCTCCAGGTCAGTCCTCGGGAAGCTGCGCGTCACCGGGCTGGCCGGGTCGATATCGATGATGCAGCCTGCGGGAGTGACGCCGCGGCATTGCGACACCGTGATGGTGAGCTGTTCCTCGTCCTCGTGCAGGCTCACCACGGGGTCGTAGCGGGCTGCGCCGATTTCGTTTTCCGAAACGCGCGGACCCGGGCCGACCAGTCCGCGCGCGTTGGTCATATAGCGCAACGTCCACAGAAACAGGGAGTCGAAATAGCGCTCCTGCCGGAGGAAATGGTCCGGTGTGAGGAGCATTCCGTGCTCCCAGTTCACGCTTCTCAGCTTGAGATCGGAGGAGTTCATCGGGTTATTCCTGTCTGTTCCTGCCGCCGGCTGTGCCGGCTACGCCCACCCCTAAATTATCCTCGCGCCGTGATCCGCGGCCAGCCGGTTTGCGCCGAATGCACCACCGCTTCCGCTGCGGTGGAACCGCGGGCAGGCTGGCTGCTCCGGCCTGCGTTCGAGTGGTCATGATCCGGCTCCCGCGGGCGCGGCCGCGCCCAGCCATGTATTCAACCCAAGCCGGGAGTTCAGCGCTTCCTCGCCCAGCCGCGGCGCGCGGCTGCGCTCGGCCACGCTCCACTCCACCGTCCAGCGCTGGTGGCAGGTGGTGACGAGGAAGAGCGTCGCGTTCAGCAGGTAGCGCTGGTCTTCCTGCTGGAACTTGTAATAAGTATCCAGCGGCACCGGGCCGATGACGAGGACAAGCTGTGCCAGGTCCTCGATGTGGTCGCCCAAAGCGTAATCCACGCCCAGGCGGCTGTGGGACTCTCCCAGCAGGCTCAGGTCCTCTTCGGCCAGGTACCGGACGCGCGGCTTGCGGCGGATCGTTTCCAGCGGCAGATCCAACAATAGCTGCAATGCGAACCGTATGCCGCGCTCCTTGCCGGCGAGCGCCTGCAAGCTGGGCAGCAGCAGCGACAGGCGGAACCACAGCTCCTGCGGCCACTGTTCGGGGTCGAGGCCGAACAGGGAGATCCAGCGCGCGCAAGCGTCGAGGTTGCGCTCGCTGATGTCGAACAGGCGCGCGCCCTCGCGCAGCCAGTGCGCGGCTTTCTGGAACGGATCGTCGATCACGGAGACGATCTCGCGCGTGCCGAGCTCGGCCTCGCCGCCCGAATCCCAGAACGGCACGGGCAGATGATGGAAGTAGCCGAGTCCGGCAATGCGCAACTGAATCGTGTCGCCAGGCCGCAGCTCTGCGCCGGCGGCCGGCGACTGCGACACCACCCACCGCGAAGGATATCCCGGGCCCTCCATCGCCAAAGTGATCCGGGCCGCGGAAACGCCCAGGTTCGACAACACCTCCAGCGCCGAATCCACGGTGTGATGGAAGCCGTGGAAGCTCGAGGAGAGGTCTGGCATCACGAGGCTCATGATTCCACCCACTCCGTGCGGACGCTCAGGTCGATGTCATGGAGGAACCTCGCGGCCAGCAGTTCGTGAAGCTCGTCGCGGAGATAGCCCGCCTCAAGCTCCGGGTCGGTGAAGTCCTCGCGGTTCAATGCGACGGTGACGCGCTCGACGCGGCGCAGCGCCCCGCCGACGCGCTCCACGGCCGAGGAGACGCGCGCGTCGCGGATGCGGCGGTCGAAGGCGCGAACCACGGCCAGCAGGTCGCCGCGCGTGACCACGCGGTCCCGCGACAGCAGCGCGGCCGAAAAGCGCTCCTGCGCCGTGGCGAACGATTCGCTGCTGGTGCCGCCCGCAGCAGAGGTCGGATTCAGCACGCGCAGCGCCGATCCCGAGCCCTTCAGCTCGATCGACGTGATCATGCCCGGCCCCACCTGGTTGGCCGCCTCGCCGGCGCTGATCCACACGCGCACGTTCACCTGCGACTGCGGCCGCCCGTCCGGCCACTTGGCGGGCGTGATTTCGATGCGGCCGTTGCGGATGGCGTAGCGGCCCACGTTCGGGTCGGTGGACGGGGCCATTTCGTCGAGATAGGGCGTGTCGTTTTCCCCGATCAACGACAGCGGCGACACGAGCTGCCAGTCCGTACCGCCTTCGCGGCTGATGGGAATGGCGGTGCCGTGCTTCTCGAAGACGATCGTCTGGTTGAAGCACTCCACGTTGGACGCGGTAATGGCATGCAGGAAGATGCCGCCGATGGCGGTGTGCAGCGGGGGCAGGTCGCGCGGGAACGTGATTTTGATCCACGCCCGCGGCTGCGCGAACAATTGCTGTGCTTCCCGCCCGAAGATGCGCCCGAGCGGCGCCTCCAGCCCCCGCGGCACGGCGCAGACAAACTGCCGCTCCGGCGGAATGGCGGGCAGCAGGAACACGCGGCCAGAGTAGAAACCCGGGGGCAGCATGGGCGTCTTGTCCTGGAACTCGTCGCCGGACGCCGCCAGCCCGGGGCGGACCAGCCACTCCAGGCGCCGCAGCCCCGCATTGGCGGGGCGCGGCCGCAGGATGCCGGGCGCCGAGAATTCGCCGTGAGGCCCGGCGAGGCACCAGGTCTCGCTGCCCAGGGCTTCCTGCACGGGGCGAGCGTCGGGGGTGAGATCGAAATACACGCTGTGGCCGCTGAGGTGTTCCCTGGGGGGAGGTTCGATGGCCAGGAAGAGTGCGGGGTTGGGGCCGAGGTTCACCTTCACCGGGTCGAGGGCGGGGCGCGCGGCCAGAAACCGCTCCGGCATCTCCACGCCGGGCAGCACGCGCATCTGGTTCTTTTCGTATGCGGCGCCGAAGACGATCTGCGCGCCGCTGACTGTCACGGCAGCGTCCGTGCTGAAGTTGAACCGCTCCCCCGTGGGAGACTGGCTGCGGAGGGGCGCGCCTGCGTCGATGTGCACCGGCGCGGCAGCGCCCAGGATGCGGACCACGGCCTGCGCAGGGCGCGCCTTGCGGGGTTCGATGCCAAGCCCGGCGATGAGTTCGTCAAGCAGCGCGAGACGAATGCGGCCAGTGTCGCTGTACAGGGTCTCCAGCTGCTGCGCGAAGGTGCGGAACAGGACGGCGAGAACGGGATCGGTGGTTTCCGCGCTGACGCCGTATTCTTTGAGGCGCTTGCGGAAATCCTCCCGCATCTTGCTGTCGATCTCGATCGCCGTGGCGCGCTGGTATGGCATCTTCTTCCTGCTGCCCCGCGCCGGCTGGCTTGCGCGCGGGAACCTTGCTTCTAATCGCCCAGCCGGGAGGTCCAGGTCATGGACGGATCCTCTGTGGAGACGAGCGTCACCGAATAGACATCCACATCCGGGTTGGGCCCCGGCTCCTTTTGAATGGACTTCAAACGGTAGTGGGTAATGCCGAGATCGGCCAGCGTGTCGTTGATGGCCTTCTCGGCCTGCCGCAGCCCCTCCGGCCGCAGCCGCATGTTTTCGAAGAAATGGCGCACTCCGAAACTGGGGCAGCCGGCCCAGCTTCCGCCGGGCGTGCGCGCCATCATCTCAATGAAGCGCAACACCGCCTCGGCCTCGCCGGTCCGCCGCAGGAAACCGCCCTCCAGCCGGAGAGGAAACGCGATGAAGGGAATGGCAGCCTCTCCTTTCTGCCGGGCGCGGGCCGCCGCAAGCTTCCGCTGCGCGGCCCGCAGCCGGCTGGGCCGGCGGACTAGGTGCTGAAGGTGATCTCCTGGAAGTTCTGCTGGTTCATGACGGGCTCGAGATCCATCACGATCATGTGGTTCAGGCCCTCGGCCGAGCCGGCCATCTCCAGCGGCGGGTTGGAGACCTCGTAGTTCGAGATCCAGCCCTTGAACTTGTAGCAGCAGAGCGCGTCCTCGTGGCTGTCGTCTTTCCAGAACTCGATCTTGATGTCCTTGATCTTGTCGCGAGTGACGACGTTGGCCAGGTCGAAGAACTTCTGCAGGCTGGAGTAGGGCAGGTTCTTGTCGTCGTGGAAGTCGGCCCAGACGCGAATGCGCGTTTTCAGGCTGCCCATCTCCGGCATTCCCGCCTTGTCCTTGTCGGTGGTGAAGACGACCTGTGCGCTGACGGCCTCGAACTTGGTTCCGTCAATGGTGACGGTGCTGCGATAGGGATTCGGCATGGCTTATTCTCCTTTTTCCTCTGACAGGCCCCTCACTTGCTGATCTTGATGTCCTTGAACTTCTCCTGGTTCAGCGTGGGCTCCAGGTCGAGAACCAGGACGTGGTTCAGGCTCGGAAAGGC
>Ga0209018_1000126_pt1 | contig 69876 bp, 55 predicted proteins | sample YNPBryBLVA2012_FD_185814 | JGI IMG/M metagenome (GOLD analysis project Ga0209018, IMG submission 185814) | Anoxygenic and chlorotrophic microbial mat microbial communities from Yellowstone National Park, USA - YNP Bryant BLVA 2012 (SPAdes)... ...
GAATACCTCAAGGTCAGCTATCAGCGAGCGGCTGAGCTGGTGCGCCGTGGGATGCTGCCCGCGTTCCGGCTGGGCCGGCAGGCGCGCCTGCACCGGCGCGACCTGGAGGAATTCATGCGCCGTGGCGGGGCGCAGGTTTGAGGGCAGAGCGCCGCCCATCGGGGATGCACTCCATGGTAAATACAAGGTCTCAGCCCCGTCCGGTGCCTCGGGTAACCCTCAGGAGGGGGTACCAAGGGTACCACGCGAGCGCGGGCGGATCAGATGTGAGGCCCGCTGGGACTCACATGGCGTGAGCTATGGGCTCTAGCTCGTTAATGGGGGCAGGCCCTGGCCTCTGACTGATAAAACATTCTTGGAGGGAACGTTTTGATCAGATCAGAGGCAGTTTTGGGCCTGCCTGGGTACCAGCTTACAGGCATTGAAGAGCGCAACGGAAGGGTGAGGCTATCGGCCCGGTATACCGGGGCGATAGCCTGCCCGCACTGCGGGGGTGTCCGGCTGCGCAACAAGGGTCGGCGCGTCCGGCGACTGCGGCACGAGAGCTTGGGGGTCCGGCACTCGGTCTTGGAGCTGGAGACGCGGAAATGGCAGTGCCGGCAATGCGGCCGTTACTTCTGGCAGCGCTTGCCGGGCATCCTGCCGCGCAAGCGGGCCACCGAACCCTTTCGGCGCAGCGTGTTTCTGAAGCACTGGGATGGGATCCCCCGCAGCCGGCTGGGCCAGCGCGAAGGCATCGCCGGCGCCACCGTGGAGCGCTGGTTTCAAGACTTCCTGCGGCTGCGCGCCGCCGAACGTAGCGGGGCGCCCTGTCCGCGGGTGCTGGGCCTGGACGAGCACTTCTTCACCCGCGCTTGGGCTATGCCACCACGCTATGCGACCTGCGGCGCCACAAGGTCTACGACCTGGTCCTGGGCCGCAGTGAGGGCGCCCTGGAAGCCTATTTCCAGCGCCTGGCGGGCAAGGCTGAGGTGCAGGTGGTGTGCATGGACCTGTCCAGCCCTTATCGCGCGCTGGTGCGCAAACACTTCCCCAACGCCCGCATTGTGGCTGACCGGTTCCACGTCATCCGCCTGGTCAATCACCACTTCCTGGCCTGCTGGCGGGATCTGGATCCGGTGGGCAGCAAGAATCGCGGCCTGTCGCGCCTCATGCGCCGCCACCGCCACAAGCTCACCGCCGAGCAGCAGGCCCGCCTGCTGGCCTATCTGGCTCAGCACCCCGCCCTGGAGCTGATCTACCGCTTCAAGCAGCGGTTGTGCTACCTGCTGCTCAAGCGCCATCGCACCCGCAAGCAGTGCGAGGCCCTGGCGCCCCGCCTGCTCCGAGCTATCTACCAACTGCGCCAGGCCGGCTTGCCCCAGTTGGTGCAACTGGGCGGAACCTTGCACAGCTGGTCCGCCGAGGTCGCCACCATGTGGCGCTTCACTCGCAACAACGCCATCACCGAGGGCTTCCACACCAAAATGGAGGTTCTGCAACGCCAGGCTTATGGCTTTCGGAACTTCCAAAACTACCGGCTGCGGGTCAAGCTCATGTGCGGATGAAGCGGCTGACGCTGAGCTGCGCGGCGCCCGCTTCCGGCGCCGCCCTTCGCTGCGGCCAACGCGCGCCGCCTCCGGCGGCGCAGGCCTTCGCTTCGGGCGGCGCCGGAAGCGTCTCTGGTATCGACTCTCTGAACCACGCCCGGGGCCTCCAGCAGGGTCTCTCCGAGCCAACAGGCCCCAGACTACACCCGAACCAGTCCCGGCCACGCTAAACTGAAGGGTTCTTACCAGTCAGCGGCCTCAGCCTGCCCCCATTAATGACCGAGAGCTCACCTTCAGGCGGGCTGAATCCTTCGTAAATTGTTGATTTCATGGTGGGCGCGACAGGACTCGAACCTGTGACCTCCTGCGTGTGAAGCAGGCGCTCTGACCAACTGAGCTACGCGCCCCTGGCGCGCGAACCTTGATTGTAACCGAAGCCGCCCCGCCATGTCATGGGCCCCCGCCGCCGGCGCCGCCCGGAGCGCGCCCGGCAGGTTCGCCGCCGCCCGGCTTCAGCACGGCGGATGGTTGGGAATCGAGCAGCCCGGGCACAGGACGTGCTCGAACTGCAACGTCGTGTGCCGGATCTGGAAGCGTTCGGCCAGCACCTGGTTGAGCTGCCGCAGGATGCTCTCGCTCTCCGAAGGCGGCAGGTCGTCAATCAGCACGTGGCAGCTCAAGGCGTGCGTGTTCGAGCCCAGGCTCCAGATGTGCAGGTCGTGCACGTCGAGCACTCCCGGCACCGCACGCATGGCTTGAGTCACCGCCGACAGGCTCAAGCCGCGCGGCAAGCCCTCCAGCAGGATGTTCAGCGCCTCGCGCACGATGTCCCAGGCGGTCCAGACGATCAGCAGCCCGATCAGCGCCGACAACAGCGGATCCACCCGCTGCCAGCCGGTCCGGCGGATGACCAGAGCCCCCGCGATGATCCCCACAGAGCCCAGCGCGTCCCCCAACATGTGCGCCCAGGCGCTGCGAATGTTCAAATCGCGCCGCCGCTCGGCGGCCAGCCCCCACATGATCCCCACGTTGACCGCCAGCCCCAGGATGGCCACCGCCAGCATGGTAGTTTCCTGCACCCTCTCGGGCTTCGGCCACCGCCGGTAGCTCTCCAGCAGGATGTAGCCTGACAGCGCCAGCAAGCTGAGCGCGTTGACGAAGGCGGCCAGTACGCCCGCCCGCTGATATCCGTAAGTCTTTACCTCGTCGGGTGGACGCCGGCCCACATACCGCCCGAACCAGGCCAGCAGCAGCGCCAGCGCGTCGGTGAAATTGTGGCCGGCGTCCGACAGCAGAGCCAGGCTGCGGGCCCGCAGGCCCGCCGCCGTCTCCAGGGCCACGAAGGCCAGCGTAACGGCCAGCGACCACTTCAGCACCCGGCCCACCTCGGCCGGCGAATGTGCGTGCCGCACCGCGCCTTGCTCCTTCCCCACAGTCTACGCGAGAGCGCACGCACTGAGCGGACTCGAGCCCGGCTTACCAGTTCACCGCCGCCTCCAGGCTCTTCAGCTTGGCGGAAAACGTGGTCCGCTTCAGGCGCAGCAGCTCGGCCGCTTGCTTCTTGTTGCCGTTGGAGCGGCGCAGCGCCTGTTCCAGCAGGCTGCGCTCCAGCCGCGCGATGGTCTGCTGGAAATCCATGCCTTCGTCGGGCAGGCGGATCGAGGGCAGCGAGGCGGCGTTCAGAGCCTTCCATTGGGCGGGCGAGGGCAGGGGAAAATCCGAGGGCAGCAGCAGCTCGCGATCGGCGCTGAGAATGATCGCCATCTCCACGGCGTTCTCGAGCTGCCGCACGTTGCCCGGCCAACTGTAGCCCACCAGCCGCTCCATGGCCTCCGGCGCGATCATCTTGGGCGGAAGGTTTTCCCGCCGGCAGATCTTCTCGATGAAGTGCGCCGCCAGCAGGGGAATGTCTCCGGGCCGCTCGGCCAGGGGCGGCAGATGGATCGGCACCACGTTCAGGCGATAGTAAAGATCCTCGCGGAAGCGACCCTGCCGTACGCGCTCTTCCAAGCCGGCGTTAGAGGCCGCCAGCACCCGCACGTCCACCGCGATGACTTCCGAGCTGCCCAGCCGCTGAAGCTCGCGTTCCTGGAGCACGCGCAACAGCTTGGCCTGCAAATCCAGGGGCATCTCGCCCACCTCGTCCAGAAACAGCGTGCTGCGGTGGGCTTGCTCGAATCGCCCCATCCGGTGCTGGATGGCGCCGGTGAAAGCGCCCTTGACGTGCCCGAACAGCTCCGCCTCGAGCAACGTGTCCGGGATGGCGCTACAGTTCAGCGCCACCATGGGCAAGTGTCCCCGGCCGCTGGCCAGGTGGATGGCCCGCGCCACCATTTCCTTGCCCGTGCCGGTCTCCCCCGTGATCAGCACCGTGCAGCGCCGCTGGGCCACCAGCCGGATGATCTCGACGACTTGGCGCATCGCCCGGCTTTCGCCGATCAGCAGGCGCCGCCAGGGCTCCGGCGTGAGCGGCCCCCCGTAAAGCACGCACTCGCGCTGGCGCCTCCAGCCCACCGCCTCTTCCAGAAGGCGCACCAGCTCCTCGGTGCTCAATGGATCGCCCAGGTACTGGTAGGCCCCCAGCTTGATCAGCCGTACCGCCTCCAGGTAGCTCGGCTGCGCCTCCCGAATGATTACCGGCGCCAGCGGACTGACCCGCTGGACCTCCTCCAGCCACTCCTGGGCGCTCCACTCCGGCACGGGCAGGTCCGCCAGCACCACGTCGTAGAGGGAACTGCCCAGGGCATCCAGCGCGGCCAGGGGATCGTGGAAGGTCTCCACCGTCCAGCCTTCGGCGCGCTCCAAGCCCTGGTGGTGGGCTCGATGCCGGGCGTCATCCTCGGGTACCAGCCACAACAGCTTCATGACGCGGCGCCTTGCGGAGGACAGGGCATTGCAACCAGCATCCGCCCTTCGATCGGACGAGCGGGCGCAATCTTGAGCCTGCGCCTCGCCCTATTCGGACTGGAATCGCCTCTTATGAGATCCAACCGGCCGGCGCGCCCGCCTAATAGAAAGGGGGGTAATCCCACCCCGCCGCCGACTGCCTGGATTCCCGAACCGGCGCTCCTGCGAGCCCTGGGAAAAATCCACTAGGACTCCGCAGCGGGATCTGTTACAATCGTTCCAGGCGGCCCCGATCGCGGGCCCCGCCTGCGGGAGTAATTCAGCGGTAGAATGCCAGCTTCCCAAGCTGGACGTCGCGGGTTCGAGTCCCGTCTCCCGCTCCAGCGCCTGCTTGCCCCTCAGAACCCCCGCCCGACTACCTCGTAGCCTTCCCCGGCGGAGGTCTGCCCGAGCCTGGCCTCCTCCCGGCTCGCCGCCACGTGCCGGCCGCCTTAACGCCCCGCCTTCCGGGCCGCCGGCGCGGCGTGGTAGTTCGGATACGCCGGCCGGCGCGGCTGCGGCGGCGGGCTCTTCTTGAGCTCCGCCATCAGGACCTCGACCGCCTTCTCGAGCTGCGGATCCCGCCCTTGCCGCACCGCTTCGGGGTCGTGCTCCACCTCGATGTCGGGCGCGATGCCGATGTTCTCCACCTCCCACTGCCCGTTGGGATTGTAGACCGCCGAGGAAGGCGCGGTGACGAAGCCGCCGTCCATCAGCTCGGGCGCGCCCGCGCGGCCCACCAGGCCGCCCCAGGTGCGCTTGCCGACCAGCCGTCCGACGCCCGCCCGCCGGAAATACCAGGGCATGGCGTCCCCGCCCGACCCCGCGAATTCGTTGATGATCATTACCTTGGGGCCGAAGATCGCCCCCTGCGGCTGCACTTCGTCCAGCCCGTCCCGGGTGGCCACCAGGCTCAACATGCGCCGGTTCAGATACTCGATGATGTCGGTGGCCAGCATCCCGCCGCCGTTGAAACGCTCGTCAATCACCACCGCTTCCTTGCCCACCTGCGCGAAGAAGTAGCGGTTGAAGCTGCTCAGCCCTCCGAAGGCGGTGTCCGGCATGTAGACGTAGGCCGCGCGCCCGCCTGTCATCTGATCCACCTTGCGGCGGTTGTCTTCGATCCAGGCCAGATTGCGCAGCGCGCTCTCGCTCGGCGCCGGGACCACCGTGACCTCACGGGCCCCCGCGCCGCTCGGATCCGGACCCACGCGCAGCAGGACCTGCTTGCCTGCCGTCCCTTCGAAGAAGCTGTAGACGTTATCGGAGGCCCGCAGCTCGCGCCCGTTGACCGCCAGCAGATACTCGCCCGCCACGACGTTCACCCCGGGCTGCGTAAGGGGCGCGCGCAACTGCGGGTTCCAGTTCTCGCCGCTGTAGACCCGCGCGAAACGATAGCGTCCGTTCTCGATCTTGAAATCGGCTCCCAGCAGGCCGGTCTCCACGCGCCGGACCTCGGGCGTGTCCCCGCCGCCCACGTTCAGGTGCCCCACGGTCAGCTCGCCCAGCATCTCGGCGAACAGGTAGTTCAGATCCCCCCGCGAGGCCACGTTCTCCAGGTACGGCTCGTACTTCTTCTCGGCCGCTTTCAAATCCAGGCCGTGGAAGCCCGGGTCATAGAAGAAGTCGCGCTCCAGGCGCCACGCCTCGCGGTACATCTGGCGCCATTCCTGGCGCGGATCCGATCGCACCTCGAGGTTCTCGAGGCGCAGCGCCCCTGCGGCCGGCGCCGCCGGAGGCGAGGGGGGCTGCGGCCCCCCGGCCGCCGGCGGCCGAGGCGTCGCGATGAACCAGCGGTCCTGCTGGCGGTAAAGCATCTTCTCGCCGTTGGCCGAGATCTCGAAGAAACGAACCCCGCTCAGCACGACGTCCGCCTTGCGCGACTTCAAATCGAAGCGGTGCACGGTCAAGGCCTGCTCGGCGCCGGCAGCGGGAACGGGCGCCTCGAGGGCGTACAGCACGCCCGGCTTGCCGGCCTGAAGCTCGACGTACAGGCGCGGCGGCAGCGGCAGGGCCAGAATCCGCTGGCTGATGTTCTCCAGGTCCACCCGCACCTGAGGCGCCGCGCCCGGCTTGGCTTCCGTCCGGGCGGCAGGCTCCTTTTTCTCCGCCGCCGGCTTCTCCTCGTCGCTCTCCGGGGCGAGCGGCGAGGGCTGGTCCTGGGCCAGCACGGCCAGATAAACGCTGCGCGTCACCCGCCGGGTGAAAGCGTGCAGATCGGGCTGAAGCGAGGGGCCGGAATCGGTCGAGGCGGTGAAGTACAGATACTTTCCGTCCTTGTCGAAGACCGGATAGCGGGCGTCGCTCATGCCGTCGGTGAGCTGGACCGGCTTGGCCGTCTCCAGCGAGTAAAGGAAGAGGGCGCCGAGATAGTTCTTCAGACGCTTGGTGTAGACCAGCCACTTGCCGTCCGGCGACCAGGCCGGCGTCTGGTCCCGGTATCCGCTCCAGTAAATGCCTTTGTCCACCAGGACGGGTTTCTTGGCTTCCAGATCCACGTACCAGATGCCGAGATGGCAATCCAGGTAGGCGATCTTCATTCCGTCCGGGGACCAGCGGGGCGAAGAGTAAAAAGCCGGCGGTTCTCCCAGCGGGATCTTCACCGCCGGCCCGCTGCCGTCCTGGGCGCGCACGTGCAGCTCGTACTCGCCCGATTCGTCGGAGAAATAGGCGATGCGGCCCCCCTCCGGCGACCAGGCCGGATCGCGCTCCATCACGCCGGGGCTCTCGGTCAGATTGCGCGCGTCGCCCTTCTCGGCCGGCACGGTGAGAATTTCGCCCCGCGCCTCGAACACCGCCCGTGCCCCGCTGGGGGAAATATGGGCGTTGCGCAGGCGGCGCGACACGTTCACCCAGCGCGGCCGCAGTTCCGGGAAGTCCCCGGAGACGCGGACCGCCAGGGGCCGCGTGCGCCCGCTCTTCAGGTCGTAGAGGTGCAGCGAGCCGAACTGCTCGTAGACGATGGCGTCCTCTCCGGCCGAGGCGGATTTCAGATCCAGCCCGCGATTCTCCACCGCCTGGGCGACCTTACGGGTGCGCAGGTCGTAACTGAACAGCGTCACCGGGCCGTTCCGGTCGGAAAGAAAGTAAATCCTGTCGCCCACCCACATGGGGTTGAAGTCGTTGGAATTCTCGCGAGGAATCTTCTCGATGCGGCTGGTGGCCAGATCCGCGATCCAGATCGGCGTGGTGCGGCCTCCGCGGTAACGCTTCCAGACCGTGAAGGCCCGCGGCAGGGGGACGTAAGCCAGCCGGGCGCCGTCCGGAGAGTATGTCCCTTCGTAGCCCATGGGCAGCGGCAGCTTCTCGGGAAAGCCCCCTTCCAGCGGCACGGTGAACAACTCGGCGAACCGCGAGTAACTGGTCCGCGTCGAGCTGAACAGGACCCGCCGCGAGTCCGGCGTCCAGCCCAGCGCCATGTCCGGCGCCGGATGCCAGGTCAGCCGGCGGGGAACGCCCCCCGAGGCCGACACCACGTAGACGTCCACGTTGCCGTCGTACTCGCCGGTGAAAGCGATCCAGGCGCCGTCGGGCGAAAACACCGGGTTGGTCTCGCTGCCCGGCCCGGCGGTCAGGCGCACCGCCTCGCCGCCCTCCCGGGGCACGCTCCAGAGATCGCCGGCGAACACGAACACCACCTGCGTGCGGCTCAGCGCGGGCTTCTGGAGCAGGAGCAAATCATTTTCCGCCGTCAATGCGGCCGCCGCGAAAGCGGCTAGCAGGCAAAAGGAACGCAGCATGAGATGGCCTCGCGCCGCCCAGTATAGCGTACCGCCGGGAGAATGACCGGCGCCGCCGCTCGCTCACCAGCGCACGCCGCGCGCCCGGAGTTCCTCCTCCAACTGGGCTGCCGAGCGGAACTGCACCGCGTCCATGCCGTGCCGCCGCCCGGCTTCCACGTACTCGGCGATGTCGTCGGTGTAGAAGCATTCCCCCGGCCGGCAGCCCGCGCGCCGCAAAGCCTCCCGGTAAATCCGCTCGTCCGGTTTCAGCGCGCCCACCTCGTAGGAGAGCACCCGGTCGTGAAAATGCCGCAGCAACGGATAGCGCTCGCGGATCATCCGGTAATGGATGGCGTTGGTGTTGGACAGCAGCAGCAGCCGGTAGCCGCGCGCCAGGCCTTCCAGAAGGCTCTCCGTCACCAGCGTCTCGGGCAGGAAAATGCTGCTCCAGAGCTCGCAGAACTGCCTGTAGCCCACCTTCAGCTCCAGGCGCCGCGAGATCTCGCCCACGAACTGCTCGGGCCGAATGCGGCCCTCCTCGAAGGCCCGCACCAGATCGGCCGGGATGCGCGCCTGCACCTGTTCGGGAGGGTGCGGACAATAGGGCGCCAGGGCGGCGTAGCCTCGCCGCAGGTCGAAGGGGACGATCACCTGGCCCAGATCGAAAAAGATCGCCCGGATCAACTCCCCATTTTAGCCCGCGCCGGCTTGGGGCCTGGATTCGACCGCCTCCGGCAGGCGATGGTTCACCGCCCCGTGCGCCGGCTGCTTGCGGCGCCACCAGCGCCGGGCGCGCTCGGCCGCATCGTCCAGGTACGTGTACGCCACCGGAACCACGATCAGCGTCAACAAGGTGGAGGTGATCAGCCCGCCGATCACGGCCCGCGCCATGGGCGCGCGGAACTCCGCCCCGGCGCCCAGCTCGAAGGCCAGGGGCAGCATGCCGAAGATCATGGCCAGGGTGGTCATCAGGATGGGGCGCAGGCGCACGCGCGAGGCCGCCAGCAGAGCTTCGCGGCGCCCGAGACCCGCCCGTCGCTGCACGTTGGCGAAGTCCACCACCAGGATGGCGTTCTTGGTCACCAGGCCCATCAGCAGGATCAGGCCGATCATGGACATGATGTTCAGCGTGTCGCCCACCAGGTACAGCATGCCCGCCACGCCGAACAGCGATAGGGGCAGCGACAGCATGATCGCCAGCGGCTGGAGGAAGCTACGGAACTGCGAGGCCAGAATGGCGTAGATCAGCACCACCGCCAGCAGCAGCGACTGCCCCACGTAACCGAAAGTCTCCACCAGGTTCTCCCACTCGCCGGTAAAGCGGAAGCTGTAGCCCGCCGGCCGGGGCAGCTTCGCCAGCCGGGCCTCCAGATCCCCCACCACCTCGCCCAGCGACCGGCCCTCGGTGTTGGCCGTCACGCGGATCTCGCGCATCAGATCGAAACGCCGGATTTTGGAAGGCGCGGCGCCGGTCTCCAGCCACGCCACCTGCGAGAGCGGCACGGCCGCCGGCCCGCCCCGGCCGGGCAAATCCAGCCCCAGCAGATCCCCCGCCCGGCTGCGCCAGTTCGGATCCACTCGCAGGCGCACGTCGTAGCTGTCCCCGTCGGCGTCCTCGAACTGGGAGACCACCTCGCCGTTGACCAGGCCGCGCACGGTCGAGGCCACCGCGCCCAGGTCCAGTCCGAGGTCTCCCGCCGCCTGCCGGTTCACCTGAATCCGCACCTCCGGCCGGGGCTGCTCCTGGCTGCTGTCAATGTCCGCCAGGCCGGGCGTGCGGCGCATCTCGGCCATCAGCCGGCGGCTGAGTTCGGCCATCCGGGTCAAATCCTCTCCGCTCACGCTGATCTGCACCGGCTTGGCGAATTCGGGATGTTCGTCGGCGTTGCTCACCGCCGTGGTCACGGCCGGGAAGCGAGCCAGCCGCCGCCGCACCTCGGCCTTCACCTCGGTGAAGTGCGGCCGCAGGCTGCGCTCCTTCAGGCGGATGAAAATGATCCCCTCGTTGAGGGGCTGGCCGCTCGAGCCGCCGATGCTGGTGTAGGTGTAGTCCACCGCTGGATGGCGCCGGATCTGGGCGCTGAGCTGCCGGGCGATCTCGATCGAGCGTTCCAGGCTCACTTCCGGCGGCGCCTTGTAAAGGACCTGAAACTGGCCCTGGTCGGCGTCCGGCATGAAGGCCGAACCCAGCCGGCCGAACAGCGCCAGGCTGGCCGCCACCGAAGCCAGCCCGATCAACACCACCGCCCAGCGCCACTCCAGCGCCCACTCCAGCGCCCGCGCCACCACCTCCCGCAGCCGGTCCACCTGCCGGTTGAGGCCCTCCAGCCGCCGGCCCAGCCCGCGCCGCGGCACTGAGGGATCGGCCGCCGGGTCGTACCAGCGCGAAGAAAGCATGGGGTCCAGTGTGAAACTCACATAGAGCGACACCAGCACGGCGAAGCCTACCGTGATCCCGAACTGGAAGAAGAACCGGCCGATGATGCCCCCCATGAAGGCTACCGGCACGAACACCGCCAGGATGGTGAAGGTGGTGGCCATCACCGCCAGCCCGATCTCCCGGGTGGCCTCCCGCGCCGCCGTGTAGTGGTCGGCCCCCTCGTGCATGTGCCGCACGATGTTCTCCCGCACCACGATGGCGTCGTCAATCAGCAGCCCGATGGCCAGCGACAGCCCCATCAGCGTCAGCATGTTGAGGGTGAACCCCAAAGCCTTCATGGCGATGAAAGCGCTGATGACGGAAACCGGCAAGGCCAGTCCCGTGATCACCGTGCTGCGCCAACTGTTCAGGAACAGGAACACGATCAGCACCGTCAGCGCCGCCCCCAGCGCCAGCGTCAACTGCACGTCGTGCACCGACTCGCGGATGAAGATCGAGCGGTCCACCACCTCCCGCAATCGGATGTGCGGCGGCAGCTCCGCGTTCAGCCGCCGGATCTCCGCCTTCACGCCGTCGGCCACCGCGACGGTATTGGCCCCCGATTGCTTCACGATGTCGAAGGCCAGCCCGTCCCGCTCGTTCACCAGCGCGGCGCTGCGCCGCTCTTCGACGCCGTCCACAATCCGCGCCGCCTCCTCCAGGTACACCGGCCGGCCTTGCGGCATGGCCACGATCAGCCGGCGGAATTCCTCCGGCGAGCGGAACTTGCCCGCCACGCGCACCAGCGGCTCCTGCCGTCCCTGCTCCAGCTTGCCGGCCGGCAGCTCCAGATTCTCCCGGCGCAGGGCCGCCGCCACCTGGGCGTAACTGAGACCCAGGGCGCGCAGCCGGTCCCGGTCCACCAGGATCTGAATCTCCCGCCGCGCTTGGCCCACCAGCCGCACCTCGCCCACCCCGGGGACCGTCTCCAGCCGCTTCTTGATCACCTTCTCGGCCAGCGAGGACAGCGTCTTGATGTCGGCCGCGGGACTCTCCACCGCCACCGAAATCACCGGCATGGCGTTCAGATCGTAACGCTGGATCACGGGCGCCTCCACGCCCTCGGGGAACTGGGCCGCAAGGGCGTTGATCTTGGCCTGCGCGTCCTGCTGTGCGCTGTGGATGTTCACCCCCAAGCGGAACTCCACCAGGATCGAGGAGAAGCCCTCGGTGCTGGTGGATTGCACGTGCCGCACGCCCGAAATCGTGTTCACCGTCTCCTCGATGCGCTTGGTCACCTCCCGCTCGACGGCCGCCGGGGAAGCCCCCGGGTACAGCGTCTGGATCGTCAGCACCGGGATCTCGACGTCCGGAAACAGATCCACGCTCAAGCCCCGGTAAGAGTACACTCCCAGCGTCACCAGCGACACCGCCAGCATGGTCGCCAGCACCGGCTGCTTGATCGAGAGGTCGCTCAGGAACATGGCTTACCTCTCAACCGGCTCGACCCTCACGCCCTCGGCCAGTTCCACGCTCTGCTCGAGAATCAGCAGATCGCCTTCCCGCAACCCCGCCAGGATCTCCAGCTCGGAGTCGCGCTCCCGCCCGATCCGCACGTTGCGCCGCACCGCTCGCCCGCCCTCCGCCACCAGCACGTAGCCCTCGCCCGCCCCGGCGTCCCGCCGATAGACCGCCCCGGCCGGAATCGCGATCGCCCGACTCTGGACCTGGGTGAGGATCTCGCCCGTGGCGAACATGCCCGCCTTCAGGAGACCCGCTGTGTTCTCCACGGCGATGCGCACGCGCGCCGACCGCGTAGCCGCCTCCACCGCCGGGTTGAGCTCCGCCACCCGGCCCCGGAACTCCCTGCCCGGAAAACTGCTCACCTGAAACCTTACGGGTTGCCCGGCCCGGATCGGCGCCAGCTCGACCGCCGGCACCCAACTCTCCAGCTCCAGAACCCGGTTGTCCACCAGCCGGAAAACCGGCGTGGGCGGCTCGACGTAGGCGCCCGGATTGACCAGCTTGCGCTCGATCTCGCCCCGCACCGGCGCCCGCACCACCGTGTCGCGCAAATGTTTCTCCGCCGTCGCCAGGGCGGCGCGCGCCTGCTCGAGCTGCGCCTCGGCCAGCGCCGCCTGCGCGCGGGCGTCCCGCTCGGCCAGTTGTGCGGCCTTCAAATCCTTGTCCGTGATGCCTCCCGAGCGCACCAGGCTTTCAGCCCGCTCCCGCTCCCGCCGGCTGTGCGACTCCAGCACGCGCGCCCGCTCCAGCGCCGCTTCAGCCACCCGCACGGCGGCCTGCGCCTGCCTCAGGGCAAGCTGATAATTGGCGTCCTCGACCCAGAGAACAGGCTCGCCCGCCTCCACGCGATCCCCTTCCTCCTTGGGAAACTTCACCACTTTGCCCGTCGTCTGGGCTTTCACCTCCACGCTGCTCTTCGATACCAGCGTGCCCGTGACCGCCACCGCCGCCGTGAACGGCCGCGCTTCCACCCGCAGCACGGCGGCCCGCACCGGCCCGCTCTCGGCCGCGGCCGCCGCCGGCGCCGGCTGCTGCCGGCCGCAGCCGCTCCACAGCCCGAGCGCCGCGGCCCAGGCCGTCCACCCTGCCATCCGAAACGCCCGGCTCACTCCCACGGCGTCCTCCCCGCCGCCCAGCGCAGGCCGGCTCGCGCCACCGAATAATCGTAGAGACCCTTGAGCAAATTCGTCCGGGCCAGCGCCAGCGCGGTTTGCGCGTCCATCACGTCCAGAGTAGTCGCTGCGCCGTATCGGTAATTGTTTTCCATCATCTCCAACACCTTCTCCGCCTCCCGCACGCCGGCCCGTGCGGCCGCGATCGTCTGCCGCGCGGCGCGCAGCTCGTCCAAGCCCTGCTGGAGCGCCAGCCGCACTTGCTGCTCGGCTTTCTCCCGCTCCAGCCGAGCGGCGCGCTGCGCGGCGGCCGCCTGCCAGACCAGCCCGCTGCGCCGGAAGCCGTCGAACACCGGCAAGGTGAAATTCACCGCCACGCTCCAGCGCGCATACTTGCCGTTGCCCAGGTTCTCCAGCAGGCGCGACGAGATGCCGTAGGCCGCCTCCAGGTCCGCCCGCATCCGGCTCTCGGCCCGCGCCAGGTCCAGTTGCACCGCGGCGCTCCTTTCGGCCACGCGCAGCCGCTGCAACTCCGGCCGGCGCCGCATGGCTTCCCGCGCCAGCTCCTCCAGGTCTTCTTCCTCCCAGGGCTGTTCAGCCAGCTCCCCCAGGACCCGCGTGGGGTGGTCCGCCGGGCGCACCAGGTAGAAGTTCAACAGCGCCCGCGCCTGCCGCACCGCGTTCTCCGCCCGCAGCAGCTCCGGCTGCGCGTTGGCCGCCGCCACTTCCGACCGCAGCACGTCCACCTCGGTGGCCACGCCGTTTTCCCAGCGCATCCGCGCCATGGCGGCGTGCCGCCGCTTCTGCTCGAGGGTCTGCTCGGCCACCGCCCGATAGCGCTCCGCCCAGAGCAATCCGTAGAAGGCCTTGACCACCTCCAGCGCCAGATCCTGCTCGGCCCGGTCAATCTCGGCCAGCGAACCTTCCGCCTCCACCGAGGCCAGCTTCAACGCCTTGCCCACCTTGCCCGCCGTATAGAGCGGCTGGCGCACCCGCAGGTGGTAGTCGAACAGATTCACCCCCTCGGGCACCAGCGCGTCGCGCAGCTCCTTGGGAAACTTGTCGAGCCCGGAAGCGTTTAGAAGACTCGGGTCCCGCAAGCGCAGCGCGTTGGCGTTGATGCTTACCTCCGGCAGCGCTTGCGAGCGGACCTCGCGAATCTTGCCTTTCAGCGCCTCCGCGCCGGCTCGGGCCTTGCCTACGTCCGGATGGCGCTCCAGAGCGATCCGGACCGCCTGCTCCAGCGTGACGGCCTCAGGCGCCTCCTGGGCCGGGCTCCCCGGCGCCGCCGCCAGCGCCGCCGCCGGCACGATCCACCACCAAACCAGTTTCGGCATCCTCGGTTGCTGCTCCTCCCTGCTGGCGCGTCAACTCCCTCAGTCTCTCCAGCACCCTCCGGCGCAGGTCCGGCTCCAGTTCCGCCAGCCCGAACAGGTCGGCCAGCCACAGGCCCTCGGCCGCCAGCCGCACGATCGCGCCGTTGACCAAGTCCAGCCCGTCCTCCCGGATCCACTCCTGCCACTTGCGGAATTGCTCCTGCACCGGCGCCAGCATGGCCGGATTGGTGCTCACCGCCGCCAGTAGCGCGGCGCTCACTTGGAGCGAGCGCCGGTATTCCTGATCCGGCTCCGGGAACGAAGCGTTCAGGAAGGCGCGCAGCCGCCGGCCTACCGGCTCCGGATCCTGCTCGAACAGCCTCCTCATCCGGCTTTCGTAGGTCTCGATCAGCCGGCTGATCATGCCCCGGACCAGGTCGTCTTTGGTCGGGAAGTTGTAGAGGACGCCGCCCTTGCTGAGGCCTGCTTCGGCGGCGACCGCCTCCAAGGTGAGGTGGGCCACCCCGTCGCGCAGGACGATACGCTCGGCGGCTTGCAGGATGCGGTCTTTGGAGGACATGGGGTAGATCCCAGTATACCGTCCGGACGGTATAGCCCGCAACCCCACCAAGCCCTCTCCATGCTTACTGCCGGTGAGCCTCCGGCGCGAGTGCCTCCGGAGGCCGTCCAGGGAGGCCGCCCCCGCTCAGCGCAACTGCTTGCCTTGCAGATCGCTCATCATGCGCTCGAACTTCTGCCGCTGCTGCGGATCGAGCACCCGCAGGATGCGGCTCTTGCCCGTGGCGCGCACTTCATCCAGTTGCGCTTGGAGCGTGTGGTAGTACATGAAAAAGTCGTCCAGAATGGTTTCCAGTTGCGCCGTCTGCTCGGGCGTCAGGTTCAGCTCTCGCCGGAAGCGTTCCAGCGTGACTTCCTTGCCGCCCTCCTTCCAGGAAAGCTGCTTCGGGTTCTGCCAGCGATGCCCGGCCATGCCCATGGCCAGCATTCCCAGCGCCGCTCCGCACAGGAAGACCAGCAACAGAGTCCCGATGACGCGTGGATTTCGCCAATAGGCCCGGCAGGAAGGGGTCATCGGGGGCTACTCGCTGTAGGTGGCCAGGGTCACCAGCACGGTGTCCCGATCGCGCTGGAGGTCCGCGCCCAAATCGGGCGGATGCTCCTCGAGGGCGATCACGGAAACCGGCAGGGCCGAGGGCGGGGCGGGGGAGGCCTCGTTGATGGCCAGGAAGCCGCTCAGCGCCAGCAGCGCCGCCAGGGATCCGAAGGCCAGCCGCCAGGCGAACGCCGGGTCCAGCAGCGCGTTCCACACCGAAGCCGAACGCCGCGCCTCCACGCGCTCCATCACGCGGGCGTAGAAACCCGCCGCCGGACCGGCCTCTTGCGGCCCGCGCAGGACCCTGAGCAGCCGGGCCTGATCCCGGAAACCCTCAAGCCGGTCACGGCAATGCTGGCACACGGCCAGATGGGCCTCGATCTCGCTAGAAAGAGCCGTCCCAGGCGCCGCTTGGATGAGTTCTTCCAAGCGCTCCCAAATCAAACGATGCATGGAATCTTCCCTCGCACTCCGCCAGGAACCCCTTCCGGGATGGGGCCGCCGACCTGCCGGCTGTCGCCGGCCGCGCCTGCCTCCCGCCCGGACTGCGGGTCTGCCGCCCGCTTGGAGGGGTTGTCGTCTCCCAAGCCATATCAACTCGGCGCCAAGCCCGGCGCGGGCCGCGAGAGCCGCTGGGCCGCTTTCAACAGTTTCTGCCGGGCGCGAAAAAGCTTGACCTTGATGGTGTTCTCGTTGATGCCGGTCATTTCGGCCAGCTCTTCGACCGAATGACCTTCCACTTCCTTGAGCAGCAGCAGGTTGCGCTCCTCGGCGGGCAGCCGCGCCAGCAGCTTCAGCGCCAGATCCCGCTGAGCCAGTTGAGTGTCAATGGGCGGGCGCTGATCCCGGGCCGGTTCAGCGCTCTCCATGCGCAGGCTCTCCTCCTCGGTGAAGTCGCTCTCGTAGACCAGCTTGCGGACTTTCTTCTTGCGCAGGTAGTCGTAGCACTCGTTGACGGTGATCTTGTAGATCCAGGTCAGCAGGGTGCTGCGGAAGTCGAAGTTACCGATCGAGAAGTAGACCTTGGTGAAAACCTGCTGCGCGATATCTTCGGCGTCGTTGTGGTTGCGCAGGATGCCGTAGATGATCGAGAAGACCTTCGCCTGGTAACGCTCCACAATCTCGCGGAACGCCGCCTGGTCGCCGGCCTGCACCCGGCGCACCAGGGCCGCTTCCTCGCTGTCGCGCTGGTTCACTTTCGCCTGGATCCGATCACCGGCCCGGGGAAGCGGCAGGACAGCGCTCAGGCTGCTCATCCTGAGCCCGAAGACGCGACCCGCTGGCTTTCGGTTTCAATCAATTCCGGCCCTCGGCCGCTCCCCGCCGGTTCCTGATCACGATACCAGATTCCATAACCCGGAGCCGCCCCCGGGGACGCGGCCCGCCCCCGGGGGCCTCCGGGGCCTGGAAATCAGGGCCGCCTCTCTGCGACAATAGTCCTCGGAACCGCATCCATATAGCTGGGGGAACATCAAGCTATGGTCCATATGACGGAGCTCGCCGTCCAGAAGGTCAAGGAAATCCTGGATCAGCAGCCGGATCCCAAGCCGGCCGGCCTGCGCATCGCCGTCGTCGGCGGGGGCTGCTCGGGCTTCACCTACTCGATGGCTTTCGAGAACAACCCGGGCATGCTCGACAAGATCTACAATTTCGACGGGCTGAAGGTCTTCATTGATCAAGCCAGCCTGCTGTACCTGGACGGGGCCAAGATTGATTATGTAGAGACCCTGGAAGGCGCGGGCTTCAAGTTCGACAACCCCAACGTCCGCTCGACCTGCGGCTGCGGCAGCTCCTTCACAGCCTGAGCGACCGCCCGGCGGCCGCCGCCGGACCGACAGGCTCAAAAGGGCGCCCGGGGGCCCCCGAGCTCGCCCCACTTCGCCCCGCCGTTTGCGATATACCCTTGTGGTATGGCTCGACCGGCACTGGTCGGCGGCAACCCCGTCCGAAACCGTCCTTTTCCATCCTGGCCCCGCTACGGGGAGGCTGACCGCCAACGCCTGCTGGAGGTCTTGGAGAGCGGCAACTGGGGAGGCTATCCCTTCCCGAACGCCTTCGCCGCTGAGTTCGCCCGCCGCTTCGCCGAGTTCCACGGTGCCCGTTACGGCTGTCTGGTGGCCAACGGGACCATCGCCTTGACGGCCGCTCTTCAGGCCGCCGGGCTGCGCTTCGGTGACGAAGTCATCGTCCCGGCCTACACCTGGGACGGCACCGCAGCCGCCGTGCTGGCCGCCGGCGGAGTCCCCATCTTCGCCGATATTGATCCCGACACCTACTGCCTGGACATCGAGGCCGCCCGCCGCGCGATCACGCCCCGCACCCGGGCCGTCATGCCGGTCCATCTCGCCATGCGATTCGCCGACATGGACCGGTTGCTGGAACTGGCCGTGGAACGCGATCTGCTCGTGATCGAGGACTGCGCCCACGCTCACGGCGGGCGGTACAAGGGCCGCGGGGCGGGCTCGATGGGCGATCTGGGCTGCTTCAGCTTTCAGTCCAGCAAGCTGATGACGGCGGGCGAGGGCGGCGCGGTCATCACCTCGCGGCTTGAGTACCTGGAGCTGCTGGAATCACTGGTCAACTGCGGGCGCGCCAGCCTGACGGACCGCTTCAAGCGCCGCGTGGTGGGCTGGAACTACCGCATCACGGAGTTCCAGGCCGCCCTGCTGATCGGGCAACTGGAGGCCTTGCCCGAGTTAGCCGAGCGCCGCGCGCGTAACGCCGCTTTGCTCAGCCGCCTGCTGTCCGGAATCGAGGGGGTGCGCCCTCTGCCGCCCCAGCCGGAGGTTACCGCCCAGGCCATCTACTGTTACGTCTTCCAGTACCGCCCGCCGGACGAGCGCGTCTCGCGCGACCTGTTCGCCGCGGCGCTGGAGGCCGAGGGCATCCCCTGCGATGGGCGCTTCTACGAGGCGGTCTATCGCAGCGACCTGTTTCCCGCCCGGGCCGAGGACTTCCCGCAACTGGCCCTGGATCGCGAGCGGCCCGTGGATTACCGCGAATTTCGCTGCCCGGTGGCCGAGCGCGCCGCCTACCGCGAGGCGGTCTGGCTACCCCAGTTCCTGCTCCTGGGCGAAGAGCAGGACGTCGAGGACATCGCCCGGGCCGTCGCCAAGCTGATGGAAAACCGCGAAGCCCTGGCCGCCGCCGGCGAGGAGCTGGCCGGCGCCAAGGCCTTGAGCCGGGCCGAACGACCGCGCCAGGAGCGTCACCGTAACTATTGAGGTAAACCGATGTTCGTCTCGATGAACGCCGTCACCGTGGGCCGCGTGCCCTGGCCCGAATTCGCGCACTTGGCGCAGCGCACCGGCTACGGCGGGGTGGATGTCAATTTGGCGCGCGCCATGGAGGAGGGCCTCGACAGCACTCGCGCCTTGCTGAAGGAACTGAAGCTGCGATCCTCCGCCCTATCGCTGCCGGTGGAGTTTCGCAAGGACGAGGCCGCCTTCCGCGAGTCGCTGGCCCGGCTGGAGCCCGCCGCCCACTTCGCCCGGGGCATCGGCAGCCCGCGCATGGTCACCTGGATCGCCGCCTCCGCCGACGTCCCCAAGCCCGAGCTGCGCAAGCTGTATCGCGAGCGCTTCCAGGCCGTGGCGCGCGTGCTGGCTCGCGCCGGGGTGCGCTTGGGATTGGAGTTCCTGGGGCCGCTCCACCTGCGCCGCAGCCGGCCCCACGAATTCATCTGGCGCATGGACGAGATGCTGGAGTTCGCCCGCGAGTGCGGACCTAACGTCGGCCTGCTGCTGGACGCCTGGCACTGGCATCACGCCGGCGCCGCGGCCGAGGATATCCTCAAAGCCGGCCGGCAGGCCATCGTCCACGTCCACGTGGCGGATGCGCCCGCGCTGCCGCCCGAGGAAATCCGCGACAACCAGCGCCTGCTGCCGGGCGAAGGCGTCATCAACTGGAAGGGGTTCTTCGGCGCCCTGCGCCGGATCGGCTATCAGGACGCCGTCAGCCCGGAGATCTTCGGCCGCTTGAAGGACGAGCCGCCCGAGAAAGCGGCGCGGCTGGCTCTGGAGGCCACCCTGGGCGTCATGCGCCGGGGCGGCGTCGCCTGAATGCTCGAAGAGCTGCTGACCGAACAACCTAACCCGGCCTCCGAGGGCATTGACGCCCTGCCGGCCGCCGAGATCCTCCGAATCATCAACGCAGAGGACCACAAGGTGGCCCCCGCGGTGGCGGCGGAAATCCCCAATATCGCCCGGGCCGTGGACGCCATCGTGGCCGCCATCGGCCGGGGCGGCCGCCTCTTTTACATCGGAGCGGGGACCAGCGGCCGGTTGGGCGTTCTGGACGCCGCTGAGTGTCCGCCCACCTTCAACGTGCCGCCCGATCTGGTGCAGGCCGTGCTGGCGGGCGGCGAGGCCGCCCTGGCGCGCGCCGCCGAGGCCAGTGAGGACGATCCCACCCTGGGCGCCCGCGACCTGGAGGTCCGCGGCTTCGGCCCGGCCGACGTGCTGGTCGGCATTGCGGCCAGCGGGCGCACTCCCTACGTGCTGGGCGCCGTCGCCTGGGCCCGCAGCCTGGGCGCCCTCACCGTCGGCATCAGTTGCACGCCCGATTCCGAGTTGTCCCGCCTGGCGGATATCGCCATCACGCCCTTGCCCGGGCCGGAGGTCATCGCCGGCTCGACACGCATGAAGGCCGGCACCGCCACCAAGCTGACGCTCAACATGCTCAGCACCGCCGCCATGATCCGCTTGGGCCACGTCTTCGGCAACCTGATGGTCAACGTGCAGCCCAAGAACGCCAAGCTCACCGACCGCGCCCGGCGCATCATCGCGGCGGCCTGCGGCGTCGGCTACCAGGAGGCCGCCCGCCTGTTGGAGGAGGCCGGCGGCCAGGTCAAAGTCGCGATCGTGATGGCCCGCCTGGGGCTGGAGCGGGACCAGGCCGAAGCCCGCCTGGCGGCGGCCGGCGGGCGCGTCTCGGAGGCTCTCGGTGGATAAGTTCCTGATCGAGGGCGGCGTCCGGCTGGAGGGCGAGGTTCCCGTCAGCGGAGCCAAGAACTCGGCCCTGCCCGCCCTGGCGGCTTGCCTGCTCACCGCCGAGCCTGTGACGCTCCATCGCATCCCGCAAGTGCGCGACATCCGGACGATGATCCGCCTGTTGGAGCACATCGGGGCCTCGGTGGAGTCTCGCAACGGCGTTTTGCGGGTCGAGGCCGCCTCGCCGGTCGCGCCGGAAGCGCCCTATGAGCTGGTGAAGACCATGCGGGCCTCCTCGCTGGTGCTCGGGCCGCTGGTGGCCCGCACCGGGCGGGCGCGCGTCTCGCTGCCCGGCGGCTGCGCCATCGGCGCGCGGCCCATCAATCTGCATCTGGCGGGCCTGGAGCAACTCGGCGCCGAGATCCGCCAGGAGCACGGCTACGTCATCGCCGAAGCCCCTCGCGGCCTGCGCGGCGCGCTGATCAGCTTCGACCGCATCACGGTCACCGGCACCGAGGATCTGTTGATGGCGGCCGTGCTGGCCGAGGGCGAGACCCTGCTGGTCAACGCCGCGCGCGAGCCCGAGGTGGCCGACCTGGCCGAGCTGTTGACCAAGATGGGAGCGCGCATCGAGGGCGCCGGCACCTCCACCATTCGCGTTCGCGGAGTGCCCCGCCTGGAGGGCGCCGAGCACGCCATCATTGCCGACCGCATCGAAGCGGGCACCTTCCTGATCGCAGGCGCCATCACCGCCGGCGATGTCCTGGTGACCGGCTGCCGGCCCGACCACCTCACCGCGCTGCTCACCAAGCTGCGCCAGTGCGGCGCCGAGATCAGCCAGGCCCGCCCGGACGCCTTGCGCCTGCGCCGCTCGGGACGGCTCGAGGCGGCCGACGTCGTCACCGAGGAGTATCCTGGCTTCGCCACCGACCTTCAGGCCCAGTACATGGCTTTGGCTACGCAGGCCGAGGGCGTCTCGGTCATCACCGAGACCATCTTCGAGAACCGCTTCATGCACGCCCTGGAGCTGATGCGCATGGGCGCCGACATCCGCCTGGAAGGCAACCGCGCCGTCGTCACCGGGCCCCGCCCGCTCACCGGCGCCGCCGTGCTGGCCTCCGATCTGCGCGCCAGCGCCTCGCTGGTGCTGGCCGCTCTGGTGGCGCGCGGAGAGACCCTGGTGGATCGCGTCTATCACATTGATCGCGGCTACGAAAGGATCGAGGAGAAGCTGGCGCGCCTGGGCGCGCGCATCCGCCGGGTCGAGTAAGGGCGGCTCACCAGGGCCACAGCAGCAGGAGCTGAAGGCCGCGCAGCAGCACGTAGCCGAAGACGATCAGTTCCGCCAGGCGCATCCCCTTGAGCACCGCGCCGCCCATGAACTCGAAGCGCAGGAACAGCCCGATGACCACCCCGGCGAACACCCAGGCGGGGCTCAGCGAGCCGGCGAAGGCCTCCGCGTAGGCGATCACGATCAGGTAATAGCCGAGCGGCCAGGTCTTCTCCAGCGAGAAGCGCAAGCGGACCCAGACCATCACCAGCGTGGCGGCCATCACCAGCAAGGTCAGCGTGTTGAAGAGCGTGAACCGGAAGTACATTCCGGCCTCCCCCCTGGCCCGCCGGCCATCAGAAAGACCATAGCACGCCGGCCGGTCCGGCGGGCCGCCGCTTCAGCGTTCTGCGCCGCGCCCCCGCCGGAGCTGTTCCCGGATCACCCGCGGGTCGTCCAGCCGGGGCGAGGGCTTGGGGTCCAGCGGGTCGCGCGCCTGGGCCGGATCGAAGATCCGCGGATCCACGGCCCGGGCCTGGTAGGGCGTGAAGTCCGGCTGGTCCGTGAAGCAGTCGGCCAGATCCGCGGCCGTGGCGTCGAACAGGTTCAAAGGCGGCAGGCCCAGCAGCCGGAAGATCGTCTTCAGCAGGCCGGGGAAGCTGGAGTTGACGTGCGAGACGTAGTTCTTGCGCGCGTAGGGGCTCACCGCCAGCAACAGGGTGCGGTGCGAATCAATGTGATCCACCCAGCCCTGCGCGTCGTCCTCGGTGATGAAGATGGCCATCTGGCGCCACCAGGGCGAGTGGGAGAGAAACTCGATGATGCGGCCCAGGGCGTAATCGTTGTCGGCCATGTAGGAGGCTTCGTAAGGGTAGCCGTCCTCGGGCCGGGGCCGCGCCAGGTGGTCGTTGGGCAGGTGCATGTAGACGAACCGGGGGAAGGGCCGGCCCTCGCGCAGGTAGAGCTGCTGGACTTCGGCGATGAACCGGTCGGCGCGATATTGATCCGGAATGTTCATGTTGTATTGCGGGTACTCGCGCGAGGTGTTCCGGTAGAGCGGCTCGGGCATGGGTACGTTGGTCAAATAGCGGGCCCCGGTGGGCTTCGAGCCCGGCTGCTCGAACACGCCCGCCAGCTCGAAGCCTTCGCCGTAGTTGCGGAAGGAGATGCCGTGTCGCTCCAGATGGTGCCAGAGCGCGCCCGCCTCCAGTTGCTCCTCCGGGTGCAGCGACGAATTGCTCTGGGCGAAGGACAGCCGTCCGGGCGCCGCGGTCGGCAGGCGGAAGTCCTTCTGGCCGCCGTAGGAGGCCATCAGCGAGCTCTCGGTCCAGGCGTTCGGGTAGGAGCCGACCAGCCAATGGTGCCCGTCCACGCTCACTTCCGCGTCGGCGTAAAAGTTGTCGCTGAAGGCGAAGCGCTCGGCCAGAGCATGATGGTTGGGCGTGATGTTCACGTTGCGCAGGATGAGGCGCGAGACGCGGGTGCGGCGGTCCGAGACCACCTCGCCCCAGCGCCCGAAGCGGGCCAGGGTTACGGCGCCGGCCACGGCGCCGTTGGAAGCGAACTGAATGTCGCCGAAGACCTCGTCGAAGGTCCGGTTTTCCTTGACGATGAGCACCACGTGGCGGATCTCGCGCGGCAGGGCGGCCGGCGGGCTCTTGCTCGGCAGAAAGCCGTTGAACTGGAGCACCCGCGCGGTGGCCCGGCGCACTTCCTCGTCCCCGGGCAGCGGGTAGATCGAGATGCAGCCCCGCCGGAACGACCCGTGGAAGCTCTCCGCCCCGCTGCGATCGTGGTTGGGCCCGGTCCCCAGCCCCTTGGCGTTGGTGACGAACACCGTGTCGCCCTGGATCGCCACCCGCGTGGGAAACCAGGCGGCCGGCAAGTGGCCGACCACGCCCATCCGCTGCGCGTCTATGACGCCCACTGCGTTGATTCCGGCTTCGGCCACCAACAGCCGGCCGCTCGCCTCGTGATAGGCCAGCCCCACCGGCAGCAAGCCGCGAAACTGCTCCAAACCCGGGATGCGCAGGGGGATCGTGCCGAGCACGCGTCCGGTGGCGGCCTCCAGCACCGTGATCGAGTCGTTATGTCCGTTGGAGACGAACACCCGGCCCCCGCCCACCGCCACGCCCGACGGGCTGCTGCCTCCCAGGCTGCCCTCGCCGAAGGGAAGCCCGGTGCGCACAAAGGCTTCCACTTTGGGGGCGGCCGGGTCCTCCAGATTCACTACCGCGACCGAGTTGGACTCCGGCGCGTGCGGATCGCCCAGGCCCGGCACGTCCACCGGGCCGCGCGCCGTCTCGCGCCGCGCTCCCGCCAGCGCCTCGGGCGAGGGGAAGCCGAAGGCCGGGAAGGGCAGCCCGCTCTCCCGCGGATTCTGCGGGTCGGCCCCGGGAATCACGCGGTACTCGAACATGCCCAGATTGGCGATCCACGCCCGGCGCCCGTCGGGCGAGAGCGCCAGCGAGAACGGCAACCGGCCCACGCGCACCGATCCCAAAATCCGGTGCCGCCGCACGTCAATGACCGCCAGGCGGAAGTTGGCCTGATCCAGCACGTAAAGCAAGCCGCGCCCCCGGTCCAGCGCCAGATCTCCGCTATAGCTGTCCTGGTAGCCCCCCTCGTTCAGGCGGTAGAGGCGCTTCCTCTCGCCCGTCTTCGGATCTATCACTCGCACCCGGCCGGAGTTGCCCTCCGAGGCGTAGAGCGTTCTCTCGTCGCCGAAGGCCAGCCCCATGAAGACGCTGCGCCAGTCGTCCTCGGGCTCGGGCTCGCCCGGCTGCCGGGTGGGCGCCACCAGATGGCGGCTGCGCCAGAAGGCCCCGTCCCGCTCGAGCACCGTTAGTGAGTAGCGTGCGGGGCCTCCGTTGGCCGAAACCACGGTCTTGCCTTCCGGGCTGACCGCCAGCCCGAAGGGGCCGGGGCCGGTGGTGTACTGCCTGCCCGTGGGCTCGATGATCCGGCCGCCGGGCAGGATGCCTTGGGCCCCCGGACGCCGCATGGCGTAACGCGTTCCGGCAGGCGGAACGTAATCGGCCGCCGCGGCGGCCAGCAGGATCCCCGTCAGCAGAAGGCTCATCATGCTCCCCGGCGCAGCCCGGACCGCGGGCCGTCGTGTTCATTGTATGCTATCCCAGACGCCCGATGAGACGAAGAGCCTTTTTCCAAACCGCGGGAGGTATCGCCATGACCACCGGCGCGCAAGCCGCGCCCGAAAGGACGCGCTTTTACACGCTCACCCAGTACTATCTGAAGAACGGCAGCCAGATGGGCCGCCTGCACGAGTTCTGGAGCAAGACCTGCCTGCCCCTGCTGGCCGGGGCGCACTCCGGGCCGGTCATCCTGCTGGAGGCCGTGGTGGCCCCCCACATGCCCCAGTACGCCGCCATCGTGGGTTACCGGTCCCTGGCCGAGATCCAGAAGATCGAAGCCGCGCTCCGGGCCCAACCCGAGTTCCAGAAGGGCCTGGCCGAATGGGAGCGCGACCCCGAGCCTCCCTACGAGCACTACTCCACCAGCCTGCTGGCGGCCACCGATTATTCGCCCGAGATCCGGCCCCTGGATCCGCCCCCCAAGACGCCCCGCATCTTCGAGCTGCGCACCTATCACTCGCCGACCGAGCGCCAACTGCGGGCCCTGCACGAGCGTTTCGCCGGTCCCGAGATCAAGATCTTCCATCGCACGGGCGTGCACCCCGTGCTCTACACCAGCACCGTCTACGGGGCCAACCGGCCCAACCTCACCTACCTGATTCCTTTCGAGAACCTGGCGGCGCGCGAGAAGGCTTGGGCCGCCTTCGCGGCCGACCCGGAATGGATCAAGGTCCGCAAGGAGTCGGTCGAGCAGCACGGCCAGATCTCCAGCATCATCCAGATCTGGCTGTACCGGGCGACCGCTTATTCGCCGATCCGTTGAGAGCGCGACTCAGGCGGTGCTCTGCGGGGGCGGCGGCGCTTCGCCGGCCGATGCCTCGACGCTGAGGGTGAGCCGGAGGGTGGCCTCCCGGGAATTCACCCAGCGCCGCACGGTCTCCCAAAGCTGCTCGCGGCGCACGGGCTTGGGCAGGTAGTCATCCATGCCGGCCGCCAGGCAGCGCTCGCGATCGCCCGCCATGGCGTTAGCCGTCATGGCGATGATGGGGGTGTGCCGCCGGCCGGCCTCCAGCCGCCGGATCCGGGCGGTAGCTTCCAGTCCGTCCATGCCCGGCATCTGCACATCCATGAGCACCAGATCGTAGCAGGCCTTCTGGAGAGCCGCTACCGCCTGGGCGCCGTTCTCCACCGCCTCGGCCGCGTAGCCGGCTTGCTGGAGCATGCGCAGGGCGATCTTCTGGTTGATGGGATTGTCCTCGGCCAGCAGGATGCGGCAGCGGCCGGCGGCGGCCGGCCCGGCGCTGGTCTCCTCGGCCGCGGCCTGCGGCGCGGCGTACTCCGCAGGCGCCTTGGGAAATTCCACCACGAACCAGAAGGCGCTCCCGCGGCCCGGCCGGCTGTCCACCCCGATCCGGCCGCCCATCAGCTCAACCAGCTCTTTTGAGATCGTCAGTCCCAAGCCCGCGCCGCCGTAACGTCGCGTGCTGGATCCGTCCCCCTGCACGAAGCTCTCGAACAGCAAGGCCTGCTGCTCGGGCTCGATGCCGATGCCGGTGTCTTCCACAGCGAAGCACAGCGTCGCCGCCGAGGCCGTCTCCTGTTGGACCGCCACGCGCAGCAACACCGATCCCCGCTCGGTGAACTTCACCGCGTTGCCCACTAGATTCATCAGGACCTGGCGCAACCGCCCGGCATCCCCCAGCAGGCACGGCGGCAGCTTGGGATCCAGCCGGCAGCTCAACTCCAGCCCTTTTGCCGCCGCGCGCACCCGCAGCAGATCGGCCACGCTGCGCGCCACTGCCCCCGGGTCGAACGCGTGGCGCTCCAGACGCAACCGCCCGGCTTCGATCTTGGAAATGTCCAGCAGGTCGTTGATCAGCTCGAGCAGAGCCTCCGCGGACTCCATCACCGAGCGGGCGCATTCGCGCTGCTGGGCCTCCAGCGGCGTGTTCAGCAGCAGCCCGGTCATCCCCAGGATGCCGTGCATCGGAGTGCGCATCTCGTGGCTGACGTTGGCCAGGAAGCGGCTCTTCAGTTCGGTGGCTTGCCGGGCGGCGGCCAGCGCCGCCTTGAGCTCGGCGTTGGCCTGCTCCAACTGCCGCGCCTGAGCTTCGAGTTTTTCGCGCGCCTGCTGGCGCTCGGTTACGTCCAGCAGGGCGGTGCGAATGCCTGTGATCCGGCCGCGGGCGTCCCGGATCAGGTTCTCGTGGACTTCCGCCACCACGATCCCGCCGTCACGCCGGCGGTAAGCGCGCAGGAACGGAACCAGCGGCTGTTCGCCGGCCAGCTTGCGGCCCACGGCCTGCCGGCTGGCCTCCCGCTCCTCCGGCGCCACGAAATCCCAGACCGGGCGGCCCAGCATCTCGCACGCCGCCAGCTTGAGCAAGCGGCACTCGGCATGGTTGACGCGACGGATGATGCCTTGGCGGTCTATCTCGTGGTAGGCGATGGGCGCTTCATCGAAAAGGCTCTGATAAGCGTGCCTGCCTGCCGCGCCGCCCGAACGTAACCGGCGGATCAGCAGCGCCCAGCCGGCGGCCGCCAGCAGCGCCGTCCCAGCCCACGCCCACGAAAGCACCCTGCGCTCCTTGTCGAGACGGGCACAGCGCGTCCCTCCTCTCAGATCGGCTCGGGCTGCTAAAGGTTTAACCGCCGGAGGGATCTCAGCCGGGCAGCATCTTGGCGATGTCGTTGTACAGCACGAAGACCACCACCGCCATCAGGAAGACGAAGCCCAGCTTGAAGACCGCTTCCTTGACCGGCTGGCTGAGTTCGCGCCGCAGGCTCATCTCGACCAGAAGCAGAAGGATTACCCCGCCGTCCAGGATGGGAATCGGCAGCAGATTGAACACCGCCAGGTTCAGACTCACCACCGCCATCAGCACGACGAAGGCGGGCGCGCCCTCGCGGGCCGCCTCCCCTGACAGGCGCGCAATCCCGATCGGTCCCTCGATGGACTTGGGCGAGAGCCGCCGTTCGATGATCCCCCGCAGGAACTGGAAAATCAGGGTGGCGTGCTTGAGATTCTGCCGCACGGACTCCCGAAACGCCTCGGGCAGCCCCAACCGGGTGATCACCATGCGATGCGAGGGCTCGACCCCGATCATCCAGCGCGGCACGCCGTCCAGGTTTGTGTACACCGGATGGACCACGACGCTCTCCACGCGGCCCTGGCGGGCGTACTCGATCGTCACCGGCTTGCCCCCGGTGGCCCGGATGATCTCTTGCAGCCGGTAGCGCGAGCGAATCGGCCGCCCGTCCACGCTCAGCAGCACGTCGCCCCGCTGCAATCCGGCTTTCTCGGCCGGCATGCCCGGCGTCAGGTTGGCGATCTGAATCTCGCTCTGCTCGGCCCAGCCGGCGTAGCCCAGGCCGCTGCGCTCCTCCAGCGTGGGCGTTACCGTGGCCCAGAACAGCTTGGACCCTCGCTGGACCCTCACCCGCAGGGGCCGGTTGGCGCTGGCCACTTCCTTCAGGATCACGTCCTCCCAGCTCGGGTCGTCAATGTCTTCGATGCGCACGATGCGGTCGCCCTCCCGCAGCCCGGCCTGGGCGGCAGCCGAATCCGGAAACACGTGGCCGATCACCGCCTGCCGGACCGATTCCGGCGGCTTTTGGTAGCGCACCATGAACAGGCCGGTCAGCAAGGCCACCGCCAGCAGGACATTCATCGAGGGGCCGGCCAGGGCGATAATCAGCCGCTGCCAGCGCGGCTTGGCCAGGAAGGCCCGCGGATCGCCGGCGCTTTCCTCGCCCGGCTGCTCGCCGGCCATCTTCACGTAGCCCCCGAACAGGATGAGGGAAAGGCGAAAGTCGGTCTCGCCCCGGCGGAAGCCCACCAGCCGCGGTCCGAACCCGAAGCTGAACACTTCGATGCGCACGTCGAACCAGCGAGCCGCCAGATAGTGGCCCAGTTCGTGCACCAGGATCATCACCCCGATCAGAACGATCAGCCACCAAAGATTTTCAAGAAAAGGCATGACGGCCTCTCAGAGCCTCGCAGTCCGGCAGCTTCGCGCGCCGGTCCGCTCCTCCACCAGCCGGCCGGCCAGCGCCCGGGCCTGGCGGTCCACTTCCAGGACCTCCGAGACCGAGGACGGCTGCCGCGGCGGCATACGCTCCAGGGTTTCCTCGACCACCTCGGCGATTGCCGGGAACCCGATCCGGCCTTCCAGGAAGGCGCCCACCCCTACCTCATCGGCCGCGTTGAGAACGCAAGGCGCCGACCCGCCCGACTTCTGGGCCTGGTAAGCCAGCTTGAGCAAGGGAAATTTCTCCAGATCGGGAGGATAGAATTCCCAGCGACGGACCTGCCCCCAGTCCAGACGCGCCACCGGCGAGGGCGCCCGCTCCGGCCAGGTCAACGCATACTGGATCGGCATCCGCATGTCGGTAGCCGAGATCTGCGCCACCACGCTGCCGTCGCGGAACTCCACCAAGGCGTGCACCGACGATTGCGGGTGAATGAGAACCTCGACCTCGCCCGGCTCCAGATCGAACAGCCAGCAGGCCTCGATCACTTCGAAGCCCTTGTTCATCATGGTGGCCGAATCAATCGTGATCCGCTTGCCCATCCGCCAGGTGGGGTGGCTCAGGGCCTGCTCGGGAGTGACCGAGGCCAGTTCTTCTTTGGGCGTCTCGCGAAACGGGCCTCCGGAGGCAGTCAGGATGACGCGGCTAACTTCGCTGCGGCGACCCGCCCGCAGGCACTGGTGCACCCCGTTATGTTCGCTGTCCACAGGGATCAATTCCGCGCCCGCCGCGCGCGAGGCCTCCATCACCAGTTTACCGCAGGCCACCAGGACTTCCTTGGCCGCCAGCCCGACCCGCTTGCCCCGCCGCACCGCTTCGTAGGTGGCCTCCAGGCCCGCGATCCCAACGATGGCCGACATCACGAAATCCACCTCGGCTGCCGCAGCCGCCCGAATCCGCCCCCGCGCTCCCCAGTCCAACTCCGGCGCCGCTTTCGGCCCAAGCCCGGCCGCCCGGATCCGCTCTCGCAACTCCCCGATCAATCCTTCGGACTCCACCACCGCCAGCCGGGGCCGGAACTCCGCCACTTGCGCCGCCAGTCGCTCCAGGTTCCGTCCCGCCACCAGAGCGAAAATCTCGAACTCTCCCGAGCGCCGCCGTACGACGTCCAGGGTGTTCGAGCCGATCGAGCCGGTCGAGCCCAGGATGGTGATCCGCTTCATCAACCGAACGCCACGATCATAGCACGCAACACAGCGCCGGGCCTGCCGAGCAAGGGTCCGGGTGTGCTGAACGATCTCGGTCGGGGAGATCGGCTTGTGGGGGGCGCCGGGGAGGTTTTGCTTCAGGGGTCTTTATGTTAGAGGTTAGTCTCGCTTTGGTGGGAGTTGCCTCCCCGGCTTGATTCTAATTTTAGAAGATCTAGGGCCGGATTGCAACAGAATTTTGAATTTTTTTTGGGGAGGGGGTCCCCTCCGGGTGGACGACCACGTATCTGATTGAAAATAAAGACTTGACGGCCGCAAACCAAACAGCCCAGACTCCGCCTGGGGCCTCGCGATACAATTCCAGGCGGAGGCTTCATGCCACACCACAAGGATCTGCACCAGGGCCTCCGGCCCCCGACCGCCGTGCTGACCCGCGGCTTCGACCCTCGACTGTCGGTCGGCAGCGCTCGCCCCGCCGTCTTTCGCAGCTCGACCTACGTTTTCTCCAGCCCCGAGGCCGCCGAACGCGCCTTCCTGCTGGCCACCGGAAAGGCCCAGCCCCAGCCGGGTGAAGATGCCGAGCTGATCTACTCGCGCATCTCGCACCCCAACGCCGAGATCCTCGAAGACCAGATCGTTCCCCTGGAGGCCGGCGCCGCCGAAGCCGCGGTCTTCAATTCCGGGATGGCCGCCATCATGACCGCCTTCTTGACTTTCCTGCGCCCCGGCGACAGCCTGATCTACACCATGCCGAGCTACGGGGGGACCCGCCATCTCATCCGGGAGTTCCTCGAACCCTTTCAAATCACGGCCCTCCCCGTGCTCGCCGGCCACGGCCCCGAGATGGAGGAGGCCATCGCCGCCGCCCGCAGCCTGCGCGCCATCTTCATCGAGACGCCGGCCAACCCCACCATGGTCATGACTGACATTGCGCGCGCGGCGCAGGCTGCCGCTCGCCATCCCGACCGGCCCCTGGTCATGGTGGACAACACCTTTCTGGGCCCGGCCTTCCAGCACCCCCTGCTGCTCGGGGCCGACTTGGTGTTGTACTCGGCCACCAAGTACCTGTCGGGCTTCAGCGACATGCTGGCCGGAGTGGCCCTGGCCAAAGATCCGGGTTTGATCCGTCGCATGCGCGCCCAGCGCATCCTGTTCGGCAACATCCTCCAGCCGGACGAATGCTGGCTGCTCGACGGCCGCCTTCCCACCGTCCCGCTGCGCATGAACCGGCAAAGCAAGAACGCCCAGCGCATCGCCGAGCGCCTCATCGAGCATCCCAAAGTCAAGACGGTGCACTACCCGACCCTGTACACCGACGCCGAGCAAATCAAGATCCGCCTGGCGCAGTGCCAGCATCCGGGCGCCATCTTCTCGATGGAGCTGGAAGGGGGGCGCGCCGGCGCCTTCGAGTTTCTGCGCCGGCTGAAGATCGCGCGCAACGCCGTCTCGCTGGGAGGCGTCGAGACCCTGGCTTGCCATCCCAAGACGACCACCCACGCCAGCCTTTCCCCCGAGGAAATGCAGCGCTGCGGCATTAGCGACGGCTTGGTCCGCATTTCCGTCGGCATCGAGGACTGGCACGACCTGCTGGCCGATTTCCAGCAGGCCCTGGAAGGCCTCTGAGCCGCCGGCGGCCCTCAGGCCAGCAGCAGGCGCCAGGCCGTGTTGGTCAAGGCGTGGGCGACCATCGCCGCCCGTATTCCTCTTCCTGCCCTATAGGCCCGGCCGTAAAACAACCCCGCCGCTGTGGCCAGCAGGGCGAAGCGCCAGTTCGGGAAGCCGCGAAAAGGCAAATGGGCCAGGCCGAACAGCAGCGAGGCTAGCAGCCACCCCCGGCGCTCGCCGGCCAGCCACTCCGCCAGCCAGTGTTGCAACAGCCCGCGAAAGAAGAACTCCTCGGAGAGCGCCACCACCCACAGCATCCCCAGCAGGGTCCCCAGGATCAGCGCGGGGGCGGCGGGCTTCGGCTCCCAGCGCGCAAACCCGGTCGCCAGCGCCAGCGCCGAACCTACCGGCAGGAAATACAGAAAGTACCTGGCCCCGATCTTCCACTCCCGCCAGGAAGGCAGCCATCCGAAGCCGACGCCTTCGGGCCGGCGCAGCACCAGCGCCGCGGTGAGGCCCGTGCGGATCCACATCAACTGGCCCAGGACTTCCATCGGGAGGCGCCCCGGCGGGCTGGGGTAGATCGGCTTCCAGAGCCTGGCCAGCGTGACCGCCGCCGCCAGCGCGACGAAGCCCAGATCCGCCGGCCGGCCCCGCGGCCAGACCGCATACCAGAAGGAGAGCGCCGCCGCCAGGGCCAGCAGCCCGGCCAGCGCCGCCGGATCGAACAGGCCGCAGGCCGGCGCGTAGACCAGATAGGGGGCCGCGGCCGCCCACGTCAGCAGGAGCGCAACCGCCCTGGGCGGCAGCCGGCCCAGCAGCCCGCGCAGGCGGGCGAAAGCAGGCGCGATGTAAAGGGCCGCCTCGGCGAGCCAGGCCGCCGCCACCCAGGCGGCGGCCGGTCCCGTCAGGCCCCATTCAGAGACGCCGGGCAATCACGCTTATGGTAGCAATCGAGGCGTCCGGAGCGCGCGGCGGCCGTTCGCGATCAGAAAATGTAGCGCAGGGCCAGCACGATACGGCGATTGCCGCCGTCCTGGCCCCACTGGTTCAGGAAATTGGCCGAGCTGACGCGCGATTCGGGAATGCCGAAGTCGCGCGTGTTGGTGGCGGTGTAGAACTCGGCTCGGAACTGGAGCGTGTTGGTCTCGCTGACTTTGGTGTTCTTGATCAGGCCGAAATCCAGGTCCGTGATTCCGTCGGCGCGCAAGGCGTTGCGCCCGATGTTGCCCAGGGGGTTCTGCGCGGTGACCCGCGAGAACAGCCGCGCCCCGCCCGCCCAGAAGATCTCCTGGACCGACATGCGCGCCAGGTCCAGCGGGGTCGCCACGTTGGCCCGGATGGCGTTGCCCACCAGCCCGTCAATGCCGCTCAGCCGGAAGCCGGGATCGGCGCCGTCCAGCGCGGTGAAAGGCGCCCCCGATTGCAGGGTGAAGAACGGGCTGACCTGCCAGCCGCCCAGCAGCCGGCCCAAGGCGCCTTTCTGGTCTCGGAAGGCGGGCACTTCGTAGACCGCGTTGGCCGTGAAACGGTGCGGCCGGTCGTAGGTCGAGCGCCCCCGGTCGGCGCGCCGGTTGTAGGAATCCTGGGCCACCGCCACCTCGCCGGAGACCGAGGGGTTGAAGATCTCGGAGGCGCCGTCAATGTAAGCGCTCCAGGTGTAGTGAGCGCCCAGAGCGAAGCTGCGCGAGAGCCGCTTCTCCAGGCTCGTTTGCAGCGAGTGATAGGTCGAGCTGGTGGCGTTGGCCCTCAGCCGGATGACGCCGCGCGTGGGGTTCAGCCGGAGGGCGCCCCGGTTGTTGTTCTCGGGCAGCGTGGGATTGCCGTCAATGGTCCGATACAGCGCCGTGCCCTTGGTCCCCACGTAACCCACCGTCAGGGCCCAATCTTTGAAGAGCTCCCGCTGGAGCTGGAGGGCGAGTTGTTCGGCGTAGGGCGAGCGGAAGTCGCCCCCCACGACCGTGCGGGTGACCAGCAGGGGATTGGCGATGTCCGGCGCCGTTCCCGCGACGGTCTGAATGCGCTGGAGGGAGTTGGGCGTGCGGGCCGGCAGGTTGACCACGTTCAGGAACGGGAAAGCGCTGCCGATGTTGAGGGCGATGTTGATGAAGGCGAAGTCGTAGGTGCGCGAGTAGCCGCCGCGCAGCACCAGGTTTTCCTCCCCGGTGAGCCAGGCCAGCGGCCCGGAGGCCTTGGGCAGCCGGTAGTTGAAGCCGAAGCGCGGCCCCCAGTTGTTGGTGTCCCGCTTGGGAACCGGCTCCAGCCGGTAGCCGGGATTGCCGCCCGCGGCCGCCACGATCCGGTCGTTGACCTTCTTCAGGCTCTCGATCGGGTTGCCGGGAGACTCGTAGCGAATGCCGTAGGTGATGGTGAAGCGCGGCACGATGCGCCACTCGTCCTGGAGGAACCAGAAGTAGTCGTAATACTTGTAGTACTGGAGGCGCTCGCCCCCGGGCAGGGGAGCGTTGATCGAGGCGGTCTGGGCCACGTCGTCCACCAGATCCTGGAGGGTGTTGTAGACCAGCCGCCCGCGGATGGTGGGCACGAAGAAGCTGGTGACGTCCTGCTTGCGGAAGTCAATGCCGAATTTCAGCGAGTGCGAGCCGTGCATCATGCCCACGGTGTACTGGAGCTGGTAGTTGTTGTTGAAGCGGAACTGGGGCAGGTTGACCGCCAGCCCGATGGCCGTGCGGGAGGCGGCGGCGTTGAAGCCGGTCAGGCCCAGTTCGGGCACCTCGATGCTGGGGATGCGTTCGGACTTGGGATCGGCCGCCGTGGTGGTCGAACCGAAACGCTGCCAGGACAGGCGCAGCTCGGTGTAGATGGTCGGGGTGAAGGAGCTGTTCAGCCAGGCGCTGGCCGCCTGGCGGGTGGTGGGGACCACGGTGGTCAGCCCCGGGGGCGTCGCCTGGCCGCCGCCCGAGCTGAGCTGGTCGTTATAGAGATAGCGCCCGCCCAGGGTGTGCTTGTCGCTGAACTGGTGGTCAATCCGCCCGGACCACTGCCAGTTGTCGAACTTCACGCTGGTGGAGCCGCTCAAGGTGCCGAGCGGGATGCGCACCGACTGGCCGCCCACGCTCAGAGGAGCGAACAGCCCGGTCACGGGCGCCTGCGCCGGGGGCAGGTGCTCCAGCAAAGCCTGCACGGTGGGCCGGTTGCCCGCCAACTGCTGAAGCAGTTGCCGTCCTTCTTCGGTGGGAACGCCGCGGATGGTAGTCCCGCTGCCCAACTGCCGGTCGGTCCAGCGCTGCAACGAGCCGAAGAAGAACGTCTTGTCCTTGCGAATCGGCCCGCCCAGGGTTCCCCCGAACTGGTTTTCGATGCGGAAGGGGGCCTTGTCGAACTTGGGCCGGGGCGGCGAGCCTACGGGCGCCTTGTCCAGGTTCGAGCGCGAGTTCAAATGGTTGTCGTTGTGAAACCAGAAGGCCGAGCCGTGGAGCTGATTGGTCCCGCGCTTGGTGATGATGTTGACGACCGAGCCGGCCGCCCGCCCGTACTCGGGCGCAAACTGGTTGGTGATCAGGCGGAACTCCGCCACCACATCCGGGTTGTTGATGGCCTGCGTCAGCCCGGTGATGCTCGGGTCGTTGGAGTCCTGCCCGTCCACCATGAAGTTGTTCGAGCGGGTCCGCATGCCGTTGACCGAGAAGGCCACTCCGCCGGTGGCGAACTCCGACTGGCCGGAGGAAAGCTGGCTGACGCCCGCCACCGACAGGGCCAGGTTCAGAATGTTGCGGTTGGGCGCCAGGGGCAGCTCGGAAACTCGCCGGGAGTCGAAATTCACGCCCACCTCGGCGTTGGTGGTGTTGATCAGGGGTGCATCCGAAGAGACGGTGATGCTCTCGGCCACCCCGGCCACTTCGAGCTTGATCTCCAGGTCGGCGGTCTGGTTCAGGCGCAGCACGATCGGCCCTTGCAGGTAGCGGGCGAAGCCTTGCTTCTCGACCGTCACCTGGTAAGAACCCACGGGCAGTTGGGGAAAGCGAAACCGTCCGTCCAAGCCGCTGGTGATTTCCCGCGTGGCGTTGGTCTCCAGGTTGCGCGCCACGACCCGGGCGTCGGCGACCGCCGCCCCGGTGGCGTCCCGGATGATGCCCAGAATCTCGCCTGTGGTTACCTGAGCCGGCAGGCTCAGGACCGCCAAAACAGTTGCAAGCAACAGCGCGGTGATAACGCGCATGACTTCCCTCCTTGACTCCTTACCTGCGATGAGCCGGCGCCGCTGCGCACCGCCGAACGCCGGACTCCCCGACCGGCGCTCCGCGCGACCCCTCGGCGCAGCGAGCCAGGCTTACCGGCCGGAACCCGAACTAACCCGACAAGCAGCTCTTTTTCGCGCTTGGGGCTACTCCTGCGACTCCTTACCCGTGTTCATAGACTAACACAGCGCGGCGTAGCCGCAACCAAACATTGATGCCGTTTCCGCCTACTGGAGGGTGGAAGAGGCCCTGCGGGCCGCCAGTGTGGCCGCCGAGTGCAAGGGCGCCACCCCCGGCAGACCTCCGATGTGCTGGGGGCGGCGCAGGCGCACCTGGGGCCGGAGGTGCTGGGGCTGGCCGCCCTGGTCGAGCCCACCTAACACGAACTGATGCGCGCGCCGCGCGCCGGCCTGGTTAACGGGATGGATGAGACCGGCTGGCGGGGGGGCCGCGCCGGGTAGCAGGGACGGCGCGAAGCCGGCCCCAGGCGCCGCTGGAGGGCAGCGCCAGCTAGTACGAGCCGTTGCGGCTGGAGACCCTGGTGGACGACCAGCGCTTCGTCGGGACCGGCTATCGGGCGGCCAACTGGATCCCGCTGGGCCAAACGCAAGAGCGAGGCCGGATGGACCGGTGTCACCAAGCCGCCGGGTCAACCCGCAAGCTGGTGTGGGTCTATCCCCTCTGCCGTGACGGCCAGCAGCGGCTCCGGGAGGCCCAGCCGCCGTGCTTCTCCGAAGTGGAGACCGAGGCCGATTGGGCTTGAAAAGGCCCGCGGAGGCGGTAAACCATTACGTCGGGTTCAATCCGGCGTGCCGATCCCCGAGCAGCATTACGCTCCTTTCACGACAGCAGCAGACCGGCCGCCTGGGCGTCAGCTCAGAAACCACAATGAGGCGCTCAGCGCGCCGTCACTAAATGCCGAGGACGGTTCAGGGCTTGATGAATTGCGTTACCACTCCACTACGAAGCGTCCCCGTGGGAAGCGGACAGGCGCTCGGCGTGAGCTTGTCGGCGCCCGGGAAAAACGCCTCCGGCCCACTCCAGGCTTTCCTCGAGCATGTGTAGTTTTGCACCGCCGGCGGACCGTCGGAATACACGGAGTACGTCAGAATCTTTTCCGTTCCAGTAAAGCCGCCGGTCGGAACGTCCACCGGCACATTCCGGACATCCCACTCCGTCAGTTGCTCCACGTACTCTAGCATCGGAGTGAGCTTTTGGTCATATTTTCGATCCTTCTTCATGGACTCTCGATAGTGCAACTGAGTAAGCGTTTTGCCGTCTGCCGAGAGAGCGCCGTTCACGGAGTACTGCCAGGTAGTACCGACAGCAGAGGCATCGGTGTACTTGTAATCGACACTGAAAGCGTTGCCGCTCCAGCGCAAGCCGCTTATGTTCCCAGGCGCCCAGGTGCCCGCCTGAAACTCGGCGCCGGTGACCGTGTTTCGGCTCCGGATTACGTGCGACATCGCTGTCGTAGAGCGCAGCATTTGCCAGAGGTCTACTCCGCTCTCTTTTTTCACGGTGAAGGTGAGCTGGGTGCTCCCTTGGTACTTTCCGCGGCCATTGCCGTTGCCCACCAGCACCACCAATTGTTCGCCGTTAGCGGCCATGGTCTCTCCGTCCTGAAACTCTTGGGGGCCTCGCGTCGCCGCCACAAACGTCCACCGCCCGCCGCTGGATACCCTCCAGATCATCATTTGGGCCATCCCGCCGGGATCGGACAACTCCAGCTTCAGCGTCGTCTTACCCGGCCACTTCTTGAAGAGACGCACGACGAACAGGCGGGCGCTCAAGTCGGGAGCGGACCAGGTTTGGGTAAAGGAAGGCGGGTCGTCCGTGTCGGTGAAACTGAAACGTTGGGCTCCCAGTTGCAGCAGGTGAGCCTGGGTGGGAAAGGCGCCCCCGTAGAGCGGACCTCCCCAGACGCGTTGGCAGAACTCCAGCCACTCGGAGTTGAGATCCCGCGCGGTCTTGCAATCCAACACAGCAGCGGCCAAGGCCTCCGCGGCGCTATAGCGAGGCTCCATAAACACTCCCGGGGCGCGGTACCGGTACTGATCGAAAGTCTTCCAAACCAGGGTCCCGCCACACTTGCGCGTTAGCCAATTCAAGAACATGGACGCGCCGTAGCCATGACCCTGTACCTCCCCTTGCGGGCCGGCCGTCATTTCGAGTCCGTGCTGGGTCATAAAGCCCCAGTTGCTGTTTTGCACCGTGGGCGGCAAGTAATTCGGGTCATCCACGGCCAGGCCCTCAAACCAAGTGGAGGCGGCTTCCAGCATCCACAACCAGGCGGGCTGGCTCCAGGCGATGGCGGTGCGGCGGCGGGGATCGTAGAGATCCTGCAACAGGTGGAACAGTTCATGGCCGGTGGTGGCTTGCAACTCCCGAGACATGCCCGCAGGGAATTTGGTGGAGTTGAAGTGCAAGGTCGAATATTCGGTTCCCCACAGCGACGTCCGGGAGTAACCGAACTTGTCAACGTCCTCTCCGCTAAAAGGATGAAAGACCACGTTGATCGGCCAGCGCTTGCGGCGCGTCCAGTCGAAACCCAACTGAGCCAGTTTGCCATAGGCGCTCTCCAGCCCCGCGCCTACGTCCTGGGCGTACCGGTCCAGTCCTTGGTTCTTCGGATAGAAGATGCGGAAATGCTGGCCGGCGCTGTCGGTGTGCGCGTAGAAACTCGTGATGTAGAAGCCGACATCCCCCGTGCTCAGCGAGTCCTGGGGAGGCGCCGATTCCGCCGCCCGCGGCGGGTAGCCAGCCGCGGCGACGGGGAAGAGACTGGCTGGAGGATCGACGGTGACAGGCAGAGTGAAGACCGCGGAATCGCCCTCCACGCCGGCCTCCAGGATGATCTTGTCCACCAAGGCGAGCAGAGGGTCGCTGCCCGGCTGGGCACTGAGCTTGACCCGCACGGTGATGGGCGCCTTGATGTCTTCGGGGAGCCCGGATAGGGTGAACGCCGGCGTGACGGCCCCCTGCGGCTCGATCCCCCGGCCAATGCCCAGTGTCGTGGTTCCAGTGAAAGCTCCTGCCGGGACTTCAACGCGGATGCCTTCCGTAGCCACGACGCCGCCCGCGGGCCCCACCGCCGCGGTAACCTCGAGGCCGCGGGCGGCGAAGGCCGCCGTTACCCCATCCTGCGAGGCGCGATTGGCGGAGCGCACCACCACGGAGTGCGTACCCGCCGGCAGATCAGGCGGCGCCTGCACGTTGATCTGGTATATCCCGGGAAAACCTGGCATCAAGCCCGCAAACAACACGGGGGCGTTCTTGCCTCCAATCGTAACCGTGACCTCGTTGGTGCAGTAGTTCAGCGGGCCGTTGGCGCCGTTGTCCCCGCCCGGACGCCCGGCCGCAATGGCGGGCCTGACCGGGCCGAGTCCGGTGACCATCAGCAGCAGGTACTCTCCGGGACGCGCCGGGTAGGAGGGCTCCACCCACCTCCAATCTGTGGCGTGCACCATCGTCGGGGCGCCCTTGCCGTCCATAGTGAGCGTGAACAGGGCGGGCGAGGTGGCCTGCAACGCGACGCTCTGCCAAGGGCTTTCCCCGGCCGGGTTCACTACACGCACCTCGACGCTGGAAGCAGTGAGGCCAAAAGGCATCTGGAAATTGATCTGCCCCGCGGAAACGAAATACAACGGCGCACGCACGGGGTTCTTGCCGGCTTCCCGTATCTCCACCCGAACTCCCTCCAGCTCTTCGGGAAGCGGCACGGCAGATGCCGCCACCGTCCGCGCCGCCAGCCTCTGACCGTAAAGCGCCACCATAGCCCCGGCCGAGATTGCGGGCGAGTAACTGGCGGCATTGACGATGCCGCCCGAAGCGATGGCAGGTCCGCCGGCTGCACTGATGGTGAAGGTGAGCGTGAACAACGACGCGTTGTTCCAGAACACCTTCACGGTCCAGGTACCTTGGATCGCGGCGGGGTTGCCCGAGACGGTGAGCTTCTCGCTGAAGCAATAGGCCCCGGGGGATTCCAGCGCCTCCCAGGGGCCGCCCGGTCGGCTCAGGAGCCGGCCGTTCGGGTCGAACCACTCGCTGCGGGCCACATCCCCGGTGGCGCCCTGGCTGATCTCAAACCACAGCCAGGCGGCGGCATCGTTGGTGGAGAAGGACGTTGTCGGCGTGGGCGTGGGTGAACACGCGTCCGTCGGCACCGCCTTGGTCATGAAAGATCTGAGCAGTTGGACAGCGCCGTCGGCCGGAACCGCCGCGAGCCCAAGCGCCATCACGCTTAGTCGGTACAGTTTCATTTGCTAATTGTCTACCGGGTCCGGGCGGGCAGTCAAGGATTCTGTCGTCCGCCAAGAGCGAGTCCCAGCCTGCCGTCTCGGGCGCCGCCAAGTGATGCAGGCGCCTGCCCGCCGCCACCTCACATCTTGACCAATTCCACGCGGCGGTTCTTGGCCCGGCCCTCTTCGGTGGCGTTATCCGCCACCGGCTGCGAATCTCCAAAACCTTGGGTGATGAGGCGCGACTGGTCAATGCCGTGAGCAGTCAGCCACGCCGCCACCGAGGCGGCGCGCTGCGCCGACAGCGTCTGGTTCGCCGCCTTCGAGCCGGTCGAATCGGTGTGGCCCTCGATGCGGAATCTCCAGTCGGGGTGCGCGGTCATCAGCTTGACCAGCTCGTTGAGCACCGGCTCGGACTCAGGCCGGATGGTGGCTTTGCCGGTGTCGAAGTGGATTCCGTAGACGGCCACGCGTCCGGCCTTTTCGATCTCCGCCGCCAGCCCCTCGGCGTTGGCGGTCATCTCCTGCGTCATTTCCTTGACCAGGACCGCCGTCACGGTGTACCGCTTGTCGCCGGGGTTGAGCCGGACGAGGATCCACTGGGCGCCCTTGCGCGCGGTGACCGCCGGGTTCAGCCAGGCGTCTTTGCCCGAGAAGATGACCTGAAATCCCGCCTGGCGGAGCGCCGCCTCCGCGTTGCGGGCGATTTGAAGGGGCGAAATGCCTTCCGGGTACTCGTACGTGATGATCTCGACTTGCCCTTCCAGCGAGCGAAGCTGCTCTTCGTCCTCCTTCATACCCACCAGCAGCTCGGCCGCGTCGAATTCCTTGCGGCTGCACTCGGCGATAACGCTGTTGCGGAACCTGGGGAGGATTTTCGAGTCCTTACAGCCTTCGGCGTCCTGCTCCTGGGGCAAGCACGGCAGCGCGGCCAAGAGCATGAGCAGCAGCGTTCCCTTCATGAAGCCCTCCACGACTTGCAAACCCCATGGTACACCCGAGGCGCCCTGCGGGGAATGCCCCCACCCGACGGCTCCCAGTTCGATTCGGTCCGTCGAGAATGGGGACAGCACAGCGCGGCGTAGCCGCAACCAAACATTGATGGCGTTTCCGATCTCCCAGGATATTGGTTTTCCACAGCCGTCCATCCAATAGAGAAGCGGAAACGCCATGCACGAGTTGATCGCGAAACACCAGGACCAGATCACGGGGACGCTTTCCGGTTTTGCCGGAGGGCTTTCCGGGGCACGCTGCGCTCGATTGTCCACGCCGAGGGGTGCGGGGTCACCTCCGGGCGGACCCCGTTCTGCTCAAGGACTTCGGAGCGCACGTCGTGCAGGCGAGCCGGCGCCTGAAGGAGGCCTCCCTGACGCCCGGATTCAAACCTGGCTCCCCTTTCCGGTCCAGATCTGCCTGAGGGGCCGCGAATGGCCGGCGCGGCATCGCCGATCTGCCTCGCCTGGCCGAGGTTTCCCGCAAGGCGGCCGAGCGCTACCTGGACGCCTTCGCCAGCGTTGACGAAGACGCCACCCTGGAAGAGTTGATCCGGCGCCTTGGACAAGCCCGGCAATGGCGCGGGCGCCGGCGGTCAGTCTACGCTGACCCAGGCGGCCTTCTGCGAGCTCTCGAGGATCCTCTCCAGCAGCAGCATGCCGCGCACGCCGTCCTCGAAGGTGGGAAACTCGACCGGGGCCGCCGGATCGGCCACCTTGCGGTAGAAGCGCCGAAAGACTTGCTTGTGTGCGTCGTCGTAGCCTTCGCCGTGGCCGCCGGGCAAGTCCGCAAAGCCGCGGGCGCTCTCCAGCATCAGAGACGGGTCTTTGACGATGAGCTGGTTGGGGCTGTTCCGCTGCCCGATCCAAAGTTCGTCGGGCCGCTCCTGGTTCCAGATCACGCCCAGCTTGGTTCCATAGATCTCGATCTGGAGCCGGTTCTTGCAGCCGGTGTTGACCTGGCTGGCGGTGAAGCACCCACGGGCCCGTTCGCCCAGCCGCACCAGCACCGCGCCGAAATCCTCGGTGTCAATGGGCACCTCCTCGTAGTCTTCCGGGCGCAGGGTCTTGCCGGCGAAGGTCTCCACCTCGGCCTTGGGGCGCTTGCGCGTCTTGTGGAAGGTCATCAGGTCGGCGCACAGGGCGGTGATCTTCAGGCCGGTGACGTGTTGCACCATGTCCATCCAGTGCGACCCGATGTCGCCCATGGCGCGCAGGGGGCCGTTCTCCTTGGATTCGATGCGCCAGTTCCAATCGGTGTCGTAGAGCAGCCAGTCCTGCGAATAGGTGCCCTGCACGACCAGGATCTCGCCCAGCTCGCCCTGCTGGCGCATGGCCCGGATTTGCTGCACCATCGGGTAATAACGCAGATTGTGGTTGAGGCAATGCACGACGCCGGCCTGGCGGGCCGCCTCCAACAGGTCGCGCGCCTCGGCCAGCGACAGCGTCATGGGCTTTTCGCACAGCACGTGCTTGCCGGCCTGCACGGCCTGCTTGGCGATGGGGTAGTGCAAGGCGTTGGGGGTGCAGATGTGCACGGCCTGGATGGCGGGGTCCGCCAGCAACTCCCGGTAATCGGCGGTGGTGCGCTCGATGCCCATCTGGCGGCCGAACGAAGAGGCCAGCTCTGGGGTCAGTCCGGCCACCGCCGCCACCTCCACCTCTCCCAGGCGGCGGATGGCCTCCGTGTGCACTCGCCCCATGAATCCGGTTCCGATCACAGCGGTCTTGATGCGTCCCATGGCGTAGGCTCCTGTGTGCTTGCTGGTATGAAAGGGCGCCCCCTCCGGCAACCGGCGCCGCGCCTGCCCGCGCGCCGCGCCGCAGCCCCTGCGGGTGCACCCTGTCCAATGTAGCGCAAAAGCTGATACATTTGAAGCTGGACCCCCAAGCGGACGGCGCGGCGCCGCCGAATGCGGCCGGGGCGCCCGGGTGCTCGCCGGCGATGCTGATCAGGATTCGTTTCCGTCGCTCGGCCGCGGCGCTGCGCGGCCAGACGCGGGCGCGCCAGTTGGCTCTGGCGCTCGGCGCGCTGCTTTCCCCGGCGGCGGTGTTGGCGCTGGCCCTGGCCTGCTGGCGTTTGGGAGCGGATCTGAATCTCACCGGCCGCTTCGCCATTTCCGACGGCCTGTTCTCTCACTGGCAAGTCTGGCTGTTTGTGGCCGGCCTGCTGGAAGCGGCCGCCTGGGCCTTGAACCGCCGGATCCATTCCTCGGAAGGCCCGGCTGGATCCCGGCGTCCTTACGGAGGCCGCGACCAGGCCATCCCGTAATCCCGCCCCAGCTCCCCGCTCACCAGCTCGCGCATGGCCTGGGCGTAAAACTCCCGGCTGCGCGCCAGAATCTGCCGCTCGCCTCGCTGCGGGAAGGCCAGATGTTCCATCTCGTGCAGGAGCACGGCCAGCAGGGCGGCTTCGAGGTGCAGCGGGCGCAGCTCGGACGGGGAGGCGCCCACCCCCAGGGAGGCCAGCGGCTCCGGCTGCCACTCTGCGATGGCCTGATAAGCCAGGTCTATCTCAGCCACCGGATGGCCCAGATCGGCCGCCAAACGCCGGGCCAGGCGCGATTCGGTCCCGGGCGGATGATGATGGCCCAGGCAGCCGCAGGGGTTGCGGGGCCGCAGCAGCACCACCACCAGGGCGGGCAGCGCGGGCCAGAGCTCTTCGTAAGGGCGGCGCACCGGCGGGCTCATGGCTCCGAGCGTGCGGCTATAGGCGGTTTCGATCAGCTCGGCCGCGCTCTCGCCGCCCGCGGGGTAGCTCAACAGCAATAGCGGCGCGCCGTTGCCGGAGCGCACCAAGCGCTGCCGGCGGCCGCGCAGCCATTCCAGAGCTCGGTTGAGAAACCCCGGCGGATGGATAGCCTTCTGTGCGCCCCGGCGCCTCAAGGGCGATTTCTCCCCTCACTGGCCGCTTCTGTTATTCTGGCATAGGACAGGCGGGGCCGGATGCAGTACGCGCGCTCGAGACCGGGAAGCTACTCTTATTCCTCCGGCATTCCGCCCGGGGTGAAGTGGCTTCTGATCTCCAACGTGGCGCTCTTCCTGGCGAATTTCTTCACCGTGGCGCTCACCGGCCGGGATCCGTTCCGCATTCTGGCGCTGGCGCCCTGGCAGGTGCTCGAGTACGGCTACCTCTGGCAGCTCGGCACGTACTTGTTCCTGCACGGCGGCCTGATGCACATCCTGTTCAACATGTTCACCCTGTGGATGTTCGGGACCGAACTGGAACGGGACTGGGGTACGGGGGCCTTCCTGCGCTACTACTTCCTGTGCGGCGTGGGGGCGGGCCTGTGCGTGATCGCGGCCCACCTGGCGCTGGGCGACCTGCACACGCGCACCTTGGGCTCCTCGGGGGCGATCTACGGGCTGCTGATGGCCTACGGCCTGCTGTATCCGGACCGCACCGTGCTGTTCAGCTTCCTGTTCCCCATCAAGGCCAAGTACTTCGTGCTGATCATCGGCGCCATCGCCTTCCTGGGCTCGTTCGGCGCGGCGGGCAGCGGGGTCAGCCATGTGGCCCATCTGGGCGGCATGCTGTTCGGCTTGCTCTACCTGAAGACCGGGCTGCGCCGGCGCCGGCCGGCGCGCCCCGGGCTGCTGGCCGCGCTGCGCGCGCGCTATCGCGACTGGAAGATTCGGCGCGCGCGGCGCAAGTTCGAGGTCTACCTGCGCCGGCGGGACCACGACCGCTGGGTCCACTGAGCGGTCGGCGCCGCCCGGGGTTCCTGCTATAGTCTTTATTGGGGGCTATCATGAAGCGCTTGCGTCCCGTCGTTGTGGCGTCCTTGGTGTGCTTGCTGGCAGGGGCCGAACACCTGGCCGCTCAAGCCGGCCCCAAGAAAGAGGGCAGCGAGACCGTCGCCCGGCCCCGCAAGAAGACGGGCGGGGAAGGGGAGGCGGCCGAGGAAACCAAAATCCCCTCGAAGTTCGGCAAGAAAAAGGAGCAGGCCCCTCCCGAGGGGGCGCCCAGCTTCCGCAGCGAAGTGCTGGCGGTGAGCCTGGATGTGGCCGTGCTGGACAACCGCGGGCAGTTCATCCCCAACATCCCCAGGGGCAATTTCCGCGTCCTGGAGGACAACGTGCCCCAGCAGATCACCGGCTTCGAGATGGGCGAAGCCCCTCTGACCGTCTGCATGGTGATCGAGTTCAGCAACCTCTTCCAGCAGTACTGGACCGAGACCTGGTATCAAACCCTGACGGCCGCCTACGGCTTCCTGGAGACGCTCAAGCCGGAGGACTACGTGGCCGTGGTGGCCTACGACATTCGCCCGGAGATCCTCTCGGATTTCTCCACCGACAAGCGGGCCGCCTATGAGGCCATGCAGCGGCTGCGCATCGCGGCCTACTCGGAGTCCAATCTGTTCGACGCCCTGACCGACACGGCGCAGCGTATGAGCGACATCGAGGGCCGCAAGGCGATCGTGCTGATCTCCTCGGGCATCGACACCTTCAGCAAGATCACCTTCTCGAAGACGCGCGAGATCCTCCAGAACGCGGGCGTGCCGATCTACGCCATCGGCCTGATGCAGGCCCTGCGCGAGTGGTACGACGCCTACGGCATGCTGGGGCCGATCGCGCGCCTGGACTTCCTCCAGGCCGACAATCAACTGCGCACCTTCGCCAAGGAGACCGGGGGCATCGCCTTCTTCCCCCGCTTTTACGGGGAGTTTCCCGGCATCTTCCGCTCGATCTCGCAGGCCCTGCGCAGCCGCTACTACATTACCTACCAGCCCTCCAATCTCAAGCGCGACGGCAAGTTCCGCAAGATCAAGGTGGAGCTGGTCAACCCCGCCACCAACGAGCCGCTGAAGATCACCGACGAGCGGGGCAAGCCCGTCAAGTACACCATCATCGCCAAGAGCGGTTATACCGCCCCCCGCGAAGTGGAGTGAAGCCTAGGGCCCTCAGCCGGGCCGAGCGGGCCCCCTCTGGCTCGCGGCGCCGGCTCTCCTGCGAGCGCGCAGCCGCTTAATAGCAGAAAGCGGCCCCAAAAATCAAGCGAAAAATCTCGCTTTCTTTACAGGTTGATAACAACATATTGACGGGCGGCCCAACCCTCTGTTACATTCCCTCCGTCGTCTATGCCATCGCTGCCGGCTTCCTCATCCGCGGACATCCTCTTGGTGGACGACAACAGGCTCGGACTCATCGCGCGCAAGTCGGTCCTGGAAGAGTTGGGACACAGGGTGAAGACCGCCCTCAGCGGCGAGGAGGCGCTCGAGCTGTTCCGCCAAGCCCGTTTCGATCTGGTCATCACCGACTACAAGATGCCGGGCATGAACGGCATCGAGCTGATCCGCCAGATCCGGATTCTGGCGCCGGCGGTGCCGGTAATTCTGATCTCAGGCTACGCCGACGTGCTGGGCTTCACGGAGGCCTCGACCGGCGCGGATGCGGTGATCGCCAAGAGCGCCCATGAGGTCTCTCATTTGACGCGCACCGTGAGCAGGCTGCTGCGCCGGCGGGCGCAGCGCAAGCCGGCGTCCTCTCAGATGGGGCGGCTGAAAGCTCGCAGCACGAGCGCTTGAGGTGCGCCGGCGGCAGCGGCGCTTGTTTTATGATCGGTTTCAAGCGCCGGGCGGCCGGCCTGCGTTCCGGCCGGGCGGCGAGCTCGAACAGGAGGTATCGGCGTGGAAATCACCTGGCTGGGTCACGGCACGATGCAGTTTCGTCTGGACAGCGGGGAAGTCTACCTGCTGGACCCGTGGCTGGAGGGCAACCCGGCCTACCCCAAGGGGCATTCGCTCTCGCGGCTGGACGGCATCCTCATCACCCACGGCCACTTCGATCACGTGCAGAGCGCGCAGGAGCTGGCCGGGCGCTTCGGCCCGCCCGTCGTGGGCATCTACGAGGTCTGCCAGTGGCTGGCTTGCAAGGGCGTGAAGAACCTCAACGGCATGAACAAGGGCGGCACCCTCCAGCTCGGGCCTTTGCGCGTCACCATGACGCACGCCCTGCATTCCAGCGGCATCGAAGAGGAAGGCCGCATGCTGTACGGCGGGGAGGCGGCCGGCTACGTGCTCGGCCTGCCCGACGGGCGCTCGATTTACTGCTCGGGCGACACCAACGTCTTTTCCGACATGCAACTGATCGCCCAGCTTTACCGGCCTCAACTGGCCGTGCTGCCCATCGGGGGCCTTTACACGATGGGCCCGGCAGAGGCGGCGCTGGCCTGCCGCCTGCTCAAGCCGGCCCGGGTGATCCCCACCCACTTCGGGACCTTCCCGGCCCTGAGCGGCACGCCCGAGCAACTGGCCGAGCTCATCCGGGATCTGCCGGAGACCCAGGTCTGGCGGCTCGAGCCCGGCCGGCCCGTGCCGTGGTGATCAGCGGGGCCCCGGCGGCGAGCTGCGCACGCAGGCCTCCTGGGCATCCACCACGGCAATGGCCGCCATGTTGACGATCTCGTTGACCTCGGCGCCTCGCTGAAGCACGTGCACCGGGCGCGACATGCCCATCAGGATGGGGCCGATCACTTCGCAGCCGCCGATGCGGTTCAGCAGCTTGTAGGCGATGTTGCCCGCCTCCAGGTCCGGGAAGATCAGCACGTTGGCGCCTCCCTTGAGCCGGCTGAACGGGTAATCCTCCTCGATGATCTCGGGCACCACGGCCGTATCGGCCTGCATCTCGCCGTCCACCATCAGACCCGGCTCGCGGGCCTGGACCAGCTCGGCCGCCTGGCGGACCTTCTCGGAGAGCTTGTGGCGAGTGCTGCCGAAGTTGGAGAACGAGAGCATGGCCACGCGCGGTTCGACGTCGAAGCGCCGGGCCATTTCGGCCGTGCAGATGGCGATTTCGGCCAAATCCTCCGCGCTGGGTTCGATGTTCACCGTGCAGTCGGCCAGGAAGTAGACCTGGCGCTTGGGAGAGATCAACAGGTAAAGGCCGGAGACCTTGGTCAATCCCTCGCGCACCGAGATCACTTGCAGGGCGGGGCGGATGGTGTCCGGGTAGTGCTGGGTCAGGCCGCCGATCAAGGCGTCGGCGTCGCCCATGCGCACCATCATGGCCCCGAACATGTTGCGGTTCAGGATGAGTTCGCGGGCCTCCTTGAGGGTCACGCCGCGGCGCTGGCGCAGCCGGTAGAGTTCCTCGACGTACTCGGGCAGCCGCGCGAAGCGCGCCGGCTCGATGATCTGGGCCCCTTCCAGGTTCAGCCGCAGCTCTTCCATGCGGGCCCGGATGGTGCGCTCGTTGCCCAGCAGGATGGGGCGGGCGATTTTCTCGTCCAGCAGGATCTGGCTGGCGCGGAGCATCTTGCTTTCCTCGCCCTCGGGGAAGACCACCCGCTTGGGATTGCGCTGGGCCTTGTTGATCATCATGCGCATGACTTCGTAGGACTTGCCCAGGCGGCGCGCCAGTTGCTCCTTGTACTCCTCGATCTGGACCGGCTGCTGGGCGACGCCGCTGGCCATGGCGGCCTCGGCCACGGCCGCCGCCTCCCAGATCAGCACCCGAGGATCGAAGGGCTTGGGGATGATGTACTCCGGGCCGAAGGCCATCTGCTCGACTCCGTAGGCCCGGCGGACCGAGTCCGGCACGTCCTCCTTGGCCAGGGCCGCCAGGGCGCGGGTGGCCGCCAGCTTCATTTCGTCGTTGATGGCGGTGGCCCGCACGTCCAGCGCCCCGCGGAAGATGAACGGGAAGCCCAGCACGTTGTTCACCTGGTTGGGATAGTCCGAACGGCCGGTGGCGATGATGGCGTCCGGACGCGCGCGCATGGCTTCCTCGTAGGGAATCTCCGGGTCCGGGTTGGCCATGGCGAAGACGATCGGGCGCTCGGCCATGGGGCGCAGCATATCCCCGCTGACGCAGTTGGCCACCGAGAGGCCCACGAAGACGTCGGCCCCCACCAGGGCCTCGGCCAGGGTGCGCCGGTCGGTCTGGCGCAGGAAGCGCGCCTTGTAAGGGTTCAGGCCCTCCTGGCGCCCCTGGTAGAGCACGCCCTTGGAGTCGCACATCAGGATGTTCTCGCGGCGCACGCCCAGGCGGATATAGTGCTCGGCGCAGGCGATGGCGCTGGCCCCGGCGCCGTTGATCACCAGGCGGATCTCCTCCAGCCGCTTGCCGGCCAGCTCGACGGCGTTCAGCAACGCCGCCCCGGAGATGATCGCCGTGCCGTGCTGGTCGTCGTGGAAGACCGGAATCCTCAGTGTGCGCTTGAGCTCCTCCTCGATTTGGAAGCACTCGGGGGCCTTGATGTCCTCCAGGTTGATGCCCCCGAAGGTGGGCTCCAGCAACTGGCAGGCGCGGATCACCTCGCGCGGGTCCTCGGTGGCCAGCTCGATGTCGAAAACATCAATGTCGGCGAAGCGTTTGAACAGCACCGCTTTGCCTTCCATGACCGGTTTGCCGGCCTGCGCGCCGATGTTGCCCAGCCCGAGCACCGCCGTCCCGTTGCTGACCACCGCCACCAGGTTGCCCTTGGCCGTGTACTTGTAGGCCAGGGAGGGATCCCGCTCGATCTCCTTGCAAGGGACGGCTACCCCCGGCGAATAGGCCAGGCTCAGATCCCGCTGCGTCTGGCAAGGCTTGGTCGGCGTGATGGACAGCTTGCCCGCCGGGGGACCGGCGTGATATTCCAAAGCATCTTCTCTTCGAATCATGGTTCCGCTCACCCTTTCCGTATTCCCTCGCCCCGCCCCCTGGCGCCCGCTTCCGCCCCCATAGCTTCTCCCGCGCAGGCTACCACATTCGGCAGGAAAACTCAGCCGCCTTCCAGAGCGGCGGCCAGAGGGGGCAGCGATTGCCCCAGCGCGCGCAGGGCGCGCTCCAGCGCCTCGCGGTCCGGCGCGCTGCCCTGCGCCATCCCGGCGTTGCCGCCGCCGCGCCCGCCCACTTGCCCCAGGGCCGCTTTCAGCAGCTCGCCCGCAGGGCGGCCGATCTCCGGGGCCAGAGCCAGCAGCAGGGCGGGCGGCTCTTCGATCACGGCCAGGAAGACCGCTCCCGGCCGCGCGGCGAAGCTTTGCGCCAGGGCGCGCAGTTCTTCATCCAGGCGCCCCTGGCTCAGGCGATGGAGCGCGAATCGCCGCCCCGCCGCATCCGGAGGCGTAGAGTCGTACAGCTCGCGGCCGCGCCGCTCGGCCAGTTCGAGCGCCAGCTTCCGGCGCGCTTTTTCGGCCGCCTCCAGCGCCCGGGCCTGCTCGGCCGCCAGCCGGGGCGCTTGCTCCGGGGGCGCCGAGAACAGCCGCGTGATCTCGGCCAGAGCCTCGTGATCGGCGCGCGCCCGGCGCACCGCCCGGCCGCCGCAGACGAACTCCAGGCGCACGCCGCCGTGGGCCCGATCCGGCTTGCCGAGCAGCACGGCGCCGATTTCCCCCGTGGCGCGGACGTGCGTTCCTCCGCAGGCCGTACGGTCCACCCCTTCGATGGTCACGATGCGCAGCGGCCCGGCGCGCTCGACGGCCCGCCGCAACCCGCCGGCCGAATCCGCCTCTTCCCAGTGGATGCGGATGGGCCGGTTCTCGAAGACCAGCTCGTTGACCCGCTCCTCGGCCCGGCGCACCTGGTCCGGGCTGAGCGCCGCCAGGCGCAGGTCAATGGTGGCCACCTGAGGCCCGATGTGGAATCCTACCGTCTGGGCCCCGTAGAGCTCCAGCAGCACCGCCGAGAGCAAATGCTGCCCGCTGTGCTGCTGCATGTGATCGAAGCGCCGCGGCCAGGCGATCCGCCCCGTCACTTGGCGATCCGGCAGGGGACGCTCCAGCAGGTGCGCGATCCGCTCGCCCTCTTCGAGGACTTCCCGCACGGCCACGCCGTTGAGCCAGCCGGTATCGTGCGGCTGCCCGCCCGAGGCGGGATAGAACGCCGTCCGGTCCAAGTACAGGCGCAATCCGTCCGGGCTGCGATCCACCACCTGCGCTTGGAATTCCCTCTGGTAGCCGTCCTGGTAATACAGGCGGGCGGTCTTCAAATCCACTCGAGCGCGCCCTTCTTCCAAGCCCAGACGTAGCCCACGATCAGGATGGCCAGAAACACCGCCACCTCGGCCACGCCGAACCAACCCAGTTGCCGGTAGTATACCGCCCAGGGAAACAGGAAGATGGTCTCCACGTCGAAGATCACGAACAGGATCGCCACGATGTAGAAGCGCACCGTATAGCGGCCGCGGGCGTCCGAAGCGGCCCGGATGCCGCACTCGTAAGCCTCCAGTTTCACCGTGCCGGGGGCCGCCGGCCGCACCAGCTTGGCCAGGCCCAGCACCACCACGGGGAACAGCAGGGCGACGCCCGCGAAGATCACGATGGGCAGGTAGCCCTCAGGCATATCGCCAATATAGCACGCCGCCCGGGCGGCCACCGGCCGGGCGGCGTGCGCCCCGCGCCGCTTCGCCCGCTAGGAGCGCTCCAGCAGCTTGCGCGCCACGCTGAGCGCCGCGTCGTAATCGGGGAAGTCGGCCACTTCCTTGACGTACTGGGCGTGCCGGATCGTGTCGTCGGCGTCCACCACGAAGATGGCCCGGCTCTGGATGCGCAACTCCTTGATGAGGGTGCCCCAGTTCTCGCCGAAAGAAGCCTGCCGGTGGTCCGACAGCATCTTGACATGATCCACGCCGAAGGTCCCGCACCAGCGCTTCTGGGCGAAGGGCAGATCCATGCTGACCGCGTAGACCTCCAGGCCGGGCAGGCGGGCCGCTTCGTCGTTGAAGCGCTTGGTCTGCGCGTCGCAGACCGGCGTGTCCAGCGAAGGCACCACGCTGAAGATGCGCACCGCGCGCCCGGTGTCGGCCAGGCGGACGGGTTTCAGAGCGGTGTCCACGCACTCGAAATCCGGCGCCTTGTCGCCGGGCTTCAGCTCCGGTCCTACCAGCGTCAGGGGATTGCCTTTGAGCGTGACTGCTCCCGTACGTTCCATCCGTTCTCCTCTCCTTGTCGGTTCTGCTTGTATATGATGCTACGCGCCGGGCGGGCGCGTCAGCCGCTCGGCCAGCTCCGCCGGGTCTTTTACCGGCAACTGGCAGGCGAAACCTTCGCAAAGGCAGACCGCCGCCTCGGCCCCGGCCGGCGAGCTGTCCTGGTAAACCGCCAGCCAGGGCGCCAGCCGGGCCGTAGCGGGCTCGGCGGCCAGCAGGACGCGATCCGGCAGGAAGCGCCGATTGATCTCGTTGAGCAGCGGCTGCCGGCCCCGGGCATCCGGCTCGCCCGCCAGCACGATCTGCCGCAAGCCCGAGCTGCTGTACGCCGCGGCAACCAGCATCCAGGGGAGCGAATCCGGGGCCATGGTCATCTGCCGGCCGAAGGCGGCCAGCGTCCGCTCGGCGCGCCGGCCGAGATCGTCGCGCCCGGTGATCGCCGCCAGCCGCAACAGGTTGAGCGCCGCCACGGAATTGCCTGCGGGCTCGGCCCCGTCGTAGTCCTCCTTGAGGCGGAACGGCAGGTTGGAATCGGGCCGGGCGCTGTAGAAGCCGCCTTGCTGGGGGTCTTCGAACAACCGGATCTGCTGTTCGGTCAACTGCAAGGCGCGCTCCAAATGGGCGGCGCGGAAGCCGGCCTCGTACAGATCGAGCAAGCCTTGCGCCAGGAACGCGTAATCCTCCAGGAAGCCTGGGACGCCGGCCTCGCCGTCTCGGTAGCGGCGCAGCAGAGTCTCGCCCTCGTACAGGCGGGCGGCGAGGAACTCGGCCGCCCGCTCGGCCGCCTCCCGGTAACGTGGTTCCTCCAGCGCGCGCGAGGCGCGGGCCAGGGCCGAGATCATCAGCCCGTTCCAGGCGGTGAGAATCTTGTCGTCGCGCGCGGGGCGGGGACGCTTCTCGCGCTCGGCCAGCAGCAGCCGCCGAGCTTCGGCCAGGGCCTGGCGCATCGGCTCAGGCTGGAGCCCGGCCAGCTCCGCCGTGGTCTCCAGCGGCTGGGCTTCGTGCAACACCCACTCGCCCTCGGGCTGGACGCCGTAATGGGCGCAGAACCAGGCGGCCGCCTCGGGGCCCAGCGCAGCGCGAATCTGGGCGGCCGTCCAGAGGTAATAGCCGCCCTCCCGGCTGGTCTCGGGTGCGTCCCCGAGAGCGCTGTCGGCATCCTCGGCGGAATGGAAACCGCCTTCCGGATGAGTCATCTCGTGCAGCACGTAGTCCAGCGTTTGGCGGGCGACTTCGGCGCACCACGGCCGGCCGGTGATTTGCCAGGCCTCCAGGTAGGCGAGGGCCAGTTGCGCCTGGTCGTAGAGCATCTTCTCGAAGTGGGGCACGCGCCAGGCCTCGTCCACGGCGTAGCGGTGGAAGCCGCCGCCCAGATGGTCGCGCAGCCCGCCCCGCGCCATGGCTTGCAAGGTGGCCAGGGCCATTTCGAGAGCCTCCTGGTTGCCGCTGCGCTCGTAGTAGCGCAGCAGGAAGCTCAGCACCGAAGGGCGGGGAAACTTGGGCGCACCGCCGAAGCCCCCGTGCACCGGGTCGAAGCTGCGGCGGAAGGCGTTGAAGCCGTAGCCCAGCACGGCCTCGCCCGGCTCGAAGTGGCCGGCTTCCGCCTCCCCCTGCCGGCGCAGGCGCTCGAGCGCCGCGCCGCCCGCCGCCCGGATCTGCTCCCGGTCGAACAGCCAGGCCTGGGCGATGCGCTCCAGCAGATTGCGGAAGCCGGGCCGGCCGTAGCGGTTGTCGGGCGGGAAGTAGGTGCCGCCGAAAAACGGCTCGCCGGCCGGCGTCAGAAAGACCGACATCGGCCAGCCGCCCGAGCCTGTGGAGGCCTGCACGAAAGCCATGTAGAGGCGGTCCACATCCGGACGCTCCTCGCGATCCACCTTCACCGGGACGAAGTAGCGGTTCAGCAAGGCGGCAATCTGCGGGTCTTGGAAGGACTCCTTCTCCATGACGTGACACCAGTGGCAACTGGCGTAGCCCACCGACAGGAAGATCGGCTTGTCCTGCCGGCGCGCTTGCTGGAAGGCTTCCTCGCCCCAGGGATACCAGTCCACTGGATTGTAAGCGTGCTGGAGCAGGTACGGACTCTTCTCGCGGACTAAGCGATTGGCTTTCATCCCCATGCGGCCTCAGCCCCTCGGCTTCATTATCGCGCAGGGCAGGCGAGGCCCGCTGAGGTCCTCAGCGCTTGCCGGCGGCCGAGGCGCAAGCCTCGGGCAGAAAGCCCTCGGCGCGGAGCTTCTCGAGGATCGCCGCCAGTTCGGCCCGCGCGGCCTCGGGCATGGGACCGATCGGACGGCGGCAGGGCCCGGCAGGCACGCCCGCCATGGCCATGGCCTCCTTGATCACGGAGGGAAAGCTGGCCAGGGTGAAGGCCCGCCGGAGCGGCTCGACCAGCGCCTGGAGTCTGGCCGCCTGCTCCAGATCGCCCTTCTGAAAGGCGTGGTAGAGCTCGACAAAGGCTCGCGGCGCCACGTTGGCGCAAGCGGTCACGGCGCCCACGCAGCCGCGCTGAAGGCCCTCCAGGATCATGTGATCGCGACCTATGAAGACCTTCAGGCCCGCCGCGCGATATTCCTCAATGCGTTCGAGCTGGCCGCTGGAGTCCTTCAGCCCCACGAAGTTCTCCTGCCTGTCGGCCAGCCGGCGCAGCACGGCCGGGCTCAGGTCCAGGCCGGTGCGCTCCGGGATGTTGTAAGCCAGCACGGGCAGGCGCACGCTGCGGCACACCTCCTGGTAGTGCTGGATCAGCTCTTCGGGGGAGGGACGCAGGTAGTAGGGCGTGATCACCACCAGGTAATCCGCCCCATCGGCTTCGGCTCTTTGCGCCAGACGCACGGTCTGCCGCGTGGTCACCGCGCCCACGTTGGCGTAGATCGGGACGCGCCGGGCTACGGTCTGCACGCAGAAGCGCGTAGCCACCTGGCGTTCCTCCTCCTCCAGGGCGAAGAACTCCCCCTGGCCGCCGATCACGAACAGCCCGTGGACGCCGGCGGCGATCAGCGTCTCCAGGATGCGCTGCCAGGCCGCGTAGTCTATGCGCTCGTCCTCCCGGAAGGGCGTGACCACGGCCGGTACGATGCCCCTCATCGGCTGCGACATGCTGAACATTGTACCGCCGCCGGCCGGCTCAGTTGATAAGATCAAGGGTATGCCCTGGGATGCGACGGGCTGGGCGCAACGGGACGGGAAAGTTTCTCGCCGGATCCTGCGCGCCGGATCCCCCTGGCAAGCCTGGGATCAGATCGTTCGGGCGGCCGGCTGCATCCTCCGCACTTACAGCAGCAACTTCTTCCTGGTGACGCGCTTCCTGCCGGCCGACAAGAGGGCCGAGGTCGAGGTCACCTACGCGGCCGTGCGCTATCCCGATGAGATCGTGGATAGCTTTGCTGTGCCGGCCGCCGAAAAGACGGCGTTGCTGGACGCCTGGGAAGAGTCCTACCGCTCGGCCCTCCGGCCCGCGGGCTTGGCCGAACAAGTTGCTTCCGGCATCCCCTGGATTCTGGCCGGCTTCGCCCATGTGGTCCGGCGGCGGAGCATCCCGCCCGAACATTATCTGGCCTTTTTGGACGCGATGCGGCGGGACGTCCGTCCGGCGCCCTTTGCCGACTTCGATGAGCTGATCCACGGCTATGTGTACGGCAGCGCCGTCGTGGTCGGTTACTTTCTCACCCATATTTACGGCGCCGATTCCCGGGCCGCTCCGGCGGAGGCTCTGGAGTGCGCGCGCCAGTTGGGCGTCGCCCTGCAACTTACTAACTTCGCCCGGGACGTCGAGGAGGATCGCCGGCGAGGTCGCCTCTATGTTCCTGCGGACTGGCTGGCGCACGAAGGCCTGAGCCCCGAGCAGGCGCTCGAAGCCGCCCCCGGGGAGGAATTGCGCCGCGCCGCGCGGCGCCTGGCGGAGGAGGCGGAGCCTCGCTATCAGTACGCCCGCCGGCATCTGTCCGCTTTCTCGCCCGATTGCCGGGCGGCGATCCGGGCCTCGATCGAGGTCTACCAGGCGGTCAATCGAAGAGTGCTCGAAGGGCGCGCGGGCCCCACCCGGCGCGCGCGCCTGAACGCGGTCGAAAAATTCCGTCTGCTGCCGGCGGCCAAGTACTGGCGCCTTCCCCTGGCTTATGCGCGTCTGCTGTGAGCCGCCTCGGGCGCCGTCCCCATGTCCGCTTCGCTGCCGCCCGTGACCGTGATCGGCGCCGGCCTGGGCGGGCTGAGCGCCGCGATCCACTTGCGCCTGGCGGGCCACGCCGTGCAGATTCTGGAGAAGAATGCCATCACCGGCGGCCGAGCGGGCCGGCTTACTCTCCGGGGCGTACGATTCGACACCGGCCCCACCCTGCTCGATTACCCGTGGGTTTTCGAGGAGTTGTTTCAGGCCGCGGGCAGGCGACTGGCCGACTACGTGGAACTGCTCCCGGTGGAACCGATGCTCACCTGTTGCTGGAGCGACGGCCGGCGGCTCACCCTCTCCAGCCGCCGCGAGGAACTTCGGGCCGAGCTGGAGCGGCTGGAACCGGGAGCGGGTCGCGCTTTGGACCGCTTTTTCGCGGACGCCGGAGAGAAATTCCGCATCGCGTTCGAAAAACTGATTCCGCGAGATGCGGAGAATCCTCTGCGCTACTTCGCCGCTCTTGGCTGGCGCGAGTGGGCGCGCACCGGTCTGTGGCGTTCCATGTACGGCGAGCTGGGGCGCTTTTTCCGCTCCCGGCAGATCCGCGAAGCGCTGGGCTGCTACGCGATGTATCTGGGGGGCTCTCCCTTCCGGCTGCCGGGCATGTTTTCGCTGTTGCCTTACGGCGAGCTGGCCCACGGGCTGTGGATTCCCCGGGGCGGCATGTACGCTCTGGTGGAGGGCATGGAGCGGCTGGCGCGCGAGTTGGGCGTGCAGATCCGGACCGGGTGCAGGGTCGAGCGGATTCTGGTGGAACAGGATCGGGTGCGGGCTGTGCGGCTGGCGGACGGCGAGCAATCCCCGGCCGAACTGGCGGTTTGTAACGTAGACCTGCCGGCCGCAATGACGGATCTGCTGGGACAGCGCCCGCCTCGCATCGCCATGTCCCCGGCCGTGGTGACCTATTATTGGATCGTGCGCCGGCGTCCGGCAGGCCTCGGCCATCACACCATCTTCCTGCCGCAGGACTATCGAGGCGCCTTCCGGCGCCTCCAGTACGGTTCGGGCTTGCCGGCGGATCCTGCTTTCTACGTGGCGGCGCCGCCGCCGGACGGGGCGAAGGCCGGCGCCGACTGGCTCCAGCCGCTGTTCGTGCTGGTTCCGGCGCCGCCTCTGAGCCGGCTGGCCGGTGTGGACTGGCCGCGAGCCGTCGCCTGCTTGAGGGAACAGATCCTCAAGCGAATGGATCAGTCGGGTATCGCGCTGCCGGCGGCTGAGCTTGTGGAGGAACGGGTCTGGAGCCCGCCGGAGTGGAAAGAACGCTTCGGGCTGTTCGACGGTTCCGCCTTCGGGGCCGCGCACACCCTCGGCCAGATCGGACCGTTCCGCCCGCGCAATTACAGCCGCCGCATTCGCGGCCTGTACTTTACCGGCGCCAGCACGCACCCCGGCACGGGGCTGCCCATGGTCGTCATCAGCGGCAGGCTCACCGCCGAGAGGATCGCCTCCCATGTACGTTGAGCGGTACGGCTCGGGCCGGCAGCGCTGGCTGGGTCTGCACGGCTGGAGCGGAGATCACCGCACCTTCGAACCGCTTCTGCCTTACTTGCCGGAGGGAGTGACTCTGTATGCCCCGGACCTGCCCGGCTGCGGCCGCAGTCCTGCGCCCCAGCAATGGCGGCTGGCGGCCGTCACCCGGGAGCTGGTCGCTCTGGTGGGTCGCCTGACGCCGCCCCCGCTGACCGTGATCGGGAACTGTAGCGGCGCTCTGCTCGGGCTATGCCTGGCGCGCGAACTCTGCGCCGGCGGGCAAGCCGAGCGGATCGAGCGCCTGGTCTTGATTGACCCCTTCGCCTACTGGCCCTGGTATTTCCGGGTCTTCGCCTCGGAAACCATCGGCCCCTATGCCCTTGCTTGCTCGTTCGGCAATCCCCTCGGACGCCGGCTGGTCAATCTCGCCCTGGCAGGCAAGAGAAGGCGGCAGACCGACCTGACCGAGGGCTTTGCCGGCCTCTCGCCCGACGTCCCGCGCGCCTGGTTGCGCATGCTGCGCGAGATCCGAAGCCCGGAGGAATTCGCCTGCCTGAGGCTGCCCATTCGAGTTCTGCACGGGGAAAGAACCTTCGCCGCGGTCCGCCGGTCGCTGCGTTTGTTCCGGCCGCTGTGGCCGCAGTTGGAGTGCCGCCCGATCGCCGGCGCCGGCCACCTGCCGCTGAAAGAAGCGCCCCAGGCCGTGGCGGCATCCATCCTGGTGTAAGGGTGATGAGGAGCCCTTTCAGCGCCTTTCAAGCCTCGAAGCTCCCCCTGATCGAGGCCGAGCTGCACGCCCGCCTGCCGCTGTCCTCCTTGGAAGGGACCCAGCGCCTCAACCAGGCCCTCCGCTACGCAGTCCGCTCCGGCGGCAAGCGCCTCCGGCCGCTGCTGGCCCTTCTGGCGGCCCAGATCTTCGCCCTGCCGTCCCCGCTGGCCCTGGCCCTGGCCTGCGCCGTCGAGTATCTGCATCTGAGCTCGGTGATCCTGGATGATCTGCCGGCCATGGACGACGCGCAGATGCGGCGGCACCTGCCCGCGCTGCATCTGGCTTTCGACGAAGCCGTCGCCATACTGGCGGCGCTAGCCTTGTACACCCGGGCGTTCGAACTCCTGGCCCCCTGGCCGGCGCTGGTCGAGCAGGCGGCCCGAGCCGTGGGCAGCGAGGGCATGATTGCCGGTCAGGCGGCGGATCTGGCGGGAGTGCGCCCCACGCGCCTGCGCAAAACGGCCCCCCTTTTTCGCCTGGCTTTGCGCGCCCCCGCCGAGGCGGCGGCGGCCTCCGCCGAGCAGATCGCGGGCCTGGAGAATTTCGGCGAACTGGTGGGCCGGGCCTACCAGCTTTGCGACGACTTGCTGGACGCGCTGGCCGCCGAGTCGGTCACCGGCAAGACCGGCGACCAGGACCGGCGCCACGGTCGGGACGCCTTGAGCCCGGAGTTCGGGGCCCCGGAAGCCTTGCGCGAACTCAACGAGCTGATCGCGCAAGCCAGGGCGGCGCTCCGGCGCAGCTTGCCCCCTTGCCCGGCCTGCGAGGTTCTGGCGGATTTCGCCCGGTCGCTCGAGCGCCGGGCTGCGGAGTTGGTGCATGGGCACGATGCTGCTGTGGCTGACGGCGGCTGTCCTGGCGCTGGTGGCGGTTAACGCGATCTTCTGGCCCAAGGTCAGTCCGCAAGCGCGGGCCGCGGGGGAGGTCTCCGTGCTGATCCCGGCGCGCAACGAAGCGGCCAACCTGCCCGGCTGTCTGGAGAGCGTTCTGGCGCAGCCGTCGGTCGCGGAGGTGCTCGTCTACGACGATCATTCCGAGGATCCGACGCCGGCCGTGGTCAAGCGCTTTGCCGCCGGGGAACCGCGGTTGCGCCTGCTCGAGCCTCGCCCGCTGCCGCCCGGCTGGTGCGGAAAGACCTTCGCCTGCCAGACGCTGGCCGAGGAAGCCCGGTCGCAGTGGCTGCTGTTTGTGGACGCCGACGTCGTCCTTGCGCCGGGCGCCGTGCCTGCCGTGCTGGCCGAAGCCGAACGCCGCGGCGTCACCCTGCTTTCCTGCTGGCCCGGGCTGCGCATGAGCGGCTTCTGGGAAGGACTGCTGATGCCCATGCTCAATTTCGTGGTGTTCACCTTGTATCCGGCGCCTCTGGCGTTGCGCCGGCCGCGCGATCCTTCCCTGGGCCTGGCGCACGGCGCTTTGATGCTGGCCCGGCGCGAGGCCTACCGGCGGGTGGGAGGGCACCGGGCGGTGCGCGGCGAACTGTTCGAGGACACGCTGCTGGCAAGGCTGTGGCGGTTGCGCGGCGAGCGCTCGCTGTGCCTGGACGGCCAGCAGATCGTCCGAACCCGCATGTACGCGGGCTTGCGGCCCATCTGGCGAGGATTCCAGAAGAACTTCTATCCCGCCTTCCGCTCCCCGGTTTCGTTCTGGGGCTTCCTGGCGTTTCACGCCCTGGTCTTCCTGGCGCCCTTCCTGGCCGGCTATTGGCCGGCGGCCGGCTCCGTCATCGCCATGCGCCTGGCGCTGGCCCTGCGTTTCCGCCACCCGGTGTGGAGCGCGCTGCTGCATCCGCTGGCGCAGGGCTTGCTGCTCGCTCTCGGTCTGGCGAGCTGGTGGCGTTACCGTCACGGCCCCGGCGTGGAGTGGAAGGGCAGGAGGTACGCGGCGCGATGAGAGCCGTGGTGGTGGGCGGCGGCCTGGCCGGGTTGGCGGTCGCGCTGCGGTTGCGGGCCCGCCGCTGGGAGGTGACGCTGTGCGATAACGGACCGGCGCCGGGCGGCAAGATGAACCGCTGGCGCGCCCAGGGCTTCTGCTTCGACACCGGCCCCACCTTGCTGACCCTGCCCGAACTGCTGGGCCGGCTGTTCGCCGATCTGGGCGAGCGCCTGGAAGGACACCTCGATCTCGAGCCGCTCGATCCCCATGCGGAGTACGTCTACTCGGACGGCTTCCGCTTGAGCGTGCCCGCCCGCTGGGAGCGGTGGATCGAAACGGCGCGCCGGATCGAACCCCGCGACGCCGAAGGCCTGGAACGCCTGCATGCGATCGGAGCGAAGATCTTCCGGCTCTCCCAAGCGACGTTCTTCCGCGGGCGCCCGCCGGCGCTGCACCCCTTGCCGCCGGCTTCCGCGCTTCGTTGCTTTCCGCTGCGGCACGCCTGGGGCAACTACGCGCGCACGGTCGAGCGGTTCTTGCGCGACGAGCGCCTGCGAAGGATCTACTTGCGCTATCCGACTTATGTCGGCTCCTCGCCTTACCTGTGTCCGGCGACCTTGCTGGTGATTCCCTATCTTGAGCATGCGGCGGGCGTATGGAGGGTGCGCGGCGGGATGTACCGGATCGTGGAGGCGCTGGCCGGGATCGCCCGGCAACGCGGCATCGAGCTGCTGGCCGAGGCTCAGGTCACGCAGATCGAGCAGCTCGACGGACGTGTGCGCGGCGTGCGACTGGCCGGGGGCTCGCGCCTGGAGGCCGAGGTCGTCGTCTACAACGGAGATGCCGCCTGCCTGCCCCTTCTGCTGGGCGGCGCCGTGCGCGCTCGCCCCGGCGACCGGTCGCTTTCCGGCTTGGTCATTCTGGCCGGCTTGGGCCGGAGGGCGGAAGGCTTGAAGCCTCACACGGTGTTCTTCTCCGCCGACTATCGGGAGGAGTTCGAGGATCTGTTCGGCCGGCGGCGCTTCCCTGGCGATCCTACGGTCTACGTGCATGCGCCGGAGGATGAGGCGCTCGCGCCCCCGGGCGGCCAGGCGCTGTTTATCATGGCGAACGCCCCCGGGGATCCGGGGCTCGCTTGGGACTCTGCTGCGGTGGCTCAGGCCGTCGAGCGGGTGTTCCATCGGCTGGAGCGAGCCGGGCTGGCGGGGATCCGGCAGCAGGCCGCCGTCCTCGACGTCTGGCATCCGGGCCGCATGGCCGCGCGATACCTCGCGCCGGGTGGCGCCATTTACGGCGACCACTCGCACGGCTGGCGGCGCGCTTTCCTGCGACCTCCCAATCGGGCGGGGCGCCCGCGCGGCCTGTACTGCGCGGGGGGCAGTTTTCATCCCGGAGGCGGGGTGCCCATGGTGCTGCTGTCGGCTCAGATCACTGCGGAGCTCATCGAGCATGACTGGGGAAGGGCATGATCCCGCGACTCGTCCGCCGGTTGGCTCTCGCGGTGTACGCGCTGCTGTGGCTGGGCGGGGTGGCCGCCTACTGCCGGGGCACGGCGGCGGAGCATGTTCGCTGGGGCGCTCCGGGGTTCCTCTTGTGTGGGGCTCTGCTGGTGGTGCTGAACGCCGCGGGCGCTCGCGGCTGGCTGCTGGCGGTCGGCCTGGCCGGGTTTCTGGCCGAGCTGGCGGGATCCCGGACCGGCTGGCCTTTCGGCCCGTACTCTTACACCGGCGCCTTGGGGCCGCAACTGGCAGGGGTGCCCTTGGCGATGTCTTGCGCCTGGATCGTGCTGATCGCGTACGTGAAGAGCTTCGACGGCGCCCTGCCGGGGCCCGCCGCGTTGCGCTTAGCGGCCGGTGCGCTCTGGATGGTTGCCATTGATCTGGCCATCGAGCCGGTGGCCGCGGGCGGGCTGGATTATTGGCGATGGCACGTCCCGGGCGCCTACCACGGCGTGCCCTGGCAGAACTTCGCCGGCTGGTTCCTGGTCAGCCTACTGTGGCTGGCGACCGGCCTCCGTTACCGGACCGGCGGGGCGTGGGCGCGCCGGGTGGGCCTCAGCGTCGTCGTTTTCTTCGGCGTGCTCGGCGCCTGTCGCGCGCAGGCGGCGCCTGCCGCCGTGACGATCGCCTTGTCGGCGTGGCACGTCGGACTGGAGCGAAGGCTGCGGGCGGTCTCTTCACCAGCGGGCTCGGCAGAGCCCGCTGCTAAACTGTAGGATGCCGCCATGCTGGATTACTACCGCGAGCATCAGAGCGAATTCCTGGAAGGCCTGAAGGCCTGGCTGCGTATCCCCTCGATCAGCACCCTGCCCGAGCACACCGGCGACGTGCGCCGCGCGGCCGAGTTCCTGCGCGACGCGCTGGCCGCCGCCGGCCTGGACCGTGCGGCCTTGATCGAAGGCCCCGGGCATCCCCTGGTGTACGCCGAGTGGCTGGGCGCGCCGGGCCGGCCGACGCTGTTGCTTTACGGCCATTACGACGTGCAGCCGCCCGATCCTCTGGAGGAGTGGAAGTCGCCGCCCTTCGAACCCCAGGTCCGCAACGGCGACCTGTACGCCCGCGGGGCCTCCGACGACAAGGGGCAGACCTGGATCCTGGTCAAGGCCGTCGAGGGCCGGCTCAAGACGCGCGGGCGGCTGCCGGTGAACGTGCGTTTCCTGATCGAGGGCGAAGAGGAGTCCGGCGGGGGCCACATCTCGGCCTACGTGGCCGGGCAGGGCGCGCGGCTGGCGGCGGACGCCGCCCTGATCTGCGACACCGAGATGTTCGCGCCCGAACTGCCGACCCTCTGCATCGGCCTCCGCGGCATCGTGTATGCCGAAATCGAAGCCCGCGGGGCCGCCCACGACCTGCATTCCGGCGTCTACGGAGGCGTGGCGCCCAATCCGCTTCAAGCCCTGGCCGAGGTGGTTTGCGAGCTCAAGGATCGCCAGGGGCGCATCCGCATTCCCGGCTTTCTGGACCGGGTGATCCCGCCCGGCGCGAAGGAGCGGGAGGCCTGGGAGCGCCTGCCCTTCAACGAGCAGCAGTACCGCGAGAAGGAGCTTGGAGTGAGTGAGCTGACCGGTGAGCCGGGCTACTCGGTGCTGGAACGCGTCTGGGCCCGGCCCACCCTCGAGCTGCACGGCATCCGGGGCGGCTTCACGGGCGAGGGCGCCAAGACGGTCATTCCGGCCCGCGCCACGGCCAAGATCAGCATGAGGCTGGTGGCCGACCAGCGCCCCGAGGAGGCCGCCGAGCAACTCCGGCGGGCTGTGGCGGCGGCCTGCCCCCGCGGGATCTCGCTGGAGGTGCGCATCCTGCACGCCGCCGGCCCTTCGCTGGTGGATCCCGAGAACCGCTTCATCCGCGCCGCCGCCCGGGCCCTGGAGGGAACCTTCGGCCGCCCGGCGGTGTATGTGCGCTCGGGCGGCTCGATCCCCATCGTGGGCCTGTTCCAGCAGCACTTGGGCATTCCCAGCGTGCTGATGGGCTTCGGCCTGCCGGACGACAACCTGCACGCGCCCAACGAGAAGTTCCACTTGGCGAACTTCTACCGGGGCATCGAAGCCGTGGCCGGGTTCCTGGAAAGGGCGGGGGAGTCTTCTTAGCGCATGGCTGGATCGCGCCTCGCGCCGGGTGGCCCCGGGGCGCGGCCCCTCAGCGGCGTAGCAGCGAGTAGCTCACGTCCCGCCAGGCGACCACCTTATCGCGGCCGGCCTGGGCAGCGGCGAGGCGAAGGGGAGGCGCCGCCTGCTACAATCCGTGCTTGACCGCCGAATATCGGGAACGCCGCAAGCGGCTCGGCTGCTTGCTGGAGGGCAGGGGGCTGGACGCGCTCATCGTCTCTTCGCTCACCAACATCCGCTACCTTTGCGGCTTCACGGGCAGCAGCGGCGTGCTATTCGTGCTGCCGGACGGGGAAGGGACGCTGTGGACCGACCCGCGCTACCAGACGCAGGCCGCGCGCGAAAGCGATTGCCGCGTGCGCGTGGTGCGCGGGCCGCTGCTGAAGGCGGTGCTGGGTCTGGCGCGGCGGCGGGACTTGGGCCGGCTGGGCTTCGAAAGCGATCGGTTGACGGTGGCCGAATACGAGCAGTTGCGGGAGGGTTTGTGGCTGGGGGCCTCGCTGGAGCCGGAGGCGGGGCTGGTCGAGAAGCTGCGGATGGTGAAGTCGGCGGCCGAGGTCGAGGCGATCCGCCAGTCCATGTTGATCGCGAGCGAGGCCTTCCAGCGGACCGTCGCCTCGGCGCGCCCCGGGGTGTTGGAGATCGAGCTGGCCGCCGAGCTGGAATACCAGATGAGGCGGCTGGGGGCCGAGAAGGCGGCCTTCGACAGCATCGTGCTTTCGGGCGAGCGGACGGCGCAGCCGCACGGCCTGCCGGGAGCGAACCGCCTGGCCGCCGATCAGCTACTATTGATAGATGCGGGCGCCGTTCGGGACGGCTATTCGAGCGACATGACGCGGATGGCCTTCCTGGGCGAGCCGGGCCGGAAGGTGAAGCAGCTCTACCGAGCGGTGCGGGAGGCCCAAGAGGCCGGGCTGGCGGCGGTTCGCCCGGGCGTGACGGCCGGGGCGGTGGATGCCGCCGCCCGCCGGGTGCTCCGCGCGCACGGCTGCCAGAAGGCGTTTCTGCATTCGACCGGGCACGGCTTGGGCTTGGAGATCCACGAGCCGCCCCGCCTGGGCCGGCGCGAGAGGACCCGGCTTGTCGAGGGCATGACGCTGACCGTCGAGCCGGGCGTTTACATTGAGGGCTTCGGAGGCATTCGGATCGAGGACACGGTTGTGGTAACCTCGAACGGATGCCAAGTCCTGACGCCGGCCTCCAAGGAATTGCTTCTGCTGTGAAGCCGGCGCCGGCCCGGCCGGCGTTCGCTTGAGGTTTTCCATGACCATCGAGGAAATCCGGGAGCTCATCCGGGTGGTGGCCGAGACCGGGATCAGCGAGCTGGAGGTGCAGCGCGGAGAGAATCGGGTGCGCATCCGGCGGACCCCGGAGGTGAACGCGCACAACATCGTGCTGCCCGCGCCGGCGCCGCCGGCCGCGCCACCGCAGCCTGCGGCCCAGGCGGCCCCGCCTCCGGCCGCTCCCGCGGCGCCCGAGCCGGCCGAGCCGGCCGTGGACAGCTCCCTGGTGCTGGTCAAGTCTCCTATCGTGGGCACCTTCTATGAGGCGCCGTCCCCGGGCGCTCCCCCGTTCGTGCAAGTCGGCGACACCGTGCGTCCCGGCCAGGTGCTGTGCATCATCGAGTCCATGAAGCTGATGAACGAGATCGAAGCGGAGATCGCCGGCGTCGTCGTCAGCCGCATGGTGGCCAACGCCCAGCCGGTCGAGTACGGCGAAGCGCTGTTCGCCCTCCGCCCCCTCTGAGCGCCGGCGCATGTTTCGCAAGGTGCTGATCGCCAACCGGGGAGAGATCGCGCTGCGGGTCATCTGCGCCTGTAAGGAGTTGGGCATCCCCACGGTGGCGGTGTATTCGGAGGCCGACCGCCACAGCCTGCACGTGCGCTTCGCCGACGAGGCCATCTGCATCGGCCCGGCCAAAAGCGCCTTGAGCTATCTGGATTTCACCAAGGTGATCAGCGCGGCCGAGATCACCGACGCCGACGCCATCCATCCCGGCTACGGCTTCCTGAGCGAGAACGCCGATTTCGCCGAGGTCTGCCAGGCCTGCGGCATCAAGTTCATCGGCCCCAGCCCCGAGGTCATCCGTCTGATGGGACTCAAGGAGCGCGCTCGGGCCGCCATGCGCCAGGCGGGCGTGCCCGTGCTGCCCGGTTCCGAAGGAGTGCTGAAATCGGCCCAGCAGGCCCGCGAACTGGCTGCCCAGATCGGCTATCCCGTCATGCTCAAGGCTTCCGCCGGAGGCGGCGGGCGCGGCATGCGCGTCGTGAGCGATCCCGACGCCCTGCCCGCGCTGTTCGCTCAGGCGCAGGCGGAAGCCGCCGCCGCCTTTGACTGCCCTGACCTTTACCTGGAAAAGTTCATCCCCGCGCCCCGCCACATCGAGTTCCAGATCCTGGCCGACGAGCACGGCCAGGTCGAGGTGCTGGGCGAGCGCGAGTGCACCATCCAGCGCCGCCACCAGAAGCTGATCGAGGAAGCTCCCTCTCCGGCGCTGGAGGCCGCCGAGCGCGAGCGCGTCGCCGCCGCCTTGCGCGGCGCCCTGCGCGCGGTGGGCTACACCAACGCCGGGACGGTCGAGTTCCTCATGGACGAGGACGGCCGGCTGTACTTCATCGAGGTCAACGCCCGCGTGCAGGTCGAGCATCCCGTGACCGAGATGGTCACCGGCGTGGATATCGTCAAGACGCAAATCCTCATCGCCGCCGGAGGCCGCCTCCCCGAGCTGCTGCCTTCGCCCGTCCCGCTGCGCGGCCACGCCCTGGAATGCCGGATCAATGCCGAGCACCCGGAGACCTTCGCTCCCTCGCCCGGCCGCATCACCGCGCTCAACCTGCCGGGCGGCATCGGGGTGCGGGTGGACACCGCAGCCTATGCCGAGTGCACCATCCCGCCTTACTACGACTCGCTGGTGGCCAAGCTGATCACGCACGGGCGCGACCGGGCGGAGGCCATCGCCCGCATGCGCCGCGCCCTGGAGATGTTCGTCATCGAGGGCGTCCACACCTCGATCCCTCTGCACCAGCGCATCCTGGCCGACGCCGACTTCCTCGCCGGACGCTTCGACACCAACTTCATCCGTCGCTTCCAGGCGGCCGCCACCCAGCCGGCCGCGGGGAGCGGCTAGCCAGGCCGGACCCCGCCCTTGACCTCAGGCGTTCCCCCTGGCGGCCGGCGGCGCCGGCGCGCTACATTGTTATCCGTGCGAATCCTAGCGCTGGCGCTGGTCGCGGGCCTGCTGGCGGCTGCCCTGCTGGTCTCGGCGCAGCAAGCCAATCCCGACGACGAGATCTACGATCAAGTGCGCCGCCGCCTGGCCAACGATCCGGACGTCAAGGGCGGAGCCATCGAGGTCGAGGTGCGCGAGGGCGTGGTCACCTTGCGCGGCAGAGTGCGCGAGGAGAAACAGAGGCTCAAGGCCGAGCGCATCACCCGGAAGGTCAAGGGCGTCAAGAAGGTCGTCAACGAGCTGCGCGTCGGAACCGTGCCGGAGTGAGGCGCGGCGCCCCGCCCGGGCCGGCGCCGGCCGGCGCATCAGTCGGCGGGGGCGGCCGCGGGCGCACCGGGTGCGCTGCCGGCGAGGGTTCGGCTTGCAGGGGGGGCGGCCGTCCGCCGGGCGAAGTGACGGGCCACCTTGGCGATGCCCGCGGCGAATTCGTCCATGTCGGTTTCCATGTAATGCTCCGACATTTCGATGGTCAGCCAGCAAGAAAAGGCGGCCTCGGCGGCGGGGCAGTCCCCCTGCCGGTAGCGCTGATCGGCCCCCGTATCCCGCGAAACGAAGGGATATTCGCTGCCTGGAAACGCCGAACGGCGCTGGAATATTTCGTACAGGTATACGGGCCGGCCTCCCGTGATCAGGCGCGCCTTGGCCGGGACCCCCTCGGCCGCCAGCGCGGCGGCGAACTCCTCGGCGCTGGAATCCAGGGCCGACAGATCGAGGCGAAACAGATACAGAAAATAGGAATGGCGGCAGCCCGGCGGAGTCAATTGCGGAGTTACTCCGGGTATCTGGCGTAAATGCTCGTCCAGCCGCATTCCCAGCCGGCGGCGCCGCTCGACGAATTGCGGCAGCTTTTCGAGCTGAGCCAGCGCCACGGCGGCCTGTAACTCGGTCATCTGATAGTTCGGGGCGAGAAAGAAGGGGTTGCGAAGGCCCTCCTCGCGCTGGTAGCACTTGTCCAGAAATAGGGAGCAGAAGTAGCGCAGCTTTTCGTCGTCGGTGAGCACCAGGCCGCCCGAGCCGCAGGTGATGTGCTTGAAGTGATTGAGCGAGAACGCGCTGAGCAGGCCGCTCGAGCCGACCGGGCGTCCCTGATGCTCCGCGCCGTAAGCCTGGGCGCAGTCCTCGATCACGGGGATGCCGTTCTCTCGCCCGATGGCCAGCAGCTCGTCCAAGGCAGCGGGCAGCCCGGCGTGGTGGACGACGACGATGGCCCCGGTGCGCTTGCTGAGCCGCGCGCGGACCGACTGCGGATCCATATTCAGCGTCTCGGGATCTACGTCCGCGAACACCGGGATCAGCCCCTGGTAGAGCATGCCCGTCACCGTGCCCATGTCGGTGATGGCCGAGGTGATGACCTCTTTGCCCGGCGGAAGCCGGCAGGCGGCGACCGCCATGTGCACGGCCGCGGTGCCGCTGGAACAGGCGATGGCGTAACGGCGGCCGTAGAGCGAGGCGAACCGGCCCTCCAGCTCGCGCACCTTGCTGCCCAGGTAGAAAAACAGAACGTCGGAATCTATCACCTCGGCCAGCAGTTGCTTTTCCCGCTCGCCGTGGCGCTTGCGGGGCTGAAACGGCGTGCGCTTGGCCTTGGGGCCGCCCTGGATGGCGAGTGGTTCGGAAGAGTCAAGGCCCATGATCGTCCTGCTTTCAGCGGGGCTCGGCCGCTTCCCGGACGGCGCCCGTTGGGACCTCCGGCGCCGTCTGGAACCGCCGGGCGGCCAGCTCCAACCGGTTGCCCCAGAGCATCACATCGCGGCTCTGTTCCCCGCTCACGCGCAAGAACAGCGGAACGGCCCGGGTCGCCCTGGCGCCCCGAACCGACAGGCCGACTACCTGGTGGAGCCACAGCAGCGGGTTGGCGCCGCCGGGGCCTTCCGCTCGAAGGCCGTCCAGCTCGCCGTCCGCCAGGTCTTCCAGAATGATCGCCGGCCGCTCGGTCGGCGCCTGCCAGCGGCCTTGGAAATTCCGCACGGTCAGGCCTTGGACATGCCGGGCGTAAAGGAGGCAGGCCGGCAGCTCGCCGAACATGGTAGCCTCGGGATACTTGTCCTCGAGCTCCGGGACCGCCAGGCCGCGGAATTCGCCCCCGCCCGTCATGGTGAGGTTTATGTTATCCAGGGTGATGTCGGTAACCCGTCGGCCGGGCAGCCCCGTCACCGAGCTGGTTGTGGAGGCGCCCGTGGCCACGATGTTGCTCAGCACCACCCTCTCGATCGAGCCCGGGATCGGCGGGCTCATGCCCCGGCCGCGGTTGCCCAACCGGATGAAGAAGGCCGCTCCCATGCCGCTCATCACGACGTTGGAGATCACCACGCCCCGGATCTGGGCGCCGTCCACCGACTCCAGCGAGATGCCCGAAATGGGCCGGCGGCCTCCTTCGCGGGGCAGCAGGACGCAATTGGTCACGGCCACGTTGCGCAGATCGCCCCGGCTCTCTGTGCCGAATTTGAAGGCGTTGCAGTCGGTGCGCAGGATGCAGTGGCTCACTACCAGGTGTTCGGTGGGCCGCGGCTCGCCCAGCGCTTGGCTGGCCTTCGGGCAAATCGCGTCGTCGTGAGAGTCCACGTAGCAGTTGCTGATGCGCACGAAGCGGGAGCAATCCGGATCAATACCGTCCGCGTAGCTGTTGATGATCTTTACGCCCTCCAGCTCGACGTAGTCGCAGCCCAGAAAGCTGACGGCGTAGTTGGGGGAGTTGCGCACCGTGATGCCCCGGATGGCCAGATGCCGGCTGTTCTTGAAGGCGATGGGTTTGGGGCCCCCCCGGCGGCTGCGGTTGCCGTCAATCACGCCGGCGCCCGTGATGGCGACGTTCTGGACGCCCTCTCCCGCCAGCAGGG
>Ga0209018_1000127_pt1 | contig 69807 bp, 59 predicted proteins | sample YNPBryBLVA2012_FD_185814 | JGI IMG/M metagenome (GOLD analysis project Ga0209018, IMG submission 185814) | Anoxygenic and chlorotrophic microbial mat microbial communities from Yellowstone National Park, USA - YNP Bryant BLVA 2012 (SPAdes)... ...
GTCCAGCCGCGGTTGATGCTGGCGCTGTTCAGCACGACGGCGGTGTACTGGATGGTGATGGTCTCGGCGGTGCTGTTGTTCGTATCGCTGTTGGTGATGGTGCCGAAGTTGTAAGTCAAAACGCGCCCGTTGGCCTCGCCTGGTTCCGCGACGCCGCCCGAGTTCGCCGAGATCACCGCGTTGGCGCAGGTGAAGCCGTTCGTGGCGGAAACCGAAGGCGAGGCGGTGATGCTATCGCAGGAGACGAAGGCCAGGCCGGGGTCCAGCGTGTCGCTGAAAACCGCGTTGGGGGTGGTGCCTTCCGGCACGGTGATGGTGACGGTGTAGGTAACCATCTCCCCCACAGCCACGTTGCTGCCGCTGGTGAAGCTTTGGTTGGTGGAGGTCAGGGCTTTGACGAGCGAGGGTTGAGCAATCGTCACGCTGGCGGTGTCGGTGGGGTCATCGCCGGTATGGTCGGGGCCGCCTTCGGTGCCGGCGTAGTTGAAGAGCGTGGCGGTGTTGGTGAGGGTTTGGCCGACCTGAACGGAGGTGGCGAGCGTGACCCGATAGGTGATGACCGCGATGTTGCGGCCGGTGTTCACCGGCGAGCCATCGGGGTTCTTGCCGGGGTCGAGGGCGCCGGCGGGCGGGTTGGTGGGACCGGGGTCATCCAGCTCGATACCCGTGCCGAAGAGGCCGCCGCCAAGGTCGGTGAAGCTCATGGGGGCACCGGTCCCGTCGGTGACGCACAGCGATCCGGGGACGAGGGTCATGCCGGCGGGCAGGCTATCGCGCACCCGCACGTCGAAAGCGCTATAGCGGCCAGTGTTTTCCAGGACGATGGCCATCATCACCGTATCGCCAGCGTCCACACCACTCAGGTTGCTGTTGACCGGGTTGCTCGCCAGCCCGGCGGAAGTAATCGTTCCGGAGAAGGCGGGACAACCGCTCCCCGTGAACGTTACCGGCCCCACGGGGGAGGGAGAGAAAACGCCGGCGGGGTTGTCGGTCCACACCACGCCTTTGGAGATGCCCACCTCCGGCTCCTGGAGTTGCACTTGAATGATAGCATCGGCGGAACTGCTGCCAGCGTTGGTACTACCCTCCTGGGCATTGGCCTGGTTGGTCAGGTAGAGACCGTCGGCGAACGGCTGGTTTGTAACGGTAACCGTGAAAAGCAGGTCAATCGTGCTGGGACCGTTGGCGCTCGAATCGTAATCGCCGTAGGTCCAGGTGATGCTGTTGGCAGCGCTGCTGGTGGTGAGGGTGGGTGTGACCCCGCTGAACGTATTGGAGGGTCCAAGGCAGGAAAGGCCCGCCGCTGGGACGCCGCAGGCGGTATTGTTGAATGTGGTCACTTCCGTAGCGCTGTAAATCGGCAGGGGCAGGTAGTCGGTGATGACCAGGTCCTCGAAGTCGCTGGTGGCCAGGGTGTAAGTGACGCGGTAGGTAACGGTATCGCCCGGCGCTATCAGTACCAACGGGGGTATGGATGTGTTGCCGTTGACAGCGTAAATGGATTTGGAAATCGTGCCGCGGGGGATGACGACTGAGGCGGCGCTGGTATCGGCTTCGCTCTGGCCGGTGGGCGTGCTGGCATCGCTGGTGGAGAGCAGATCGCCGTTGATAGTGACGTTATCGTTCAAGATGTCGCCCTGGTCCACGCTGGGATCGCCGCTGGGAAAGGTATCACTGAAGGCCTCCTGGATAACCGTGCGAAAGACGATGGTGCCGGTGGTGGGGCCGTCGTTGTAGAGGTTGCAGTCAGGTGGCGGTCCTCCGGTTCCCCCGGGGGGCACGCACCCCCCGATGAGGGCCCCGGTGCCGCCGAGCTGGTCCGACACCCGGAACACCAGCGTGGTGGTGCCGTCTATCGGCCCTGTGTTGCTTTCGCACTCGGCGCCCGGGCCCGTGTAGTGGCAGTTCACGTCGTAGTTGGAGCTGGCAAAAACGCCCGCAAAGGAGCTTCCGCCGCTGTTGAAAAACGTCAGGGTGGGCGTGAAGCTCTGATCAAACCGCTGTCCGTCGGAAATCACGTCGCTCACCACGGCGTTCGCGAAGGCGAAGAAATCTGCGACCTGAAACGTGAGCGTATACTCCAAGACCGCGCCAGGTTTGGGACTGCCACCTCCTACCACTGCCACGCTCTTTTGGATGGCCAACGACTTCGCCACGAGCGAATGCTCGCAACCAGGAGGGTTGGCTACCACGTTGCCCGGTGTTGGGGTGTCCCGGGGGTCCAGCGGCACCCAATCCCCTACGGCACTCACTTCGTTGCAGGCCAGGGCGTCGTCTCCGGTAACTGGATCGATGACCGGGTTGCTGCTTGCGTCTGCGTAGGGCACGTAGAACTGGAAGGTGATGCTGGCCGTGCCGGTGACGCTAGCGAAGGTGCAAGTGAGCGTGCCTCCAGGGACGGTCGTGCTCGGCGTGGTACAGGAGGCCGCAGGGGAAGTGCCCAGGAGGCTCGTGAACTGCATGTTGGGGGGCAAGGTGTCGGTGACCACGAGGTTGTTCACGGTTTGGCCTGGAGCCAGCGTCGCGGTGATCGTGTACTGCCGTGGGAAGTTTGGCCCCGTTGCCGTTTCGTCCTCGGGTCCGTTGTAGCCTTTCTCGAAGCTCAACAAGACCGAGGGGGTGGTGGAACCGCTCACCGCGCTGCCAACGATGGGCGGGTCGGACCCGGGGTTGTCCAGAGGATCCGCGCCAAAACGGAAGCCGGCGTTGGCCCAAATGGGCAGGGCCACGCCCGCGTCCGCGAAGCTATGGACTAGCGCTTGAACCGTGACCTCAGCGGGAGGTTGGCTGGGAACAAACGAGCCGAAGGGCAGGGCGATGACCACCAACTGCCAGGTGAAGGGGGAATACAGGCCCCCCGGCTGCGCCGGGCAGGCGATAGTTTGCCCGGTGAGCGGGTGGGTAACGGTGGAGCCGGCCGGGCAGTTCAACAGGTTTGTCGTAACCGAAGAGCCCAGATAACTGGCGCTGACAAAGGAAATGCCGTCGTTCGGCCCGCCGCCGGAAAGCCCATCCGCGCCGCTGAAAGGCAGGAAGAGGTCAATATAGGGGCCGTAACCGGTGTTCGTTGGGTCGGTATTGTCGAAGGTCACCGAAAAGCTCACGGTCCCCCCGATGGGGGCTTGAGCTGGCACGTTGAGGGTCGCCTGGGGTACCTGTGCCTGGGCTACCACGCTGGCAAGAAGCAGGGCTCCCAGGATCGAGAGTTTGGCGCTACGGGTGGCGTGGGCACGCATGGGACACCTCCGCTACCGTAGATGATAGGGGCACCACTCTCGCGCGTCAAGGTTGCGTCACGAACGGGCGCGGGTTCGCCCGGGGCGGGAGCGGGGTATCTTGGGAAAGGGAGGCGAAGATGGTCCGCCAAAAGAAGGAGCAAAAAACCGCGCCTGCCCCACAGGAAAGCGGGAGCGGCTGGCGTTGGCAACCAGCGCTGGGGGAGCCGGTGCGGGTGGGGATCTCCGCTTGCCTTTTGGGGCAGAAGGTGCGGTACGACGGGGGGCACAAGCGGGACGGGTTTCTCGTGGATACCTTCGGGCGCTTTCTGGAGTGGGTTCCGGTTTGTCCCGAGGTGGAGGTGGGGATGGGGGTACCCCGCCCGGCTATCCGCTTGCAGCTGGGGGAGCGGGAGGTGCGCCTGGTGGATCCGAAAAACGGCAAGGATTGGACCGAGCCGATGCTGGCCTATGCGCAAACCAAGGTGGAAGCGCTGGCGGGGCTCGGCCTTTGCGGTTTCGTGCTCAAAAAAGATTCCCCTTCCTGCGGCATGGAGCGGGTGAAGGTTTACGGGGGCGGGATGCCGCGCAAGGAGGGGGTGGGGCTTTTCGCCCGGGTGCTCATGGCCCGCTTCCCGCACCTGCCGGTGGAGGAGGAGGGGCGCCTGTGCGATCCGCGGCTGCGGGAAAACTTTGTGGAGCGGGTCTTCGCGTACCACCGGCTCCAGAGCTTGCTGCGTGGTGGTTTTCGAGTGGGGGATCTGGTGGCGTTCCACACCGCCCACAAGCTCCAGCTCATGGCCCACGACCCCAAGCTCTACCAAGAGCTGGGCCGGCTAGTGGCGGGAGCCAAAGCCCTTCCCCGAGAGGTGGTGGCGGAGCGGTACACCGCAGCTTTCATGACCTGCCTGCGAAAGCTTGCCACCCGACCGCGGCACACCAACGTGCTGCAGCACATGGCGGGTTACTTCAAGGATCGGCTGGGCAAGACCGAAAAGCAGGAGCTGGCGGAGCTCATCCGCGACTACTACCGAGGTTTGGTCCCCTTGGTGGTGCCCCTCACCCTGGTGCGCCACTACGTGCGGCTTTTGGATGTGCACTACCTGGCGGGGCAAACGTACCTAGAGCCGCACCCCAAGGAGCTGATGCTGCGAAACCACGTCTAGTCGCTTCTTGCGCTGCCTTCAACGGCGGGCGTGCTCTTCCATGATGCGCCGGATCCTCGGCGCCATGAGCGCGATGGCCAGGGCGGCCAGCGCTGCCGCCGCCGCGTTGATGCCAAAAATCGCGGCGATGGGCAGCTTTTCCCAAAAGGAAGCCAGGACCCCCGCCAGCTTGTTCCCCAGGGAGGTGGCCAGGAACCACCCCCCCATCATCGCTGCCCCCACCCGGGCAGGGGCCAAGCGGGAAACCAGGGAAAGCCCCATGGGGGAAAGGCACAGCTCCCCCACGGTGATCAGGAAGTAGGAAGCCACCACCCACCAGGGGGATGCCTTGCTGGCGCCCCCCTGGTTGGCGAGCACCGCCGCCACCATCACCAGCGCGGAGGCCGCGGTGACCGCCAAGCCCCAGGCGATCTTCGCCGGGGTGGAGGGCTCCAAGGCCCGCCTCCGCAACGCACCCCAAAACGCCACCACTAGCGGGGTGAGCACCACGATGAAGAACGGGTTGATGCTCTGGAACAGCTCGGTGGAAATCAACGTCACCTTCACCCCGGGGGCCGGCCTCGCTTCGGGAGGCACGTTGCGCCAGTAGGAGCCCTGGGCATCCGGGTCCTTGATGGTTTCGCCGATCGTGGCGTCCTGGTCGAAGTGCAAGGTGCGCAACACCGGGGCCAGGCCCCCGGCTTCCCGACGGGTGTTCTCGTCGGTCCAGTAGGTCATGGTGGAGCCGTTCTGGTGGAAGATCATCCAAAACACGATCACCACCAGGAAAATTGCCAAAAGCGCACCGATGGGCCCCTTTTCGCTGGGCGGCGCCGTGAGGTAAAGCCGCGCGTAGTACACCACCGCGGGGAGCACCCCCAGGGCGAACGCCGTGGTGGAAGGCGAGCCCAGGAGCGGACCCAGGTAGAAATAGCCGAAGGCGCCGAGAAGCGCGGCTGGGGCGAAAATGTAAAGGAGGATCTCCCGCAGCGCCCGATCCTCCACGGGACCCGCGCTCCCCCGGTCCGGGACGTGGGCGAGGTGTTTGGCGAAGCTGGCGAAGATCAGCACGCCCAAGAGCATGCCTACGCCAGCCGCGGCGAACGCCGCGGGCCAGCCGAACCGGTTGCGCAGCAGCGCTGCCACGAAGTTGCTGGCGAAGGCACCGATGTTGATGCCCATGTAAAAGATGTTGTACCCGGAGTCGCGCAGCGGGGAGCCTTCCTCGTAAAGCTTGCCCACGATGGTGGAGATGTTGGGCTTGAAAAAGCCGTTCCCGAGGACCACCAAACCCAGCCCCAGGTAGAACAACTTGATGCCGCCGAACGCCACCAGGAAGTACCCGGCGGCCATCAGCAGGCCGCCCAGGAGGATGCTCTTGCGGTAGCCCAGGACCCGGTCCGCCAGCACCCCCCCGAAGAACGGGGTGAGGTAGACCAGAGCCACGAAGGTGCCGTAAACCTCCGCGGCCTTTTCCCTGGGGAAAGCCAGCCCACCCATGACCGCATCCAGCATGTAGAGGGAAAAGATGCCGATCATCAGGTAGTAGCCGAACCGCTCCCACATCTCGGTGAAAAACAGCACTTTCAGACCTTGCGGATGCCCTCGGAACATGCTCCCTCCCAGAAACCTCGTTCCCCGCCCGCAACTTTACTTGCCCCCCGCCCGCAAGACAAGGTTCAGCTTCGCGGGGAAGCGGCGAGCCACTGGGACAAGGGGGGGAGGCGGCGGAGGATGGTTTCCTCGCGGCGGGGGCCCGTGGAGATGAGCACCACTGGCACCCCCAGGAGCTCCTCGAGGCGGTGCACGTAAGCCCGGGCGCGTTGCGGCAGCTGTTCGAACTCGGTGATGGCCGTGGTGTCCTCCTGCCAGCCGGGAAGCTCCTCGTACACCGGCTCCACCCTGGCCAGGACCTCCGCCGCGTCGGGGAGCTCCTCCAGGAGCTGGTCCCCCAGACGGTAAGCCACGGCCACGGGGATCTTCTCGAGCTTGTCCAGCACGTCCAGCTTGGTGAGCGCCACCGCCTCGATGCCGCTCCAGCGCACCGCGGCCCGGGCCGCCACCGCGTCGAACCACCCGGTGCGCCGGGGCCTGCCGGTGGTGGTGCCGAACTCATTGCCCCGCTTGCGGATCTGCTCACCCAGGGCATCCTGGATCTCGGTGGGGAACGGTCCCGAGCCCACCCGGGTGGTGTAAGCCTTGAAAACCCCGAGGACCCCTTCGATGGCCTTCGCCGGCAACCCCAACGCCGGGGCAGCGTACCCCGCGAGGCACCCGGAGGAGGTGACGAACGGGTAGGTGCCGAAGTCCAGGTCCAGGAGCGTTCCCTGGGCCCCTTCGAAGAGGATCGGCTCCCCCTGGCGCCAAGCGTTGGCCAAAAGCGCATCCACCGGGCCCAGGTAGGGGGCCAGCTGCTCGGCGCTGGCAACGAACGCCTCCAGCGCTTCCGCAGGCGGGGGTGGTGTGTCGTAGGCCGAAAGCAGCCGCGTGAGCTCTTTGGCGAGCTCCTCGGCCTTCGCCCGCAAACTCGCTGGGTCCTGGACCAGACCCGCTCGCAAGCCGGTGCGGGCAGCCCGGGTTTCGTACGCCGGGCCGATCCCCCGCCCGGTGGTGCCGATCTTGCTCGCGCCTTTGGCCGCTTCCCGCGCCTGGTCCAGGAGCCGGTGGTGCGGGAGTACCAGGTGGGCCCTGGGGGAAAGGTGCAGCCGATGGCGCACCGGGACTCCTTGTTCCGAAAGCGCGGCAATTTCTGCCACCAGGCTTTCCGGGTCCACCACCACGCCTGGGCCGATGGCGCAGTGGCAGTTCTCGTGGAGGATGCCCGAAGGGACCAGGTGCAGGGCGAAGTGCTTGTCGGCGAAACGCACCGTGTGCCCGGCGTTGGCACCGCCGTTGAAACGGGCCACGTGGCGAAAGGCTGGACACAGCAGGTCCACCACTTTCCCCTTGCCCTCGTCGCCCCACTGTCCTCCCACCACCACTACGTTGGCCATGCCTTGCTCCTCGCTGGGGTGCTTTCGTTACCGCGGCCCGCGGCAGTCCCTGGGCTTTTGTAGCAGATTCCGGGCGGCAGCTCAACACGCCGCTGGGGTATAATCGCCCGAGAGGTATGACCATGACATTGCGCACCAACGTAGAGAAAGCCCTCAACGATCAGCTTTTCGAAGAGTTGGCGTCGTTCTATCTTTACCTGGCCATGGCGGCGGACTTCGCCACCAAGCAGCTGCCGGGCATGGCCAGGTGGATGGAGGTGCAGGCACAGGAGGAGATGGGGCACGCCATGAAGTTCTACCGGCACATCCTGGAGCGGGGCGGGAAGGTGACGCTCCAGGCGCTACCCCAGCCCCAGACCAGCTGGGAAAGCCCCCTGGCCGCTTTTTCCGCGGCTTTGGCCCACGAGCAGCACATTACCTCTCGAATCCACGCGCTCATGGACCTGGCCCGGGGGGAGAAGGACTACCCCACGGAGGCGTTCCTCCAGTGGTTCGTGAACGAGCAGGTGGAGGAGGAGGCGCAGCTCGAACCCATCATCCACCGGCTGAAGCTGGTGGGGGACCACCCGCCGGCGCTGTTCATGCTGGATCGGGAGCTGGCCGCCCGGGAGGCGGACTGAGCTTGCGGCGCAACGCTGCGTGGCGAACCAATGCGGGCGGGGGCGACCCCGCCCGCCGCGATCTCAGGGCAGCTCCACCACCCGGAAGCCGGCCAGCGCCTGGGGCTTTTGCTCCTCGAAGCAGGCGGCGCAGCCCCCCTCCAGCACGGTTTTGTCCCCCTCCCGCACCCACTCCGCGGCGTTGCCCGCGAGATCGAAAAGCTGCGGTCCCTCGGGCCAGGAGGTGACATCCCCGGAACCCACCGGCGCGAGCAGCGCTGTCGGGCCCCCCAGGGGGGCGAGGAGCTGCTCCAGCCGTGCCAGTTCGTCCCAGGCAGGGGTCTCCCCCAGCCAGCGGCCCAGGGAAACCGGCTCCCCCTGGGTTGCGGCTTGCAGCTTGCGCCACTCCTCGGGGGTGGGGAGCCGGAAGCGCCGGCCCACGAGCTTTTCGAGGAACTGGCAGTACGCTTCTGCCTGCGCCGGGGAAACCCCCACCATGGGCAGGTTTTCGGCGCCGGGCCGGGGACGGAAGGCAGGCATGAAGCTCGCCCACTGGGCTTGGGTCACCTCGAAAGGCGCCACCTTCACCCCCAACGCCGGCACCTCCACGGTTTCCGGGACCAGCTTGCCCCGCACCAGAACCCCCCAGCGCCCTTCCACCTGGGCGCGCTGGGCTCGGGCCAAAAGCGCCGCCAACGGGGAGCCAGCTTTGGGCAGCGCCCGGTCCTCTGGAACCTTGCCGAAAAGGTAGCGGTCGAACCAGGCGAGCTCCTCCTCCAGCTTCCGCAGCCGGTGGGCGGGTTTGGCCAGGGAGTGCTCCTCCCCAGGGAACAGCACGAAGCGCACCGGGGCTTTGCCCAGCTGCTGCAGCGCCCGGAAGTGCTGGAACCCTTGCTCCGTGGGTACCGCCCGGTCCTCGCTGCCGAAGAAGATCAGCGTGGGGGTGGTGACGCGATCCAGGCGGAACAGCGGCGATTTTTCGATGTAGTGCTCCAGGCGTTCCCAGGGGGGGCCGCCGAAGTAGGAGTTGTCGAAGCGCACGCCGAAGGAGCAGTTGCCGTAGTCGGAAATCCAGTTCACGTCCCCGGCCCCCGGGGCAGCGGCCTTGAAGCGATCGGTGGTCACCGTGAGCGCGATGGTGAGGATCGCGCCGTTGGACCACCCCAACACCCCCAGGCGTCCCGGGTCCACCAGCCCTTGGGCCACCAGAGCATCCACCCCCGCCAGGATGTCCGGGACCTCCAGCTCGTAGTAGTGCCCCTTGATGGACTCCACCCAGGCAAGGCCGTAGTGGGAGCTGCCGTGGTAGTTGGGGAAAAGCACGAAGGCGCCCCGCTGCACGTAAAGCTGCGGGGCGTAAGCCCAGGAGGCCTTCCATTCCAGCTGGTCCACCCCGGAGGGACCCCCATGGATCATCACCACCAGCGGGTAGCGCCTGCCCGGCTGCCAGTCCAGCGGGTAGTAGAGGATCCCCTCCACGGTCTCCTCGTTGGCCCCCTTCCAGCGAAACACCTCCACCTTGCCCTTGGGCTTGGCAGCGAGCTTCTCGTTGAGCGCGGTGAGGGGGCCCGAGACCTGCAACGTGTCGTTGGCGAGCTTTGCCCGGAACCACTGGGGCGGCTCGTGGGGGGTGGAGCGGCGCAGCGCCAGGTGCTGGCCGTCGGGGCTTGCGGCAAGCTCGCTCCAGTGCTCCTGGGAGAGCATGCGGCGGGCAAACCCCGCGGGGGTTTCCTCCAAAAACGCCAGGAGGTTGCGGGTGCCGTCCGCCAAAAGCACCACGAACCCGCCAGGCACCGGCGCCCAGGCCCAGGGGGAGGCGAGCCCCCGGGACCAGTCCAACGGGACCTCGCTCACCTGACCCGAAGCCAGCTCCAAGCGGTAGAGCTTTTCCACCCCTGCTCCCTCCCACTGGGGGTCCGAGGCGAAGGTTTCGGAAAACGCCAGAAAGCGGCCGTCGGGGGTGAAGCGGAACGCTTGGGGGGTGGCGGGGCGTTGGGCGAGGATGCGCACCAGCTTGCCGGTTTTCCGCTCCAGGAGGTAGGTTTCCGGCTTGCGCCTGGCGTCGGCTTCGAAGGAGGGGCTCACGTTGATCTGCAACACCACCCAGGCCCCGTCGGGGCTTGCGGCGAAGCTGGTGATGGGGGAGCTGTTCTGCGTGAGCCGCTGCGTCTTGCCGCTTCCTAGGTCCACCTGGAAAAGCCGCACCCGCTGCTGGCGCGCTTCGTCCTCCACCACCTGGGCTTGGTCCTTGGCCTCCTCCCGGCGGCGATCCAGGGCGTCCGGGGCGTCCTCCGCGGTAAAAAGCACGGTGTTCGCGTCGGCGAAGGCGAAGGCCAGCACGCCTTTCGGGTCCTTGGTGAGCGGGTACGGCTCCCCCCCGGCCAAGGGCAGCAGCCAGATTTGCCTGCCTTTGGCTTCCTTTTCGCCTTTGGGGAGGGGCCGGTCCGAGAGGAACGCCACCAGCTTGCCGTCCGGGGACACCTGGGGCTGGCGGTCGGCCACGGCTCCCCTGGTGAGCTGCCGCCCAGGCGCCAGCTCCGGGGTGAGCCACAGGTGGTGCAGCTCGCGGTTTTCTGCCAGGTCCACGGTGGTGCGCACCCACACCACCGCGCCGTCCGGGGCGAAGGCCAGCTCCCCGGCTCTTTCTTGGGTCACGATGTCCTCTTTCGACCACACCTGCCCAGCAACCGCTGCGCTTTCTGCCAGAGCCCAGCACGCCAAAAAAAACACAGGCCACCGCATAGTGCCTCCCTGGGGTACGTTAGCAGCCTCGGGAGCGGCCCACCAGCGGGGCCTTGGCATGCTTCTTGCTCCTACAATGCTGGTCGGGAGGGCGAGCCGTGAGGAGGATCCTTTTGCTGTTGTTGCTGGCTTTCGCCACACCTGTTGCGGCCCAGCAGGACGTGCCGCGCTTCGTCACCGAGGTGGTGGTGAACAACGTCACCGTGGACGTGGTGGTGCGGGACGCCCAGGGGCTGCCGGTCACGGGTCTTACCAAGGAAAGCTTTCGTCTCCGGGAGGACGGGAAAGAGCAAACCATCACCAACTTCCTGGTGGTGGAAGGGGGGCAGGTGAGCCACGCCAAGGACCAGAGCCTGGTGGGGTTGCCCATGCCCCGCTTGGTGCTGGTGTTCTTCGATCTCTACCTCATGACCGAGCCCGACAAGCGCTCGGTGCTGGAAACGCTGCAGCACGCGGTGGCGGATGGGCTACCACCGGGGGTGGAGGTGGCGGTGGTGAGCTTCGATGGGCAGCTGCGGGTGCACACCGAGCCCACCGCTTCCACCGAGCGGGTGCTGCGGGCGCTCAAGGAGGTCTCGCGCTTGCCCGCCACCGGGTTGCAGCGGCAGATCCGGCTCTCGGCGTTCGATGTGCGGGACGTGCCGGCCCGGGAGACCTGGTCCACCTACCAGTACCGCCGGGCCCAGAACCAAGAGTACTGGTTCGAGATGCGGCAAATGGTGTCCCGCCTGGAGCGGGCGTTCACTGCGGCGCTGCAGCGCTACGGCAAATCCCCGGCGCGGAAGATTGCGATTCTCGTTTCCCCGGGTTTCCCCAGGGCGGAAAACGTGCCGATTTACCGCGACTACGACTTCTGGCTGGACACCCCCCCCGAGTACCGCCATGCGGGGCTTTTGGGGAAGGCAGCGCTGCAAGCGGCGGAGCAGGAGTTCACGCTTTACACCCTGGACCCCTCGGGAACACAGCTTTCCACCGCCGATGCCTCCCAGAGCGGCAGCCCCGCCTTCACCAGCGACGTGGGGAACGTGGCGTTCTGGCGGGAGGCGGACCGCAAGGACACGCTGATCCAAGCGGCCCGGCTCACCGGGGGGGAGGCGATCTTCACCACCGACGGGGCCGCCGCCCTGGCGGACGTGGAGCGGCTCACCAGCAGCTTTTACTCCCTGGCGTTCCAGCCCCCCCACGCCGGGGACGGGAAGCGCCACACCATCGAGGTGGAGGTGGTGGGGCACCCCGAGTACCAGCTCACCTACCGGCGGGAGTACGTGGACCGACCCCTGGCGGAGCGGGACGCGGATAGGGTCCGGGCCAGCTTACTTTTGGGGGAGCAGAGCAACGATCTGGGCGTGGTGCTGGTGCTGGACAAACCGGTCTCCAAGGTGCGCCTGGGCGCCAAAGGGATGCGGGTTTTCCGCATGAACGCCGAGCTGCGCATCCCTTACGCCCACCTCACGCTGATCCCCCGGGGGGAGACCCACTGGGGGCAGGTGCAGGTGGTGATCCTCGTGGTGGACCCGGCGGGGAACCAGTCGGAGCTGGCCCACCAGCTGGTGCCGCTGGAGCTGCCCGCAGGCAAGGTGGAGGAAGCCCGGAGGATTGGCTACTTCGCCTACCGCTTCACCCTGGAGCTGGAAGGGGGGCAGCAGTCGGTGCGGGTGGCGGTGGAGGACACCCTGGCCAAAACCACCTCCACGGTGATGGCGGACTTGAAGCTCTGAAGCCCGAGCACCCCGCCCGCGGCTGGTGCGCCATGGCCCAGGTAGGGCGGTTTGCCCGCCAGAAGGGCTTGCTACACTGTTCCCGGAGGTGAAGGTGAAAAGGCAAGGCTTGCTTTTGGGGATGGCATGGGTGCTGCTGGCTGGGGGCGCGCTGGCCCAGGAGGTGCCCCCTGCCTCCAAGCCCCCGGAGCAGCAGGTAGGGGGGCTGCGCTTTTACGACGTGAGCGAGATCACCATCGTCAACGTGGACGTCTCGGTGCGGGACAAGAAGGGTCCGGTGCTGGGGCTTTCCAAGGACGACTTCCTGGTCTTCCAGGACGGCAAGCCCCAGGAAATCACCAACTTCGCCGTGTACACGAGGAAAACCCGCACCAGCAAACCCGAGCCCACGTCGCAACCCACACCAGCGCCCACCCCCACCCCTACACCGCTCCCCGAGCCGCCCCCGCCTCCCAGGGAGCCGCGTTTTCTAGCGATTTACGTGGACAACGAGAACATCCACCCGTTGAACCGCAACCGGGTCATCACGCGGCTTACGGAGTTCGTCCAGGAAAACCTCCAGCCGCCGGACCAGGCCATGGTGGCATCGTTCCAAAAAAGCTTGAAGATTCTCCAGCCTTTTACCTCTGATCCCGACGAAATTGCCGATGCGTTGCGGGCGCTGCGCAAGTATACCGGGGGGCGCAGCGACATGGACAGCACGCGGCGCGACATCGAGGATTTCATCCACCAGAACTCCTCGAACCCGGACACCCTGGAGCGCGCCATGGCCCGGGCCAGATCTTTTGCCCGGGAGCAGCGCAACACGCTGATCTTCACCGTGCGGGCGCTGCAGGACATCATGACCATGATGGCAGGGCTCCCGGGGAAAAAGGCCATCATTTACGTTTCCGACGGGTTGCCCATGTCCCCGGGGTTGGAGCTTTTCTACGAAATCCAGGAGAGCTACCGGGAAACCGGGGCGGTTTCCCAGTCCAGGGAGTTCGATGCCACCGAGCTTTTCCGCGGTTTGGTGACCACCGCAGCGGCAGCCAACATCACGCTTTACACGATTGACGCCAGGGGGCTGGAGTCGGAGCTGGGGATCGAGGCGGAAAACCGCGCCCCTCGCTCCACCTTGGCCGCCTCCATCGCCCGGAGCAACTACCAGGACTCGCTGATCTACATGGCCGAGCAAACCGGGGGGCTTGCCATCGTCAACACCAACGATGTGGCGCCCGGGCTGGAAAAGATCGCCACGGATTTCGAAACTTATTACTCCCTCGGCTATCGGCTGGTTCCCTCCGGGGAGGACAGGGTGCACCGGGTGGAGGTGAAGGTGAAAAACCACCCGGAGTACCAGTTGGCTTACCGCCGCACCTTCGTGGAAAAATCGTTGCCCACGCGCATCGCCGATCGGGTGATCACCGGGCTGGCCTTCGATTTGCAGGACAACCCCTTGGGGGTGGAGCTTGCGGTGGGGGAGCCGGTGCCGGCCTCGGAGCGGTACTGGAGCTTGCCGGTGGAGGTGCGGGTGCCGATCCAGAAGCTGGCGCTGGTGCCTTCGGGGGAGGAGTACGTGGGCTCGATCATGGTGTACTACGCGGCCCGGGACGACGAGGGCAAGCAGTCGGACCTGCAGCGGCAGCAGCACGACGTGCGCATCCCCAAGAAGGATTACGACCAAGCCCAAAGCAAGCACTTCACGATCACCGCTTCGCTGCTCCTGGAGCCGGGCAAGTACCGCATCAGCGTGGGGGTGCGGGACGTGCTCACCAACCAGGCGGGTTTTGCGGCCGTTCGCAAGGCGGTGCACCCGGAGCTCAGGTGAGCCAGCGCACAGCGCGGTGCCTTTCCGGTGGTAAGCTGCCTTTATGGTGTGCCTGCTCGTAGCGCTCGCTCTGGCTTCCCCGCCCCCCACCCCGGGCCCTTTGGCCAGGGCCGGCGCGGCTGCTGACCAGCTGCTCCACAAGGTGGCGCGCAGCGTGGAAGAAGCGCTCCTTGAGAGCAAGGTCAAGGTGGCGCTTTTGGAGCACCTGGGGAAGGAGGCCCTGGCCATCGAGGTGGAAGCCGCGGGGCACACGGTGATCCTCAGCGGCACGGTGCGGGAGCGGGCCTCGGTGATGGTGGCGGAGCAGGTGGCCCGAGCCGTCCCTGGGGTGGAAGCGGTGAAGAACCTCCTCAAGTGGCAAGGGCGGGCAGGGGAAGGTGCCCTGGGCCGGGGCTTGGCGGAGGCGGAGCAGCGGGTGGCCGACCAGCTTCTGGAAGCTCGGGTGAAGCTGCGGCTTTTGGGGGAGCTGGGGAAAACCGCGCTTTCCATGGAGGTGGAGGCGAGCTCCGGCGTGGTGGTGCTGGCCGGCGCGGTCCCGGACGAAACCCGGAAAAAGCTTGCTCGCTCCTTGGTGGAGAGCACCCCGGGGGTCCGGGAGGTGCACGACCTGCTGCGCGTGGCCCCGTGACCCGGGCCGCTCAGGGCCTTTTGCCCTTGCGCGAGGAAGGGGATTGGGCTTCTTTCCGGCGCCGAGCACGGCGGGCCATCGTTTCCCGAAGCTGCACTTGCCGGCTCGCCCCTCGGCCAAAAGCCCCGGGAAGTCGGCCTTTTCGCGGTTCGCCCTTGGCAGGAGCCGGGCGGGTTGGCATAATGCGGGCAGGGAGGGAGCCATGGATATCAGCTTGGAACCCGATTTTTTGCGCGTCACCGAGATGGCAGCCATCGCCGCAGCGCGGACCATGGGGCGGGGGGACCGGAAGTACTCGGACAAGGTGGCGGTGGAGGCCATGCGCCGGGAGATGGACAACCTGGCGATCAACGGCACCATCGTCATCGGCGAGGGGGAGCGGGACAAGGCCCCCATGCTCTACACCGGCGAGAAGGTGGGCCGGGACAAGGACGGGAGAGCGGGTCTGCCGGAAATAGACATCGCGGTGGATCCCCTGGAGGGCACCAACCTCTGCGCCACCGGCGCCAACAACGCCATCGCGGTGCTGGCGGCTGCCTCCAAGGGCGGGCTGCTCTACGCTCCGGACATCTACATGCAAAAGATCGTGGTGGGCCCCACGGCTCGCGGGTGCATAGACATTGACGCGCCGGTGGCGGAAAACCTGCGACGCATCGCCAAGGCCTACGAGCGAGAGGTGGAGGACCTGGTGGCGGTGGTGCTGGATCGCCCGCGCCACGCCCAGCTCATCGCTGACATCCGCGCTGCCGGGGCGCGCATCAAGCTCATCGGCGACGGGGACCTCTCCGCTGGCCTGGCGGCGGCGATCCGCGGCACCGGGGTGCACGTGGTGATGGGGATCGGTGGGGCTCCCGAGGGGGTGCTCACCGCCGCGGCGCTGCGCTGCCTCAACGGCGAGATGCAGGGGCGGCTGGTGGTGCTGGAGGACTGGCACCGCCGGCGCTTGGAGGAGATCGGTATCAGCGACGTGAACCACGTGTACACCGAGCACGAGCTCGCTTCCGGGGAAGACGAGATCTTCGTGGCTTCCGGTGTCACCAAAGGGGACCTCCTGGAAGGGGTGCGGTTTTTCGGAGGCGGCGTGCGGGTTTCCTCGGTGCTCATGTCGCTCGCGAGCCGCACCATCCGCTTCGTGGACACGGTTTACATGGAAAAGGACGGCCACCTGGAGGTCCTGCGCTAGTGCCCCTGGCCTTCCTGCTGCTGGCGGCAAGCGTAGGGATCATCCCGGTGCCGGAGGTGGTGAAGCGCTTCCCTGACCCCTCCTACTACCCGGGGGTGGGGGTGCAGCGGGAAGCGCACATGCTGGATGTCATCCAGCGGGAGGTGGCGGAGGCGCTGCTCACCCGGGGGCCGGGGCCGGGCCAGCTGCTGGCGCGCTTTTTGGCAAACGAGCTGGATGGGGACCAGCGGGTAGCGGTGCTTTTGGGCGCTTGCCACTACCACGACCCCCAGCTGCTGCCGCTGTACCGGGCTGCGTTCGAGAAGGGCAACGTGAAGGAGAAGCTCGCCGCCGCGGTGGGGTTTTACCAGCTGGTGGGGCTGGTGCCGCCGGCCCCCTCCACGATCCCCGCCACCGGTCCTCACTGGCAGGCGTTGGCCCATCGCGCCCGGGAGCTGGAACGAGCCACCCGCGAGCGCCCGCTCTCCACCCTCTGGGCCCGCTCGTACCTGGTGGCCATCGGCGCGGGAAAACCGGAAGCGTTTGCCTTCCAAGCCAAGCCCGAGGAGTGCTTGGAAGCCCTGGCGCGCATCGCCCAGCCCGAGGATCTCCCGGAGGTGCTGGCCCTTTGGCCCTTGGCCCGCCCCCAGGACCGCTCCCGCTTGGTGCGTTTGCTGGAGGCACTGACGCTTTCGGAGCTGGTGCCCAAGCCCCCGAACCCCCAAGGTCCCACGGGCCCTTGGCTCATGGAAATCGCGGTGAACACCGTGGAGGCTTTCGTGGCAAGCCTCTGCCGCACCCCCGACGGGTGGGAGGGGTTCTGGCGCAAGGCTTCGGAGCTGGGTGGCGGGGACGTGAAGGCCGGGCTTTTGAAGGTTCTCAAACACCCGTACCCCCCTGCTTGGCCCATGGCTGCCTTTCACCTCCAGGGGTTCGGTGCCCCGGCGGTGCTCCTCGACCGCACCCGCCCTGACAACCCGGCCAACAAGGAGCAGGTGGCCCGGGTGCGCCAAGCTTTCGAGGCCAAACCCGTGGAGCAGCCGAGACCCGCTACGGCGCCCCTGTTGCCCGCATCCGGCTTGCCGGCGCCGCTGCCCAAGGGGGTGCCGCCGGGCCCGCCGCGGATGCCTCGCCCGCTCCCGGTCCCCACCCCAAGGCCGCGCTGAGCTACAATCGCCCCGCAAGGGAGGAAGCTATGGAAAGCCCGCTTCTGTCGTTGGAACCCCGCTTGGTTTGGCAGCACTTCGACGCGATCCGCCAGGTGCCCCGCCCCTCCAAGCACGAGGAAAAGATCCGTGCCCACGTGCGGGCCTGGGCCGAAGCCCGGGGGTTTTCGGTCAAGGAGGACGCCGCCGGCAACATCGTGGTGAAGGTGCCCGCCACGCCGGGGCACGAGAACGCCCCCACCGTGGTGCTCCAGGGGCACCTGGACATGGTGGCGGAAAAAAACGCCGATGTGAGCTTCGACTTTTTCAACGACCCGGTCCAGGTGCGCATCGTGGGGGATTACGTCTACGCCACCGGCACCACCCTGGGGGCCGACAACGGCATCGGCGTGGCAGCAGCCATGGCGGTGGCCGAGGACCCCGAGGCGGTGCACGGTCCTTTGGAACTCTTGTTCACCGTGGACGAGGAAACCGGCCTCACCGGCGCCATGAAGCTGGACCCCACGTTGCTTTCCGGGCGTACGCTGCTCAACTTGGACACCGAGGAGGATGGGGCGTTTTACATCGGTTGCGCCGGGGGGGCCGACGCCCACGCGGTTTTCACCGTGGCGCTCGAGCCGCTTCCCCCGGGCCACGCGGCACTGGCGGTGCGGGTGCGGGGGCTGCGGGGCGGGCATTCGGGGGTGGACATCCACGAAAACCGCGGCAACGCCCTGAAGTTCCTGGCGCGCCTGCTGGCCGCTGGTCGCAAGGTGAGCCCGGAGCTGCGCATCGCGAGCATCGGCGGTGGCAGCAAGCACAACGCGATCCCCCGGGAAGCCGACGCGGTGATCACGGTCCCCGCTTCACAGCTTGAGGCGGTCAAGCGAGCGATTTTCGAGATGGCCGGGGTGCTGCGGGAGGAGTTTGGGGAAGTTGATCCCGGGCAAAAGGTGGAGGTGGAAGAAACCACCACCGCCCAGGTGTTCGCCGCCGCCGACGGCAACCGCCTGTTGGACGCGCTGCTCGCCTGTCCCCACGGGGTGCTGGCCATGAGCCGGGCGGTTCCTGGGCTGGTGGAGACCTCCAACAACCTGGCGGTGGTGACCACCGAGGGGAACCGAGTGAAGGTGGTCACCTCCAGCCGTTCCTCGGTGATGCCCTCCCTGCGGGCCACCTTGCAGCAGGTGGAGGCTTGCTTCCGCCTGGCGGGGGCGGCGGTGGAGGTGCACGACGGCTACCCCGGCTGGAAGCCCAACCCCAACTCCAAGGTGTTGCAGTTGGCCAAGGAGGTGTTCCGCAGGGAGTTTGGCCGGGACCCGGAGGTCAAGGCCATCCATGCAGGGTTGGAGTGCGGGCTCATCGGCGAGAAGTTCCCGGGGATGGACATGCTTTCCCTGGGGCCGCAAATCGAGTCCCCCCACTCCCCGGACGAGCGGGTGAAGATTTCCACGGTGGCGAGCTTCTACCGGCTGTTGAAGGCCATCTTGCGGGAGATGGCGTGAGAGCAAGCGCGCGGTAGCTTTGCACGAACAGGGGGGTAGGCCATGAGCGAGGCAGGGCGGGGTGCGGCGCTGGTCACCGGCGGCGGCACCGGGTTGGGGTTGGCCATCAGCTTGGAGCTGGCCCGCCGGGGCTACCCGGTGGTCATCGCCAGCCGCAAGCCCGAGCACCTGGAAGCCGCCCAGGGCAAGATCCGGGAGGCAGGGGGGCAGGTCCTAGCACTTGCCTGCGACGTGCGGGAACGGGAGCGGGTGGCCCAGGTAGTGGAAAAGGCCTTGGAGGCTTTCGGCCGCATCGAGGTGCTGGTGAACAACGCCGCCGGCAACTTCGTGATCCGCGCCGAGGAGCTTTCCCCCAAGGGGTGGGAAGCGGTGCGGGGGATCGTGCTGGACGGCACCTGGAACTGCTCCCAGGAGGTGGGCAAGCGGTGGATCGCCCGGGGGGAGCCAGGCTCGATCCTCAACATCATCGCCACCTACGCTTGGACCGGGGCGGCTGGCGTGGTGCACTCGGTTTCCGCCAAGGCAGGGGTGCTGGCCATGACCCGGGCCCTGGCCATGGAGTGGGGGAGGTTCGGCATCCGCGTCAACGCCTTGGCCCCGGGGATCATGGTCACCGAGGACGCTGCCAAGAACTTGGGGTACGCCGACCCCCAGGTCCAGGCGGCGCTGGCCAGGAAGGTGCCGCTGCGGCGCCTCGCCAGCGTGGAGGAGGTGGCGCGGCTCGCCTGCGACCTGGCCACCGATCGCCACCCGTACGTCACCGGCGACTGCTGGACCGTAGACGGCGGGCTGTGGTTGGAGGGTTTCCCCAACCTCCGCCGCTTCCTGGACGGCGAGGTGGGCTAGCGCTCCTTTCGAGCAGGGCGCAAGGCGAAGCGCAGCACCCCCAAGGCGGCAAGCTGCACCGTGGCGGAAAACGCCAGAAGGGCCCAGTAGCCCAGGGGGTACAGGGCACCGAACAGCGCGTTGCCCGCGAGCAGCGCGCACCCGGCCACCGCGTGGTAGAGGCCGAAGGCGAACCCCCGGCCCTCCTGGGGGCTGGTGGCGGCGATGGCCGCCTTGAGGATCGTCTCCTGCATGGCCATGGCGGCCCCCCAGAGGGCGATCCCCAGCGCCACCGCCCCAGGGGCGTGGGAAAACGCCAAGGCAGTCACCGGCACCGCCAGCACCGCCCCCACCTGCAAGCTCCCCAGCCCCAGCCGATCGAAGAGCGCCCCTACCGGTAGCGCCAGCACCCCATCCACCGCCATGGCCAAGGCGAAAAGCAGCGGGATCGTGGCGGTGGGAAAGATCCCCTTCACCTGGCAGTGGTACGCCACCAGCTGGAAATGGGCAAACCCCAGAAGGTGCAGCGCCACGAAGAAAAGCACCGAGCGGAGCTCCCGGGGGAAACCCCCTGGGGTTTGCCGGAAAGCTTGCGTTTGCTCGGAAAACGTGGCGGAGGGAAAGACCCGGCGCGCCACCGCCAGCGTGACCAAGCTCGCCGCCGCAGGGATCCCGAGGATCAGGAACGAGCGGGCAAACCCCCCACCTCTGGCCAGTACCCAAGCCACCAGCAGCGGGCCGCCCACCGCGCCGATCTGATCCAAAAGCTCGTGCAGCCCGAACCCCTTGCCGTGCCCCAAGCTTGCGGTGGCCCGGGAAAGCAGCGCGTCCCGGGCCGGGGTGCGCACCGCCTTGCCAAGCCGTTCCGCCACCATGAGCACCACCGCCCACTCCCAGCGGTTGGCCAGGGCCAGGGCCGGCACCGCCCCGAGGTTGATGGCGTAGCCCACAAAGGTGAAGAGCCAGTAGCGGCGGGTGCGGTCGGCGGCAAGGCCGGTAAGCAGGCGCAACGCGTAACCCGCGAACTCCCCGAGCCCCGCGGCGAACCCCACCACCAGCGAGCTGGCCCCCAGGGCCGCCAGGAACGGGCCGGTGATGGACCTGGCCCCCTCGTAGGTGAGGTCCGCGAACAGGCTCACCAACCCCAAAAGCCCCACGAACCGCAGGGCCTGCTTCACGCTCCTTGCGTCACTGGCCATCCGCCACCCCTCGGGTTTCGCGCTTTTGCTTGGCCGCCTCCTTCAGGGTACGCCAGAGGAACGCCTCCACCTCCCGCTTCCCCTTGTTCCCGGTGGCATAACCGTGGTGGATCCCCAGAAGCCGCCCCTGGCTATCGCAGGCTACCAGGGTAGGGAAGCTTGCCACGGCAAAGCGCTGGAAAAGCTCCGCGTGGGCTGGGTCGCTGCGCTTTTCCTCCGCCACCCGCACCGGGAAAAACCGCTGGTTGATGAGCTGGGCGAGCTCGCGATCGGCGAACACCTCCCGGGCCATCTGCCGGCACGGCCCGCACCAGGCAGCGGTGAAATCGTAAAGCACGGGTTTTTCACCTGCCGCAGGGAGCGAGGCTGGATCGTGCCAGGCAACCAGCTCCGCCACCGTGCTTTCCCCTTGGGCGCCGGGACTTTCCCCTTGGACGCCGCGACCCTCCGGGAACGCCAGCCGCAGCGCCAAGAGCAAAGCGCTTGTCAGAAAGAAAGGCCAAGGAAACTGCCGCTGCCGCCTGGTTGCGTCATTCCCTGCCATAGTCCAGCTCCCGCTTTTTGAGGTACCAGAAGCTAAAGCTTGCCAAAAGCGCGGTGTTGCTGGCCCAGCGGAGGATCTGCCGCCAGGGCCAGGTGGAAGGCGGCCAGTCCTCCAGCGGCACCACGTTGAGGCCGTTTTCGAGGATCCATCGGGCAAGCTCGGAGAGCCAGCTGGCGTCGAGCGCTTCACCCAGGATGCTCAACAGGATGGGCAAAATGAGCACCAGGAGGAGAAAAGCCGCATCGCCGCTGCGATGGCTCGAGCTGAGCACCCCCCCTGCGGCAAGCAGCACCAGGAACCAAGCCAGCCATAAAAGCCCGGCCACCAGCCCCGCAGCCACGTTTCCCAGCTCCCCACCCTGCCCTTGAAGACCAGCACCACCGCCACCGCGCCCCCCGTGGCCAGCAGCGCCCCAGCACCTGCGAAAAACGCCCCCAGCAGCTTGCCCGCCAGGTAGCCGTTGCGGGTGATGGGGCGGGCCAGGAGCAGCTGCAGGCTGCCGTGGAGAAAGTCCTGGCCCACCAGCCCGAACCCCAGCGTAATCCCCAGCAACACTCCACCGAACGACAGAACGCCGCCGGGATTGCCCACGTACACCGCCCAGACAACGGCCAACGCCAGCACGGCAAGCACGATAGCCACCACCATGGGCTGGCGCACTTTCTCCCGGGCAACGAAAAAAGCCAGCTCCTTCATCGCTCGTCCTCCAGGAAAAGCTTCTCCAGCTCCGCCGGGGCCTGCCGCAGCTCCAAAAGCGGCACCCCCGCCGCCACGAGGATCGGTGCAAGCTCGGGGAGCCTTTGCTCGCTGGTAGTCACCAGCAGCTCCCCGTCCCCCCGGGGGTTGCTGGCGAACCCCGCCTGCTGCAGCGCGGCCACCGCTGCTGCTGTCGCTTCGCCGCTGGTGCGCAGCAGCAGGCGCAGCGTTTGCTCCTGGCGCAGCACCTCCAGGCGTTCCAGCTTGCCTTGGCGGAGAAACGCCACCCGGTCGCAAACCTTTTCGATCTCCGCAAGCTGGTGGCTGTTGAGCAGCACCGTGGCCCCCCGGGCTTTGGCCCGGAGCATCGCTTGGCGCACCAGCCAAACCCCCTCCGGGTCCATCCCCGAGGCGGGCTCGTCCAAAAACAGCAAGCTGGGTTCCCCCAAAAGCGCCTGCACCATGCCGATGCGCTGGCGCATCCCCCGGGAGTAGGTGGCCAGGCGCCTGGCGAGCACCTCCTGGGAGAGCCCGAACTCCCCGGCCAGCGCCGCGATGCGCTCCTCGGCTAGCCCTGGGGCAAGGCCGAGCAGCCGCGCGTGCAGCTCCAGGAAGCGACGGCCGGAAAGCTCCGGGGAGTACCCCACCCGCTCCGGCAGGTACCCGGTGCGCCGGCGCACCTCCAACGCGTCAGGGGGAAACCCGTCCACCGCGATGCGCCCGCTATCGGGGTCCAGAAAACCCAAAAGGCAGGACATGAGCGTGGTCTTCCCGGCGCCGTTGGGGCCGATAAGCCCGAAGATCTCGCCCCGCTGGACGGTGAACGAAACCCGGTCCAGGGCCTGGACCGGCTTTCTTCTCCCGAAGACCTTGGAAACCTGCTCCACCTGGATGGCTACTGGTTCCATGGGCTCCTTCCCGTCTCTGGCAAAACGCGCAAGCGCTGGCCGGGTTCTCAGGGGGCGGGTGGCTCCAAAGGCCAAGCGAGGCCCGAGAAGCGCTTGCGGGGCAAGCCTAAAAGCGCTTGGGCCAAGCTGTTATCCGCCCGGGAACCCGCTGCCAGCATGGCAAGCTCGTCGGGGGTGATGGGCGGGTCGGGGAGCAGGGCAGCGGCGAGCCGCACCGCCAGGCGAGAGATACCCCAGGGGAGCTTCAGGAACACCCGCTTGCGCCCCAGGGAACTGGCGATACGGCGCAGCACCTCCAGGTACGAAAGCACCTCGGGTCCCCCCAGCTCAATGGTCTTGCCCACGGTCTCCGGCAGCTCCAAGCTGCGCACGAACGCCTCCGCCACCTCCTCCACCGCCACCGGGTGCAGGGGGTAACTGCCGTCGCCGAACACCGGCACCACCGGGAAGCGCCGCACCACCGCTGCCAGGGTAGAGGTGAACCCATCCCCGGGGCCGAAGATCACCGAGGGGCGGAAGATCGTCCAGTCAAGCCCGGAGCTGCGCACCAGCGCCTCCGCTTCCCCCTTGGTTCGCTGGTACGGAACTGGCCCCTGGGGGTCCGCCCCCAGGGCCGACATGTGCAAGAGCCGCCGGATGGCGAGCTTGCCGCAAACCTCCAGGACCTTGGCGGTGGTGGCCACGTGGGCCTGGTGGAACGTGACCCCCGCTTTGGGGTTTTCCCGGATAATCCCCACCAGGTGGATCACCGCATCGCACCCCTCCGCCCACCGCTCCCACCCATCCCCGGCGGCATCCGCCGCCACCCGCACCAGCCCTGGTTGCCCCTCCCTGGGCGGGTGCTTGCGGGCCAGGGCCACCACCTGGTACCCCCGGGCCAGCAGCTCCGCCACGATGGTGCGGCCCACGAACCCCGTGGCGCCGGTGACCAGCACCCGGCGGGGGGCAGGGAAAAGCGCCTCCTGGGCTTGCTTTTTTCTTCTCCCCCGGGGTTTTTGCTGTTGCTCCATGCTTCCCCCCGGCGGATGGTAGCATGGGGTATGCGCCGGGCGCTTTTGGCCGACTGCCACTTGGGACAAGCCCAGGGGGATGGCCCCCGCTTTGCGGCAGCGCTCCAGCAGCTTCTGGCCGATGGCGTGGGGGAGCTGGTGCTGGGGGGGGACGTGTTCCGCACGCTGGTGGGGTTTCCCCGCTTCTGGAACCGCGAGATCCTCGCTGGCCTGGAGCAGCTGGCTGCCCTGCGGCAGCGCGGGGTGCGGGTGGTTTGGGTGGAGGGCAACCGCGATTTCTTTCTGGACAGCCCGGCCATGGACCGGTTCCGCGATCGCTTCGTGCGCTCTTACGGCTTTGCCGCGGGAGGGAGGCGTTTTCTCGTGGAGCACGGGGACCTGGTGAACACCGAGGATCGGCGGTACCTGCTCTGGCGGGCTTTGTCCAAAAGCCGGCTGGCGCGGGCTTTTGCCCAGCTGCTTCCGAAAACGGTTGCGCTGGGCATCGTGGGAAGCACCGAGCGGGCGCTTTTGCAAACCAACTTCAGCTACCGGCGGGCACTGCCGGAGCAGCAGCTGCAAAAGCGCGCCCGGGCTCACTTTGCCGCCGGGGTGGACGTGGTGTTCTGGGGGCATTTCCACAAGCGCTGGAGGTTCGTGGAGGGCTCGCGGGAGGCCCACGTGCTGCCCCCGTGGCTAGAAACCGGCTGCGTCGTTTATATTGAAGGCGATGGGACGATCCTCTGGCCAGAAGAAGCTGATCAGCTCGTTGACAAGGGCGAGGGTTTCTGCTACCAAGCCCAGGAAATGGCGAGGTGAGTATGGGCGCGAAGATCCTTGTGGCCGATGACAGCGTCACCATTCAAAAGGTGGTGGAGCTGACCTTCGCGGGAACCGACTACGATGTGGTGGCGGTGAGCTCGGGCACCGAGCTGCTGCAACGGGTGGCCCAGGAAAAGCCCGATCTGGTGCTGTGCGACGTGGTGATGCCCGACATCTCGGGCTACGAGGTTTGCCAGAAGCTCAAGAGCGACCCCGCCACGCTCCATATCCCGGTGGTGCTCCTCGCCGGCACGTTCGAGCCGTTCGATCGGGGGCGGGCCGAAGCCGCGGGGTGCGACGCCATCGTCACCAAGCCGTTCGAGGCCCGGGCGCTGATCGCCACGGTGGACGAGCTCCTGGCCAAGGCCCCAGCGGCTGCTGCACCCCCTTCGGAGGAGGAAATCCTCGGCCTGGGGGTTCCCGAAGGGGTTCCCGCCCTGGATTTCACCACCACCGGGTTCGACCGCATGGTGCCACCCCCGGAAAAGCCTCCTGCACCCCCCGAGCACGGCCTGGAGCTCACAGCTTCTAGCTTGCAGAGCGCGGTGAGCCCGCCCCCTCCGGCCCCCCCGGAGCTGGCAGCCCCTCCCCAGGAGCCCGCTTTTTCCTCGGATGTCCTTGGAGAAGCACCGTCCCCCTGGGAGGAGGAGCAGCGCCCCGCTGCCGGGGAACAGCCCCCCCTGGGCACCTCGTTCGCACCGTTCCAGCAGGAGGAGGTTCCAGCGCCGTTCCCCGAGCAGCAAGCCGCGGCTGCTGCGCCGCTGCCCCCAGAGCCGGCCAGCGCCTTCTCCCCGGAGCCCGCCACTCGCCCAGGGGCGGCTCCCCCCGCAGCCCCGGCCGTCCCCGAGGAGGAGGTGGAAACCGTGCCCCCAGGGGAGTTCCCCACGCCGCAGGTGGCAGCGCTGGGGGAAGCGGATCTGGATGGGCTGGTGGAGCGGGTGGTGGGGGAGGTGCTGCGCCGGCTGCCTCAGCCGGGGCCAGCGGCGGCCAGCGCGGGGCTCGGGGAGGAGGAGCTGGAGCGCCTCGCCCGCCGGGTGTTGGAGCTGGCCACCCCGCTTTTCGAGCGCATCGCTTGGGAGGTGATCCCCGACATGGCCGAAATGCTGGTGCGCCAGCGCATCGCCGAGCTGGAAGCCGCGGCGGAAGAAGCCTGAACGCCGATCCTCAGCGCCGCGGCCAGGGCAGCACGTAGCTGGGCAGCCGGTCCTCCGCTGCGGAAATCGTCAGCGGTTCCGGCTCCGCCCAAACCTCGGGCTTCTTGGAAGCTCTTGCCGCAATGCGGTCCAGCTCGCGGTGGGCCAGGGCCACGATGTCCTTGCGCAGCCCTTGGGCGGCGATTTGGTCGGTGAACGCGCGCCTTCCCGCCACCAGCTCGGCGATGTAACCCTCGATCTCCTCCTGGCTGTAAAACCGGGCCGGGTCCCAGGCTTGGAGATCCACCCCCTCGCAGCGCACCACGTACTCGGTGCCCAGCGGCCCGGCGGCGTGCTCCGCGGTGCCCCGGAGATGGCCCCGCTGCAACGCCGCCATGAGCTCGATGGGAACCCGCTGCGCCTTGCGCACCAGCACCTTCTTGCCGGTGGCGGGGTCGGTTTGGATCACCTCCCCCATGCCGCCGGTGTTGTACTGGAAAAAGTGCACCTTGCCCGGGTAGCGGTGCACCAGGTCCATGACGATGTCGTAAAACGCGTTGACCTTGCGCCCCTGGGCGCCGATGATGAAGTCGTCCATCCCCACGATGCGCACCGACTCGCCGGCTTTTTCCGGCACCGTGGCGAAGGAGTGGGTGGATTCCCCCCAGAGGTACGCCAACACCCCCTGTTCCGGGGTGAGGCGCTGGGCGAAAGGCATGATCGTGTTGCGCCGGGTAATGAAGGCGAAGACGATGCCGTCCAACTCCTCCAGCGGCGGGGTGTTGATGGACTCGTAGCAGATGGAAATGGTCTTCTTGCCGCGGCGCACCTTGAGCTGGTGGCGGTGGATCACCGCCCGGCCGTTTTCCCCCAGCCGCTCGTCCAAAAAGTCCAGCTCGCCCTTGTAGTTCACCATAACGTTTTCCAAAAGCGCTGAGCGGTGGGTGAGCGCGCTGTACATCGCCTCCTGGAAGCGGGGATCCACATCGGTTTTCACGTAGTAGTTTTGCTCGGTGCCGTAGGAAGAGCCGTCGCGGCGCAGGAAAACGATGTCGTCCTGGGCCACCCAGGTACCTTCCCCCGCCTCGGGGGAAAGCCCCAGCTGGTGGCAGGACCAGGTGGATTTGCCGGTGGCGGTGAGGCCGAACAGGAACACCGCGAACGTCTTGAGCTTTCCCGAAGCGGCGTCCCGCACCCGCACCACCTTGGTCCCGGCGTGGAGCCCCAGCATCCCCCGCTGGTCCGCCCGGAACATGGCCTGGCGCAGGAACCCCTTCTTGCACTCGCCGGTGTAGTCGGTGCCCAAGGCGATGTTGATGTCGTGCTCCGGGAGCACGAGGATCTGCATGCGCAGCTGGTGCTCCATGGGGATGTCCACCATGAAGAACTCCGGTCCTGGACGGTCCTTGCGCACGTCCCCCAGGGTGCTGGCCCACTCGTAAGCGATGCGGTAGTTTTTGGGGTCGGCCACGCACACGTAGAGGTTGCAGATCGGGTTGAACTCCGGGTTGTCCCCCATTTGCCTGCGCACGTGGACGAACGGCATGGTGTGGAGCAGCTGCAGCACCTTGTGGAGCTGCTCCGGTGCCTTCTCCACGATGGCCAGCTGCTGGGGGGTGGGTGTGGGGAGCACGGTTTCCGGCCCGGAGCCCAGGTACACGGTCTTGGCGGCCATGCGGGAGGAGATGGCCGACCACCACAGGGGGGAACCCTGGGCGGTGCGGAACGCAGTCTTCCACGCCTTGCGCCGCAGCGTCCCCATCCCCGCATGCTCGATGTTCTTGCCGCGAATCGCGTGCTGCAGGTTTTCCGCGAACTGCCGGTACACCGTCGGGTCGTAAACGCTCTTGCCCATGGCCCCTCCGGGCATCTGCCCACCGCAAGCTTAGGCTCCCCCCGCCCCGGGCACAAGTCCACGAAAGAGCCGAGCGGCGCCCCGTGTTGACGCGGCCGGTGCCCCGGGGGATGATTCTCCTCCGATGGGAGCGCTGCTGCGAAAGCCTTGGTGGAGGCTGCTGCCGCTGGGGGACGGCGTGGCGCTGTTGCTGGCGGGGGCGGTAGCCCACTGGCTGCGCTTTCGCCCCGAGGACCGCCTGGCGCACCTGGACCGCTTGGCCGCGCACCCGGGGTTCCTGGTGGCGGCGTGGGCTGCCATGTGGGCCGTGGCCACGGCGGCGGAGCTTTACCACCACAAGCCGCTGGCCCGCTGGGAGCTGGCGAGCCGGGTTGGGTTCGCGGCAGCGCTGTGGGCGGTGGCGCTGGTGGTGCTCACCTACGCCAACCCAGCCTGGCGGTTCGGGCGGGGGCTGCTGCTGCTCACCGCCGCGAGCTGGGGCGTGTTGGCGTGGGTGCTGCGGGCGGTCCAGGGGGGAAGGCAAAAAGCCGCGGGGAAGGTGCTGATCGTGGGGGGAGAGGAGGAGCGGGAGCGGCTGGCGCAAGCCTTGGGGGCGCACCCCGCATCCCCTTGGGTCCCCGAGGCGGTGCCCTCCTCCGAGCTGCCCGGGGCCTTGGGAGGGGGGGAGGTGGCCATGGTGGTGGTGGCAGGGGGGGAAAAGCTCACACCGGAGCTGGTGGCGTGGCACTTCGCTGGGGTCCCGGTGGTGGCGGAAGCGGAGGTGTGGGCAGCGTTGGAAGGGCGGCTGCCCGTGGACCGGCTGCCCCCGGAGCTTTTCCTGCACCAGCGGGAGTTCGGGGCGATCCACTGGGAGGTGTTCAACCGCACCACCCGGGTGATCGATGTGCTGGTGGCATCGCTGCTGCTGGTTCTGGCCTTGCCGCTTTTGGCGGTGGTGGCGCTTTTGGTGCTGGTATGCGACGGTCGGCCGGTGCTTTACCGCCAGCTGCGGCTGGGGCAGTACGGCAAGCCGTTCGTGATCCTGAAGTTCCGCACCATGCGCCGGGACGCCGAGGCCAACGGCCCGGAGTTCGAAGGGGAGAACGACCCGCGGGTGACGCGGTTGGGTCGCATCCTCCGCCGTTTCCGCTTGGACGAGCTCCCCCAGCTTTGGAACGTGCTCCGCGGGGAAATGTCGCTGGTGGGTCCCCGGCCCGAACGACCCGAGTTCGTGAGGCAGCTCGCGGAGCAGATCCCCTACTACACCTTTCGCCTGGCAGTGCCCCCGGGGATCACCGGCTGGGCCCAGGTGAACATGCCTTACGCCCGAACCCTGGAGGAGCACAAGCGCAAGCTGGAGTACGACCTTTACTTCATCCGCGAACGCACGCTTTCCCTGTACCTGGCGGTGCTGCTGCGCACCGCCAGCGCCGCGCTTTTCGGCGTGCGCCGCTGAGGGCGGGGAGCATGGAAAAGCCGTTGGGTGTGGTGGTGGTGCACTACGGGGCACCGGGCCCCACCCGCCGTTGCGTGGCCGCGGTGCTCGCGGAGCCATCCCCGGTACCCCGCCTGGTGAGCGTGGTGGACAACAGCGGCAACCTCGAGTCGCTGCCGGGGGTGGAGGTGCTGCCCTCCCCGGACAACCCCGGGTTCGGGGAGGGGGCGAATCGCGGTGCCCGTGCTCTCGCCTCCCGGGGTTGCGGGGATCTGGTGGTGCTCAACCACGACGTGGAGGTGCTGCCGGGTTTTTTCGCCGCGGTGGTGGAAAACCTGCAGCGCCCGGAGGTGGGGGCGGTGGGGGGGTCGCTCTACCTCCCAGACGGCCGCACCCTCTGGGGGGCTGGGGGTGTGGTGTTGTGGCCCCTGGGGGTGGTGGTGCAGTACCGCAGCTGCCGCTGGGCGTGGCGCAGCCGGGAGGTGGGTTTCCTCCCCGGGGCCGCCCTGGGGATCCGGGGGGAGACGTTTTTTGCCCTGGGGGGTTTCGATGGGCGGTTTTTCCTCTACCACGAGGACCTGGACCTTTGCCTGCGGCTGCGGCGGGCAGGTTGGAAGCTGTGGTACTCCCCCAGGGCCGGGGCGGTGCACCACCTGGGCAGCGCCACCGGCTCCCATAGCTTCTCCAGCTTCTACCTGGAGCACCTCACCCGCACCCGCCTCATGCCGTTTCGCCCCCTGGCGTTCCGCCTCTGGCTGGGGCTGGTGCACACGCTCTACGCCTCGGGGCGGGCAGCTTGGTTCGCCGCCCGGGGGCAGAGCACCCAAGCCGCCGCGGTGCTCCGGGGGCACCGGGACGCCCTCCGCCACCTCCCCTCCGGCCCAAGGCCAGTCACGAAGAGGTAGCCGCGGGGCTTTCCAGGAGCGCTTCGAAGGCGGCAGCCACCCGGGGGAGGTGGTGGCGCTCCTTCACCCAAACGTAAGCAGCTTCCGCTTGCTGGCGCGCCCGCTCCGGGCTTGCCAGCAACGCTTCGATCGCCTCCACCCAAGCTTCCGGGCCTTCCGCCACGGTTATGCCCTCCCGGGGAAGCTGGTCCAACCCGAAAGCAGCGTGGGGCGAGGCCACCACCGGCACCCCGGCAGCCATGGCCTCCAGCACCTTGATGGGGGTCCCGGAGCCCGGCCCCAAGGGGGCCAGGAGCAGGGTAGCCCGCTGTCGCAGCGGCGCCAGGCTCTGCGGATCGGCCACCACCTCCACCCCCTGGCGGGCCAGGCGGCGGATCGCCCGAGCCGGCCGAGCGCCGGCCACCACCAGGGCGAGCTGCGGCCGACGTTGCCGCAGCTGCGGCCAGACCCGGGTCACGAACCACCGCACCCCGGCCACCGTGGGGAAGTACCCCAGGTTGCCGGTGACCAGCAGCGTGGCTGGCTCCGGCTTGCGCTCGGGAAACGCCTCTGGCACCGGCACACCGAAGGGAACCACGTGCAGCTTTTCTTCGAGCAGCGGGTCGCCCCCGGCCAGGGCACGTTTGTCCCGCTGCGCCACCACGGTGCCCGCGGCAGCCTGCTGCAGCAGCTTACGGTCCCACCGCTGGCACTGCCAGGCCTCCCAGAGCCAGAGCGGGGCTGCCAGGGGTTGCACCTTGGCCCGCTGGCGCATGTTGAGCGCCAAGGAGTCCACGAAGTCCACCACCACCGGGAGATCCCCGAGGTGCGGCTGCAAGAAAGCAACCCGGGAAAGCATCAGCACCACCACCTGGGGCCGGAAGCTGGCCAGCTCCTGGCGCAGCGCCGCTACCACGGCCGGGTGGTGGTGCAGCCCTACCTGGAGCGGCTCCCAGGGGTGGGCCAGGACCCCCCGGAGCGCTGCCAGGGTGGGCAGGGGCACGAAGCGCTGCACCGCCGGCACCGGAGCAGGGAGCGGATCGAACCCCGGGGGCGCCAGGGCCAACACCCGCACCTCGTGGTGCTGGCTTAGGTGGGAGAGCCAACCCACCAGCCGAGCCTGCTCCCCCCGCCGGGGGGGCCAGAACGGCCGGGGCGCTACGAACAGCAGCCGCATGGGGCTATGCTAGCGCGAGACGATATTAGCGGCTCATGCTCAGGTTCTTTGCTGCCGAGGGGGAGGGGGCTTGACGGAATCCTGCTCAGGCGTTATCGTATTAGCAGTCTAGGGTCCGGAGTGCTAAACGCTCCGGAAGCCCAGAACAAAGGAAAGGAGGGAGCAGTGATGACGATTCGACCGCTCAACGATCGGGTTCTCCTGCGGCGCATCGAGCCGGAGGAGGTGGTGAAGGGTGGCATCATCATCCCGGACACGGCCAAGGAAAAGCCCCAGGAAGCCGAGGTCATCGCCGTGGGTCCGGGGCGGCTGGACGACAGTGGCAAGCGCATCCCCATCGAGGTGAAGAAGGGTGACCGGGTGCTCATCGGCAAGTACTCGGGCACCGACGTGAAGATCGGCGACGACGAGTACGTGATCGTGCGCGAGGACGAGATCCTCGGCGTGATCGAAAAGTAAGGGAGGTGGATGACCATGGCAGCGAAGCAGATCGTTTACTCCGAAGAGGCCAGGCAGGCCGTTTTGCGCGGTGTCAACAAGCTCGCCGACGCGGTGAAGGTCACCCTGGGCCCCAAGGGCCGCAACGTGGTGATCGAGAAGAAGTTCGGTTCCCCGGTGATCACCAAGGACGGGGTGACCGTGGCCAAGGAAATCGAGCTCAAGGACAAGCTGGAGAACCTCGGGGCGCAGATGGTGCGGGAGGTGGCTTCCAAGACCTCCGACGTGGCCGGTGACGGGACCACCACCGCCACGGTGTTGGCCCAGGCCATTTACCGCGAGGGCGTGAAGAACGTCACCGCCGGTGCCAACCCCATGGACCTGAAGCGGGGGATTGACATCGCGGTGAAGAAGGCGGTGGAGGCTATCACCAAGCTGGCCAAGCCGGTGGAAGGGAAGGCCATCGCCCACGTGGGGACCATCTCCGCGAACAACGACGAGGAGATCGGCAACATCATCGCCGAGGCCATGGACAAGGTGGGCAAGGACGGGGTGATCACCGTGGAGGAGGCCAAGGGCCTGGAGACCACCCTGGAGGTGGTGGAGGGGATGCAGTTCGATCGCGGCTACCTCTCCCCCTACTTCGTCACCGATGCCGAGCGCATGGAGTGCGTTTACGAGAACGCCAAGGTGCTGCTCTACGAGAAGAAGATCTCCTCGATGAAGGACCTGCTGCCGATCCTCGAGCAGGTGGCGAAGCAGGGCAAGCCTTTGCTCATCGTGGCTGAGGACGTGGAGGGGGAGGCCCTGGCCACGCTGGTGGTGAACAAGCTCCGGGGCACCCTCCAGGTGGTGGCGGTGAAGGCCCCCGGCTTCGGCGATCGCCGCAAGGCCATGCTCGAGGACATCGCGATCCTCACCGGCGGCAAGCTCATCTCCGAGGACCTGGGGATCAAGCTGGAGAACGTGAAGTGGGAGGGTCTGGGCAACGCCCGCAAGGTGACCGTGACCAAGGACGACACCACGATCGTGGTGGACGACGACGATCCCAAGAAGCGGGAAGCCATCGCCGGGCGCGTGAAGCAGATCCGCAAGCAGATCGAGGAGACCACCTCGGACTACGACCGGGAGAAGCTCCAGGAGCGGCTGGCCAAGCTGGTGGGTGGCGTGGCGCAGATCAAGGTGGGCGCGGCCACCGAGACCGAGATGAAGGAGAAGAAAGCTCGGGTGGAGGACGCGCTCCACGCCACCAAGGCCGCGGTGGAGGAGGGGATCGTCCCCGGTGGCGGCGTGGCGTTGCTCCGGGCCATGGACGAGGTGGAGAAGCTCCTGGACCAGTACACCGGCGATGTGAAGACCGGCATCCAGATCGTGCTGCGGGCGTTGGAAGAGCCCACCAGGCAGATCATCTACAACGCCGGCGTGGACGAGGCGGCGGTGCTGGTGCGGGAGATCCGCTCCAAGGGCGGCAACTACGGCTTCAACGCCCAGACCATGCAAATCGAGGACCTGGTGGCCTCGGGGGTCATTGATCCCGCCAAGGTCACCAAGAACGCGCTGATCAACGCTGCCTCCATCGCCGGGCTGATGCTCACCACCGAGGCGCTGGTCTCCGAGATCCCCGAGGAGGAGAAGAAGCCAGCCCCTGGTGGCGGCGGCATGGACATGTACTGATCCACGAATTCGTGGCGTTTCGGGCAGGCGCAAGCCTGCCCGTTTTTTTTCGAAAAAAAAAAGGCGGCGAAGCTCGCCGCCTGCGCTCGCTGTGCAAGGCCGCTCAGCGCCAGAAGAGATCGAAGCGATCGGCATTCATGACCTTGGTCCAAGCTGCCACGAAGTCGCGCACGAACTTCTCCTGCCCGTCGTCGGCGCCGTAAACCTCGGCGATGGCCCGCAGCTGGGCGTTGGAGCCGAACAGCAAATCGGCGCGGCTTCCGGTCCACTTGGGCTTGCCGCTCTTGCGGTCGTACCCCACGTAAAAGCGGTTGCTGCCGTCCACCGGACGCCACTCGGTGCCCATGTCCAGGAGGTTGGCGAAGAAGTCGTTGGTGAGTTGCCCGGGCCTTTCGGTGAAGACCCCGTAGGAGGTACCCCCGAAGTTGGCCCCAAGCACTCGCAACCCACCCACCAGCACGGTCATCTCCGGGGCGGTGAGGGTGAGGAGCTGCGCCTTGTCCACCAGCGCTTCCTCCGCGGGGATCGTGCTTCCCGCTTTGGCGTAGTTCCGGAAACCGTCCACCTCGGGCTCCAGGTAGGCGAAGCTCCCCACGTCGGTGAGCTCCTGGGTGGTGTCGTTGCGTCCCGGGGCGAACGGCACCTCCACCGCGAAACCCGCCGCCCTGGCGGCCTGCTCCACCGCGGCGTACCCCCCCAGGACGATGAGGTCCGCCAGGGAAACCCGCTTGCCGTTGGTAGTTTGCGCCTCGAAGCGCCCCTTGATCGCGGAAAGCGTCCCCAGCACCCGGGCCAAGGTGGCGGGTTCGTTCACCTCCCAGTCCTTCTGGGGTGCCAGGCGGATCCGCGCCCCGTTGGCCCCACCCCGCTTGTCCGAATCCCGGTAAGTGGAGGCAGCAGACCAGGCCACGTACACCAGGTCGCGGAGCGAAAGCCCCGAGGCGAGGATCTGGCGCTTGAGCTCGGCCACGTCCTGGTGGTCAACTAGGGGGTAGTCCACCGGGGGGATCGGGTCCTGCCAGAGGAGCTCCTCGGCAGGCACCTCGGGGCCCAAGTAACGGGTCTTGGGTCCCATATCCCGGTGGGTGAGCTTGAACCACGCCTTGGCGAAGGCCTGGGCGAACTCCTCGGGGTTGGCCAGAAAGCGGCGGGCGATGGGTTCGTAGATGGGGTCGAAGCGCAAGGAAAGGTCAGCGGTGGTCATGATGGGCCGGTGCTTTTTCGTGGGGTCGTAGGGGTCCGGCACCATGTGCTCTTCCCGCACGTCCTTGGCCACCCACTGCCAGGCCCCGGCGGGGCTTTTCGTGAGCTCCCACTCGTAGCCGAAGAGGATCTCCAGGTAGGTGTTGTCCCACTTGGTGGGGGTGGGGGTCCAGGCGCCCTCGATGCCGCTGGTGATGGTGTCGGCACCCTTGCCGGAGCGGAAGGAGCTCTTCCAGCCCAGGCCCATCTCCTCCAGGGGCGCGGCTTCCGGCTCCGGCCCCACGTGCTTGGCGTCCCCTGCCCCGTGGCACTTGCCGAAGGTGTGCCCACCAGCCACCAGCGCCACGGTTTCCTCGTCGTTCATCCCCATGCGCCGGAAGGTCTCCCGCACGTCCCGCCCCGAGGCCACCGGGTCCGGGTTGCCGTTGGGGCCCTCGGGGTTGACGTAGATGAGCCCCATCTGCACCGCTGCCAGGGGCTTGGCCAGCTGCCGATCCCCGGAGTACCGCATGTCCCCCAGCCAATCGGTTTCCGGTCCCCAGTCCACGTCCTGGGGCGGTTCCCAAACGTCCACGCGGCCGGCCCCGAAGCCGTAGGTGGCGAACCCCATGGACTCCAACGCCACGTTGCCCGCGAGGATCATCACGTCCGCCCAGGAGATCTTGTTGCCGTACTTTTTCTTGATGGGCCAGAGGAGGCGGCGGGCCTTGTCCAAGTTGGCGTTGTCGGGCCAGCTGTTGAGGGGGGCGAACCGCTGGGCGCCGGTAGCCGCCCCGCCCCGGCCGTCGAAGACGCGGTAGCTGCCCGCGGAGTGCCAAGCCATGCGGATGAAAAGGCCACCGTAGTGGCCCCAGTCCGCAGGCCACCACTCCTGGATGTCGGTCATCAGCCGGTGGAGATCCCGCTTTAGCGCTTGGTAGTCCAGCTGGGAGAACGCTTCCCTGTAATCGAACTCCCGCCCCAGGGGGTTGGACTTTTCCGAGTGCTGGTGCAGGATCCTCAGGTTCAGCTGCTTGGGCCACCAGGTATGCTGCTTCTGCCCACCCAGCACCGTGTGGCGCAGGGCTCCCTGGTGTACCGGGCAAAGGTTTTCTGCTTGTCCGCTCATCGCTGTGTCCTCCTTGTTCCTCCCCAACAACGCCCCGTTCGTCAATATCCCGCACGGAAGAGGAACTCTTTTCTACTTGTCCCTTCCAACTCTCGGCTTTGCTTGCTTGCTAACGCCCCGACCCCGCGCTCGCTTTCCCGGAAAACCCGATCTGGCGGCCGAGCTTGCGGCCACCGCCGTCCGCTTGCTGCTTCTTCCTGTAAAATCCGCCTGGAGGAATGCGGCGCAAGGAGGGAGAGCAGGTATGCTGACAGCTGCCGAGCTCAAGGCTGGGATGGTGATCCGCCGGGACGGGGAGCTGTTCCGGGCCCTGGAGGTGGCGCATCACGGCGGGGGAGGGCAGTTCGCCGGGTTCGTGGTGGTGAAGGCCAAATCGCTGCGCAGCGGCCACGTGAAGGAGTGGCGTCTCGATCCCGCCACCAAGCTGGAGGACGTGCTGCTCACCCGGCGGGAGCTGGACTACCTCTACGAGGACGAGGCCGGGTACACGTTCATGGACGGCGAAACGTACGAGCAGTTCACGATCCCCAAGGAGGTGCTGGGGGAAAAGGCGGTGTTTTTGACGGAAAATGCCCGCTTGCCGGTGGAGTTTTTCGAGGAGCAACCGGTGAACGTTGTGTTCCCCCCGGTGGTGGAGCTCAAGGTGACCACCGCGCCTCCAGGGGTGCGGGACACCGACACCTCGGCGATGAAAACAGTGGTGCTGGAAAACGGCATGGAGATCCTCGCCCCGCAGTTCATCGAGGCTGGGGACATCGTCCGGGTGGATACCGAAACCGGGCGGTACCTGGAGCGGGTGCGGCAAAAGAAGTGAGGCTCGCTGCGGAAAGGGGAAAAGTCGGAATGGAGCGCATCTTTCTTGGGCAGGGGGAAAAACCGGTGCACCTCTTGCTGCCTATGGCCAACCGCCACGGCCTCATCGCCGGGGCTACGGGCACCGGCAAGACCGTGACGCTGCAAACCCTGGCGGAGGGTTTTTCCCGGGCAGGGGTGAGCGTGCTGCTCACCGACGTGAAGGGGGACCTGGCCGGCATGGCAGCCCCGGGGGCGGACAAGCCCCCGCTGGTCAAACGCGCCCAGGAGCTGGGCATCGCCCCGTACCGTGGCGAAGCGTTCCCGGTGCTTTTCTGGGATGCCCTGGGGGAAGCGGGTCACCCTCTGCGGGCCACGGTTTCCGACCTGGGCCCGCTTTTGCTCTCGCGCCTTTTGGACCTTTCAGAGGCCCAGGAGGGAGCCTTGAACGCGGCGTTCCGCTGGGCCGACGAGCGGGGGCTTCTGCTGTTGGACTTCAAGGACCTGGATGCGCTGCTGCGGCACCTTCTGGAGACCAAGCCAGCGGACCTGGGGATCGCCATCCCCAGCACCTCCTTGGGGGCGATCCAGCGGCGGCTTTTGGTCTTGCAGCAGCAGGGGGTGGAGCGGTTCTTGGGGGAGCCGATGCTGGATGTCCACGACCTGCTGCTCCGCGCCCCGGACGGCCGGGGGGCGATCCACAACCTGGTGTGCCAGCAGCTTTTCCAGATGCCGCGGCTTTATGCCACGGTGCTCCTGTGGCTTCTCGCCGAGGTCTACGAGAACTTCCCCGAGGTGGGGGACCTGCCCCAGCCGAAGTTCGTGCTGTTTTTCGACGAGGCGCACGTGATCTTCCAGGAGGCCCCCAAGGTGCTGTTGGAGAAGATCGAGCAGGTGGTGCGGCTGGTGCGCTCCAAGGGCGTGGGGGTGTACTTCGTCACGCAAAACGTGCTGGACATCCCCGACGCGGTAGCCGCGCAGTTGGGCAACCGGGTGCAACACGCGCTGCGGGCCTTCACCCCGCGGGAGCAGAGGGCCGCCCAGGTGGCGGCGGAGACGTTCCGCCCCAACCCCCGCCTGGACGCCGCCAAGGTCATCACCGAGCTGGGGGTCGGCGAGGCCCTGGTGTCGTTGCTCCAGGAGGACGGCACTCCCAGCCCGGTGGAGCGGGTGAAGATCGCTCCCCCGGTCTCCCGCGTGGGGGCCCTGGAGGAAGCGGAGCGGCAGAGGGTGCGTGCCGCCTCACCGCTCGCTGGCAAGTACGAGGAGGCAGTGGACCGGGAAAGCGCTTACGAGGTGCTGCAGAAAGAAAAGAGCTCCGCAGCGGACCTTTGGGGTGCTTGGGGCGGGGGGAGGACCGCCACCCCCTCCCGGGCCCCCGCCCGCCGGGGGGACACGTTGGCCGAAGCGCTGCTCAAAAGCGCCGCCCGCTCGGTGGGCAGCGCCCTGGGTCGGCAAATCATCCGCGGCGTGCTGGGCTCGATCCTCCGGGGCAGGTAGCCGGGGTTCAGAAGAGCAGGTTCACGGAAAGCTTGAGGAACACCGAGCGGTGCATGGTCACCGCCCGGTGGAGCTCGTTGCCCAGCTCCCCGTCGCTGGCACCGAGGTAGAGCAGCGTTTGCGGGTTCACCTTGTAAGCGAACAGCAGCTGGTGCGCCCAATCCCGGCTTTCCCGGTCGGTGGGCTCGGGGTAGCGTTCGGGGTGGGTGCGCAGCCGGCCGGTTTGCGTGATTACCCGGAGGAAGCTGCGCACCGTGAACTGGTAGACGATGCGCAGCTCGGCCAGCAGCGCCTCGTAAAGCTCCCCCTCGGGCACCGTCAGCCGCTCCCCCGTGAAGTCCCCCTGGAGGTAGAGGTGGCGACCCAGGTTCCAGGTGAACCCCGGTGAGATGGCCCAGCGGCGCGCCGGGCGGCTTCCCGCGTAGTCTATGGCGTCCCCACCCTCGATGCCGCAGGAGGCGGTCACGTCCCCGGAAAAGCGCACGTTGCCGAACATTCTCCCGGACCAACCATCGAAGCGCTGCCCTTGCCAGCTCTTGCGGAACTTGGAAAGCGTGAGGAACACCGTGGACTGGAGCGGCCCCTGGTAGCGGCCCATGAAGCGGTAGGTGCGCTCCAAAAGCCTTCCAGCGCTGTCCTCCCAGGCTTGCACCTCGCCGCCCAGGCGCAGCACCGAAAACCAGTCCCCTTCCTTCCCCCAGAGCACCTTCTGCGCCCCCACCTCGCCCCCCCGCACCCCCACCCTGGGTATGAACCCCATATCGGCGCGGAAACCCTCCGAGAGATCCCGGGCCCAGGCCCAAGCCTCGAAGTTGCGGGTGGCGTGGCTGAAGTTGGCCTCCCAAGCGGTGCCGGAGAGCCGCTTCTCCTGCCCCTCCAGAGCCCGATCCCCGGGGTAGGTGGTTGTCGAGCGCAGCCACTGCCAGGTGAGCGTGTCGCCGCGGGAAAGGCGCAGCATCCCGTCGAAACCTCCCAGGCTACTCCGCAAACCGGAGCCCTGGCGGTGGGTGATCAGCGCCCCCAGGGTGGAGGCGTTCCCCAGGTCGTAGCGGTACCGCCCCACCGCCGCGGTGGAGGCTTGCTCCAGCTCCACGCGGCTGGAGCTTTCGGGGCCGGGGAGGATCAGCGGGGTCACCTGGTCCCGCACCAGGAAGAGCCCGAAGGCGTGGCTACCCTCCTTGCCGGTGAGCTTGACCCCCCAATCCGGGTCCACCATGGTGCGGGTGTACACCGCCTGCAGCGGCGTGGTGAAGAGGTCGCTGCTTTCCATGAAAAACGGCCGCTTTTCCGGGAAAAACAGCGTGAACACGCGGTTCACCGAAAGCTGCTTGGCGTCCGCCTCTACCTGGGAGAAATCCGGGTTCAGCGCGAGGTTCAGGGAAACGTTGGGGGAAAGCCCCACCAACAGCGAAGCACCAGCATCGCCATTTTGCGTGGGCCGGGAGAGCAGCGGCTCGTCCAGCGCTTCCCGGCTCTGGGCGCGGGCGGCCACCCAGGTGGGGTTGAACTCCACAGCGCGACCCGCCCGAGCCGCAGCGAGGCCGCGGAACAGCGGGAACTGGCAGAGAAAACAAGGGTTGTTCCGGTCCACCGGGTGGGAGAGCAGCGAGCGTCGCAGCGAGCGAGGCCAAACCCGCAGCGCCGCGAAGCCGAAGAGCTTTTCGCTGCTTCCTGCGGGAAACCGCAGCGCCGCGAAGGGGATCGCCATCTCCACCTGGTACCCGAAGCTCGTGAGCTTGCCTGCGGCTTGCCAGATGGCGTCCCAGCGGAAGTCCTCCTGCTGTTCGGCGGTTTCCATGCGGATCGCGTCGGCCTGCACCCCCAGAGGGTTGGCCAGGAACTGGAAGGCGCGGCGTCGGTCGGCGAAGGTGTCCAGGATGATGCCCACGAAGTCGTCGCGGAACAGCTGATCGCGATCCGCCAGGTGCGCCCGCACCTCCTGGGGGTTCGGGTCGTAAGCGCGAAACGCCACGTAAAGTGCCTTTTCCGTGCTGAACAGCAGGCACTCGGTGCGCACCGGGGCGGGGGTGGACTCCCCGGGATCCACCTCGTAGGGAAGCTCCACCAAAAGCGCCTTGCTCCAAGCTTCTTCGGCAAGCTCCCCGTCCACCTGCACGGGAAGATCGAGCTCCGGGACCTGGGTTTGGGCGGCCGACACGCTGGGCAGCAACGCAAGCAAAAAGAGCTTGGCGAAACGCAAGGACACCTCCCACCGGCGGACGCCGGCAGCGTACTGTACGCAGGCCGCGCCAAGAGGTTGCCCTGGAGAAGCGTTCAGTGCTCGGCGAACACCTGGGCGGTGAAAACCGCAAGCTCCGCTTGCCGCCAAGCTTCCGGGGGCAGCCCAGCCTTTTGCGCCAAACGGGCCAGGAACGTTTCCCGGTCCCAGCCGGTTTCCGTGGCCACCTGGGGGAGGAAAACCGCGCTGTAGGGGCCTTTTTTGAGGATCACCCCGTGCTCACCGAGGCGGATAGCGCTGGCATCGGCCACCGGCTCGGGGGGGGAAAGCACCGAGATTTCGATTTCCAGCTCCGCAAGCTCGCCGAGGCGCACGCTGGGGAAGCGAGGGTCGTAGAGCACCTGCACCGCGCAGTGCACCACGGTATCCACCAGCGAGCCCACCGGTTGGATCGAGCCGATGCACCCCCGCAGCTTGCGCTCAGGGAGCGTGTGCAGCGTGACGAACGCCCCCGCCGGAGCCCGGAGGTTGGGAGCGAGCTGGTGGCTCGCGAACCACTCCGCCAGCTGCTCCTCCCTGGTGAGGTGGGTGAGCATCGTGGCCCTGGCCAGGGCCAAGAGCGCTTGCTGCTCCTCGGGGGAAAGCTCCCCGAGGCGCGGTGACGGTTGCTCCTGCCAGGGGACGAAGCTGCCGGAGTAACCCACGGCCACGTAGGTCACCACCTGGTGCCAATCGCCGCTCACCTCCCCCGAGGTGCTCACGTGGAGGATCTCCCCCTCCCCCTGGAAGGCGTGGGAGACCAGCTGCAGCAGCACCGCGATGGGCTTGGCGCCGCAAACGCTGTCGTCGCTCACCTCCACCTGGTGCCAAAAACCTGCCACGTCCCCGGCGGCAGCCCGCCCGGCGGTGCGCCGCGCCCGCAACGCGAGCCTTTCCCCCAAGGCGGGGCTTTCGGGAAACACCACGTAGCCGTAGGGGCGCCCGTGGTGGGTGAAGTCCGAGGAAACCACCACCCCGGTGGTGGGCCCGAGAAGCCCCGCCAAGGCCCGGGCCAGCTCCTTGGTTTGCGCCAAGCTCGTCTGGTTGCCGATGAGGATCGGCACCAGCCGCGCCTCGGGGGTGCGCGCTTGGAGGAACGGCACCTCCACCTCCAGGCAGTGCTCCGGGTCGTGGGCGCTCGCTGGCCCGGCGAAGAGCGGGTTTTCCGCCAGATGCGCCAGGGCCTGCCGATCCAGCGGCATTTCCCCGACAGGCGTGGCGAAAGCATGGATGCTGGGGGCGGGAAGCGCCGCTCCCGCAAAGGAGCGGTAGTGGGAAGGCCCGAGGAGCAAGATGCGCTCGAGTCCCGGCGAAAGACGGGCGAAGGCGTGGGCCGCGGTTTGCCCGGAAAACACGTACCCCGCATGGGGGGCGATCACCGCCTGAGACGGGCCGTTGTGGGGGAGACGCTCCAAAAGCCGCGCAAGCTCTCGGGAAAGCTGCCCGGCGTTCGCGGGGTAGAAGCTCCCGGCCACCGCTGGGGGGCGCAAGCTCATGCTGGCTCCTTTCCCCCATTACCAATAAGCCGCGCTCGCAGCTTTGGCAAGGTGCGGTCCAAAAACCAAACCAACGCGGAAAAGGCCAAGGCCGGGAAAACCGGCTCCAGCCCCAAGGGGTAGCGTTCTGCCTCGGCGGCCAAAAGCCAAGCGGTGGCGAGCAGAGCGGTGCCCCCCACCGCCACCCCCGCGCCTTGCGGCGAAAACCGCCAGCGTGCTGGCCCGTGGGCGAGCACCAGCGGCAACAGCAGCGCCGAGGTCACCACGCTGCCCACGTGGTGCCAGATGGTCACCGCGCTCCCCAGCACCCAGGCCAGCCCAGCGGCAGCGGCCCCCACCAGCCAAAGGCCCAGGGCAATGGCTTGGCGCTCCCGCTGCCGCCAGGCCGCGGGGAGCAGGTCGTGCCCCAGGGTGGCCGCAGCGAGGAAAAGGTAGGAGTGGGCGGTGGAGGAAACCGTGGCGAAGAGCCCCACGGCAAAAAGCGCCGCCGCCGGCGGGGGGAGCAGCAGCTTGCCCAGGGCTGGGTAGGCGAGCCCCGGGTCGGCAAGCTGGGGGAGAAGCGCCCGGGCAGCGAGCCCCGAAAACGTGGTGAGGAAATCGAACAGCACCCAGAAAGCCACGGAAACCAACACCCCGGTTCTGGCCACTTGCGGCGAAGCGGCGGCGTAGCAGCGCTGGTAGAAAGTGGGCTCCACCAGCGTTTGCAGCGCGATCACGTACCACACGGCGATGGCCTGGAAGGCGAGCCCGCCGGTGAGCGAGGTGTGGGAGGAAGGCAGGGCGGCCCAGAGCCCCGGGAACCCTCCCAACCGGGCCAGCGCCACCGGGAGCAGCACCAAAAACGCCAGGTACATCAGCGCGAACTGCAGCAGGTTGGCCCGCACCACGCTGCGGAACCCTCCCCAGAGCACCGAGCCCACCGCCAGCGCGGTGGCCGCGCCGAGGGCCCAGGGCCGGGAAAAGCCCAGGTAGACCTCTGCAAGCTGCGCCAGCATCAGCAGGTAAGCCGCTGGGGTGGCCATGAGCAGCACCAGCCACGCTCCCAAAATCGCCGTGGGGCGGCCGTAAGCCAGCGCCAGCTGCTCGGGAATGGACAGCACCGCGGTCTTGCGGGCCCGGGCGGCCAAGCCGAAGGCGAACAGCAAAGCCGCCAGGTAGTAGGGCACGCCGAACACCAGCCAGTTGGCGAGCCCGAAGCGGTAGGAAAACTCCCCCACCCCGAGGATCCCGCCGTACCAGGTGGCCACCAGCGTGGCCACGAAGGGAACCAGCGTGAGGCGGCGACCGGCCAGCAGGTACTCCAGCTTTTCCCTGGTGCCGCTGGCCCGATCCAGCACCGCCAGCACCAGAGCGTACGCCGCCAGCGCCACCACTACCGGGAGGTCCACGCCCACGCCCCAAGGCTAGCCCACCCTCCGCTTTCCGCCAAGGGCAAATGTGGGCCGGGCGGGGAGCCCCAGAGGGGCGGCGCCTGCCAGGCTCAGGGGCTGGGGGCGGCCGGGCGCAGCGCTTGGAGGATCGCGAAGAAGATCTCGGTGTTGTCGTGCACTCCCGAGAGGCGCTCGGCTCCGGGACCCAGGGCGGAAAGCGGCACGTCCACCCCGGTGTGCACCCCCCGATCCGGGGCGTACCCCTTCTCCGGCACCGCCACCTCGGTCACCCCGGTGTAAAGCACCCCGGTGCTCCCGTCCTTGGCGGGGTTGGCGTGGACTTTCTTGTCCTCGCCGGCAAGCGCCGGGGGCACCGGCTTGGGCTGGGAGCGGAAGTCGTCGTAGTGGTCGGGGGCTGCCCCGAAGTGCACCACGAGCTTCTTCTCCCAGTCCGGGTTGTCCGGAAAGCCGTCCCGGTCGGCGTCCGCAGCTTCCGGGAAGCCCATGCGGTCGTAGGTCCCCACCTGCTCCCGGGTGCCCCGGTGGCTGGGGTCTGTGACCCCGGGGAGCACCACGCCGCCGGTTTCGTGGTCCGCGGTGAGGATCACCAAGGTGTCGTTGGTGGGGTCGTCGTCGCCGTTGGTGACGGCGGCAAAGCGCAGCGCCACCTCCAGCGCCTTGTCCAGGTTGTACACCTCCCAGAGCATGCGCTCGGCGTCCAGCATGTGGGCTTCCTTGTCAATGAGCGCCCCCTCCACCATGAGGAAAAACCCGGCACCGTCGCGGGAAAGCACCGCAAGCGCCGCCTCGGTGAGCTCCGCCAGGGAAGGCTGGTCGGGGTTGTGGGCCACCACGCCAGGGTCCCCCCGCTTCTGCAAATCGAAGGGGTTGCTCATGTGCCGCTCGGCGAAAAGCCCCAGCAGCTTGTCAGGCTTTTGCTCCATGCGCTGCCGCAGCTCGGTGGCGCTGAAAGCTTGGGCGAACCCGGCGGCGCCGAAAAACGGCAGCAGGTCCTTGGGCTTGGTGAACGCTTTCCTGCCGCCACCCAAAAGCACCCGCACCCCGCAACCATCGGCTTTCGCCAGGTACTGCTGGGCGATGGCCTCCGCTTCGCCCCGGTCCGCCACCTGGGCGAGGAACGCTGCTGGGGTGGCGTCGGTGAGATCGGCATCGGAAACCAGCCCTGTAACCATCCCTCGGGTGCGGTAAAGCAGGCAGGGGAGGGGCTCCACCTTGGGGTTGTCCTGGTCCTCGGGGGTGGGGTCGGGGAAAAGCCCCATCATGCCGTTGGCGGTCTTGGTGCCGGTGGCGAAGGCGTGGGCGCCAGCGGCGGAATCGGTGACGAACCCGGAAAGCGAGGAGGTCATCACGAACCCCCCCACCGGCAGCCGATCCATGGCCAATACCCCCCGGACCTTGCCCCCGGAAAACCCGTAGAGCGCTGCCCGGGCCGCGGTGCGCTGGGCGAGGCCGAAGCCGTCACCGATGAAAAGCAACACGTGCTTCACCCGCCCCCCTGGCTCTGGCCAGGCTCGCACCTGGAACACCTGCTCCGCCTGGGCCACCAAGGTCTCGCCCTTGCCCCGGGCAGCCGGGGCGTGAGCTTCCACCCGCAGCCGGTGCTCCCCGGGCTGGGTCACTACCAGATCGGCAACGCGCAGGCGGTCCCCGGAGACCACCGCCGGCAGCTCCCGGCCGTCCAAAAGCAGGCGCAGCCGCAGCTTCTCCCCGCCGGAAAAGAGCGCCTGGACGTCGAACCGCTGCCCCGCGGCAAACGCCGAGTTGGGCGGCGGGCTGAGGATCGTCACTTGCGGGGTTTCCCCTTGGCCAGGCCAAGGGAGCATCACCACCAGGGCAAGCACCAAGACGAGGCGGCGCAACATAGCTTCCTCCCGCAGCTATGGTAGCGCGGGGCGGTGCAAGCGGCGTGAAGCTGGCCCCGTTGTGGCGCCTTGCCCTACGCCGCAGCTTCGGGTAAACGGCTTTTTCCCGAGGGCCAAAGTACGCTACCATGGGCGCTGCTCGGAGGTCCCATGGGTTTGCCGCCGCACCACGTGAAAGACTTGAGCCTTGCCAGCGAAGGGAAGGCCCGCATCGCCTGGGCCGGGAGGGAGATGCCGGTGCTTGCGGAGATCCGCAAGCGCTTCGCCGCGGAAAAGCCCCTGGCGGGGCAGCGCTTGGCTGCCTGTTTGCACGTGACCACGGAAACCGCCCACCTGGTGCTCACGCTCCAGGCGGGAGGGGCGGAGGTGCGGCTGTGCGCCTCCAACCCGCTCTCCACCCAGGACGACGTGGCGGCGGCGTTGGTGGCGGAGCACGGCATCAGCGTGTTCGCGGTGCGCGGGGAGGACCAAGCCAGCTACTACCGGCACATCCGCGCCTGCCTGGAGTTCGCCCCCACGCTCACCATGGACGACGGGGCGGACCTGGTGAGCTCGCTCTTGCTCCTAGGGCGCGGGGAGCTGGAAAAGGCCCACCCCGAGGTGCGGGAGCTGGGGGAAAAGCTCGGGGCTGAGGGGCGGGCGGAGCTGCTTTCCGGGGTGCGGGGGTCCACCGAGGAAACCACCACCGGGGTCATCCGCCTGCGGGCCATGGAGAAGGACGGGGTGCTGCGCTTTCCGGTGATCGCGGTGAACGACTCGGACACCAAGCACCTGTTCGACAACCGCTACGGCACCGGCCAGTCCACGGTGGACGGGATCCTCCGGGCTACCAACCTGCTCTTGGCCGGGAAGGTGGTGGTGGTGGCCGGGTACGGCTGGTGCGGTCGGGGTGTGGCGATGCGCGCCGCGGGGATGGGGGCCCGGGTGATCGTCACCGAGGTGGACCCGGTGCGCGCCCTGGAGGCGGCCATGGACGGCTACGCGGTGATGCCCATGGCGGAGGCGGCCAAGGTAGGGGACGTGTTCGTCACGGTCACCGGCAACCGCTCGGTGATCACCTTGGAGCACGCCCGCCTCATGAAGGAAGGGGCGATCCTCGCCAACGCCGGGCACTTCGACGTGGAGATAGACCTGGCTTCGTTCCGGGAGGCGGCGGTGGAGGTTGCCAGCGTGCGCCCCCAGGTGGAGGCGTACCGCTTCCCCTGGGGCAGGACGGTCTTCGTGCTGGCCCAGGGGCGCCTGGTGAACCTGGCGGCGGCGGAGGGGCATCCGGCGGCGGTGATGGACATGTCGTTTGCCAACCAGGCGCTGGCAGCGGAGTACCTGGTGAAGATGGCGGGCAAGCTCGCCCCCCGGGTGTACCGGTTGCCGGCGGAGCTGGACCGGGAGATCGCCCGGCTGAAGCTCGCCACCATGGGGATCCGCACCGACGTGCTCACCCCCGAGCAGGAGCGCTACCTGGCCAGCTGGCAGGAAGGCACGTAAGCGGGTCGGCGCCAGCAGCGGTACAATGTTTGGGGGAGAGCATGAGCCTGCTGCTGTTGGTAGAAGACTCGCCCACCGTGGCTTCCAGCTTGCGGGCTGCCTTGGAGCAGGCGGGGTACCAGGTGGCGCTGGCGGAAACCGGCCAGGAAGCCCTGACCCTCGCTCGTACCAGCGCTCCGGACCTTGTGTTGCTGGATCTTTACTTGCCGGACGTGAGCGGGGAGCTGGTGTTCCGCCAGCTGCGGGCCGATGAGGCCACGAGCCGCATCCCGGTGGTGGTGGTGACCGCCTCCGAGGACCGCGCGGACCGTTTGCGGCTCTTGGAGCTGGGGGTGGACGACTTTCTCACCAAACCGGTGCAGCAGGCGGAGCTGCTCGCCCGGGTGCGCACGCTGCTGCGGGCCAAGCAGCTTTCCGATCGGCTGTTTTTTTCGTTTCTCGAGCTGGACCGCTTGGGTGCCTTCGCAGAGCTCTTTGCCGCGCAGCCCGGCGAGGGGCTTTCCGCCCTGGAGGTGCTGGATTCCATGGCCCACCAGCTGGTGGGGGGCGAACCCGCGTCGCCGGACCACCCCCACTACTGCTGGGCGGGTTTGCGGGCGGGGGCACGGCTCATGGCCCGCTGCTGGTACTACCGCCAAGGGGTTTGGTACCACAAGCAGCGGGTGTACCGGGTGATGGACGTGGCTAGGGCGCTGGCGCCCTATGCCCGGGGGCCGGGGCGCTACTGCTCCAAAAGCCCGATGGATCCCGGCCTCGCGGCGTTTTTTGGCTTTCCCACCGACCCTCCTCCGGCGAACATGGTGGCGGAGGCGGGGGAGCACGGCTACCTGCTCCTGGCGGATTACCCTTGGGAGGTGGGGGTGTGGGAGTTCCCCATCCTCCGAGCCGCCTTTCGTCTCTGGGGCGTGTTCGAGCGCTTGCGCAGCGAAGCCCGCCTGCGGGAGCAAGCGTTCTTCTCCACGCTGGAAGCGCTGGCGTTGGCGGCGGAGTTTTACGACCGGGACGCGGCGGCGCATATCCAGCGGGTGGCCACGCTTTCCCGGGAGCTGGCGCGGGCGCTGGGGTGCGGCGCTGGCTTCGTCCGCTGGATAGGCCCTTGCGCCCGGGTGCACGACGTGGGGAAAATAACGATTCCGCTGGAGCTTTTGATGAAAACCAGCGAGCTCACCCCCGAGGAGGAGCGGCTCGTGCAGCAGCACACGGTGAACGGTGCCAAGCTCCTGGGCCCTTTCCCCCACTTGGAAATGGCGAGGAACATCGCGCTTTACCACCACGAGAACTACGACGGCACCGGGTACCCCCGGGGGCTCGCCGGCGAGGCGATCCCGCTGGAAGCCCGCATCGTGCGGGTGGTGGACGTCTACGACGCCTTGCGCTCGCTCCGGCCTTACAAGCGCGCTTTCGACCACGAGGAGGCCCGGGCGGTCATGGAGCGGGGCGATCAGAAGGTCTGCCCCAGCTACTTCGATCCCCGGGTCCTCCACGCGTTCTTGAGGATCGTGCCCCGTCACCTGGAACTTTACCCAGCGTGAGGAGGCGGGCTTTGAGCCACCGCTGGGCTACGCGCGGACCAGCCAGCGGTGGGTGTCCGGGTCGAAGCCGAACTGCACCCCTGTGAGCGCCTCGTAAAGCTTTTTGGCGATAGGTCCCGGGGTCCCATCCCCCACCTTGTAAACCCGCTCGCTGCCGTCGGGGAGCAGGTCCACCAGCTCCCGCACCGGGGCTACCACCGCGGCGGTGCCGCAACCGAAGATCTCGGTGCAGTCCCCGGACTGCAGCCCCTGGAGGATCTCCTCGATGTGGATCGCCCGCTGCACGAACGGGATGTTCATTTCCTTGCAGAGCACCCCGAGGCTTTCCCGGGTGACCCCCTCGAGGATCGTGCCGGAGGCGGGGGGGGTGGTGACCACGCCGTCCAGCACGAACATGATGTTCATGGCCCCCACCTCCTCCACGTGGCGCCGTTCCACCGCATCCAACCACAGCACCTCGGCGCAGTTGTGGTCCCTGGCCACCTTGCGGGCCAGAAGCGATGCGGCGTAGTTGCCGCCGGTCTTGGCGGCGCCGGTGCCTCCCGGGGCGGCCCGCACCCAGTCCCGGGCAATGAGGATGCGCAAGGTGTCGTCCGGGGTGAGGCGCGGGCGGCACTGCTTTTCGTCGCCCGCTTCGGCGACCAGATGCTCCTCCCGCGGGCGGAAGTACGGGCCTACGGGGCCGGTGATGATGAAGTAGAGGTACTTGTTGGAGGGGCTCACCCCCAGGCTTTCCTGGGTGGCGATCATCGTGGGGCGAATGTACAGCGCGGTAGGACAAGGGCGAGGGGGCTTGGGGCACGGGGGTACCCAATCCCGGTCCACGTCCACCAAGGCGCGCATCGCCTCGATTTGGATTGCCTCGGGGATTTCCGGCATGGACATGCGCCTGGCGGAGCGGTTGAAGCGGGCGGCGTTGCGGTCGGGACGGAAGATGTGCACCGAGCCATCGGCATGCCGGAACGCCTTGAGCCCCTCGAAGATCTCCTGGCCGTAGTGGAACACCATGGCGGAAGGGGAGAGCTGGAGCGGACCGAACGGGACGATGCGCGGGTCGTGCCAACCTCGCTGCTCGTCGTAGTCCATGAGGAACATGTTGGGGGAAAAGACCTTGCCGAACCCGAGCTGCCGCGGATCGTCGAAGAGACCTTCGGGGGGCAGCTTCACCACGGAGCGATCGGTAATGTCCATGGCCTTTCCTTTCTACCGGATGGCCTCCGGTCAAAAGCACGCCAGGGGGAAAAGGATCGGTCCGGCCCAGCCCCCGCTGGGCCCCAGGCGGCCCCGGGCCGCCTAGGCGAGGACCAGATCCTGGAAGAGGAAGCCATTGCTTTCCACCACGTCTCCTGGGAGCACTGAGATGGGGGAGGCGAAAAGCTCGTGGTCCAGCACGAACGTGTGAAACTCCCCCGCCTCGCCGCAGGGGTCCACCCCTGGGGGCAACTTGGAGCGAAAGCCGTTGCCGGTTTGCGCCCCGAGAAGCGCCGCCAGCTCCTTCTGGCAGCACACCACCCGGGCCTTGCCCCGCTGCCCATGAAAGGCAGCCAGCACCTCTTCCGGCGGGCGACCCCAAAGGGGGAACCAAGCGGTGAGGCTCACGTGGGCGAGAAGCTGCTCCCGGAAGCGGCGCAGCTCGGCGAGGTAAATGTCCCCGAACACCACCCCTTCTAGGCCTCGGGTAGCGAACGGTTGCAACGCCGCCAGCATGGCCCGCTCGTAGGCGGTGTTCGGCACGAGCCCCGGTTGTGGCGCATCCAGCGGGCAGAGGGGGCAGGTTTCGCTGCTGGGCTCGGGGGCGGGAAGCAGCACCTCCCAGAGAGGCAGACCCAGGGCTGCGGCTTGGGCGCGCACCAGCTCGGCTCGCACGCCGTGCATGGTGACCCGGCCGAAGGGGGCGGAGAGCGTGGTCAGCAGCCCTACCACCTCATGCCCGGCGCGCAAGGTTTCCCGCAGCGCCAGGCAGGATTCCTTGCCACCGCTCCAGGAAACCAGAAGGCGCGCCATGGTGGCCGTTTCCCTCTAGGCCCGGGAAAGCTCGCCGAGGTGTTTCGCCAAATACGCGTAGGAAGCGAAAAGCAGCGCGGTGAACGTGAGGTCCCCGAGGATCGAAAGGCCGAAAAACGGCAACGCCGCCAGGTAGCAGCTGGCGAGGCCTGCGGGGGTGTGGGGGTAGAGGGTGCCGCTGGCCCACACCGCGAAGTTGGTCACCAGGTAAAACAGCGTGGAGCCGGCAAGGCTCGCCCCAGCCAGCTGCCCCGCGCGGCGGGAGCGGGCGAGCCAGCGCCCCAGGAGCACCACCGCGGCCAGGGTGCCGTAAACCACCGGCATCTGCGCGTGGAACCCTTGACCGGTGGCAAGCTCCAGCAAGCTGTCAGCGGCCAGCATCCCTGCCAGCGGCAGCGCGAACGCCCAAACGCTGGTGCCCAGGGTGGCCCCGGCCAAGAGGCTTGCCGCCAGGGCCGGGGAGAAGTTCGGGGGGTGGGGGACGATGCGCAGCAGCATCGCACCGAAGATCAAGCCTGCCACGATTTTCAGGTTGCGCCCACCCGCCTGCATGGTTCCCACCTCCGAGCACATCATAGCAGACCTTCAGGCGGGGTTGGGAAAGTCGAAGAAGCGCACTTCCAGGGCGAAGGTGCGCTCCAGGTGCTCCCCCAGCGCTTGCACCCCGAAACGCTCGCTGGCGTAGTGGCCGCAGGCCAGCACGTGGATCCCTTCCTCCTCGGCCCGGTGCATGAGCCACTCCTTGGGGTCCCCCACGAGGAACGCGTCCAGGCCGGTTTCCACGGCTTCGGCAAAGGCGCTGGCGCCGCTGCCGGTAACGATCCCCACCGAGGTCACCCGCGCTGCAGGTCCAGGGAACACCATGGGCTCTTGCCCTGTGGCCAGCTGCACCCGGCGCACCAGCTCCTCCAGGGATTGGGGGCGGGGGAACACCCCTGCCCACCCCACCGGGAGCCCATCGTAGTGGCCGAACGGCTCGAGCCCCTCCAGCCCCAACCTCTTGGCGAACACCGCGGCGTTGCCCACCTCCGGGTGGCGGTCCAAGGGGAGGTGGTAGGCCAGCAGGTTGATTTCCTCGGCCAAAAGCAGACTCAGGCGCTGGCGCAAGCTCCCCCGCACCGGCTCCACCTGGCCTTTCCAGAAAAGCCCGTGGTGCACCAGTACCGCGTCCGCTTCCCAGTGGGCTGCCTCTTGGAAGAGGCGGGCGCTGGCGGAAACCCCGCAGGCCAGGCGCTGGATTTCCCTGCGCCCCTCCACCTGCAACCCGTTGAGGCTGACGTCGGGGCAGGACTCGCACCCCAAGAACTCGTCCAGGTAAGCCAGCAGCTCGTCCCGGTCCATGGGCCCATTGTGGCTTGCTCCGGCCCCGCTTACAAGGGGCAAGCTGGATTACAATCGCCCCGTGGGTAGCTACTCCCGGGCAGCTTTCTTGGCGGTGGGGTCGGAGCTGCTGCGTACCTCGCGGCTGGATACCAACTCGCTGCTGGTGGCCCCCAAGCTCCTCGCCCGCGGGGTGGAGCTTGTGGAAAAGCGCTGCGTGCCCGACGACGCCGCTGCTATCGCCCGGGCGGTGGAGGAGCTGCTGGGGCGCGGGGAGCTGGTGTTGGTTTCGGGGGGGCTGGGGCCCACCGCGGACGACGTGACCCGGGAGGGGGTGGCGCAAGCGCTCGGTCGCAAGCTGGTGCGGGACCAAGGGCTGCTGGCGGCGCTGGCCGAGCGCTACCGCCGCTTGGGGCGCCCCGTGCCAGCCATCGCCGCGCGCATGGCGGAGCTGGTGGAGGGGTGCCAGGTGCTCCCCAACCCCAGGGGAACCGCCCCGGGGATGTGGTTGGACGTGGGGGCAAAGGCGGTGGTGCTGCTGCCAGGGGTTCCCGAGGAGCTGGAGACGATCCTCGAGCTGCACGTGCTCCCCAGGGTCCAAGGGCGGGAGCTGGTGGTGCGCACCTTGAAGGTAGGGGGGCGGTTCGAGTCCGAGGTGGAACAAAGGGTGCAGCACCTTTACCAGCGCTTCGGGCGGGAAAAGGTGACGATCCTCGCAGGGCGGGGGGTGGTGGACCTGGTGCTTTTGGCCGAGGGTCCCGGGGAGCTCGCCGCCATGGAGGAAGCTTTTGCCGCGGTGCTGGGGGAGGACCTCTTCGGCCGCGACGAGACCAGCTTGCCGGAAGCGGTGCTTGCAGCTTGCAGGAACCGCGGCTTCTTGCTCGCCACCGCCGAGTCCTGCACCGGCGGGTTGGTGGGGGCGCTGCTCACCCAGGTGCCGGGTGCCTCGGAGGTTTATGTGGGAGGCGTGGTAGCCTACGCCAACCCGCTGAAGACGCGGCTTTTGGGGGTTTCCGAAGCGCTGCTGGCCCAGGTGGGGGCGGTGAGTCGGGAGGTGGCGGAAGCCATGGCGCTGGGGGCGTGCCGCCTGGGAGCGCAGTGCGGGTTGGGGATCACCGGGATCGCCGGGCCCGGCGGCGGCAGCGCCGAAAAGCCTGTGGGGACCGTACACATGGCCGTGGCTACCCCCACTCGCCTGGTGCACCGCATGGTGCGTTTCGGGGGAAGCCGCAACACGGTGCGGGAGCTTGCGGCCAACTTCGCCTTGGACCTGGTGCGGCGCACCGTGCGGGAGGGTTGATGCGCTGCTTTTTCGCGGTGGAGATCCCCCAGGGGCAGAGGGCGGCGATTGCTACTTCCCTGGCAGCCCTTGCCCGCAAGCTTCCGGAAGCCAAGTGGGTGCAGCCCGAGGGGCTGCACATCACGCTCAAGTTTCTGGGGGAGCTGGAGGAGCAGCTGGCCCAGGAGGCGGTAGCGCAGCTTGCGGAGCTTTTGCGCAAGGTACCCCGGGAGGTGCCGGTGCGCTTGGGTGGGGGCGGGTTTTTCCCCGACTCCCGTCGGCCCCGGGTGGCGTGGCTGGGGGGGCAAGCGCCGGGGCTTGCCCATTGGGCCCAAGCGGCGGAGGAGGCAGGCAAGCTGTTTGGCGTGCCCCCGGAGAACCGGGGGTTTTCCCTCCACGTGACGCTGGCCCGGCTTTCCCGCCCTTGGCCCGAGGGGGCCGTGCGGCGGTTTCTGGAGGAGGTGGGGCGGTGGGAGCTTCCCCCGTTCGTAGCGCGGGAGATCGTGCTGTTCGAAAGCACGCTCACCCCTCGGGGGGCGATTTACACCGCCCGGGCGCGGGTGGCGCCAGGGGGGGCAGCGTGAGGGTGACGGTGGTGGGGGGTGGCTCCTGGGGCACCGCGCTGGCTTGCCACGCCTGCCGGGCGGGGCACCAGGTGCTGCTGTGGGCCCGGGAACCGGAAGTGGTGGAAGGGGTCAACCGAGAGCACCGCAACCCGCTGTTCTTGAGCGAGCTGCAGCTTCCGGAAAACCTCGCTGCCACCGCTTCCCTGGAAGAGGCGGGCAGCTTTGGGGAGGTGCTGTTTTTCGTGGTGCCGGTGCAGTTCGCCCGCCCCGTGCTCCGGGAGCTGGCCCCCCACCTGGGGGAGCGGGTGCTGGTTTCCGCCAGCAAGGGGATCGAGGTAGCCACGCTGCAGCGCATGGATCAGCTGGTGCAGGAGGAGCTGGGGCTTTCCCCGGAGCGCTTCGCGGTACTCTCGGGCCCCACCTTCGCCAAGGAGGTGGCGGCGGGGTTGCCGGCGGCGGCGGTGCTGGCGGGGCAGTCCCAAAAGGTGCTCTGCGAGCTGCAGCGCGCCTTTTCCACCCCCAGCTTGCGGCTGTACCGCTCGGCGGATGTGGTGGGGGTGGAGCTGGCCGGGGCGTTGAAGAACGTGATCGCCATCGCGGCGGGGATGGCCGCCGGGCTGGGGCTGGGGCACAACGCCCTGGCGGCGCTCATGACCCGGGGGCTCCACGAGATTGCCCGCCTGGGGGTGCGGTTGGGGGGGCAAGCGGAGACGTTCCGGGGTTTGGCGGGGATGGGGGATTTGGTGCTCACCTGCACCGGCCAGCTTTCCCGCAACCGCACCGTGGGGGAGCGGTTGGGGCGGGGGGAGCCGCTGGAGCAGGTGCTTTCCGGCAGGGAGGTGGCGGAGGGGGTGCCCACGGCCAAGGCGGCGGCGGCGTTGGCCAGGCGGGAGGGGGTGGAGATGCCCATTACGTTCGCGGTGGAGGCGATCCTCGCCGAGCGTTTGTCCCCCAAGGAGGCGGTGACCGCGCTGATGACCCGGGAGCTCAAAGAGGAAACCCAGTAGCTCCAGCGCTGGCCTCGTTCGGGATGGCGAGGGTGTGGGTGCGGCAGAAGGCGAGGAGATCGCCGGGGAGCGGCGCTTCGAGGAGCAAGCGGTGGCGGTCCTTGGGGTGGGGCAAGGCCAGGCGCCAGGCGTGCAGCAGGGGGCGGGGGGCGGGTTGATGCGCGCCGTAAAGGCTGTCCCCCACGATCGGGCAGCCCATGGAAGCGAGGTGCACGCGGATCTGGTGGCTCCGACCTGTTTCCGGCCGCACCTCCAGAAGGCAGCAGCGTTCCCCCCGGGCCAGCACCCGGAAGCGCGTCACCGCTTTCTCGCCCCTTGGGGCCACCCGGAATCGCCCGGGAAGGAGCGGGTCGGGAGCCACTGGAGCGGCGATGGTCCCCTGGTCGTTGGGGTTGCCCGCCACCACCGCCAGGTAAACCTTTTCCACCTCCCCGCTGGCGAAAGCCTGGGAGCAGGCAGCGGCGGCGTCGTGGTGCTTGGCGAACAGCAGCAGGCCGCTGGCCACCCGGTCCAGCCGGTGCACCACGTAAAGCTCCACCCGGTGCCCCTCCCGGAAGGAAAGCTGCAACACCAGGTGCTCCACCGCTGCGAGCTCCCCGGAAAGCCGCTCCTTGCCGGGCTGGGTGAGCATTCCCGGGGGCTTGTCACAGGCCAAAAGGTGGCCGTCCTCGAAGAGCAGCGGCAGCGGGGGCGGCGGTGGCGCAGGTGAGTTGGGAGGCGCCGCAGGGGGGAGCAGGTCCAGCACGTGCCCCACCTTCAGGAGCTTGGAAGCCACCCGGCAGGGGCGGCCGTCCAGCCACACGGCGCCTTCCGCGAGAAGCTGGCGCACCTGACGGCGGGAGAGGCCCGAAAGCAGCGCGAGCCCCCGATCCAGGCGCTGGCCTGCTATCTCTGGTCCCACCAGGTAGCGCAGCACTCCGGGGCTAGCCAAGCTGGGCCTCCCGGGGGAGCAAGAAACGCACCTTGGTCCCCTGGGGGGAGCTGGTGAGCGTGAGGCTGCCGCCGTGGGCTTCCACCAGCTTGCGGGCGATGGGCAGGCCCAGCCCCAGCCCGTGGGGACGGCGCACCGCCATGGGGAGGAAAACCCGGGGGAGCAGCTCCGGGGGGATGCCGCTCCCGTGGTCCTGCACCTCCAGGACCACCCGGTCCTTCTCCCCCCGCACCGTGACCTCCACCTCCTGCCCGGGGCCGGTGGCGCGGGCCGCGTTGTCCAGCACCGCTTCCAGGGCTTGCCCGAGAAGGTAGGGGTCCCAGCGGGCCACCCCGGCTTCCCCTTCCACCACGAGCCGCAGGCTCAAAGGGGGCTGATCGGCGGGCCAGTTGGCCCTCAGCGATCGCAGCTTTTCCCGCACGAACGTTTCCACGTTGAGCGTGGCGAGGGCGAGGTTGGGCTTGCGGCCGTAGAGCAGCAGGCGTTCCAGGTACTGCTGCACCCGAGCGAGCTGGGTGAGGATCGTTTCGATGGAGGGCTTAACTTCCCCGCCGTGCCGCGCCGCCATCTCCGCCTGGAGGGCAATCGTGAAGAACAGGTTGCGCAACTCGTGGGCCACGAGGTTCACGAGGTTTTCCAACCACGGGCCGCAAAGCGTGGCAATCCCCGCGTCGGTGATCGCCAGGAGCTGGTCCGCCTCGGGGAGCACCGGCCAGAGCTGCACCCGGAGCTTGCTTTCCCCGCCCTCGAGCTCCACCACGAACCCCGGTGGCAGCGGGGTGGGCAGAGGGGGGTGGCAGCGGAATGTGCCGAAAGGGGCGCCCGGGGAAAGGCAAGCGAGGGTTTCGGGCGCCAGCACGCGCACCAGGAAACAGCTGGCCTCGGTCACGGGTGCGTCAGCCACCACGCCAGTCTAAACCATCCGGCGGTCTTTTCTGCAAGCTCGGCAGTCCGCCTCATGCAAGCTCCGTTTTCCCGGCAAACCAGGTCAGCGCGCTGGCAGCGCAAGGGGAAGCGGCGTGGGCTTTGCCTCCCGGGCCGGCTCGCTTTGCTAGACTGCCGCCGGAGGGAAGGTTCGTGCTGGAGGCGGTTTCCGAGCGGCTGCAAAAGGTCCTCAAGAACCTCCGGGGCGAGGGGCACATCACCGAAAAGCACCTGGACGAGGCCATGGGGGAGATCCGCCGGGCACTCTTGGCGGCGGACGTGGCGTTGCCGGTGGTGAAGGAGTTCACCGCCAAGGTGCGGGAGAAGGCCCTGGGGCAGGAGGTCCTGGGATCGCTGCGCCCGGGCCAGTTGGTGACCAAGATCGTCCACGAGGAGCTCACCGCGCTTTTAGGCGGCGAAGCCAAGCCCCTGCGCTTCAAAGGGTTCCCTGCGCCGGTGATGTTGGTGGGGCTCCAAGGAACCGGCAAGACCACCACCGCGGCCAAGCTCGCGGTGTACCTGCGGGAAAAGCTCGGCAAGCACGTGCTGCTGGTGCCGGCGGACACCCAGCGCCCTGCAGCCCGGGAGCAGCTGGAGCAGCTGGGCCGGCAAGCGGGGATTCCGGTGCTCCCCACCCACGGGGAAACCTCCCCTGAGGCCATCGCCAAAAAAGCCCTGGTGGAAGCCCGGCGGCGGGGGTTCGAGGTGGTGGTGGTGGATACCGCCGGGCGGCTGCACGTGGACGAGGCGCTCATGGAGGAGCTCGTGCGGGTGGCGGAGGTGCTCCAGCCCAGCGAGCTGTTTCTGGTGGCGGATGCCATGACCGGGCAGGATGCGGTGCGCCAGGCCCAAGCGTTCGGCGCGCGCCTCCGCCTCAGCGGGGCGATCCTCACCAAGCTGGACGGCGACGCCCGGGGCGGCGCGGCGCTTTCCATTGCCAGCGTGGCTTCCGTCCCCGTGCGCTTCGCTGGGGTAGGGGAGCACCTGGGGGATTTCGAGCCGTTCTACCCGGACCGCATGGCCTCCCGCATCCTCGGCATGGGGGACGTGCTCACGCTGGTGGAAAAGGCCCAGGAGGCCATAGACGCGAAAAAAACCGCGGAGCTGGAGCGCAAGCTGCGCAAGGAGGGGTTCGATTTGGAGGATTTCCTGGAGCAGCTCCGGGAGCTGCGCCGCGGTGGGCTTTTCGCCAAGCTCGCGGAGCTTTTGCCCGGGGCCAAGCAGCTGAAAGCTGCCGCCACCCCCGACGCCCGGCAGCTCGCGCGCATGGAGGCCATCATTTGCTCCATGACCCCCAAGGAGCGGCGGCACCCGGAGATCATCAACGGCTCGCGCCGCCGGCGCATCGCCCGGGGTTCGGGGACCAGCGTGGAAGAGGTGAACCGCCTGCTGCGGCAGTGGGCGCAGACCCGCAAGCTCATGAAGAGCATGCAGGGGAGGGACCCGCGGCGGGTGTTGCGGGGGTTGGGGCTTTGAGGTTTGCTACAATGTCGCGGCGCGAGACGCGCCGAGTGGCAACGCTCGTACGTGGAGGAACGGCTCGATGATCAAGATTCGCTTGCGGCGCATGGGTTCCAACCGACGACCGGTGTACCGTATCGTGGTTTCCGACGACCGTCGCACACCCCAAGCGGCGTTCCTGGAGGAAGTGGGGTTCTACAACCCGCGGGTGGATCCCCCGGAGATCCGCTTGAACAAGGAGCGGGTGGATTTCTGGCTCGCCCGCGGGGCGCAGATGTCCGAAACCGTGGCCAGCTTGTACAAACGCGCTCGTTCGTGAGCATCCTACGGGAGGTCGTATGAAGCAGCTTGTGGAGCAGATCGCCAAATCCCTGGTGGACAACCCCGACAAGGTGCAGGTGAAGGAAGTGGCCGGCGAGCAAACTACCGTGCTGGAGCTGCGGGTGGCTCCCGAGGACCTGGGGAAGGTCATCGGCAAGCAGGGCAAGACCGCCCGAGCCATCCGCACCATCCTGGCGGCGGCTGGGATGAAGATGCACAAGCGCTACATGCTGGAAATCCTCGAGTAAGCCGTGTCCCGCCCCCGCTTTCTCGCCGTGGGGCGGGTGCGCAAACCCCACGGGGTGCACGGCGAGCTCCTGGTGGAGGTGCTCACGGATTTCCCCGAGCGCCTGGTGCCTGGGGTGTCGGTGGGCGTGGGCGCCGCGGAGCCGGAGCAGTTTTACACGGTGCGCAGCGTGCGCTTCCACAAAGGTGCGTGGCTGGTGAAGCTCGCGGAGTGCACCCGGCGGGAGCAAGCGGAGGCGCTGCGCCAGGCGCACTTGTTCCTCCCGGAGCAGGAGCGGGACAAGCTGCCCCCCACCTACTACTACGAGCACGAGCTCATCGGGCTGCGGTGCGAGCTTGCGGACGGCCGCGCCGCGGGGACCGTGGCTCGCTTGGAAGCGGGGCCGGCGGGGGCTTGGTTGGTGGTGGTTTCGGGGGAAAAGGAGGTCTTGGTGCCTTTCGTTTCCCCCATCGTGGTGCGCGTGGACCTCGCCCGAGGGGTGGTCATCCTCGACCCGCCGGAGGGCCTGTTGTTCGGTGAAGCGCTGTGACGTGCTGACGCTTTTCCCCGCTGCCGTGGAAGCTTACGTGGCGGTGGGGATCCTGGGGAGGGCCGTGGCAGCGGGCCTTTTCCAGGTGCGGGTGCACGACCTGCGCCGCTGGGCCATCAACCGCTACGGGCAGGTGGACGACGAGGTGTACGGCGGCGGGCCGGGGATGGCGATCCTCGCCCCGGTGGCGGTGCGGGCGGTGGAGGAGGTGGCCGGGGGCGAAGCGGTGCACGTGGTGCTCCCCGATCCCCGGGGGCGCCGCTTCACCCAGGAGGTGGCCCGGGAGCTTTCGGCAAAGCCGCGGTTGGTTTTTCTCTGCGGCCGTTACGAGGGGTTCGACGCCCGGGTGAGCGAGATCCTCGGCGCGGACGAAATCTCCATCGGCGACTACGTGGTCTCCGGGGGGGAGCTGCCGGCCCTGGTGATCCTCGATGCGGTGGCCCGCCAGGTTCGCGGGGTGGTGGGGGATCCGCACTCGGTGGTGCAGGACTCCTTCACCCAGGGGCTTTTGGACTTTCCCGTGTACACCAGGCCCCGGGAGTTCCGGGGACTCGCGGTACCTCAGGTACTGCTTTCCGGCAACCATGAGGCCGTGCGCCGCTTCCGGCTGCGGGAGCAGGTGCGGCTCACGCTCCAGCGCCGCCCGGACCTCCTGGCCGCTGCCTGGGGAACGCTTGCTCCCGAGGTGCAGGCGCTGGCCCGGGAGGTGGCGGCGGAGCTCGGGGTGGAGTTGCCGGGAGCTGCCGCGCCCTGAGGGCGCTGGGCAGCGCCCACCTGGGAGCTCTTGGCAACAGCGCCCAGTTGGCGTAAAATGATCGACCGCCCCGCGAGGGCGGAGATTGGCACGTGGAGGTTTCCATGGATATCCACAAGCTCGAGCAAGGCCTTTTGCGTTCGGACATCCCCGACTTCGGCCCTGGGGATACGGTGCGCGTGCACGTGAAGGTGCGGGAAGGGGACAAGGAGCGGATCCAGGTTTTCGAAGGGGTCGTGCTGGGTCGGCGCGGTGGCGGCATCCGGGAGACCTTCACGGTGCGCAAGGTTTCCTACGGGGTGGGCGTGGAGCGCGTGTTCCCGGTGCATTCTCCCAACATCGAAAAGATCGAGGTGGTGCGCCACGCCAAGGTGCGGCGGGCCAAGCTGTACTTCTTGCGCAACCTCAAGGGGAAGGCGGCGCGCCTCACCGAGGACCTGGACCGGAGGTGATCCCCTGCCTCCCGACGGTACCCTGGACCGGGAGCTTCGCCGGCGCTTCGGCTTGGTGGCGGGGGTGGACGAGGCGGGACGGGGTGCCCTGGCGGGGCCGTTGGTGGTGGCGGCGGTGATCCTGCCGGCGGAAGGGATCCCTGGCCTGGACGACTCCAAGAAGCTCAGCCCCGAAAAGCGCGCCCTGCTTGCCGCAAAAATCCGCGCCTGCGCTGTGGCGTTTGCCGTGGTACAGGCCGATGCGGCGGAGGTGGACCGGCTCAACGTCCTGGAGGCCACCCGGCAGGCCATGGAGGAGGCGGTGCTGCGCCTCGACCCTGCCCCTTGCTGTGTGGTGAGCGACGCGGTGGCTTTACCCACGCTGCCCATGCCGGTGGTGGCTGAGCCCAAGGCCGACGGGCGCTACCTCTGCGTGGCTGCCGCCTCGATCCTCGCCAAGGTGGCCCGGGACGCGGTGATGGCCGAGCTGCACGCGCTTTGCCCGCAGTACGGCTGGGCCAGCAACAAGGGGTACCCGACCCCGGAGCACCAGCAAGCGCTGGCCCGCTACGGCCCCACCCCTTGGCACCGTCGCAGCTACGCCCCGGTGCGCGTGGTAACATCGCAAATGGAGCGCTAGGGATGGCCACGGCGAAGCGGGATCAGCTGATCCAGGAGGCGGAAAAACTCGCTGCCAAGGGCAAGCTGGATGCTGCCGTGGAGCAGTTCCAGAAGGCCTTGAAGCAGGGTCCCCCCGACGGGGTGCTGCTGAACCGGTTGGGGGACCTGCTGCTCAAGGCCAACCGGGTGGCCGAGGCGGTGGCCGCCTACCAGCAAGCCGCGGATATCTACGCCCAGCAGGGGTTCGCCCTCAAGGCCATCGCCGCGGAAAAGAAAGCCAACCGGGCCGATCCCCAGCGCACCGACACCTACGAGCGCTTGGCGGAGTGGTACTACCGCCAGGGGATGCCGGTGGAGGGGCGCCAGCAGCTGCTCACGCTGGGGGATTGGTACCTGCGCAACAAGCAGCTTGGGGAGGCGATCCGCGTTTACCGCAACCTCGCCCAGCGGGAACCCGGCAACTTCCAGATCCGCGCCAAGCTGGTGGATCTGCTGGCCACCAGCGGCGATCGCCAAGGAGCGGCGGCGGAGCTGGAGGCGCTGGGGCTTTCCCTGGTGCAGCGGGGGCAGCTGGACGAGGCGCAGCGGCTGCTGGAGCGGGCCCTGGACATGGGGCTCGCTGCCGGCAAGCTGGGGGCAGCGCTGCTGGAAGCGTTCGTGGCCACCGGGCGCTTGCCCACGGCTTTGGAGGTGGTGCGCAAGCTGGAGGCCCGGGAGTTCACCCCGGAGCTGGCGGTGGCCATGGCCCGGGTGCTGGTGGAAGCCGGGGAGCTGGGGCGAGCCCGGGAGCTGGTGGAGCACGCGTTGCCGGAAATCGGCGAGCGCACCGAGGTGGTGCAGCTTTACGGCGACATCCTGCTGCGGGTAGGGGAGGGGGAGGCGGCGAAGGAAACGCTTCTTCCCACGGTGGATCGGCTCCTGGCCGCCGGGGACCGGGAGCGGGCTGGCCAGCTTTTGAAGCGGCTCCTGAAGGCCAACCCTCGGGACGTGGAGGTGCTGGAGCGGGGGCTTGCGGTCTTCGACCGGAGGAGCGACGGGGAGTTCTTCTCGGTGCTGGAGGCAGCGCTGGCCGATGCCTACTTCCAGCAGGGCCGGCGGCAGGAAGCAGCGGAGCTCTACCTGGAGCTGGCCCAGCGGGAGCCGGAAAACAACCTCTACCGTAGCAGGCTCCAGGAGCTTGGGGTGCGCCCCACTCGGCCCGAGATCCTCCATCGCCCGCAAGCGGCTCCCACCACGCCTCCGGAAGAAATCGAGGTGGAAATCGCCCTGGAGGAAGAGCTGGGGGGCGAGGTGCAAAATGCACCGGAGGCGGTGCCGGGGGCGCCGGCCGCTTTTGCCGAAAAGCCCGAGGAGGAGCAAGGGGAGCTTCCCACAGGATCGCAGCTGAATCCCGAGCAGCTTTACACCGAAGCCGCGGTGCTCGCCAAGTACGGTTTGGTGGACAAGGCGCTGGAGCACCTGCAGCAGCTGCTTGCCGCCTACCCCGAGCACGCCAAGGGCCGGGAGCTCCTCGCCTCCCTGGGGGGCAAGCTGGAGGCCGTGGAAGAAGCACCCGAAGCAAGCCCGGTGCCCCAGCTCTGGGAGCTGCCTTCCGCGGCGCCTTCCCCGGTGGAGCCACCAGCGGCGCCGGTGTGGGAGAGCGCTGCCGCTCCGCAGCCCCAAGCGCCGGTGTGGGAGCCTCCTGCCCCTGTCTCCTTCACCGTGCAAGCCCCTGCGCCTCCACCGGCTGGCCAGGAGCAGCTGGCCCCTGTCCCGGATAAGCCGCCGGTCGCTCCCCCACCCCCTGGCCCCCAGGCACCCCCCGCTGCCCCCAAGCCGAAGCCAGCGCTGGACGATCTGGAAGCGCTCCTGGGCTTGACCCCGAAAAAGCCGGTGGCCCCGCCCCGCCAGCCCGAAGCGCCGCCCCCTGCACCGATGCCTGCGGCGCCGGAGCCAGAAATCCCGCAGCTCGCGGTGCCGCAGTTCGAGCTCCCCACCCCGCTGGAGGCTCCCGCCCAGGCTGCACCGGAGGTGCCCCCGCCAGCAGCCGAGGCACCGGAGGTTCTGGCGGAGCCCGTGGAGCTGGTGGAGCTTTCCCAGGAGCTGTTGGAGCCCCCGCCGGAGCAGCTCGCCGAGCTGGACTTCCTTCTGGAGCAAGGGCTTGCGGAGCAAGCCAAGGAAACTTACCAGCGCCTGGCCGCCTCGTTCCCAGAGAGCGTAGCGCTGGCGGAGCGGGCCCAGAAGCTCGCGGAGCTGGCGGCGGCACCGGTGGCCCCGGTGGAGCACTCGGCGGAGGAGCTGTTCGCCGAGGAGCAAGGGTTTTTCAACTTGGCGGCGGAGCTCGAGAAGGAGCTGGCGGAGGAAGAGGAAAAGCAACTGGTGGCCGAGGCCCGGGGGGAGGGGGCGCAGGAGGAGTCCATCGAGGAGCTGTTCCGCCAGTTCCAAAAGGGGGTGGCGGAGCAGCTGGGGGAGGAAGACTACGCCACGCACTTCGATCTGGGGCTCGCCTACCGGGAGATGGGGCTTTTGGACGAGGCTATCGGCGAGTTCCAGCAGGCAGCCAAAGCGCCGGAGCTTTTCCTGGACGCCACCACGCTCATCGGCGCCTGCTACATGGACAAGGGGCTTCCCGAGGAAGCCGCTTCCTGGTACGAGAAGGCCTTGGCTACCCCGGAGCTGCCCGCCGAAAGCCAGCTGGGGCTGCGTTACGAGCTGGCCAGGGCGCTGGAAGCCGCAGGCAACCTCCAGGCGGCGTTGGCGCACTACGCGGAGGTGCTGGCGGTGAACCCGGTCTACCGGGACGTGGTGGAGCGCGTCACCCGGCTGCGCACCGCCACCAACTGAGCCAACCCGCCTCTGGCCGCGGTGTGCGCGGCACCGGGGAAGCGGTGTTTACCGCTTTTCCAAAAGCGCAAGCACCTCGGCCACCAGCTTCTCGATCCCCGCGGCGGCTTCAGCGATGGAGCGGGCCAGCATGTACGCGGGGGTGGTCACCAGCTTGTGCTCCCGGTCCACCACCACCCCTTCCACGCCGCAGGCCTCGTGGCACGCCCCCATCTTCTCCAGCGCCTGGGCGGTTTCCTTGTCGGTGCCAATGGTGAGCTTGGGGTGCTCGTCACCCAGGAGCTTCGCGACCAAAGCGGGGGCGATGCAGATGGCGCCGATGGGCTTGCCGGCAGCGTGCACCCCCCGCACCACCCGGGCCACCTCGGGGTGTACCGTGCAATCGGCGCCCTTTAAGGCAAAGTCACAGAGGTTCTTGGCCGCCCCGAACCCCCCCGGGAGGATCAGCGCGTCCAGCTCCCCAGGGTCCACGGTGGCCAGGTCGCGGATGTTTCCCCGGGCGATGCGCGCCGCTTCCACCAGCACGTTGCGCTTTTCCCCGGTGGCTACGTCCCCGGTGAGGTGGTTGATCACGTGGAGCTGCTCCACGTTGGGTGCCATGCAAACGATCTCGGCGCCGGCACGATCCAGGGAAAGCAGCGCGATCACCGCCTCGTGGATCTCGGCACCATCGTAAACCCCGCAGCCTGAAAGCAGCACGCCGACTTTCGGCTTCGCCATGGGCCACCTCCCGGCGGTATTCTAGCTGCCCTCGGCCACCACCAGAAGCTGCATCCCTTGGCGGAACAGGTGGTGCAGCCGCCGGGCATCTTCGGTGTCCACCAAAAGCACCACCCCTGGCGGTTCCTGGGGCGGCTCCTCCCCCCGGAACACGTGAGCCCACCCCTCGCGTACCGCCTGGCGGAAGCGGTCCCAGAGGCTGGCCGCGGGCAAGCGATCGGTGACCCACAGCACCACGTTGCCCGCTAGCTCCACCCGGTAGCGGCTGGGGGTTTCCGGCTTGGGGGTGGGCGTGGGGGTGGGGGTCCCCTTGGGGATCGGGGTGGGTTCCTCCTCTTCCTCGTCCCCCCGTCGGGCGGGGCGCAGCGTGGCGGGGGCGATGACTTCCCGGTCCGTGTCCCCGGGGCCCGTGACCACCTCCCAGAGCACCGGCAAGCGCAGCTCCATGGGCTGGGGCTTCACGTAGAACGCTTGCCGCGCCGCGCCCTGGCACGCCTTCACCGGCACCTTGTCCAGCACCATCCCCCGGGCTTTGATCTCCAGCACCTGGCGCGCCAGGTCCAGCTTGAGGTAAATGCTGGGCTTTTTCGCCAGCGCCGCCTCCAGCTCCAGGCTCGCCACCCGCCCGAAGGTGAGGGGTGGTTCCCCTGCGGGACTTGAGGCGCTAGTAAAGGTACACGCGAGTGCCCAGAGGCACGTTGTGATAGAGGTACGCAAGGTCCTCGTCTCCCAGGCGGATGCAGCCGTGGGTCACCCGCCTTCCCAAAAGCGACTTGAACAGCGTGCCGTGGATGATGTACCCGTCCCCCATGTACAGCCCGTAGTCCCCCAGGGAGTAGGGGTCCACCCGATCGGGGGAGCCCGGCGGCGGCGGCTCCTCTCCCTCCTCGATGAAAGCCCAGTCGGGCTTCATCCACACGGGGTTCTTTTGCTTGCGCTCGATGACCCGCTCCCCCAAGGGGGTGTCGAACACCCACTTCCGCTTGTTCCTGGGATCGATGAGCACGATCCCGGTGCCCGTGGAGCAAAGCGCTTCCCGCACCACCTTGCCCTGCTCCACCAGGCGCAGCTTGTTGCGGTAGGTGTCCACCACGATGTACATCCCTTGGGGGGCAGCTCGCTCCAGCGCGGCTTGCGCCTTCTCCGCCCGCAGGGCGAGCTTCTTCGCGTCCAGCCCCTCCGGGCTCGCTTGGCTCACCGCCACCAGCGGTACCAGCGTGAGGGGGTTGCCCAGACGGGCCAGCACCACCGCGGAAAGCGCACCCACCACCGCCAGGCAGGCAAGGAGGACCACAAGCCAGCGGCCCCAGCACCGCCGTGGGCGGGGCACTTCGAGGATCGGTTCGCTGCCATTAGCGATCATAGGTTCCCACGATGGTCACCGGCATGCCCACGCTCGCCCAGGCGAACACCTTGTCCATGTCGCTGTTGCGCAAGGCAACGCACCCGTCGGTCCAATCGCGCCCCTCGCCCCCCGCGCCGTGAATTTCGATGAGGCTGCCGATCCCGGCGCGCCAGGGTATCTTACCCTGCCGCTTCGCCTGGGCGAAGCGGGCCCGGTCAGCCTCGTTGGGGTAGTCGATGAGCAGCGCCTTGTAGTACTTGGTGGCCGCGCCCTGCTTCTTTTGCACCACCCGGTACCGCCCTTCGGGGGTGGCCCGGTCTCCGGCGTGTTGCTTGGGCCGCAAGCCGTTGGCCCCCAGCTCCGCTGGGAACGCCGCCAGCAGCGCACCGCCACGGAACACCTCCAGGCGGCGGCGCAGCTTGTCCACGATGATCACCACGGCCCCCTGCTCCCGGGACTCGGCCAGCGTCTGCTCCACCCAGGCGTTCCACTGCCGCCGCAGGCCGGGATCGGAAAAGCGAGCGTGGAGCGTGGAAAACCCGCTGTGCACGATGGCACAGTCCGCCGCAGCTTGCCGCAGCAGCTCGCCGGCTTGCGCCCACTTCCCCAAATGGCTCAAGGCTTGGGCCCGGACGAAGGCACCCTGGGCCCGCTGGAACGCCGCCGCTTCCCGCCTTCCCATGCCGGTTTCGGAGAGCTCCTGCTCGGCCCGGGAAAGCTCAGCCTGCACGCGGCTCGCCAGGGCGCGGTACGCCTGCTCCCCTGCGGCGAGCTGCTGGCGGTGCGCCCGGAGCGCCTCCGCCGCCTGGTGCACCACCCGCAGCCAAGCTGCCTCGGTGCGGCCGGGGGTGTGGTCCCAGAAAGCGGCACTGGCTTCGAAGGCGGTGATGGCCTCGGCATCCGCCACGGCCCGCTCGAGAAAACGCGCCTTCTCCGGTTCCTCGGCCCGCAGCTGGGCCACGGCGCGGTGCGCTGCCCTGCGGGCCGGCTCCACCGCGGGGGGTACCGGGCGCTGGCCGCAGGCGGCGAGAAACAGGGGCAACAAAAGAAGGAGCCGGCGACAGGCTCCTGCCGCCGGCTCCGGGAAAAGCCTCACCACCGCTGTTAGCACTTGATCTTGGTCTTGGCGTTGGCGAGCTCGTTGGCGATGTTGTCGATCTGCCCCTTGAGGCTCTCGGCCTGGGCCTTGGCGCCGAAGTAGTCCTCGCGGTTGAAGGCATCCTCGAGGCCGTTCACCTGGTTCGCCAGGCCGTCCAGGTTGCCCTTCTGCATCTCCAGGTCCTTCTTGAGGTCCTTGGGCTTCCGCTTGCACTTCTCCAGGGCAGCCAGGGCCTCCTGGGCCTGCGTCAGGGCAGCCTTGGCGGCATCAATGGCAGCCCGAGCTTCGTTCTTGGCCTTCTCCTTGCCAGCGATGCCGGCTTCCTTGGCCGCGTTGGCAGCCGCGGTGGCATCGGCGATCAGCTGCTTGGCCTTGGTGTAGGAGCGGAACAGCGCGAACTTGGCGTTCTGCGCCTCCACCTCGGCGTTCGCCGCGTTCACCGCCTGCTGGGCTTTGTCCCACTCAGCGGGGGCGTACTTGGGAGCTTCGGCCTGCTCAGCAGCCTGCATCGCCGCCTTCATGGCATCCAGCTCCTGCTGTGGCGGCTTGGCGCAACCCACGGCCAAGATCGCCACGACCAACACCAACAACCCAACCAAAACGTTCTTCCGCATCGTCTCCTCTCCTTTCTTCCTCGTATCGAGGCTCGCACCTTTTCCCGGTGCCGGCCCAAAAGTCTACACCCGCTTTTGCGGTTTTGCAAGGGGGGTCAGGAAACCCGCGTTTCAACCGTTCTTCGCTGCTGCGCCCATCACCTCCCCGGGGTACTTTCTGGGGAGGCTTTTTTACGCTGGGCTTCCGCTCTTGTCAAGAGCAGCCGCAGGTTGCGCTGCAGGCGGGGGAAGGTGAGCCGCCCCAAAGGCGTGCCCCGGGCGAACTCCCGCCAGCTGGCTTCATCCATGCGGGCCAAGGTATCCAGCGGCACCGAAGCGAGCCCCGCTCGCGTGGGCAGCAACGGGCTTACCCGGGGCGGGGCGTGGCAGTTCCAGGGGCAAACCGCTTGGCAGAGATCGCAGCCGAAGAGGTAGCCCAAAAGCGGCGTGCCCTCGGGGAGCTGCCCTTTGTGCTCGATGGTCAGGTAGGCGATGCACCGCCGAGCGTCCAGCTGGTACGGCCCCAGAAAAGCTTCGGTTGGGCAGGCAGCGAGGCAGGCGGTACAGCGGCCGCAGTGCTCCACCTCGGGGCTGTCCACGGGCAGCACCACGTCGGTCAATAGCTCCCCCAAGAGCAGCTCGGAGCCCAAGCGGCGGTTGATCAAGCAGGTGTTCTTGCCGATGAAGCCGAGCCCCGCCCGCTGGGCGAGCTCCTTCTCCAAAAGCGGCGCGCTGTCCACCACCACCCGGTAGCGCGCTCCGGGCACCAGCTGCTGCAAGAACCGCCCCAGGGCCAACAGCTTCTTCCTCATTGCCCGGTGGTAGTCCCGCCGGCGGGCGTAACGGGCGATGCGGGCACGACCAGGTTGCGGGGGTGGGTCCGGGGGGTCGTGGTAAGCGCAAGCCACGCAAACCACCGAGGCCGCCCCGGGGAGCAGGGCGCGGGGGTCCGCCCGCAGCTCGGCGGTTTGCGCCATGTAGTGCATGGTGCCGTGGAACCCTGCCTCCACCCAGCGGGCCAGGTGCGTGCCTCCCGGCAGCGGTGCGGCGCTGGTGATCCCCACCAGATCGAACCCCAGCTCTTGCTGAGCAAAAGCCTTCAGCCGTGTGGCAAGGTCCATGGCTTTCCCACCATGGGACGTAGAATAGCGCCATGCTCTCCTCTTTCCTCGCGCTGGTGGTGGTGGTCGCCCAGGGGAGCAGCGTGGTAACGCTGGAGCTTCCCAGCGGCCGGATCCTTGCCTCCCACGAGCTTCCTGGGCAGCCGCTCTCGCTGTTCGTGGCCCCGGATGGCACGGTGTTCCTGCCGCTTGCCGGGGTGGACGCCACCGCGGTGCTCCCACCAGGTGGAGCCGCGGTGCAGCTCCCCGGCCGACTGGCGCCGCTTTTCTTCCGGGAAGCCGACCGGTTCTACGCGGTTTTCCCGGAAAACCTCGCGCTTTTGTCTTACCCTGAGCGGGTGCCCATCGCCTCCTGGCCCCTCCCTGCGGGGCTTGGGGTGCGCATCGCTGCTTGCCTCGCCGATGGCAGGGTGGTGGCTCTCGGCTCCGCCCAGCCCCGCCCCCGGGTGCTGCTGGTGTTCCCCTTCGACGCGGGGCGCAGCTTGGAGGTACCGCTGCCGTTGCCCGAGCTGGGCCCCTTGGCGGTGAGCTCATCCTTCCTCGCGGCGGCCTCGGGAAACACCGTGTGGATCGCCCCGCTGGGGGCGAGGGAAGGGGTGAGCGTCACGGTGGAGGGCGAGGTACTGGCTTTAGCTTGGTCGGCGGAGGAGCGGGAGCTGTTCGCGCTTCTGGCGCGGCCGGAAAGCCAGCTCCTGCGGCTTACCCCCAACAAAAAACCCGGCAAGGCCCCCAGCGTCAAGCCCCTCTGGACCGGCCAGAGCCGCCCGCAGGCTCTAGTGGCGAGCGAGGCGGGTCTCGTGGTCCTGGAGGACGGCGGGGTGCGGCTCCTCAGCCCCCGAGGCAAGCTATTGGCCCAAGCTCCGCTTGCCGGCGGCCGATACTTGGGCTTGCTCCCGGAGCACCCCCGCTCCGGCGCCATCCCCTGGAGCGACCTCGCCCCTTGAGCTGCTCGCTTTTCGGCAAGCTTTCCACGGGTCGAAACCTCGCGCAATGCGGCAGCAAAACGCGGCAAGCGCCAACCCGGCCCAGGGCCGGCGGATGAAGTTCGTGGAGAGATCGTGCAAAGCCGGCGCGGGCCGGCGCTTGCCGTTTTTCGCAGCGCAAGAGCTGGACCGTGCCCACCGCCGCCGCATTTTGGCCAACCTCGAAGAGCGTCATTCATTTGCGGATGAGCTTGTGTTGCGGCAGCGCCAGCTAGATGGCAGGCAGGAGGTGCTTGCTGCCAGCACCAACGACTTGCACCAGGTCACCAAGCTGGCCAACGCCACGTTGGAAGGTTGTGTGTTTCTGGAAGCTGGCAGGACCTTTTTGTCCGCTCTGGGCCCGGCGGCTGGCGTGCCTAGCGCGTGAGCTGGACCAGGGCGAGCATCGCGGCCAGCTGCCCCACCCAGAAGAGGAACATCCACTTGATGATCTCGGCTTTGGCGTTGGCCACCTCTTCGGTGATGCGCTTGTCGAGCCTCGCCGCCTCTTCGGTGATGCGGTTGTCGAGCTTGGCCACCTCTTCGGTGATCCGCCCGTCGAGCTTCGCCGCCTCTTCGGTGATGCGGTTGTCGAGCTTGGCCACCTCTTCGATGATCCGCCCGTCGAGCTTCGCCGCCTCTTCGGTGATGCGCTTGTCGAGCTTGGCCACCTCTTCGGTGATCCGCCCGTCGAGCTTCGCTACCTCGTCGGTCAGCCGCTTGTCCAGGGCGGTGACCCGCTGGTCCACCGCGGCGATGCGGTTTTCCATGTCGGCAAAGCGCTGGTTGAGCCGGCTCTCCAGCGCTCCGAGTTCTTCCGCAAGACGGCGCTCAAAGCGCATTTCGGTTTCCGCCAGGCGCCGGGCGAAGCGCTCTTCGGCGAGGGCTAGCGCCTGCTGGCTGGAGCTTTCCTCCACCAGGGACAAAAGACGCACCAGCTCC
>Ga0209018_1000128_pt1 | contig 69104 bp, 45 predicted proteins | sample YNPBryBLVA2012_FD_185814 | JGI IMG/M metagenome (GOLD analysis project Ga0209018, IMG submission 185814) | Anoxygenic and chlorotrophic microbial mat microbial communities from Yellowstone National Park, USA - YNP Bryant BLVA 2012 (SPAdes)... ...
GGGGACCTACGATATGACCGACAGCCAACGCTGGCCGCCACCTGCCAGCGAAGAACCCCACAAATATGAAATCATCGATAAAGATATTGTGTTGGGATTCGACTATTATTATGCCGTACAGTCGTTTAGTAAGCCATTGCCAGAGCCATTTGGGATCCTAGAAACCAATATCCTGGCCAATTTGAAATACATTTGCCCGGCCAACCCAGTGGGCAATGATTTGAGCCGGGTGAAAGTGGTGCCCAATCCGTATGTGGGCAGTGCGGTCTGGAACAATCGCATCCCCAGTGATGCGGATCCCTGGCAACATCGGCTGCAATTTATCAATCTGCCGGCGGATGCAACGGTGAAAATCTTTACCCTGGATGGCGATTTGGTAGATGAGATCACTTCAGGCGAGATCGTTCGCAAGACGGAAGATTTCCTGGGGAGCAGCAATCCCAGCGTGGCCGAATGGGATCTGATCACCCGAAATAATCAGGAGGCTGCACCAGGGATCTATATTTTTGTGGTCGATTCGCCATCGCTGGGCACAACTGTCGGTAAGTTTGTAATTGTCCGTTAACTTCGCGCGGATGATATCCGCTTGGGGCGGATCGAATCCGGATCTCATAACACAAAAAGAGCTTCAATCGAAAATATCAATTGCGAGGTACAGATAAATGAACAAAATAAGAATGACACTCATGGTCATTTTCGCTATCATGGCGATGCAATCTGTTTATGCCCAGGACTTTGCCCCGGTCGGCACCGCCGTGGCTCAATTCCTTGAAATTGGTGTGGGCGGTCGTGGCACGGCTATGGGAGAGGCTTATACTGCCCTCACCAATGACGCTGGTTCGGCTTTCTGGAATCCAGCCGGATTGGTCGGCAAATACCGACGAAACCTTTACACTGCCTATACCGTTTGGCCAGCGGATATTTCCATCGGTTCGGTTGCTTTTGCCATGGATTTCGACAATATCGGCACATTTGCGATTAGCAGCACTTATCTCATGACCGGGGATATGGAAATGACCACAGTCTTCCAGCCCGAAGGCACGGGGGAAAATTTTAGCATTAATAATTTTTCCATCGGTCTATCTTATGCCAGGTTGCTCACCGATCGATTATCGGTCGGGGTCACAACGAAATTGGTGCACGAAAAGTATCTCGATTACGGCTATACCACCTGGGCGCTGGATATGGGCACTGTCTATCGCACCGGTTTTCACGGCTTGAATTTGGGCATGTCGATCCTGCATTTCAGCCCCGAGGTCAAATTTAGTGGCAGCTATATCGATTATAGCGATCCCAAATCGGTGGACGTGAACAAGCCTAAAACGTTTGAAATGTATTCGTTGCCCATTAATTTCCGCGTCGGTATTAGCGTGAAACTGCTGGATACACCCCACAACACGATTACCACCGCGGCGGATATGATCCATCCGAATAACAATTTGGAACAATACAACTGGGGGGTGGAATATTGTTTTAACAAGATGTTCTTTCTGCGCGCTGGCTATCGCTTTAACCTCGATGCTGGCGGATTTACATTTGGCACGGGGATCGATTTGAAGGTGTTGGGCGATCGCAGTGCCGGGATCGATTACTCCTTCGCCGATCTGGGAGTGTTAAAGAGTGTCCATCGGTTCTCATTGGCGCTGAGTTTCTGACGTTCAAAGCAATTGGAATGGTTCTATATGATGAGTTTCGCCTTCGGTCATCGGAACAGGAGGGGCTGCCGCTACGCCAGTTGCTGCCAAGTGAGCTGTTGGGCAAGGCTATCATTCAGCGAGGCGTGCGAATGGTAGCTTTTCGTGAATGAAAGATCGGTGTAAAAATATTTCGTTGCTGAATAATTCACGAGCGCACTCCACGATCCGCCAATTTCGCGAGCTGCCAAAAGGCGATTTTGTTGGTACGGGATGCATGAACAGCCATTCTTTTGGCGCGGTGAAATGTGCGGTTCAAATCATCTCGAGTGGCTTAGTTTACTGGTAACTCAATCCAAGGAGGTTTCTAATGAGAGGTAAAATCGCTACGGTCATTTTGCTGGCAGCGGTGGCGCTGATGTTCAGTGTCGCCGACAATGATGCCCAGCCGCAATTTGTCCGAAAGGCCGAGATCCCTATTCCTGAGCCAGATCTCAACAATGGCGGCACCGGGAATATGATCGCCGGCACCGATATCGACAAAGACGGCCGGGTCGAAATTTTTCTGGTCAATGACAACTGGAACGACACGCCCAATGAATTGATCCCCCGCATCTACAAGTTGGAGAAAGAGGGCGAGAATTGGGTGGTGGTCTGGAAGGCAACGGCCCAAATCCCCAAGCAGAACACCTGGCCGTGCTTTACCATGGGCGATTTAGACAAAGACGGCAAAATGGAACTCTATTGGGGGCCAGTCAATTTCCTGGAAGCGGGCAACGAGAATCCGCCTCGGATTTTGGTGTTCGAATCCAAGGGTGATGGCAGCGACGAGATGGGCGTGCCCGATGGCACTGGCAACTACCTGCCCAATGCCAAATGGACCATTGCCACAGAAAATAACGCCAATATCCGGCCCATGCGCTGGGTGATCGCCGATCCCGATAACGATGGCACCGAAGAGCTCATTTTCGCCGATCGTACGGGCAAGTCGGGCGCGGGATATTTTTGTGGTGTCGTATCTGTCAGCAACATTCCAGATAATGGAGATGGCTCTGAGACATGGACCCTGGAAGTGAGTGGCCTGGATTTTGGCCTGAAATCGGGGCCGACCCAAAATAAGTGGGATGTGGCTGTCATCGGCCCGCACATTTATAGCTTCTGTGAAATCGAGATCACCAAATTCACCTGGGACGGCAATGCCTGGCAATGCGATGCGCTGCTCCCCATGGCGGGCGGGGCTCCAGTCCAATCATGTCAAGTGGTCGATCTGGATCACGACGGCACCAAGGAAATCATTCTCGCTGTGTACGACTGGGGCGACGACGCTTACAAAGGGATTTACCTGCTTCAGGAAGATGCGGATACGTTAAAACGAACCGAACTGGTCAATATGTCGAAATATTGGCCAAGCGGTTCTCGTGGCCCCTGGGGCAGCGCTGCTGGCGATATCGATCAGGACGGCTACCTGGACTTTGTGTTCGGCTCACGGGCTTCAACACCTAACGCGGCCATTTTCCGACTGGCCTATCGCGGTGGCGATATCACCAATCCCGCCAATTACGAATTCGCCATGATCGATTCCATGTATGCCGATGGCGGCATCTGGACAGTGCTCAATATTGCCAATGTGGATGACGATCCAGAGTTGGAGGTCCTCTACACTTCCAGCACCGATGCTGGAACATTCCCGAATTTAGGCACCAAGCCGATCGTGGTCCTGGATTACGTTGGCCCCAAACCATTGCAGTTCGACAATCTGGTAGTTGCCCCAGAAGTGTTGTTTAATGGTGCGGCGCCGCCATCCTCATTTCTATTCAAACCGGGTCGAATTCTGGATAATGGCAACACCATCTGGTTCTGCGCCTATAACTCCACCACCAAAGAGAGCTATGTTTTCCGATCCATCGATGGTGGCCGGACATTTACCCATAATGCTACGGCAATCCCGGGACGAGCCGCCCAGATGGATGCCTTCGACGCCAATGTGGCGTTGGTAGTGACAGATCAAGGGAAAATTTTTAAGAGCAGCGACGGTGGCGCCACCTGGGTTGAAAAGCATTCCTACATGATCAGCGTTATCGCGCCAGGATGGTTCGATGGTATCCGCGTGCTGGATAATAACGTGGCTGTTGCCTTTGGTGATTTTGAACCGAATGGGAATATGTATTTTGTCCGCACCACCGATCAAGGCGAAACCTGGACACAAATTACTGGGATCGATTTTCTGGGCTCGGCCTATGCCTACTTCACCTGGGGGTTGGCAGCGTGCACCGTTGGCTCCAACGTTTGGTTAGCAGCGACGAACATGGAATACAATGCTTCGTTCGTGTTCCGCTCGTTCGATTTGGGCGTAACCTGGCAGAGCTTCACCATTCCGCCTGAGGTGATTCCCAATTATCCACGGGCTATCGCTTTTTCTGATATAAATAATGGGATGATTGCCGCTCGCGGCGGTTATGTCATCATGTCAACCGATGGCGGAGCGACTTGGTCATCCACCGATAACCCTGTCGCCTCAACGGATAGTTATGTCAATGGCGTCGTGGCTATCCCCAACACCAACATCATTCTAGGAATGGACGATCTAGGCGTCTTTTACACCACTGATCTGGGCGCCACCTGGAAAGAGATCCACACCCCCGCCGAATTGGCGGATGACGATTACATCGGTGGAGTGTTCCTGAATAAAGATTTCGGCTATGTATTCACCTATAACGGAAAGGTGCTCCGTTTCGAAAACCAAATCACCCGCGTGAGCGAGCCACAGATCAGCTATCAGCCCAACGATTTCTCGCTGGAACAGAATTATCCCAACCCGTTCAACCCCTCTACGACGATTGCTTTTCATATCGCGAAGGCTGATCGGGTGACGCTGAAGGTATACAATCTAATGGGCGAAGAAATAAAGACCCTGGTCGATAGAAGCATGATGCCCGGGAGCTACTCGGTGCAATGGGATGGCACGGATGAGAATGGCCAAAAGGTTAGCTCCGGCACTTATCTTTATACCTTAAGGGTTGGGCAGCAACAATTAGCCAAAAAGATGGTTTTCCTGAAGTAGCCAGATCATCTTGCTGACATAAGCCGATGTCCGTTGCGATCGCGGAGGTGCACCTGGATCATGGTGCACCTCCCATCGATCCAGAGGCGCTTCGAGTATTGTCTTCTTAATAACAGAGCTCGCCAATGCGCAAAAATGATTCTATTAATACAAAATTCCATTATTGTTCATCCATTAACCCATTGTTGCAAGGATGCTGGCCGGAGCAATGCCCTTCCGAATATCAGTGTGCGAATCTATGGGAATGTCCTTTCTGATCATTGATCCATATCTGATCGCTGACACAAGAATAACAAATTGATAATCTTGGAGAATTTCCGCGCTGCTCATTTGCATTTAAGAGATCATGCGAAAAAAATGATTCCCAGCAACGGATGAAATAGGGCCAGTTTCAGAATTTTCCTGCAATTTTCCATCGAAATGAATCCAAATCATCACCAAATTGGAGGTCATCGCCATGCAAAGGGTTCTCAATTTTCTTGTCCCGCTTGTTATTTTCATTTTCCTGATCAGTTCCATCGCTGTTAGTGGAACGACAGGAAAAATTGCTGGCGTCATTAAAGACAGCCAGACTGGTGCTGCGCTGGCTGGGGCCAGCATAGTGATTGAAGGGACTACCATGGGAGCGGCCGCTGATGCCAGCGGCTATTATTTCATCATCAATATCCCGCCCGGCAAGTATCGGCTCAAAGCCATGATGATGGGATACAAGGCCATGATCAAAACCGATGTTCAGGTGATTATTGACCTGACCACCAAAGTGGATTTTGCGCTGGAGCCGACAGTGCTGATGGGAGAGGTCGTCGAAGTAACTGCTGAGCGGCCGTTGATCGAAAAGGATGTGACTTCATCTTCCAGCGTGACAACCAGCGAACAAATTGATAAGATGCCGGTGACCACGTTTAAAGAAGTGCTGGTCATTACCCCTGGCTTTGTTGAAAGCGGGGCCGGGGATAGCCGAACCATCAATGTGCGTGGTGGCCGAACCAATGAGCTGTCGTATCTGATCGATGGCTTCTATGTCGAAGACCCCCTGTTTGGGGGTATGGGGAGTGATGTGGCGAACGTGGGCATATCGGAAATGGCGGTGCTCACTGGCACTTTCAATGCCGAATATGGCGAGGCGATGTCCGGGGTGCTGAATATTGTCACCAAGGAGGGGGGAAGCAACTATAGCGGTCGACTTCGATTTTTCACCGATAAATTCGTCAATCCGCATAAGTACGAATACTTGTACAAGTATCTGGATGAGAATGGTCGCTGGACCGATAAAGACGGAAATTTGGTGACTGGCGAGTACAATCCGCAAACCATTCCTGGACAAAATCTGTACGATCCTAAGTTTTGGGAGACCCGAACCAAGCGGGAAACGGATTTTAATCAATTTCAAACTGAAGTGAATGTGGGCGGGCCAATCCCGTTTTTGGGACGAAAAAATACGTTTTTCTTGGCAGGAGATGCATTTGATTCCGACACCTATTTGGGCTGGACTGGCCAGCCTTATGTGAAAGAGCGTCGCGGCAATGCGAAATTGGTATTCCGGCCGATCAATCCAATCAAGTTAATTATTGGCGCTGTGGGAGGGAAAAAACGCTACCGAGAATATAACCACATCAATAAATATGTGCCGCAAAATACCGGTACCAATTACGATGATAATCTGCTGCTCAATGGGACGCTGACCCACCAAATCAGCCCCAGCACCTTCTATACCATCCGTACCTCCGTTTTTTTTACCAACCGGGCCTATTACAAGTATAAAGCCGAGGATTTCTTTAGCGGCAAAGATGCTAACGGCAACTGGCAGATTTTGGACCCAGATTCACTTCTGCCAGATGGTTCGCCCAATCCCACTTTTGGCCAATACACCGGATTAGCGGATATCTCTCCCTCGGATCAAGAATATGAATTCGATACCGTGTTCTGGGATGCTGAGGATTCGACCTGGACCTCTGGGGGCGGCGCCACCTGGGAAGACCGGCGCAACACCATTACCACCGTCAAATTCGATCTCACCAGCCAGGTCACCAAAGTCCATCAAATGAAGTTCGGCTTTGAAATGAAAGAAACCCATCTGCGGTATCATTATGTCTATGGCCCTTATTTGGCTATCCCAGATGTTCAAAAATATGATCATCGCCCCATCGAAGGTTCGGCTTATTTGCAGGATAAAATGGAATTCGAAAACCTGGGGATTGTGGTCAATGCTGGCGTTCGCTTGGATTATATGAACACCAGGGCCAAATACATTTTCGATCCCCATAAACCCACGGCCGAAACGGTGATCGATCCGCTGACCGGCAAGGAGCGGAAAAATCTGACCACTGCCGAGAAAAAATTGTACCTCAGCCCGCGGTTAGGATTCGCCCATCCCGTGCTGGACAAAGCAGTGCTGCATTTCGCCTATGGACATTTTTATCAGATTCCTCAGTATTCCTATTTGTTCCTTACCGAAAATATGGATGATCCGCTCTATCCGTTCCCCAATATGTCCATTAACGGCATTTATACCCAATTGGGTAACGCCAATTTAAAACCAGAAAAGACGATCGCCTATGAAATCGGTGTGGAAACGAAATTGGCAGAGAATGTTTCGTTGGATGTCACTTTGTATTATAAGAACATCTACGATTATACCACATTCCGGCGCTACCAGGCCGTTCCGGTCCAATACCATCGCTTCATTAACCAGGACTACGCCAATGCCAAGGGGGTTGAAATCACTCTTAAGAAAAGATTTTCTGGTTATTTCGGCGGACAGATCAACTATACGTTATCCAAAGCCGAGGGGAATGCTGCGGATGTGACCAGCAGCTTCAATGATTGGTACAACTTTTCAGTGAACAAGACTTACCCACCTAATAAGACCATTAATATGCCATGGGATCAAACCCACACGGTCAATTTTGTGGTTGATATTGGTCGGACGGGTAACTGGGGGATCAATATCGTCGGCAGTTACGGCAGCGGCTTGCCCTATACACCGCTCAGCAGCCGCGGTTTGCGGATTGATGAACCGTATAGTGCGCGGCAACCCTGGACCATGACCGTGGATTTGCGTGCCACCAAAGATATCAAGTGGAAGGGCATCGATTTTACCCTCTACGGCGATTTCGAAAATATCCTGAACAAGAAAAATGTCTATCTGGTCTATGGCTCGACCGGGAAGCCAGATGTTAACGCCAACTGGGATTATTCGGTAGATTGGATCACGCGGCCTTACTTTTGGGGAGCGCCTCGGACTTTCCGGCTTGGCGTCGGGGTGGGATTTTAGTTGGCCCATCGAAACCAAATTTTTAAGGAGGAAACCACGATGTTAAAAAAGATATTTCTCCTGGTCATTATCCTTGCTTGTCTGGCTTACTTGCCAGTGATGGTCACCGCACAAGCCAAAAAGGGAATGACCAAATGGGAGTATTATAATTCTTTAAGGCAACGCTACGGCTTAAGTCCCGCCAGAAAGTTAGCCAAACCATCGGGCTTCAACGACCGAAAATATGGCCGATTCGATGTGGGAAAGATCGGTTTAGAAATTAATAACGCGAACACACTCGGCTACAGCCGCGAGATGTTAACTTTTGAGTACCCGATTGGCTCATCCATCACCTATCAATGGTGTCAAACTTTGCTGGTGGGTGGAATCTTGAACGGTCGCAAGTGCGTCTCGAATGGGGGACTGGGGATATTTCAAGAGACGAATGAGAACCATTTTGAACCGCTACCAGGCTACGATTCTGGAATTGGAGAGAATGGCCTGGCCATGAGCAACAAGCCCAATTCCTGGGCATCGGTCTGGCCAAACGATGTCGGTCCGATCGGATCGCTCGGGTTCCCCGGCGTCAAAGATGACGGCGAAGTCGCCGGCGATGCGGAAGGTATCTGGATGGCAGTGGACGATGACAAGGATAGCAAACAGATGACCCCGCTCCATGTCAAAAGCTACGGCCGTGGTATCCAATTTTCCAGCCTCCTGGCCGAAGATTTCATCGTGTTCAAATACTATATCACCAACACCGGGACCGATACGATCAAGGATTGCTATGTGGGCGTGTATACGGAGATGGATTGTCCCGAGGAAGGCAACAATGAGTGGGAAGATGATTATGCCAAATTTATTTCGGTGGACGAAGATCCGGTATTGGGTAACTTTCTTTATATATGGGACGGGGATGATAAGGCCGCCGGTTATGTGGAGAAAGGGGTTGCCTGGCAGGGGCTCAAGATGTTAGAAACGCCACTGGGACCTGATGGCAAGCAATTGGGATTGACGACGTTGGCCATTGCCACCTACACCGATTTTTACGCCTTGCCGACCCAGGCCGATATTTACAACGAGTTGACCCAAGGCATTGAAAAGATCCATAACGTTGCACCCCATCCTGGGGATTGGACCCAAACGCCCAATACCTACGGGCCTGATGTGGCAGCCATTTTGGCCTCAGGACCGTTTGATCTTGCTCCTGGGCAGACCGTGACCTTTACATTTGCGAATATTTTCGGCATCAACAAGGCGGATTTACTGGCCAATACGGCGTTGTGTCAAACCGTTTATGATCTCAAATATAAAACTCCGAAAGCGCCTACACAGCCGAACGTGCGCGCGGTCGCCGGGGATCGACAGGTGACATTATTCTGGGACCCAGATCCCAGTGAAAGCTCGGTGGATGAGTTTACTGGCAATAATGCGTTTGAAGGCTATAAGATTTATCGCTCCACCGATCGAGGCCGCACCTGGGGTGAGAAAATTACCAATGCGGTCGGCGCCCTGGTCGGCTATGTCCCAATTGCTCAATTCGACCTCGAAAATGATATTAAGGGCACCAGCCAGCTCGATCCCTATTTCTTCCTCGGTGAAGACACCGGGCTACTTCATAAATTTGTCGATCGCAATTTAAAAAATGGGGTCGAATATTGGTATGCGGTTTGTGCTTATGATCATGAGGATCAGTGGGGGATTTTGCCCGTCGTCCCTCTGGAAAACCCACGGCTATCCGTGCCAGATTTCCCCGGGGATAATACTGTGGCCGTTATTCCCCAAAAGAGACCAGCCGGCTATGTTGGACCGAGCTTAGCTGCCTCCAGAACCGGAACAACTACGGTGGAACTGCTCTGGGAAATCATGTCCGAAGATCTGGTAATTGATAATACCTATCTTATCCGCTTTGATGATAAGACGAATCCGGCGCGAAAAACCTTTTCCGTTTTCGATAGTTTGAGAGATCAACTGGTCATTACCAATTGTCCGAATTTGCATGGCGAAGAGGACACCCCCACCTTTGATGGGATCAAGCTGATGATCATCGACGAGGATAAAGTCGCGTTCGATGCGGCGCGCTCTGGTTGGTTTACCGCCAGCAATGAAACCAGCAAATGCAATTGGAAGATCACTGCTACCTCCGGCACTCCGTTACCATACGATTATGAAGTCCGATTCAATGCTGCTGGCGATACCGCCTTCTTCCCCGTCAATATGATTTTTCCGTTTCAAATTTGGAACGTGACGCTGAACAAACAAGCCGATGTGGCCAATTTCACCAAGTCGCCGACCGATACCACCCCAGAGATGAAGAATAGCTGGACCAGTGGGGATGTGTTGCAACTGCGCGAAAACATCGACGATCAAACCAAATTAACTTGGGCCATCACCTTATCCCGAAATCCGAAAATGATCGATACCACCATTAATGGCGTAAAGACCACTATCATTGATCCGAAATGGGTCGATGTCCCACCGCAGTTGGGCGATATTGCTCGGATCTTCACTTTGAAGCCAATTACCTCCAAAGATGTATTTACGCTTCGGACCAAGAAAGCGACGACCGCTGGTGCCACGAAAAAGGACCTCGATCAAATTACGGTGATCCCCAATCCGTATGTGGTGACTTCGGTTTATGAAACCGCGCCATGGATCAAAGAATTGCAGTTTCACAATCTGCCGGAAAAATGTGAGATCCGAATTTTTAATATCGCTGGCGACCTGGTGCAAATCCTGCATCACGAACCGGGTAGTCCCGGCTATCGCGGGCCTGCGGTAGAAGCCTGGAACCTCTGGAGCTATAATGAACAGGAAGTAGCGTTTGGCGTTTACTTTTTCCGGGTGAAGGCTGATGGAATTGGGGAGAAAATTGGCAAATTTGCCATTATCAAATAGCTGCATCGATCATGTGTAAATGGAGGACAATCCATGAATCGAACAACCATATATTTTGCATTAGGGCTGCTGTTAGGCCTTTCATTGGCCTATGCCGGGAACGATAACACTGGAACATCCGCTGCCAATTTCTTAAAAATTGGCGTGGGGGCTCGCGGCACTGCCCTTGGGGGCGCCTGTGTCGCCAACGTAAATGACAATTCGGCGCTTTACTGGAATCCCGCTGGCATCGCTCAAATCCAGTCTCTGGAGGTCGGGATCAGCTATACGGACTGGATCCTGGATGTTAACCATAACTTCCTGGGGCTTGTTTATCCCCTTGGACGCGCCGGGGTTATCGGATTCAGTACCATCTCATTGTCCATGGGGGATATGAAAACCACAACCCCCTCCGAGCCAGATGGCACCGGCGCTTATTTCACTTCCAGCGATCTGGCCATGGCGGTCAGTTATGCCCGGCAATTGACCGATCGATTCTCGGTTGGCGTGACCGCAAAATATGTTCACGAATCGATCAGTTTCTCCACGGCGAATACCTTTGCCATCGATGCTGGAACGCAATTCGATACCGGCTATCGCGGCTTGAAAATCGGTATGAGCATCACCAATTTTGGTGGGAAATTGACCCTAAAAGGCACCGATCAAATGACCAAGGCGGATATTGATGAAGTGATCGAAGGAAATCCTGACAAAGAAGCCCGACTGGAAACTGAGGGCTGGACGCTGCCGCTGATGTTTCGTTTCGGGTTCTCGATCGATTTGATTCAAATCGGCGCCAATCGTCTCACCACCAATTTGGATTTCAATGATCCGAGGGATAATAGCGCATTCGCTGTGTTCGGCGCGGAATACGGTTGGAACAACATGCTGTTCTTTCGCGCTGGCGTGATCTACCGTTCCGAATCGTTTGATGAGGCTAAACTCACCAAAGCCGAAGAACTGGATCTGATCTATGATGTCAAATTGGCATTTGGTGCAGGAGTCAATTTCAAGCTGCCAGGAATGGGATCCCGAGTCAAGTTCGATTATTCTTATACGGACCTCGGAATTCTTACCCAGGCCCATCGCTTTTCATTCACCTTCGGCCTGTAAAGGCCAGGATTGTTGCAATGCGGGCGAAATGTGCTGGCCCTTGGCTGGGCCAGCACTCCACGCCCTGATTGCTGCCAGCTCTCAACAACTGCTCGGTAGCGACACAGCAAAGTCTGGTTGATCTTAAGCAATGATGATTTTGGCTATGAGAATTTATTTCGCGCTTATTTTTATCCTGCTCGGTTGGATAATCGGAAGCGGCTTTGCCCAAGAATCATTTAAAAGTGATGCTCAGCGGCAGGCAGCATTTCGATGTATTCTTTCCGACGAGCTCGCCCAAATCTACGACCAGATCAACGATCTTGAATTGAAGCACAATTGGGAGCAAAGATATTGGAAGCTATTCGATCCCACGCCTGAAACTAATCAAAATGAAATCTATGATCAGTTCATCGAACGGTTCCGTTACGCCCAAAAACATTATTCGAATTCCATCCCACCGCTGTTTTTGGATGACCGCGGCAAATATTATCTCAAATATGGCGAGCCCGATGATCGGGTGATCTCTTCCGGTGTTGGCAAAGCGTATCGGGATAACGAGACCTGGGTCTATTATTCGTATAACCTATTCGTCGATTTTGTCGACCAATTGGGCTTTGGGTATCGAGAAGTCCCGAGTTTATTCGACGCAATCACCAGCGGACCGGCCAATGTCAAGACATCGATGGCTGCGGAATTATACGTGGAGCGAGCCTCATTGCACCAAAAATACCAGGGATTCAGCGCTGTTGTCGATGGATCGGCCGGCTTATCCAGCGAGGCACGTTTTTACCAGCTTAGTCGAGAATTGATGAACGAAAAGCGATTGGCCTTGGAAGCCGCTCCTGCGTCCAATTTCGAATTTTTTTATCACCGCGAACAACTCGAAGCCCAGATGAGCTGCGCCACCTTTCGCGGCGAGGAAAATTTGACCAAAGTGGAATGCTATTATTCATTTCCGCTCCGTCAATTGAAATTTTCAGCGGGACAGGACTTCCCGTTGGAAAGTCTCGTCGTCAAAACGTTTCTATTGTTCAATGAAAATCTCGAAAAAATCCTTCATCGGGAGGAAACCATGAAACTGGTAGCGCAGCATCAAACGGAGATCGAAAAGCGGATTTATATCAACCAGCATAACGAACAATTGCCTGCTGGCTTATATTATGTGATTTTGAAATTGGAAAGCAGCGCCAGCAACCGACTGGCGGTGTTGCGCGGGCAGTTGAATGTAAGACATTTTCGTCCTGATACGTTAGAGATGAGTGACATTCAACTTTCACCGCAGATTCGAGCGGGCGTCAAAGACCAGCGGCACCTTAAACCGAATGACCTTTTGGTCGTTCCTTATGTTGGCAATACATTGCGGCAGACTGTTCCGATTTATATTTATTTTGAAATCTATAATCTGACTTTAAATGAACAGGGCAATACGCGGTTTCAGATCAATTATGAGCTGCAATCGCTTGCCCAAGCCAGTTCACCGTTAGCAGCCGCCAGTCAGTTCATCAGCCATTTAATCAAAGGAAACCAAGTGCTCCAACACATCGGCTCCAGCTTTGAGTCAGAAGGCCAGTCAGAATTTCAACAGGTCTATTTGCTGATCGACTTCTCGAATATGCCGCCTGGGGCTTGCCAGATGAACATTAAAGTGACGGATCTTGAAAGCGGGGCTACTGTTTTGCGACAGAAGCGGTTCGTTTTGAAATGAATTTTACCCTTTCAACATTGCTGTCCAAAAGAATTTTTATTTGGAAATTTGCCCATTATAAAATCGGTCGTTGAAAGCAAATTTATTCGTTTTTCAAAAACAGGTTCTATTCCCATCTATCGGCCAGTTAGTGGATTATTTTTTGCTGTCCACAATGCTACGTTCGAAATTCTATTTTTTGGACAAGAGTGCTTTTCAATAAGCTAACAAGGTTTCTACCATCACGGATTTTTACATGGTACTAAGGTTTTAATCAAGTGCGACATAATAGACCAATTCAAAAAACCTGATTCACCTTAGTAACCAATTGAATCCATTTGGGATTTAACCTTATTAGCTTATTTTTGGATTTTGCTGTCCAAAATACCAAATGAGAAATCCCATTTTGGACAAAGCGTGCCCTTTCGAATTTTGTCAAAAGAATTAAAGCCCAGCACATCATGTTCAGGGCGCTTGTGCTCGAAGTGAGAAAGTCATTCACAGCAACAATTCCCTTCCTCTGCGGCTTTCCTCCCCCAAAAGCTTGCCCCTTTCAATCATCTGTGGCAAGGAATCTTAATATGAATGATCAGGGAAAAAAATGTACTTCATTGCTGAAAGGACGGCAACATAGTCCGAAATATCCTATCGATTGACGCTTTGTTCTTCACAGAAGCTGGTTCCAGCATTTTTTGTGGTTAAAATCTGGGCCTTGGATCTATATCTCAATCTACCCTTGCCCTGTATCGGATGAGATGGGTAATTCGAGAGCCTGATAAATCTCGAAAACTCCTTTTGGCGATGAAAAGTCTCGTGGGGATAAAATCTCTTTTGGTCATTCCCCTTTAAAAGTGGTGTGAAAAAAATGAAAAAATTTCTTGACATTTCAATTTTAATATGGTATATTGATGTAAGAAAAATTTCATAATTCAGATTTATGAAATAAATCTTACAAAATATCATGGAACAACGAAAAGCCATAGAGCGCGCGATTCTGGAGCTGGTGCCATCGCTGCCAGCCAATCAGAAGAAGGTGGCGGATTTTGTTCTGGAGCATCTGGATCTGGTTGCGCTCCTCCCCATCAAAGAGATAGCTCAACAGGCTGCGGTCAGCGAAGCATCCATTGTGCGCTTTGCCCAGCTTTTGGGATATAAAGGGTACAAAGAACTGAAAGACGCGCTTTCGACCACGCTGAAAAACCAACTTTCGCCCACCGAATATTATCAATTAGCCATTACCGAAAAAGAGAAGACCCCCGACATTTTCAAGCTTGTCGCCCACAATGTGATCACCAATATCAACGATACCATCAAATCTATCGACTTCAAAATTTTCTCCAATGCGGTAGATAGCATCATCGCTGCACAACGGATTTATTGTCTTGGTATGGAACTCTCCCATCATTTGTCTCGGCTCATGACATTTTTGCTTCGCACGTATAGTTATGATGCCCAATATTTATCGGTGGATTTTTTGCAGTACCGCGAACAGATCGCCTATATGAGCACCAAAGATCTGCTCATTGCCTTCAGTTTTTCGCCATATTCCCGAGAGACTGTGGATGCAATTTCGTTCGCCACCCAACGCGGCATACCCAGCATCGCCTTTACCGATAAAAAAACCGCTCCGATTCGCGAATTTGCGACCTATTGCTTCCAAATCAAAACCGATAATATTATGTTTAGCAATTCGCTCGGCGCCATCGTGACCGTCATCAATGCCATGATCATCGAACTTAATTTTCGCGATAAAGAACGAACCTTGAAAGCATTGAAGATCATCGAGGAGAACATCAAAGACGAAAGGTATTTTATTTCATGAAAGTGGATGACCGAAAACTGCTGGATTTCTTTCTGGGATTGATTCGAATTGATAGCACCTCGTTACATGAACGGGCTATGGCTGATTTTTTGATCGGCCAATTCAAGCGCTACAACATTGATGTGATCGAAGACCAGGCTGGGAAGAAAATTGGAGGGAATGCTGGGAATCTGATTGTTCGGCTTGATGCCGATTCCCAACGCTCATCGCCGTTGGCGCTTCTCGCTCATCTTGATACCGTGCGTTCAACGGCTGGTGTGAAGCCAGTGATTGAAAATGGGGTGATTCGCTCCGATGGTTCAACGATTCTGGGTGCCGATAATCGCAGTGGCGTAGCGTTGATTTTATATGTGATTTCAGAGATTATCGAGAAAAAACTAAAGCATCGCAGCCTAGAAATCGTTTTCACCGTTGCCGAAGAATTGGGGATGCTGGGGGCGCTGGCACTGGATTTCGGTCAGCTTTCAGCTAAGGAGGGATATGTGTTCGATTGTTCGGCGCGGCCAGGCAGCTACGTTGCCGAATCGCCGACCGCATTTGACTTTCGGGTCGATTGCCAGGGCCGGGCCTCCCATTCGGCCGTGGCACCTGAGAAAGGCATTAATGCCATTTCCATGGCGCTGGAGATCATGAACCAATTTCCAGTGGGCAGGCTCAATTCGCAGACCGTGGCCAATATCGGCACTATCCACGGCGGCTCAGCCGATAATGTGGTGCCAGATCAGGTCCGTTTCACCGGAGAATTTCGGTCGTTCGACCCATCCGAAATCGAACGAATGAAAACCAGGCTAACAACTTCCTGCCGTTCGGTCAGCCAAAAATACGGTGGTCACTGCGAGGTTGTCTTCTCGCTCAGCTTTGAAGGATATAAATTTGAACCTCACATGCCAGTGATCCAGCGGCTGCATCGGGCTATGCAGGAGTTGCAACTCGTTCCCAATCCCATGGTCTATTCCGGGGGCAGCGATGTGAACGTGCTTAACGCCAATGGGATAAAGGCGGTCAATCTCGGCATCGGTGCCAGCAATCCCCATTCCAATGAAGAACAGATTGCATTGCCCGATATGGTCAAAGGGGCAGAGCTATTATTTCGATTGGTCGAAGCGGAGGAAGCATGAGAAAAAGCTACATGTTCTATTGCTATCTGATCCTATTTTTGATCGCCAATGGGCTATCGGCGAAGGAGCGAGGGCATCTGCTGATAATCGGCGGCGGCAAAAAGCCTGCGGACGCTTTGAAGGAATTTGTTGCTCTCAGTCACAACGGGCCGATACTGGTGATTACCTCGGCCAGCGGTGAGCCAGAAGTAGAGGGACCTTCTGTGGTCGGTCAGTTAATAAAGGCGGGAGCAAAAGATATTCAATGGCTTCATATTGACGGCGCGAACATGGCCAATACCGATAGCGTGGTGGAGAAGATCGAATCGGCCAAAGCTATTTTTTTTACCGGTGGCGATCAGGAGCGATTGATGCAGCGGGTGGGAGGAACACGAGCCGAGGCCGCAATACGAAAGCTTTATTTTGAAAAGGCCGGGATCGTTGGAGGAACCAGCGCTGGCGCAGCAGTGATGAGCGAGGTGATGATTACTGGCAATGAGCTGATCCACAAGGATTCTACCAATGCATTTACGACCATTCAAGCCAACAACATCGAGACGAAAAAGGGATTTGGTTTTCTGAGTACCGCCATCATCGATCAGCATTTTGCTGCCCGCAAGCGCCACAATCGGCTCATCAGCCTCGTACTGGAACATCCGAAGCTCGTGGGCATTGGGATCGATGAGGATACGGCGATTCTGGTTCGACCCAATGGCAAATTCAGGGTTTATGGCAAGCGTTCTGTGATTATTTACGATGCCCGGAAAGCCCAATCGGTTCAGGTGAACAAAAATGGAGTACCTGGGGCCAGAAATATCAAGATGGCGGTACTGGTGGAAGGAGATGAATTTCATCTGAAACTTTAAATTCCGAAAACCAAAAAACAAATCCCAAATAAAATTCAAACGCCAATTTTTAATGATTCAAACGATAATCCGTAAATAACAGGTTTTTGAATTCGCGCAATTGGGAAAATTGACGAAATTCGCGGTCGAATATTGTTGCCGACCTTTCCTATGGTTTGCAGCCTTTGAAATGGTAGCTGTTTGAAAATTTGCATCCTGGGAATTGAAATTTATTTGTTATTTGGGATTTGAGGATTGGGTTTTTATTGATGAGTGAAGTGACTTTGGGCACCAAACCAGAATAGAGGTATATGAAAACCAAATTCACCTTCAACACCCTGGTCATGATCTACGCGATTGTGATTCTGGTCGCCGGCCTCACCTGGATCGTGCCGGGCGGAGAATACCAACGAGAGGTGAAGGATGGCCGAACGCTCGTGGTGGCGGAATCATTCAAATATGTCGATAGCCAGCCCCAAGGGATTGCTGCCATTTTGTTAGCTCCAATTAAGGGCTTCATTCAGGCGGCACAAATTATCGCGTTTCTCTTTATTATCGGTGGGGCATTTAAAATCATCGAGACCACTGGTGCCATTGCCGCTTCGGTTCAAAAAATGGCGTTGTTCTTCTCCCGCGAAAAGCATCTCCAGAAATTTTTTATCCCGGTGACTATGCTGTTGTTCTCATTGGGCGGGACATTATTCGGCATGTGTGAGGAAACCATGCCCTTTGTGCTCATCTTTATCCCGCTGGCACTATCACTGGGCTATGATTCTCTGGTGGGAACGGCAATCCCATTTCTGGGCGCAGCCGCTGGCTTTGCCGGAGCGGTTTTCAACCCATTCACCGTCGGCATTGCTCAGGGAATTGCTGAGCTGCCAATGTATTCGGGCATGGAGTACCGTCTCTTTGTCTGGATTTTGAGCACGATTTTCATGACTGCGTTCGTTATGCGGTATGCCGCGAAAATCAAAGCCAATCCGAAACTCAGCCCAGTTTACGAAATCGATCAGCAACGAAAGCTCAGCCTGCACCTGGACAACACTTCTAAAATATCATTTACGCTTTATCATAAACTGGTTCTTGGCGCCTTCGCGCTGGCGATGATCCTGTTAGTCTATGGCGTGCTAAAATATCATTGGTACATCAATGAGATTGCCGCGCTGTTTTTAGGATTGGGGATTTTCGCTGGTTTGTTGGGAAAATTGACTTTGACCGAAATAACGGAAAGCATGAAGGCCGGCGCCAGGGACATGATGGGCGTAGCGCTGATTATTGCCTGTGCCAAAGGCATTCTGGTCGTTGCCAATGATGGCAAAATTCTGGATGCCTTGCTGTACAACTTGGCTGGCGTGATCACCCGTTTTCATAAAATCATTGCGGCCCAGTCGATGTTCGTCACCCAAGCGATCATCAATTTCTTTGTCCATTCTGGCTCTGGTCAGGCGGCATTGACCATGCCGGTGATGGCGCCGCTGGCCGATGTGATTGGCATTACGCGGCAGACCGCTGTGCTGGCTTTTGTCTTTGGCGAAGGCTGGATCAATCCCATTCTGCCAACATCCGGCGTAACGATGGGGGTGCTGGGATTGGCAGGTATCTCCTGGGAGAAATGGGCCAAATGGCTTTTACCGATTCAGATTTTCTTTTTTATTTTAGCGCTGCTGCTGTTGATCCCGCCGGTGGTGTTTCATTGGCAATGACTTTTGGCGAGTTATCAAATAGAAATCGGTGTTCAAACCGAGTTGTTCGATTTTAACACTTGCAAAGGTTCGAAACATGGAATTACGAGGAGATCACGCGCAGCGTCATCAATAGCAGCGCGAAGGATTCATCCTCAGGCGATCATCCAGCGAATTCCCATGGAAGGTGGTATTGATCTTCAGGGAAAATATGGGCTCGTCTAAGTTCCATCTGGCTACTCCACCATCTAAGCCGAGGCATTGGGTTACGGAGCTATGAGCGTGGAGTGATTGCAGCATTGGGCGAATCGCATTGCGGGAGGAGGCCGCAAAAATTGGGGAGCTCACGATGGGTTCAGCGATGATTCTGATCAAATAAACTGGAAATGTCAATGACTTCCAATTCAAAATATCATCGACAACCTTCATTATTCATCAGTCTCATTCCGCTGATAGCAATGGGGCTGTTTCTTGGAATTGGGTATGGTGTTTTTCACATAAAAGCGGAGGTGTTGTTGGTCGCCACTGCGGCGTTGGCAGGCTTATTGGCGAAATATCTGGGCTATAATTGGAAAGAACTGGAGCAGGGCATTGTCGAATCCATCAAACAGGCTATGCCCGCCATGCTGATTGTCATCTGTGTCGGCATGTTGATCGGCTCATGGATCGCTTCGGGCACCATCCCTATGTTGATCTTTTATGGGCTAAAAATCATTTCGCCAAAATACTTTCTGTTTACGGCCTGCCTGGTTTGCAGCCTGATCTCATTGGTTACTGGGACTTCGTGGGGTACGGTTGGAACCATTGGGATTGCGTTTATTGGGATTGCTCAGGGGCTGGGCATTCCATTGGGGGCAGCGGCCGGGGCTATTGTGGCGGGCGCTTATTTTGGCGACAAAATTTCGCCCTTTTCGGATACCACCAATCTCGCGCCCATTGCTGCCAGAAGCAATTTATTCGATCATGTCCGCCATTTGCTCTGGACGACTATGCCCGCTTGGACTATCGGCATGGTGGTTTATTTTCTAATTGGTCTAAAATTTCAGGGCCGGATTTTGCCGCAGCAACAGCTCGAACTGATTCTTTCAGCCTTACAAAGGCATTTTCATTTTCATGTGCTCCTGCTGTTGCCGCCAGTGCTGATTTTCTATTTCGCTGTCCGCAAATTGCCAACCATCCCGGGCATGGTGGCGGCATCAGCTTTGGCCTCGTTGTTGGCGCTGATTTTTCAGAGCGGCTCATTTCAGGATATTCTGAACGCCATGACTGTTGGTTATACCGCCAATACTGGGATTGCGGAAATTGACAAATTGCTCACCCGCGGCGGCATGATGAGCATGATGGGGGTAACGCTCATCGCCTTTTGTGCGTTTGCCTTTGCTGGCATCGTGCAAAAAGCGGGCATGCTCCATGTCATTTTGGATCATCTTCTTCGCGTGGTCAAAAGCACGGGGTTATTGATCGCCAGCGTCGTGGGAAGCTGTGTGACTGTTGCGTTGATCACTGGTAGCTCATTTCTTTCGATCATCGTGCCGGGCGAGCTATTTGCCCCAGCTTTCAAGAGCCGAAATTTGGCCGCTAAAAATTTATCTCGCACCACCGAGGATTCGGGCACCGTGGTCGTCCCGCTGATCCCCTGGAGCATGGCGGGAATCTATATGTCCGGAACCCTGGGCGTAGCCACACTGGACTATGCGCCCTGGGCGGTTATGTGCTACCTGGGAATTGTCTTCGCCTTGATCTATGGCTTCACCGGCTTTGCCATCGCGCCGAAAATTCGCGAGGATGAGACCATTCCTGGGAGCTAATGTTCGCCTGATGGTGAACCGTCTGGCTGAATTATTCGCCTGATGGTGCACCATTGGGCTGAGAGATGCAAGCATCTTGAAGGATGTTAAGAGGTGACGCTATCGGTGATGGCGCATAAAAAGATGAATCATGGAATTTCACTATGTTGAACAAGCTGGTGTTGTTGATGTTAATTTGCGTTGCTCCAACCGCTCTTTTCGGCCGGGGATCGCTCCTGCTTGTCGGCGGCGGAAGCGAGGATTATCGAGCTTGGTCTGATGAGCCGTACCGATGGTTCGTGCAACAGGCAGATTCCGGCAAGATCATCAATATTGATGTCGACGCCGTGAGCGATTGGTATCCGCAGTACTTTAAGTCGTTCGGGGCTGATCCAAGCTCTGAAGCATTTCGCATCCCCAATCGAACCGTGGCCAACGATTCAGCGACCTATTATAAATTGATCTCGGCCAGCGGAATTTTCATGGAAGGGGGCGACCAATGGGAATATGTAGATACCTGGCAGGGTACGTTGGTGGAAGATGCCATCCATTACGTGTTCGACCATGGCGGAGCCATCGGTGGCACCAGCGCCGGACTGGCCGTGCTGGGCGAGGTGGTGTTCGATGCCAAATTCGGCACTCCCTATCCTGAGGATGTTTCCTATAATCCTTATCATTCACGAGTTCATTTGACGGATGATTTTTTGAAAATTCTGCCCAATGTCTTGACCGATTCCCATTTTCATCCCCGAGGCCGATTGGCTCGGCTGGTCCCGATGCTGGCCCGCCGTATTGTCGATCATGGCCAGCGCGATTTGATGGGCGTGGGCGTCTGTGAGAATACCGCCATGGGCATCGATCCGGACGGCAACGGCACAGTCTTCGGCGATGCCACGGTGACCATTCTCTACAAAAGCGAAGATTCTGTGATCGATTGCCGACCAGGGCTGCCGCTTACCTTTACCCAGATTGTCTTCCATGAATTGACTCGCGGCGCCGTGTTCAATTTGAAGACCCGAAGCCTCGTCGATCCCGGCCCCTATTTGCAGCCAGTCACCCAGTATCAAATCGACAATCGATTTTCTGCAATCATCTTGAATGGCACCGATGACAATTCGCCGAATCTGGGCAGCACCGTGATCCAAGGTTTGACCGCCCAGCAATTGGCGGCCTGGCGCGGCCAGCTCTCCCAATCCGTTGGCGAAAATAAAATCCCCAATTCAGTGATCATTCCTAAACTCCATTGGGAGAACTCTCGCAACGAGACCTATTATTATGAAAATCGCTGGATCGGCGGCATCTGGGGCATTGCCGATAAACCTGGCTATCGAGCCATCTATTTAAATGGTGACAAGGACAATTCCCAGTTTGACGCCATAGCCGAGATCTCCGAGAACGGGATGCTGACGGTGAAGAATGGGATCGTTTACATTCTGGATACCAACAGCCTCACCCACAGCTGTGCCACTTACACCCGCACTGGCAATCGGGCGACCAATTATCGCGGACTGGTCAATGCCCGACTGCACTGCTTAAAAACTGGGGATCGGTTTGACCTACGGGTTCAGTCGACCGCTGTTCCGTTGAACAAAAAAAGCGAGTTCATGGAGTCCTTTAAGCTCCAGCAAAATTATCCCAATCCATTCAATGCCATAACAACCATTGGTTTTTCTTTGCCAACTACTTCTTTTGTGAATTTGACTATTTTCAATTCCCTGGGTGAAGCTGTAGCGACATTGGTCTCCTGCACGCTTTCGCCAGGAGAGTATCGATATCCCTGGAATGCCATAGGATTTGCTTCTGGAATTTATGTTTATCGGATCGAAGCGGAGGGAGTTGTACGGTCCAGGAGGCTGATTGTGCTGCGGTAATGAATTATTCCATTTTTTGTCCTGGAGTGCAAAAGCTGAATTTCCATTTTATCGAAAGGCGTCTTTCCAACTCGATATTATTGAATTTGTTTTTGTATAGTTATGCTGTTAAAATAATTAACTAAAATGTAAGGAGGTTACTATGTTAAGAAGAGCTACCATCATCATGTGGTGTCTGGTGCTAATTTGGGGCCTTTGTTTATATCAGGCTCAGGCACAAATTACCTTCGATACCGGCAAAATCGGCGTCCGATTGAGCAACGCCGGTAGCATTCGGCTTTATGCCCCATCAACCAATGACGCTCGGCAGCTTGACCGAATCAACATCATTGCAGCGTTATCGGAAAAAGCGGTGTGCGACTATAATGAGGATCAGGATGCCGTCATCTCAGCGTACCAAGTGACTGCCCCAACGGTGGCGGATATCGAGGCCATTGCGGTTTACGATAACAGCTATTCCAATTTGCCTCCGGACGTGACTTTTAGGGTTCATGTCTATGCCTGGAATGACAAACCCTATTTAATTGCTCGTTACACGGTTATCAATGACTCCTCTGCGCAAGTCACGCTCTACTTAGGATTGGTCACCGTGCCCAGAATTGCAGGGAATTACGGAGGTGAAACCAATAAATATAATGCGGATCATCGGATTGCCTATTGTTATCGCGAGGGAGAAGCGCCCCATGCTGGCTTTCGATTATTATCCCAAGAACCGTATTCCTATCATGCTCTGGATTGGTCGGTCTATTCGCCGGCTGACCCCAATTCTGATGCGGCTACCGACTCCACCCGCTATCACATGACTGCCGACCCCGGTTTCGATACCACCATGACCGCTGGCGGCGATGGCTCGATTTACAGTCTTAATGCGGGAGCCTATACCATCGCTGCTGGAGATTCGGTCACTTTGACCTATGCCATTGGCTACGCGGAACTGGAAAACGAGCTGTTCGCCGTGGCGGATTCGGCCCAAAAGAAGTACGAAAATGTCCTTGTCTCAGTTGAACAAGCAACTAATTCCAGATTGCCAAAATCGCTATCATTGGGACAAAATTACCCCAATCCATTTAATCCCACGACCACGATTCAATTTGAACTCAGCAAAAATGCCACCATCAAATTGGATGTTTACAATTTGCAGGGACAATTGGTTAAGGTCATTGCTGCGGGCGATTATCAAGCTGGTTTCTATCTCGCAACCTGGGACGGAAAGGATAGTTCTGGTAAAGACGTTGGATCAGGGATTTATATCTATCGTCTCAGCGCCGATCACACGATGCTGAGTAAAAAGATGCTGTTGGTGCGTTAATCGTAGCATTGTAGGGCAGGGTGCCCTCCTGTCCTACAGCTACGGCTGATTCACTCGAAACACCGTTCTTCATCGAACTGGGCCTTATCATGTAGGACAGGATGCCATCCTGTCCTACGGCTCTATCACAAATATCGTGAGGCAAAAAATGAGAAAGATGATGTTATTAATTGGCCTGCTGCTGCCGCTAAGGCTCATGGCCGGGGTGACCGGCAAATTAGCTGGCACGATTACGGATGCCACAACCGGAGAGCCATTGGTCGCAGCGAATATTCAAATTGTTGGTACCGGTCTGGGGGCGGCTTCGGATCTGAATGGCAAGTTTGTCATTCTCAATATTCCCCCCGGCATTGTTACGGTTCGCGCGAATTATATCGGTTATGAAACCCAAACAATTTCCAATGTCAAAATAAATGTCGACCTCACCACGAATATAGCGATCAAGCTTAGACAATCGACCATTAATCTGGAACAGGAAGTGGTGGTGGTGGCCGAACGCCCCATGATTCAAAAGGATCTGACGAGCTCCAGCTCGGTCATGCGGAGAGAGGAGATTGAAGGTTTGCCCGTCTCTGATTTTAGGGATGTGCTTGCTTTGCAAGCTGGCGTCACGGATCAAGAGGGGAGTCTCCATATTCGCGGCGGCCGTTCCAACGAGCTGGCGTTTATGATTGACGGCATGTATGTCCAGGACCCGCTGCTGGGTCGCATGATCACCCAGATCAATAACGATGCCATTCAGGAGATGAGCCTGCTGAGCGGGACGTTCAATGCGGAGTACGGCAATGCCTTGAGCGGCGTGGTCAATATTGTGACACGGGATGGCGGTGAACACCATAGCGGTAGTATCGAAGCGCGAACCAGCCAGTTCGGCATTGATCGCTATAGCCAATTGGGCGAATCGAGAATCAATGGTAATGTAGGCGGGCCATTGTTCAGCAAAAAAATTAAATATTTCTTATCCGGAGAAAAAGATGATCGGGGTAGCTATCTGCCGTTCGGCTATGATCGCAGCCTCACCCTTTTCAACAAACTTTCCTTTCATCTGTCTCCCAATTTTAAACTCGTGCTTTCCAATCGCGGGAGCAAAGGCAAGCGCCAAAATTACAACCATGATTTCAAATATATTCCGGAACAATATCTCCGCAGCCGACGGCAGAGCTGGCAAACAGTCTTGACGGCAACGCATACGCTGAGCAATAATCTTTTTTATGATCTCCGAGCGTCCTATTTGGAGCAAAAGTATTACTCGGGAGTGGATAAGGACACATCCGAATATCTATCTACCACGCAACGCGAATATCTCAGCACTGCTGGCAATGGCTATGAATTCTGGCAAAAGGCCGATCCCCTGGAAATCATCGATAGCCGAACGAAAACCGCAGATTTCAAAGGCGACATGGTATGGCAGGCCGGCAAGATCAACGAAGTGAAATTCGGTTTGCAATATAAAAAACATTGGCTCAAGCTATTCAGCATTTACGATCCCAAAAGGAATTTCCCTTATATCAACGATTACAAAATTCAGCCGTTTGAAGCTTCTGCCTATATTCAGGACAAGATCGAGTTCCCATTTTTAATTATCAATCTGGGGCTGCGGTTTGATTATTTCAATGCCAATGCCACCTTTCGCAAGGACCCATTAAATACCGCCTCTGCGCTGGTAAAGGTGAAATCGCGGTCCCAACTGAGTCCGCGGATCGGCATCGCCCATCCAGTTTCGGAAAAAACCAAACTGCATTTTGCTTATGGCCATTTCTTTCAAAATCCTGAGTATCAATTTTTGTTTGAAAATAAGCAGTACGATTTAAACGTTCGGGAACCGCTATTCGGTCAGCCCAGCCTGGATGCGGAGCGGACCATTGCTTATGAAGTCGGGCTTTCTCATCAATTTTCGGATCGGATCGCCGCTCATTTTACCGCTTACTACAAAGATGTCACTGGATTGATCGGTACTCGCTATTATGAGGCCTTTATGGGCAACACCGGCCGGTATGTCGGTTATACTGTGTACATCAATGAAGATTACGCCAATATGAAGGGGTTCGAGGTCAATGTCGATGTGCGACCTGGCAAATATCTCTCTGGTGGACTCAGCTATACCTTCCTGATCGCGAAAGGGAGCGCCTCGTCGGAGACTGAGCAGTACCCCGGCACTCAGGAATCGACCCGATTATATTTCTTAGATTTTGACCAACGACATAATTTAAATTTGGACGCAATCTTCCGAATTCCGAAGGACGAAGGCCCGATTTTGTTCGGCCGTCGCCTGCTGGCGAACACCGATTACAGTGTGATATTGAAAGTCAGTTCTGGCTTTCCCTATACGCCCACTGGCAGGGATATCGGTTTTGTCGAGCGGAATTCGCTCCGCATGCCCGGTCGCTATACCATCGATCTGGAGATCGGCAAGGAATTCCTGATTACCAAAAATGTGAAAATTCGGGCTTTTGCCGAAATATTGAACCTGACCGATCATCGGAATATCCTCTATGTTTATGGAGACACTGGCGAGCCCGATTTCACATTTGTCGGCGGCCATTCCCAGGAATATATGAGAGATCCCTCCAATTACGGTCCGCCCCGAAGCATTCGCTTGGGAATGGGGTTGAGGTTTTGATTTTTGAGCTGATCACTTGGACGTCACATGTTTAGGCCGCGGATGAGGCAGATGACGCGGAGTTTCGCGGATAAAACTGAAGGGGGGCGCGGTGTTCAGCTTGATCCGTGTTGTCTGTGGTCGATTCCAATTCTTGGATTACAAACTTAGATGGTGATAACCAATGAAAACCAAATTATTCGCTCTACTGCTGATTTTCATCGTGATTCTGGTGGGGGTGATTTTTGCCCAGGAAGCGGCGAAAGAAAAAGCGAAAGAATCTCAGGAGCGGTACATCGAAAAGGCTGCTGGGGTTGAAGATCGGGCTGGCGGTACTCATAACGCCAGCAATATCGGATTGTTTTTCGAAAACCGGGGCAAACTTTACCCACGAAGATTAACCCAAGGTCCTTCTGGCGAATTCCCCATTGGCTCGGCTAAACACTACATCTATCGCATCAATCCCTTGGTGGCAATTCCTGGCAATGTGATTCAAGGCCGATTTACCACCAATGAGGAATGGGAAGCCGTGGGGGGCTATCACAATCGCGAATATGCTAAAATTGCCTTTAGCGACAATCCCAGTTCCTGGCCCCCTGGCATCGGTTGGCCAGTAAAAGATGCGGCTGGCAATCCGATCTTTAAATCCGATCAGGATAGCTATTGCGTTTATGACGATGCCAAAAATTCAGTCAAAGTGCTGGGAATCACTGTGGCCCAGACTGGCTATGCGTATGGCGTCAAATTTGCCCAGAATCTCATTTTCTTCAAATTTGAAGTCATCAATCGAGGGACCCAGGATCTGGATAGTCTTTATTTTGCCATGTATTGCGATATCGATGTCGGGAATGTCAGCGGAGGCGTCCCCGAATATCTGGATGATCGGATTGATTTCGATCGGCAGAACAATTTCCTGTATTTTTTTGATGACGGCAAATCGGACGAATGGGCTGGGGGCGTGACTGGTTTCTTCGGGATTGCTATGCTCAAAACGCCAGCGATTGATGGCAAAGAATTGGGCGTCACCGATATGCATTATAATCTTTATGACGATGATAAAGACGATGACACTCTGCAATATGCCCTGTTATGCAGCAACCCCAATCTGGTGAAACCAGCCAGTCTTGTCCCCAAATATTTCCACCTGGGGAACCTCGCTAATGTTCATTATGATGATCCCGCCACCATCCCGGCATCGGGGCTGGATATTGTGGCGACGATAAGTTCTGGCCCATATCATCTGGCGATAGGCGATACCTTGATTTTTTATACCGCATTGGTCGCCGGCAATAATAAAGAAGATCTGTTCGCTTCGCTGGCAACGGCCCAGCGAGTGTTGGCTTTCGATTTTGAGATCAGCAAACCACCGAAAACGCCAACCCTCAGCGCCTTCGCTGGCGATGGCTTCGTTACCCTGTTCTGGAATGATGTCGCTGAGCTTTCAAAAGATAACTATTCCGGTCAATATGATTTTGAAGGCTATCGGATTTATAAAAGCTTGGACAAGGGCCTACATTGGGATCAATGGGATCGCAATGTCGATCCTTCAGTGGGCGAAAGCCCAGTTCCCATTGCCCAGTTCGATATCATTAACAACCGTGGCTTGGATACCGGGCTTCAATATAGCTACACCGACACCGCCGTCGAGAATGGATTTGAATATTGGTACACCATCACGGCTTACGATCGCGGCGATGAATCGGTGGAAAGCCTGGAAAGTCCTCGCGGCAACTCTCCTGACGCCATCAATACCGTGGCGGTAATTCCCAAATCCAAAGCCCTTGGCCGCATCCCAGTGTCCGCTAATCAGGTGGAACATGTGGGTGCCGGGAAATCGAATTACGTGCTCGATGTCCAGCCCATCGATCAGGACTCGCTGGGCGATCGAGAATATTTGGTGAAATTTACTTATGTTCAGCGGACACTCCAAGGCACATTGAAAACGCGGATCATTCCGATTATCACCGATTCGTCCAAAACCGAAGCAAAACGTTACGGCATCGAATTTATTTCGCCAACGGCCTTTCATCTCATCGATCTGAACACCGGGGATTATATTGGCTCTGATCCTCGCAATTATCGATCCGGGACGACCTATTCGCTGAATGCTGGTATGAGAATAAAGGTGGAAGATCCGGATCCCAACGCAGCGCCAGAGTTCTTGCCCAAAGCTGGCGATTATTTGACCTACAATTTTGCCATGTATGCCCTTCGGAACAATCGGGACACGGTCATCGCGCCTCAGCCTTTTTTGTTCACCAAACAGCATGCCACCAGCGATGGAGTGATCTTTCGTCTAAGGCCGCCAGACCTGATCCAGAGCGTGTCGCGCGTTGCTGGGACTGATAAGTTGGATATGACTTTTTCCGTAGTTGATGAAAGCCTGGTGAAGAACATAACTTATCTGATCTCCATTTCCAAAAGCGGTTTTGATCAGGTTGGGAGAGGTTTCGTTTCGTTACTGATCACCGATTCGAGTGGCAATTCCGTCGCCATTGATACGCTCTATAATTTGGATACGTTTGAAATCGATGGCATTCGCGGTCGGATCGAATTTGAACCGAACGCTCCCCCGGGACCAGGCAATGCGTTCGCTGTGACCACGGTGATACCTGTCATGCCCAACATTCGCGATGCCTATCGGTTCAAGATCAAAGGCGCAGCCGTTGAACCGGTGCGCGCCCAAACCGAGCTGAACAAAATTAAAGTGGTGCCCAATCCATATCTGGTCTCATCCTTATATGAGCCTGAATTCGGCGAGCTGCGGCGCGAACCAATTCGGCAGATTCAGTTCGTTAATCTACCACAGCAATGCACGATTTATATTTTCACCATTGCTGGGGATCGGGTAAAAACCATTGAGCATAATGCGACTCATGGCACCGAAACCTGGGACCTGCGCGCCGATGGGGGCAGAGAGATCGCTTCAGGCATTTATCTTTATATCGTAAAAACCAGAGAGGCGCAATATAAGGGCACTTTCGCCGTCATCAAATAGCTGGCATCAGTGCCATACGCCATTTTATGACTGAGAGAACAGGCAGCCACAACGTTCCTACCAGAAATGCGTTGTGGCTTTGGCCGAGTTCCAGCACCATAAACTGAACATCCTCTGAATAAATCTAAATTGGGGTGAGCAAATGAGAAAATTTAAGTTCTTGATGATAGCGTTGATTTTCTGTGCGTGGGGGCAATCATTGGCACGGAATCCCAACCTGGGAACCAGCGGCGCACAATTTTTAAAGATACCGATCAGCGCCCGCGCTGCCGCCATGGGTGGAGCCTATGTTGGCATCTGTCAGGATGCCACGTCAGTGTTTTGGAATCCTGCTGGCATTGCACAAGCAAAATCCCATTCCGTCCATTTTTCACACACCAAATGGTTCGACACTTTCAATGTCAATGCAGCGAGCTACATCTATAATGCTGGAGCGCTGGGGGCGCTTGCTGTTAGCATGGTATCCCTGGGAATGGCTGAAATGGAAGTGACGACCGAATTCGCTCCCAATGGGAATGGTCGTTTTTTTGATGCAATGGATCTGGCATTGGGCATAAGCTATGCCAGAAATTTGACGGACCGCTTTCGCGTCGGCTTGACGGCCCGATACATTCAACAGCGCATTTGGAACGAAACGGCAAACGGCATTTCATTCGATGTGGGGACTCAATATCAGTTGGATTTCAAAAACTTAACTCTGGCGATGAGCATGACCAATTTCGGTCCAGATATGAAGTTCGATGGTCCAGATCTCAAAGTCACTTATGATGAGCATCCCAATTTCCCCAATCGGCTGGTTCCGACGCGTCTGGAGACCGAGACATATCCTTTGCCGCTCAATTTCGAGTTTGGTATCGCCATGGACATTTTTACTTCCCGATTTGCCAAAGCAGTCCTGGCCATCGATGCCGTTCACCCCAATGATAATCGGGAGCGGATTCATTTTGGAACGGAAATATCATTGTATGATCGTTTATTTTTCCGTGGCGGCTATAAGCTGAACCATGATGACGAGCAATACAATGTGGGGTGCGGCCTGACGGCTTTTGTTTCGGGAATTCTGGTGGGCTTTGATTATGCGTATTCGATCTATAATATTTTGCCAGACGTGCATCGCGTATCCTTTGGGGTGAATTTTTGAAAGCATAATCCTTGCAAAAGTTGCGGTGCTCTGGAGTTGTTGCGGTCAGAATGGGGTTGATCGTTGATGGCGCCAATCAAATCAATTCATCGACTTTGCCCGATAGTTCACCTATCCGCGACGGGGCTTTTATCCAATGACTGATGGGGCTTCAACGGGTGAGGGGCATATTTTTCAACCAAAAATATTTTTAGTGCAAAATAAGACCAGCAAGCTTCAATCAGGTAAGTCGAAATTCTCGCTAATAAAAATGATAAAAAAAACGATGAGAAGATATGCGATGACCTGATTTCAAATTTTTGCCGGAGAATGAATAGAAATCATGGGACAGGCGAGACGCCCTTCGCTTTTCAGCGAAATCCAGTATTAGCGAAATGGCGATTGCTCACTCATCAGAGAGGGCAATAGTGCGGAACAGATTGCCCTTGAGGGAGTACCTATTTGAAATTTAGCTGAGCCGTGGATTTGAATCCAATTCCATTTTTCAGTGAATTGGAAATTGGTCAAATTTAAAGAAATTTATTCCTGCTTGGCCATGATAAAAATTTGGAGCATAGATGATGAATGTCAGCAAATTATTCGTGTGGCTCATTCTGCCTGTGCTGCTCATTTGGAGGATAGCTGGAATGGCCCAAGAGCTGCCGCTGTATATGCGACCTGAAATTCCTGTTGATCAGCGCGTCGATGATCTGGTCTCGAGATTAACATTAGCTGAAAAGATTTCCCAAATGGTTTATAATGCACCTGCCATCGAGCGGCTTGGCATCCCGGAATACAATTGGTGGAACGAATGCCTGCATGGTGTCGCACGGGCTGGCATTGCCACGGTGTTCCCTCAGGCAATTGGCCTGGCCGCCACATGGAATTGCGAATTGATGCATGAAGTTGCCACCGTAATTTCGACTGAGGCGCGCGCCAAGCATCATGAGTTTGTGCGACAAGGGCAGCGAGGTATCTATCAGGGACTTACTTTCTGGTCGCCCAATATTAATATTTTTCGTGACCCACGCTGGGGAAGGGGACAGGAGACCTATGGAGAAGACCCATATCTCACCGCTCGAATGGGGGTGGCGTTTGTGAAAGGGCTGCAGGGCGACGATCCGAAGTATTTTAAAGTGATAGCCACCCCAAAGCATTTTGCCGTGCATAGCGGTCCCGAACCAGATCGACATCAGTTCGATGCGATCACCACCGAACAGGATCTTCGAGAAACTTATTTGCCAGCTTTTGAGGCCTGCATACGGGAGGGCAATGCCCAATCCATTATGGGGGCTTACAATCGCTATCGGGGTGAAGCGTGTTCCGCCAGCCAGAAGCTTCTGGTTCAAATCTTGCGCGGCGAATGGGGTTTCGGTGGCTATGTGGTCTCGGATTGTGGCGCGATTCGGGATATATTCGAGGGCCATCAGCTTGTCGACTCGCCCGAGGAGGCGGCGGCTATGGCAGTGAAAGCTGGCTGTGACCTGAATTGCGGAAATTATTACCAGCATTTGCTGACAGCCGTCCAACGAGGCTATATCTCCGAACGGGACATCGATCGCTCGATAAAACGATTGTTCAAAGCGCGCTTCCAACTGGGGATGTTCGATCCGGCCGAGATGGTGCCGTATGCGCAAATCCCGTTTGAATTAAACGATTGTGAAGCGCATCGCCAATTGTCCCTTCGAGCTGCTCAAGAGTCTATCGTGTTGCTTAAAAATGAAAATGGATTATTGCCGCTGAATAAAAATGTGACATCCATTGCTGTCATTGGGCCCAATGCAAATGACGTTGAAGTGTTGCTGGGGAACTATAATGGGACGCCATCAAAACCAGTGACAGTTTTGCAGGGGATAAAGCAGAAAGTGGCTGCCAGCACGCAAGTTCACTATAACAAAGGATGCGACTGGGTATATCCATCAAAACCAGAGCTGAATCCAGTGCCAGCTTCGGCCTTTAAGCCTCCGGAGGGCAGTGAAGGTCGGTCGGGTTTGCGCGGCGAGTATTTTGATAATATGAATCTGGAAGGCGAGCCTATCCTGGTTCAATTTGATGACGCGATTGACCTGAATTGGAAGGTGAATCCACCAGGACCAGAAATGAAACAGGAGCACTTCTCAGTCCGCTGGACTGGCTTTTTAACTGTGCCACAGAGCGCCCAATACGAATTAGGAGTTCGTAGCGATGATGGCGTTCGGCTTTATTTGGACGACCAGCTTTTTCTGGAAGATTGGACCAATCATCCGCCAAGAACGCTGAGCGATTCCATTTATCTTGAAGCGAATCGGGAGTATAAGCTTCGGTTAGAATATTATCATCATCGTGGTGGCGCGCTGGTACAATTGGGCTGGCTAAGGCCAGGAGATAAAGAAGCTTTCTTTCGGGCATTGGATAATGAATTTCAACAAGCCGTCGAGTTAGCAGCCCAATCCGAAGTGGTGATCATGGTCGGGGGGATCCATCCCACCTTAGAGGGCGAGGAGATGTTTGTGAGTGCCCCTGGCTTTCATGGAGGAGATCGAACTCGCATCGATCTGCCAGAGATCCAGCAAAAACTGCTGGAAGCGCTTTATGCGACTGGAAAACCGCTGGTGCTGGTATTAATGAGCGGCAGTGCTCTGGCGGTCAATTGGGCCAACGAAAAAATTCCAGCTATCCTTCAGGCCTGGTATCCAGGGCAGGAGGGGGGAACCGCTATTGCCGACGTGTTATTCGGCGATTACAATCCCGCTGGAAGATTGCCCATCACCTTTTATAAGTCGCTCGATCAATTGCCCCCGTTTGAAGATTATAATATGGCCAATCGCACTTACCGCTATTTTCGGGGTGAGCCGCTCTACCCATTTGGATATGGGCTGAGCTACACGACTTTTGAGTACAGTCAGTTGCAGGTGATCCCGAAAAAAATGAAAGCCCATGAAAACGTGCTGGTCAAAGTCGTGGTAACCAATCGAGGGAAATTTGCGGGCGATGAAGTGGTGCAATTGTATGTCACCGACCTAAACAGCTCTCGGCCCACGCCGATTAAATCGCTCAAAGGTTTTCGTCGCATTCATTTAAAGCCAGGTGAACAGCGGACAGTGGCTTTTCAACTGACACCAGCAGAACTTTCGGCCTTTGACGAGCAGCTCGGATGGGTGTTAGAGCCAGGAGAATTCGAGGTCATGGTTGGTGGCAATTCCGCTTCGGGCATAAAAGCTCGGTTTGTAGTGAAGAAATAGCCGACTGATCGCAAGCTGCCCACATGTGTCAAAACTGGCTAAGAATGAATTCTGCCCTTTCAAACGAAACCCGCTTTGAAAGGGCAGAATTACTGGCAATGTACAAGTGAAGTGTGCACTACTTTTGGCTCATCAATTCATCCCAGGTTTCAAACGCCCGTCGGAGATGCGGAATAACAATCGATCCGCCAACGATCAAACCAATGGTTAGAGCTTCTTCCAATTCATCGCTGGAGACCCCTTCCTCGTGGCAGCGGATGATATGGTATTTAATACAATCATCGCAGCGCAATACCAATGAGGCGACGAGCCCCAACATCTCTTTAAACTTGGCGGGCAATGCGCCTTCACGATAAACCTGACCATCCAGGCTCCAAAAACGCTTCATTTCTAATTGGGCATACTTCATCACGATTTCATTCAGTCGTGCTCGTTCGCTTTGAAAATTTTGGACTATGCTCTCGGACATGGGTTCATTTCTCCTTCAAAACATTCGGTTATTTGTTTACCATTGCGTCAAAGAAAATATAAGAAGTATCTTTTAATCAAGATGCTTAGCATTCGATTTTTCGCTTCATTCCCAAAGCCTTCATCGGATAAGAGAGACTATCCAATTTTTATCAGCGCAAAATAGGATTGAATGGCGAACCTTAGACGGCTTAGATAACTCAGATGCATTTAGCAGTAACAGGTCAATCAATGATTAAAAATTCATGGATTCAATCAGCGCCTTCAGTATCCGATAATACGCCTCGCACCCTTGCCTGAAGCTGTGGATGTTGATTCGCTCGTTATCCCCATGAATCTTCTGCAATTCTTCAATTGGCATGACGATTGGCATGAGACCATAAGCGTGATGACCATATTTGCGGAAGAAATAATTGTCGGAGCTAGCCAGGAATAAAAATGGAGAGACCAAAAAACGCTCCTTTGAAAATCTGGCCAATTCTTGTTGGATCGGCTGATGGATCAACCGATAGTCAGAAGAGGAAAATTCCTGGGAATGAAGGATCCGCACGTCGGCATCCTTGGGGATAATGGTTCGAATAAGCTCTACCAAGGACTCTGGATTGTATAGCGAGTTAAATCGGATGTCACAGGTAATCGTGGCATAACTGGGGATGACATTAATCCCCAATCGGGTGATCGGGTTGATGGTCCGCCTTGAAGTTCGGCGAAGAATCCGCCTCAAACTGAAAAGGGGGAGCGACCTCTTCTCCTCGATGCCTTCGATCTTGTCGGTAGAAATATTGGTGACGTTCAGCGACGTTCGAAACATGTCGGGTATCCCGGTGGCTCTGGTGATGATGCGATTCAACAGATTGGCGCCATATTTGGTGTGAAATAAAAAGGACTCAATGCCAGGCATCAGCCGCAGCGATTTGATGAGTTTATTCTGACTGTGCTCCATCAGATGAAGGATGAAATACTTCACGGATTGCTCGATCTTGATGGGAAATCGGTAGCTGCTCAGTTTTTCAGCAACTTTTGCCGCTCGAAGCACTGGATTGGCGCTTTTGCGCTGCCCGCTCAATGAGCCGTGACCTCCTCGGGAATGAACGGTGATAGTCAACCAGAGCAATCCCTTTTGTTCGGACTCATAGAGCAATAAGCATCCATTAAAAATTTCAGGCAACCGCACCCCGAAGCCACCTTCTCCCAGCACGATTAAATTTTTGTAGCCATGCCTGGCCAGATGGTTGACGTAGAACCGGGCACCAAATTCCGACGTGGTTTCTTCTTGAACCAACGAGCAGAATTTGATGAACGGCGCGCCGGGATGGCTCTCATTGACCAGACGGATCATGGCGTACGCCTGGGCGACTGCGATGGATTTCATATCCAATGCACCCCGGCCATAGAGAAAATCGCCCTCGATGTGCCCGCCAAACGGATCGTGCTCCCAATTGGCTGGATTGGCGGGCACCACATCAAGATGATTGTGCAATAAAATTCTTGCGCCGGCCGGAGTTTCAGCAGTGGTTTCAAAATTATGATAATCGCTAATGTGAATGATCTGATGCTTAATATGATAGCAAGAAAAGATAGTCGACCAAAAGCTGCAGGCTTCGCGGTCGTTTTGGCTGTTGGTCGTGTCGATGCGAAGATATTTCTGAAGAACTGCTACTGGGTCGTCGAGAATGTCCATTGTGATGTGTGGTTGTTGATTTAAGTCATTGGCTAGAAAACTACCAATTTTGTTCACTATCCCATCGATCAATGTAAGGCTTTGAGCAGGGCAGAATATAAGAAATCCAGTCCAAATAGTCAAATATTTCGTTGATTCCAAGACAAAAATGTGCTATTTTTTTGATGAAAGATTAGACTCAAATTTTTTGAAATGGTTTGTTGAACAATTCGTTGAAGAGAATCCATTGAAACTGGACAGCGATGATGGAACGAGTAAGGATAACAATCATTGGTGCGGGCGTCATCGGATGCGCGATTGCCTACTTCTTGTCAAAAAAGTACGATAATATTTTTGTGGTTGAAAAAAATCTCAAGGTGACGGCCGAGAATCAATCCTCGCGGAACTCTGGGGTGATTCACGCTGGGATTTATTATCCCAAAGATGAATCGCCGCTGAAAGCGAGGTTTTGTGTTGCAGGCAATCGAATGTTGTACGAGTTTTGCCAGGAATTTGGGGTGCCGCATCGCAAAACTGGGAAACTGGTTGTGGCGACTGATGCTTGGCAATTGGATTATCTGATCGATACGCTGAACATCGCCCAGCAAAATGGGGTGCCTGGTGCCAAATTGATCTCTGCCGAGCTCGCGAAACAATTAGAACCGAACATCGAGTGCGTTCAGGCGGCTTATTTCCCCACCTCTGGCATTGTGGAGGCCACCCAATTGGTTCGTCGGCTCTATACATTGGCCTCACAAAATGGGGCTAATTTCTTATTCCAGACCGAGGTGGTCGACTGCACGCCCAAAGACAATTATTTTGAAATCATAACCAGAACCGGGAAACGATATGAGAATTTTGAGACCGAAATTCTCATTAATGCGGCTGGATTGTATTCCGATGCAATTGCGAAAAAAGTCAATCCCGATTGTCCTTATGAGATTTTTCCCGTCCGAGGCGAAATGGCGAAATTCTATAAATCGCGACGGCCAGAGATCTTTCACGCCGGTTTGAATCTTTATCCAGTGCCCCATCCGCTGGATGCCAATGGCCAAAAACTGGTGATGCCATTTGCCGAATTTCAAAGGCTGTTCAAATCCAGGCAGGTGCTAAAAACGGTCGGCGTGCATCTGACCCCTACCTTCGACCTAGTGGATGATCGTTATGAAATTGGGAATACCGTGACAATCGGTCCAGCAACTAAGGGCGTCGTTGATAAGGAGAGCTATGCTGACGATTTATACCCCACTTCTTATTTCTGGGAGATGGTTCATCCTTTTTTCCCTCATTTAAAATGTGAAGATATTGAGCTGCATCAGACAGGGATTCAGGCGAAACTGAAAAATCAGTTCGATTGGGTAATCGAGCCGGATGAGAAACATCCGCGTTGTATCCAACTAATTGGAATTGATTCTCCGGGATTAACCGCTTGCCTGGCGATCGGCGAGCATGTCGCTGAATTGCTGGCAGCTATTTGAGTTCATTTCATTTCCCCAGCCATGTTGAGCGTTCGCTCATGCAGTGCTCGGGGTTCATGCCAAAAATATGATAGCGACGCCGGCAACGGCCAGAACCGTTCCCACAATGGTCCTCCAACTATGACGCTCCTTAAAGATCCAATACGAAATCGGCAAGAGGAAAATCGGTGGGAGGGCCATCAGTGTGGATGCGATGCCGATATGAGCGTATTTGATGGCGATCATCGATAGCCAGATACCAAGAAACGGCCCGAAGATCGACCCGCCAATGATCGCCCATCGGGCCGTTCGATTGGACCAGAAGGCAAAGTTGGAAGCAGCTCTGCCCTGAATGAGAGCGATAATCCAAAAAAAGATCGTAGCGGTGAGGACGCGGATCAGGTTAGCCGAAAGCGCAGGAAAATCGCCGGCCAGGCCTTTTTTGGCGGTGATTAACGCAAAGGCTTGACCTAATGCGCCACCCAATGCGCAAAGAATGCCCAGCAAATAATTCCTCGATTCAGCAAGGTTCCCTCGATGATTTCGTTCAAAAATAACCCAGATGATCCCTCCGACAGTCATGATAATCGCAATTACTTCAAACAGGTTCAAAATTTCATTCAAGAATGTCCAGGCAAGGATGGTGGAAATGATCGGCACCAGGGACATCATGAGCATGGACAACCGAGCGCCAATCAGCACGAACGCTTCAAATAATAGCCCATCGCCCAATGCCAGACCAATAAATCCAGACAGCGCCAACCATTGCCAGCGAACAACTTCGGTATGGACCGGCAAAATTTGGCCATATAAGATGAAATGGGTGATCATTAGGTAACTGCTGGCAAACAGCAACCGAGTACGATTGACAATCATTGACCCCACCTGTCTGCCGGCGATCGTAAAAAAAGTTGAAGTGAACGACCAGGCTATGGAGGTAACCAACGCAGCTATTTCACCGATGAATGGATGCATGTTTCATTGCCCCTAATTATCTTTTACTCCCGCGCCGAGGAAAAAATCCTTGTTCAACAGTAGCAATTGCCAGTTCCATTTATAAATAAGAAGCGCCATAATTGTGTGGAATATAACTTAATCCTCGATTAAAAGCAACAAATATTCATGCCGAAAAAATAGGATCAAAATTTGATAGCCGCCAACCTGAATAAGAAGCTTCCCGATTCGATGGGAGACTTTGATAAAGATGTGAATCCGTTACGATGGCAAAATGTCAATCACAGGGTGAAATATCATGCCTGCGGAGGGGGCATTTCTATTTGGATTTGACTTGAATCGCGGCCACGAACGATATTTCTGCACTTGCAGGAAGCAGATTTTCTAATTGAACTCCGCATTTGCAACCCAAACGCATTCACCATAGCCCCACCTTGTTTGGCGTTGGCTGCACCACAGCCTTCTGATCATAGCGCTGATAGGGATGGCAGCTCATTTTGATGGGTTCTTCAGTAGAACCAGTGAAAGGTTTGCCACAGGCGAAAATTTAGCTGGCAGTGACTGAAATAATGGCTACTAAACTTGAGATAGGTTTGATTATGGATTTGGAATCATTTCAAAATTATAAATAATTCCAAAAATGAAATTCATTCATTACAATTGGAACTAATATTTTTAATTGTGGTAAAAAATATCTACTAAAAACTCAGGCTCGAAGTGTTGAACCAAAAATTTGGTTGGTATGTTGAACGGAAATCATAGATACAGTGACATTTTATTGAAATATTTGCATGATCTAGATCAAATTCCCCAAATTTCGCCCGAAGAGGAGATTGCATTGGCGCGGCAGATCAAAAAAGGGGATAAGCAAGCGCTGAATAAGCTGGTACGATCGAATTTGAAATTTGTCGTGTATATTGCCAGGGAGTATGAGGAGCGGGGGTTGCCGCTGGACGAACTGATTAGCGAGGGAAATCTAGGATTGTTAGAGGCGGCCAATCGGTTTGATCCAGATCGGGGCTATAAATTCATTTCCTATGCGGTGTGGTGGATTCGACAATCGATTCTGCGTGCACTGGCCAAATACTCTCGGTTGGTCCGAGTACCCATCAATCGCACCTGGGTGTTGCAGAAAATGACCACCGTAGTGAATAATTTGGAGCAGGATTTGGGCCGTCCTCCCGCCCTTGAGGAAGTTGCAGAAGAGTTGAATATGCCCGTTGAGGAGCTTTCAGAAAATCTCGCCTATTTAAAACACGAAGTCTTTTTAGAAGATTCGACCCGTCCGTTTGATGATAGCCTATCGCTCATCGATAAGATCAGCAGCGAGGAATTCAGCCCTCCCTCCAGTGGCTTAATCCAGGAATCCATGAAAACCGATATTCGGCTTGCCCTGGAATCGTTACGACCAATCGAAGCGGAAGTGCTGCGCAAATATTTCGGCATTGATCAGGAGCGCCCGCTGACATTATTGGAGATCGGCGATGAGATGAATTTGAGTCGAGAACGGATCCGTCAGATCAAAAATAAGGCGCTTCGAAGGCTCCAATATTTTCACCGACGCGAGATGTTGCGCTATTATTTAGACGAGATGAAATAGCCGCTGATATGATTTCTGCAGCAGCAACATCCTACCAGTTCAGAAAACGAAATTTGCAATTATCGGAGTGCTGCACCATGAATTGAGCCCGTATTTAATATTTTGAAATCAAATATGCGTAAGTGAGTTGCTTGATATACCCCCATGCCAATTTTGGACCGTTCGTTATCCCTCTTGGCGATGGACCAAATCTAAAATGGGAATCCCCTCCCATTAGACGATCCCCTGATCCTAAAAATAACATTTTTATGATCTACAACCAAACGAGCCGATCGAGCGTATGGCTCGCGTCCAGTTTTTCGGATGTTTTTAGCCATCCTTCCGGCGGCCTGTTAAATAGCAAAGGGACTTATTGCAAGAGGGCAGGGCAAAGGCTATATGATTCGTTTTCGTTCTGTCTTCCACCCAATCATCTATCTTTTTCGTGCTGGCATTAGAGCATAAACCCCATTTTAAAATTTCGAATCGGCTTGGCGTTAACCTTCGTGAGAAATGCAGGTGCTGAAAGGCGAAATTTTCCTCGACCGCTTCTTCCGTCATGCGGACATCGCTGAAACCTTCATCAATCCATCGGCGTTAACTGGTCAGGATATGGCTAAAGGAAACAACAATGCATGTGTTTTCGAAAAATAGCCATCTGAAGAATAGAAGGCCTTCGCATGTTGAACCGCCAGCTTGATGCTTAGATGATTATCCATCAAAAAGTAGTTGGCCTTACCTTTGGGTGGTGAAGGAGACCCAACAGCCAAATGCTCTGTTCGTTTGAAAAATTGAGTTGACCATTTAGATCAGGGAGAAAGAGATCATGGGATGCAGAAGATACGAGCTGGTGATTGGGCTTGCCGTGCTCATATTGCTGTGTCTTTTCTCAGAGAACTGCTCGAGGAGAAAGTACCTCGATAATCCCCCCATTGAAATTCCCTATGAGGAAACTCGTCAACCGCAGCCCGATCAAGGCATTGTTTATTTGAAAAAGAGCCAATCCAAAGAGAAAGCTCAGCCAGTCGCGGAACGATCGCTGCAGGTCCTAAAAGTTGAGTACGGTCGCGCCTCTTATTATGCCGATAAATTTCAGGGAAGACCAACAGCAAGCGGAGAGCCCTACGACAGGCAGAAGCTGACGGCGGCTCATCGCACTTTACCTTTCAACACCATGTGTCGCGTGACCAATACAAACAATAAAAAGAGCGTCATTGTTCGAATTAATGATCGTGGCCCGCATGTCGCAAAGAGAATTATTGATCTTTCTTATGAGGCCATGCGTCAGCTTGATGGCTTGGCCGCCGGAGAAATCGATGTGATGGTTGAAGTGTTGAAATAGGCCGCGGCTTGCGACTCGAACAAGATCTGGCGGCAAACCAGCTCCAAAGATTTTCCTCCGAGAAAATGACTCGCAAGCACGATCGAAATGACGGTCAGCGAGCAAATTTATCTTAATCTCGCGCTCGTTTTTATCATGTATTGGGTGCGTGCGCTATGCAGGCCTTTGGAAATGCAAGAAACGGATTTCATCAAATGTGGCGAAAAATGTCCAATTTTAGCAATGAGAGATTGCTGCTTTTCCATCTGCCGATAAATCCGGGCTAAGATTTCAAATTTGCTTGATTAATAAGATCTAAAAAAGCGATGTATTGAAGAGGCTGGCGACCTTCATTTCATCTACCAAGTATCCTCCAAAATGCTCGTCAATTTTCTTATTCTAAAACACGATCAAATTAATCTTTATTATCGAATGGATTTCATTTTGAAATAATTTCAAGATTGAAATAGAAACCATTTTAGATATTGGGAACTTCTAATTTGAAATCTCGTTAATAGTAATCACAATCAACAATTTCATCGCAAATTAACCATGGAGGATAATATGATATTCAGAAGACTATTTCAAATTGGGCTGCTGTCGTTTGTGATCGCCGGTCTATTTATGAATCTTCATGCAACGACTAAAACGATCGAAAATTTTGTTCTAAAAGATTATAATGGCAAGGAGCATTCTCTCACAGACTATCAAAATTCGAAGGCGATCGTTGTGATGTTCATTGCTACCCAATGTCCAGTGTCAAATGCCTACAATACCCGAATGGTGAAGCTCTTTGAGAAATATCATCCGAAGGGTGTTGCGTTTCTTGGGATTAATTCCAATAAGCAAGAGAGCGTGGAAGAAATTAAGGCGCATGCTGAGCAACATAAATTTCCTTTCCCAGTGCTCAAGGATGTAAATAATGTCATCGCAGACAAATTCGGTGCGTCATTCACGCCAGAAATATATGTGCTCAGTCCGAAATTCGAAATTCTCTATCACGGCCGAATCGATGATTCGCGTCGCGAAGATCAGGTGAAATCGCAGGATTTGGGCAAGGCACTGGATGAAATACTGGCTGGCAAGCAGGTGAGTGTCTCTGAAACCAAAGCATTTGGTTGCACCATTAAAAGGGTCAGTCAATGAAACCATGGTTAGCCCTGTTGATCGGGATCTTATTGATCAGCGCCTGTGGGAAAGAGGAGAGCTACTCGGACAATGATCAAAAACCTTCAGCTCAGCCGCAACGCCAGAGCGCTGAGGTCGTGATTGAGCGGCTGGATGACGCTGGCCTGCGAAAATTGATCACCCAGCGACATGCAAAGTGGTTGCTTCTTAATGTTTGGGCAACGTGGTGTTTGCCCTGCAGAGAGGAGTTCCCCGATCTGGTTCGCCTGGCAGAAAGCTATCGAAATTCGAATGTCGAGTTTATTGGTTTAAGCGTGGATTATCCTGATGAGATTGAGACGAAAATTATTCCTTTTCTGAGGTCGATTCGGGTGAATTTCAAAATTTATGTTCAGGATTTTAACGATCCTTCGGATCTCATTCGCCTACTGAACCCGAATTGGAACGGAGCTTTGCCAGCGACATTTATTTTCGATACCCACGGCAATTTCCGGCAGATGCTCCTTGGTGCACAAAGCTATGAATCATTCAAAGAAGCCATAGAAAAGCATCTGCGCATCCAATAGAATCCCGTTTGACGATTCGCAAAAAATAAAAGCTCTCATTGTACATGATAATGAGAGCTTTTTTATTATGGAATGCTGTTATCGATTCAACTTGCCAAGCTGATGCCGGCCAGAATAAATGCGGCATTGTCATCGACTTATTTGAGGCAAGCTGAAAAATTGCAAGTAAAAAATATTTTCAGGCGCTTCCCGTCCGATCCTGATCTTCAGGCCTGGATTAGCGACCTTTTTTGATCCTGTCAATTTCATATTGTGCGGCCTGAGCCCATTGCCGGTCTTTCAGAGCGATTTCAAAATATTTGATGGCTTCCTGAGGTTTGCCCATACTCTTTAAAGCTGTCCCTGCTTCGAAGGCACCGAGCGGATAATTAGGTTTTGCCTTAAGGCTATTTTGGGCAGCTTCTAATGCCTTTTCGTATTGGCCCAACTTGTTATACAAGTTGGCCATTCGGCCATAGGATTCAAAGAATTTGGGATTGATGGTAACCGCCTTTTTAAAAGCCTCGATCGCTTGTTCGTTTTTGTCGATTTTTTGGAGCGCTGCTCCTTGAGCATTATAGGCACGATAATTCGTGCTGTCCAATAACGCGGCTTGCTGGAAGGCCTCAGCAGACTTCTGAAATTCTTTCCGCTTATCGTATACGACACCTAATTCATAATAGGCATCAGAAAGATCTTTTGGCTTGGAATTTTGGGTATTTTTGTAAGCATCGATGGCTTTGAGGCACATGGTCAAAGCATCATCGAAGCGATTCAAGTCTTTGTAGAGCCGGGCAAGACCCAAATATCCGTCGCCATATAGCGGATCAATCATTACTGACTTTTGATAGGCAGCGATCGCTTCGTCATAGCGGCGTAATTTGGTGAGCGCCACGCCCTTGCCGTGGTAAGCCAGCGCAAAGTTATTATCATATTGAGTGGCCAATTCATACGATTTGAGCGCTTCTTCAGGAAGGCCTTTTTTCAAATTTGTATTGCCCTCCAAGTAGTAGCGTTTGGCCGCATTGATGCGCTGTTGCTCTTCCATCATCGCCGCCTTTTTCTTGTTCTCGGCTTCGAGTCTGGCTTTTTCGCGCTCGTATTCCTCGAGTTGTTTCTGATATTCAGTTTTCGGATCCTGAGCACGAACCTGGTTGACCCGTACAACGAAGGACAGCAACAGCAGGCCGGCGAAAGCAAGCATTAAAATTGTTTTCAACCCTTTCATTAACGCTTTCCTCCTTCCGTTGAGAAATACGGTTTTGGGTGTTCTTGTAAATAATGAGCATTGTGCCGAAGGCGGGATTCGAACCCGCACACCCGGTGGGCACTACCCCCTCAAGATAGCGTGTCTGCCAATTCCACCACTTCGGCAACTCATCACTATTTCGTATCTGGTTGGTTCGGCTGATTGGCCGGTGTTTGACCTTCTGGTTGCACCAATGGCGCGATAGCGGCGGGTGCCGACTGGCTTTCCAGTTCGCTGCGCTTTTTCATCTCATTCGCCAGCTCGCTATCGACGGTTCGGCTCTTGTCGATATAACTGATCAATAGCGCCAGGCCCAAAAAAATCGCCGCTAAAACTGTTGTGACTTTGCTCAGAAACGAGGCAGCCCCTCTTCCGCCAAACACAGTGCCCATCGCACCGCCGCCTCCAAACACACCAGCCAAACCCCCTCCCTTGCTCGATTGCAGCAAGATCACAACCATCAGTAGAATCGTGACAAAAAAATGTAAGATAATTAATAAAGTTTGCATGTTATCCTCGACATCACGCGTAATTAGTGTGAAAGCGTTTCGGCTATGCGAATCATTTCTACAAAGGAATCCACTTTTAGGCTTGCACCGCCAATGAGTCCACCATCAACATCTGGTTCAACCAGCAATTCTTTAATGTTTTCTGGCTTGACACTACCGCCATATAATATCGGAGTGGCATCAGCGATGGCCTGATCGAACAATTCAGCAAGCAAATTTCGAATCAACCGATGGACCTGCTCTGCTTGCTGGGGAGTCGCCGTGACGCCAGTACCGATCGCCCACACTGGCTCGTATGCCACCACGATCCGCTGCATCTGTTGCTTCGAAAGGCCTGAGAGTCCAACTCGAATTTGCTGATGCACGACCGTTTCAGTTTGACCAGCCTGGCGTTGGTTCAGCGTTTCTCCGACACACACAATTGGCAAGAGGCTGGTTGTCAACGTCTGTTTGATCTTCTTATTGACGATTTCATCAGTCTCATAGAAATATTGCCGTCGTTCAGAGTGACCAATAATGGCGTACGTGCAACCAGCCGCCTCAAGCATCCCAGCGGATACTTCCCCAGTGAAAGCACCCGCTGGCTCCCAATGAACGTTTTGCGCCCCCAATTTGATCCGGCTATCTTTCACTATCTCATATACTGATGCAATCGCCGTAAATGGTGGGCAAACGATGATTTCCGTTTTATGGATATTTAAGGTTTTAACTTTCAAATCCCTGGCAAACGATGCAGCTTCAGCGCCAGTTTTATTCATCTTCCAGTTGCCAGCGATAATTTTTTTTCTCATCTGCTATATTATACCCATTTTTATCATCAATAAGTTCCACTGTCAGGATCTTTTATACATGAAACATTTTCGCTAATAAATCGACCACACGGCAAGAATAGCCCCATTCGTTATCATACCATGCGACAACTTTCACCATATTGTTTTCCATAACCATCGTCGATTGGGCGTCAAAGATGCTGGAGTGGGAATTTCCGATGATGTCGCATGATACGATGGGATCTTCGGTATACTCAAGAATCCCTTTCAGCGGGCCATTCGCTGCGGCTTTCATCGCCGCATTGATCTCTTCAATGGTCACAGATTTCTTCAACTCCGCCGTAAGATCGACCACTGAACCATCCGATACGGGTACTCGCAGCGCATAGCCATCCAGTTTGCCTTTTAGCTCTGGTATCACTTTGCCTACCGTTCGAGCAGCCCCTGTCGTTGTCGGAATGATCGACAAGCCAGCCGCCCGGGCGCGGCGAAGATCTTTATGCTCCAGATCGAGAATTCGTTGATCATTGGTATAGGCATGGACTGTGACCATCAGGCCGCGGACAATGCCAAAATTTTGATGCAGCACCTTTACGACAGGGGCCAGGCAATTGGTGGTACAAGAGGCGTTGGATACAATTTTATGCTCATCTTTCAAGATGTCGTCATTTACGCCCATCACCACAGTGGCATCGATTTCATCTTTGGCCGGCACACAAAGAACCGCTTTTTTCGCTCCAGCCTTAAGATGCTTGGCCACATCATCGCGCTTTCTGAACACGCCGGTGGATTCGACCACAGCCTCGACGCCAACGCTGCCCCATTCCAGGTTGGCTGGATCTTTTTCAGCCGAGACCAAAATCTTTTTGCCATTCACAATAATCGAATTCCCTTCAAACGAGACATCACCCTTAAATTTGCCATGAACCGAGTCATATTTCAATAAATGAGCCAACACTTCTGCGCTAGTCAAGTCATTGATCTTGACAACTTCAAATTCTTTTCGATCCATCAATGCGCGAAAAACCAATCGTCCAATTCTACCGAATCCATTAATTCCAACTTTTACTGCCATAATTTCCTCCTCAGAACTTATTGATTCAACCTTTAAACTAGCGAAGCAAGCAATATTTATTATTGTACCTGAATGTGTATTTTGAAGCGTTTATTTGTTATTCTTAGAGACACAAAACGGAATGCTCGAATCATTAGGCTTTTCCGGCACAACCCAATAATTCGATTTTGCTTTTCACAACCTGTTTTATCGCCTCTCTTCCGGCGCCGATGATTTTGCGGGGATCGAAATTATCTGGCTTTTGAGCTAAGAATTCTCTCACACCAGCTGTAAAGGCGAGCCTCAGGTCGGTATCGATATTCACTTTGGTAATTCCCAATGAAATTGCCTTTTTGATGTCTTCGACTGGGACGCCTTTCGCAGCACCCAATTTGGCCCCATATTGGTTGGCTTTTTCGATGATCTCTGGGATCACCGTCGAAGCACCATGCAAAACAAGGGGAATGGCAATCCTTTTTCCCAATTGTTCTAAGCGATCGAAAGCCAATTTGGCTTCTCCTTTAAACTTGTAGGCGCCGTGAGATGTTCCAATAGCAACAGCCAGCGTATCACAGCCAGTCTCATTCACAAATCGCTCTGCTTCATCGGGATCGGTCAGTCGTGCATCGCGCTCGTCCACTGAGATATTATCTTCGATGCCACCCAACCGACCCAATTCCGCTTCAACTGAAACGCCAACTGCGTGCGCCATTTTTGCAACCTGTTTGGTGATGGCGATGTTTTCCTCCAACGGCGCATGCGACCCATCGATCATCACCGAGGTCCAGCCATACCGGAGACATTTCACAATTAAATCAAAATCAGTTCCATGATCCAAATGCAGGCTGATCGGTATTTTCGCCTGCATGGCCATTTGTCGTACCATGGTGGACAGGATTTCGATGCCACAATATTCAATGGCACTCGTCGAAGTGGCAATAATGACCGGTGCCTTTAATTCTTCATGCGCAGCGATAATTGCCTGGGTGATTTCCAGATTGCTCGTATTGAAGGCACCCACGGCATATTTCCCATCCTTTGCGGCTTGTTGCAGTTCTTTGTTGGTGACTAACATGGCAATTAACTTCCTGACGTTTGATCTATCGGCTTTTTCCCGTGTTGCCGGAAACGGGCAAACGCCAAATAGAGATTCATATAAATTATTGGCTTAAAAAATAGGTGTACATTATAAGAAAAAAATATCAAAATGTCAAGTTTTTTCTCTAAGCTCTGGCAATCGCGCAGATGATGATTTCCTTGGCCCCACAGGCGATGAGCTCGCGTGCACATTCATTCATGGTCGCACCCGTGGTTATCACATCATCGATCAGAATGACGTTTTTGTTTTGAATCGGTGTTTGCGAAACCACTTTGAACGCCTTATGGACATTTTTGAGTCGTTCTGATGCAGAGAGTGTCGTCTGAGAACGTGTATAACGAATTCGTTTTAAAACTTGATCACTGAAAGGCAGTCCGGTTTCAGCGGCGACCGCGCGACAAATTAATGCGCTCTGATTGTAGCCGCGCTCTCGCTTTCGCGTTTTATGGAGCGGCACCGGAATCAATAGGGTTTGATCGGGCGTTGGATGGAGTTGCTTTAATCGTTCCGCCATATAACTGCTGATGCGCTTTGCCAGAAATTTAAAATTCCCGTATTTTAACCGATGAATCACGGTTTGGACATCTGGGCTATATTGCCAAATAGCAATCGCTTGAGAAAAAAAGATTTCTCCCGGCAGTTTGGTTTGCAAGTCATCAATCAGATTGCTGGTTTCATCGAGTTTTGGGAGGCTGTTCCAGCAAGCTTTGCACAGCAGCCTTTCCTCTCGCTCCAATAAAGATTGGCAACGGATGCAATACGGCGGGTAGACGAAATCGAGGAGTGCTTGGAGCAGCACGGTGACAGGCTTGGTAACAGTTATGAGAACCTGTTTTCCTTGCATGACCCGACTCATAGAATTCGATCTTGGCGCGATGGACTCCAGCAGTTATATTTTTAGCAGCCCATCGCGCTTAGATCGGTGTTCGATCTCTTATAACCCAAAGTTATAAACGAACGCCACGCGGGGTGAAAATCGTTTTTGGGCTTTGTATTTGTTGGTTTCTTGATCGAGCCTGAAAGTATGGATATAGTCCATGAACAACATCAAGTAGGGCTTTACTTTGTAGCCGATGCCAATCCGAGCGATCGAGCGGTCGTCCAATGTAAATACGTCATTCAATGTCTCGATGCCCATTTTATCGTAATTGGCTTGAAAAGCCAGCATTGGAATCTTATCTCCAGAATCAGCAGCTAAATGGAGCACGCCGCTATTTTTGGTTTGATCCAGTCGTTGAAAATTCCCGACTAACCGGATGGTGTTGAGAATATGTCCAGCAAGTTCTCCGAACACGCCTTTGGTTTCATCCTGGATGGCAGCAAGAGAGAGATCTTTCCGATAGATTATGCTCTCGCTTGGTTTGAATCGTTCAACTTCATAAAAGGCATCGAAATAGGAGGGAAGGAATTCTTTGCCTAGGATGCGGCGCTCCAATTTGGCGGATACTTCAGCAACACCAGCGATCAGCCGGACATTGGTTTCAATTCCCAGTGCGATACCGGATCCGAAGGTATCTATTTTAGCCCAATCAAAATAAGTGAAAGTATTCAATAATTGGGTTTTGAAGATCGGCAACTCGATATCGAAGCCAAACGCATGAATGTCATCGCTGGTTCCGCGTCGCGAGTCAGGATCGACGTCTGTCACGTAGGTGGCGCCAAAGGTCAGGTTTTTTATGATAGGAATATCGATATAGGGCTTTAGCGGACGGACATAAGCTCGGGCGCCAAAGACTTCAAATCGACCGAGATTATTAGTTACTGTTTCAAAGCCGGCTGGGCCGAAGTCCATATCAAATTCCAGGCCGATCTTTCGCTGATCAAAGCTGGCTTCATTGGTGTAGTAGTTCATGATGAAGCCGTGCCCCAAACGTGCAGCATCCAAAGTTCCGATGCGGGCATAAAAATTATCGCGTTTGTGACCGTAGCGAATGTATCGGATCAGCCGCGCCCAATCGTAACTTTCATTCCAATCGACCGAACGGATGGCACCATTTTTGGTATTGTAGAGCAAATTAACATTGAGGCCAACGCCAAATTTGCCGAGGCTGAGATCGGGTCGCAAGTTAAAGGTCACATAGGTCTGGTCATCGATCACAGTCATGCCCAAACCACCGATAAAAGTGCCGCTATTGCCAAAGGGCGTCGCCTGTTGAGCGATGGATGGCAAACTGAGGCTGGTAGCGAAAATGATGCAGAGGGCCAGTTTCATAAATCGGTTCATGATTAGTTCCTTTCATTTATATGACGTTGATGATTCGTTTTTCGCTTGAATAGCATCGTCTGGGGCGCTCATCGGTTAGATTTGCTGTAAATATAGAGAGCCCAATTCAAAAAGTCAAGTTATATTTTTTGAACCCATAATGCTTAAATTTTTTACTTGATTTTTTTAGAGAAAATTCGTATTATCCCCGGCGTCTAAAATCTTAGACGGTTGAAACCAAATGCAGTTCAGACAATTTTTGTGGGGTTTCGTTCGATTCAAATTCACTTTTTGCTCCATCAAGGCTGGTGCGTGGAGAGACAGAGCGCCTTGCAATGTGAGAGGAATTGTAAAGGAGTTTATTTATGGCAAAAGTTTGTGTGATTTGTGGCAAAAAACCTTGGGTTGGCAAGCAAATTAGTCACGCGCATAATGTTTCCAGCCGACGGTTTAATCCCAATCTTCATAAGATCAAAATAGCGCTGGATGGCAAGGAGAAACGCGCTTATGTGTGCGCCAAGTGCATCAAGGCTGGGAAGGTCTCCAAAGCTATCTAATCGTCAAGGCTCATCTGATGAGCCTTTTTTGTTCGATCTGCTTACTCATTCGATGCTGCGCTTGAGGCAAGCTGATAAAAAGGAAGATCGAGGAAATGCGGCGATGAAATTACGTGTTGGTATGCTCGTTGGTTTAATGGTCAGCGTGATCGTGATGGCTGGCTGTTCGGCGTATAAAATGAAGGCGATCCGAGCCCAGCGGGACCATCGATATGATCTGGCGATTAAATTCGCGATGCGGCATTTGAGCTCTCATCCGAATGACCCAGCGATGCTCCGATTGTTAGATGAGGCTGCTCAGGGATATTATCAGCAGCTCCAGCAAAACATCGTGCATTTTGAACGGCTGGACGATTGGGTACGGGTCACACAATTGGCCGAACAAGGATATCAAACGTTGTTTGAAGTATCGCGGGTGGTTGGAACCAATTACCCAACCAAATCCCAATTGGATTTATTGCAATCCAAACGCGAGCAGTCGAAATTTAAGCATGCTGATGAGCTATATTCCATCGCACTGAAATCCTATCAGCAGGGCGATTATGCCACAGCGCTCGGGCAGTTGAAGGCGGTGAACGGCTATTTGCCCCATTTTAAAGACACCGATCGACTGCTGGCGGAGGCAGAGGGGCAATTGGCGGCTATGGAATATCAAAATGGTCGAAATTTTTTGAGTCAATCCCAGCTTGAGGCAGCGTTGGAGGCATTCCAGCGGGCGCTGAGCTATCGGCCGAACTATCTCGATACCCAGCAGCAGATCGAGCGGGTGAAAACGCAATTGGCTGATCAATTTTTTCTGGAGGGACAGCGGCATTTTCGGGCAGGAGATTACAAGAGTGCGTACCATGCCTTGAAACATTCGCTCCGCTATCAGCCGGAACATTCATCCGCTAAGCAGCTATTCGATGAGGCTAAGCAAAAGCTAACGGTTCGAGTGGCGATTTTTCCATTTTCGGCCAGCAGAATCGATGCCAGATTCGGAGAGTTGGCTGCGCAACGTCTATTGGCTCGGGCACTGCCGCAGCGTTCGGAATTTATGGTCTTCTTAGAACGAGAGCACCTGCAAAAGATCTTCGAGGAGCAAGCGCTATCGCAGACCGGCGCCATCGACGAGAAGACGGCGGTCGAGGTCGGCAAATTAAGCGGCGTCAATGTCATCGTGGTCGGTTCTATGACTCTGGTCAGTCAAAAGCTCTCTGGCCCCACGCCGCGGCAATTGATTGGCTATTACGATCAAAGTTATCGCGATGCCAAAGGCGTACAGCGCACCAAAAAAGAGCCCTTTCAATATACCAGTTATGAGGTCCAGCGAACCGCTGAGGTCAATATCAGCTATCGATTCATCAGTGTCGAAACCGGCGAAATTTTGTTTAATGAGTCCCTTACCCGGTCAGTCGAGGATCGTGCCGATTGGATCACCTGTCCTAAGGAATTCGTCAAATATTTGTCTTATTCAGATCAGAACAAAATCAATGCTGCGAAAGAGCCAAAATCATTGGATTCGTTGATCAACCAGGCGATCGACTCGCTCACCGATCAGATAGCCTCCAAAATGATCAGCCGATTGACTCCATTTTGATTACGGCTCAGAGCAAAGATTCATCAACCCTACACCATACGATTATTTCAGAGCATTGATCTCATGCCATTGGTCAAATGCTGGGCGAGCATGAATGGACTATGGGATCCATCGGACAAAAAGGATTTCGGATCCGCAGGTATCATAACTCCAATTTCCCATTGGTGATTGCGTCGATGCCAATTCACGATGCAGTTTTCGGAGAATATCAGGATGAAACAACGATTCACATGGATGATCGCTGTGATGGGTGCCTGGTGCATGGTGTCGCCAGGGTTCGCTGTCGAATACCCAATTATTGGGGTGGGAGTTTATGGCGGTTGGGCGCAGAATGAACTCATCCAGGGCGGCTCTGGGAAAATATTTTTGCGCTATTCTTTGGAAGCCTATGTCCCTGGCTTTAATGTTGAATTGAGTTATGCCACCAGCTTTTACACACCGCTGTCAGATTCAGTCATTTTTCATCCAGATCCAGTGGTGGAGAAGCGAACGATTCATACCCGCATTTTCGATCGCTATCCAGCCGTGGCGGGGATGGTTCAATTGCGGCCGTTTGGGAAGAGCAGCGTTTTGTTTCTCGGCGGAGGGGCTCAACTTCACTGGCTGCGTTCGAATCGAAAGACGACGGATCGGTATTGGGATGAGATCGCTCAAAAGTATCAACAGCTTGATGTCGCGGAGCGCTCGTTGTTGAATACCATGAAGTTTGGCTACCATTTGCTGGCTGGTGCTCGATTTGAACTCGGCGGTTTCGGCAGCCTGGATTTTGAAGTCCGAAAGACATTTTTAAATGTTGGTGCCGATGATTGGGATGATCTTTCGGCCTCCACGCAGTGGGGAGATAAAAGCTGGAGCAGCTTGAATGTCAATTTTGGAATGACCATCTATCTTTTTTAGCCGCATTGCAGACGGGTTCGGATTTATCCCAGGATCGTTAGAGAAGCCGTTAGAGATGACGATAATAAAAAAGGGCCCCATTTTCAAGTTTTCTTTGATCTTTTCTAACCAAATAGACCTCTTCGATTGAGGCCTGCGCGAGGCCAAAATCATCCTCACATCGCAAACGAAACTTTTCTGGCAAATGGATAGCCCCCGTTAGCCGAATAAAACCGCTATTTTTTGAGATAGAAGATCAGGATAAAAAATATGACCAAAATGGCGATCGAGGCCAACGCCCAGATATAGGGAGGCAGCGAAAAGATCGAGATTGTTTTGCGCCGACCAAGTCTCGAGTGGATGATGCGGTTCCATATTTTGGGGCGATGCTTGGTCAGATTTGCATCAGGAAGTCTGCCACTCCGAAGCCGTTGTTCAATTTCTTTGAGATCTTTCATAGATATTCTTTCAATTTGTTCAGGCCACGATGGATATGGGTTTTGACCGTATTCTCGGAGATGTCCAAAATAGCTGCAATTTCTTTGATGGATTTATTTTCGAAATAGCGAAGCGTTAGCACCGACTGATATTTGGTTTTCAGACGACTAAGAGCCGCATGGACCTTGCGGAATTGATCATTTTTGGCGATCGTTTCCTCGATTTCCAGCAGCTCTGAATCGGTATAGCGATCGTCTGCCAGCTTGGCTGCCATGTCGCTGGTCAACGCCGTGGTCCGTCGCATTTTTCGGTGCAGCTGATTGATTTCGTTCGTGGCAATGCGATAAAGCCAGGCAGAAATAGAGATCCCGCGCCATTTGAAGTTACCGATCTGATCGAATGCCTTGAGGAAGGTATTGGCGGCGATGTCATCAGCCAAATGGGCGTCCCCAGTTCGTCGCAGGGCATAATTAAAAATCTTGTCATAAAATTTATTGAAGAGCAGTTGAAATCCCGACGCATCGCGTTTTGCCCGTTCGATTAATATGCGTTCCGAGTCAAGTTCAATGTCATTGGCGAAGCATTTGGCGGCCACCCTTATCTCCAATTGAAAAATTAAATTGTGCTCACTGGTGCAACCATACAATTCCCCTCTGCGAAAAAAGTTTCACAATCGGACATCCAAATTACATTGGTGCTGGTCCCAAACATTAAATTTGAGCTAACATCTCATGCCGCTTGCCATTTAGGCTGTTAGGCAGATTTTTAATTGCTCGATCTATGCGGCAGTTCAATAGGGGATTTCTGACTGTTCAAAAAGGACATGAATGGATCGAATTCCAATTTTAGAAACTGGAACCAAATAGGAAGATTTAGCGCTCCATTCCGCGCTTGAGAAATTCGAATTGCTATCGGCAATTTATGGCTGCTGCACCGACAACTGCCCTCTGCTCCCGAATCACTGATTACTGTCTACTGATTACTGACCTCTGTCCACTATTCCCGAACCACGGTTCACTGCATACTACCGGCTGCTCTTTTATCCATAATTGCGCCATTCCATTAAAGCCGACAAATATTCATTCCCCCGCTGACTTCCGCGATCAGCCCGGTGGAATAATCGAAGTAGCCTTTCACAAGGCCAACGACTGCTTTGCCGATGTCTTCAGGAAACCCCCAGCGTTGTTGTGGCACCAGGCCTTCGGCAATGAGTTTGTCGTATTTTTCCTTTACGGCTGCGGTCATATCCGTTTCAATGATGCCGGGCCGAAGCTCAAAGACATGGATGCCTGATTCAGCAAGCCGGTGAGCGAAGATGCGAGCGGCATGGCTGAGGGCGGCCTTGGATAAGCAGTATTCGGCTCGCGACGGAGAGGAGTAGTAGGCCGAAATGGAAGAAATGAAAATGATGTAGCGGCTGGCAGGGGGATTCTGCTGTTGGAGCATATATTTAGCCACTCGTTGGGTCAGGAAAAACGGCCCTCTGGTATTGATGCTCATGACCCGATCATAGCTTTCTGGTGAAGTCTCCAGGATATCCAGTCGTTGTTTCGGCGCTACTCCGGCATTATTGATCAGCACATCGATACTTCCGAATGCCTGCAATGTTTGCTGAATAATCTTCTCGTGATCGGACAGATTTGAAATATCGGCCTGGATCGGCAGGAACTGAACACCAAGCTCTTCGATGCGTTCTTTGACTTCAAATAATCCTTTGTCGCGATTTTCGGGCTGGTAGATCACGTCCACCCCGACGATCTGAAAATCCGTCTTCGCTAACTCCAGCGCAATCCCCCGGCCAATGCCCTGGCCGGCACCCGTGACAATCGCTATTCTTTTTGTGCTCACATTCATTCCTCCGAATAAAATTTCATCCATATAAAACTCATCGAAACGATAAAAACAAGCGTATGGGGCAGAAGTTCCATAGATTCGAATTTCAGCTCATCGGATCTTCCTCGGAACTGGCTAATCTGCCTCCCCATTCGCTCGATTTGATCTCCAAGGCGCGCTACCGAATTGTCCCAGAAAGGGGGCTGATCAGTAAGTATTGATCAAGAGCCAGGGAATGGCGCGCTGACCAGCGGCTCCATGGAGATATGGCTCGAGGCGCAATTATTTCCCTCCAATGCCAGCCAGTTATATCCGTCAGACATCATCATGAAAAATTATCGAGCGAATGAAAGATAGCTGGTCAGTGGATTCAGAGCAAAAAATTATTGCACGATATTGTCCCTTAGATAATCATTCCATACCGTTTCAAACCAGGCAGGTTCCTGGGGAATCGGTCGGATAGCCACCCACTGTTTGTGAACCCTGAAATGATCATCGAGATAGATCTCCAAGATCTTCTGATTGACAAAATCGGTCTCTTGCGTCAGGCTGAACTTCCATTCATCGCCCAATTTATCGCACGGCTTATTCCCGGAAGGATCCATTACCAGATACGAGCCACGGCTCTTGCCGCCTTTTTCAAGATATTCGGCAATGGCCTCGAGATAGAGCGCGTGAGTGAGACAGAGATCGAAATTGCGGAACGCCGCGGGAAGCTCTGAGGGGGATGCAATTCTCATTTTCTTTTTCATTTGAAAATAGAGCTCCCAGGCGTCATGAACAGCCGGCCTCACCCGTTCGATGCTTCGAATATGCGCACCGCAGGCGGACATGCGCTCTTGAATCTCCGCACGGCTTTGCCAGATATCCAGGGCTTGTTCACGACTGGGGGCCAGGAGTTGTTTCGCCAGGAGCAATTTGCTGAGGATTTGGCGTTCGGTCGCGCGCAAAAATTCCGGCGCGCTTTTCGGCTCGCCCCGGTATCGCTTCGCAATGAACAGCGCCGCGCGCATGGAACCCACTTGCCCGGAATTTAGCGCTGAGCCTCCAGGCCGATAGACGCCGTGCGTCCCATTCGCCTCGCCCACTGGAAAAAGATGTTTGATATTCGATTCCCACCAAATATTCCCTTTCAGGCCACCGTTATTGTGCTGGGCACACACGGCGATCTCGAGGGGCTCTCGACCGATGTCAATGCCATGCTGTCGATACAGATCGATGGCGGGCTGGTTCATTTTGGCCAATCGCTGAATGGGGGTCCCAAGCAAGGCGCCTGATTTGTGGAGATAGCCGTAGGCCTCGGGGCTCAATTTTTCAAATTGGAAATCGTCGAGCACCCCTGCTCCAGAAGGATTGTGTTGAAAATCGAGGAACACCCGGCGACCCTTCATGACAGTTTCCTGATAGACCAGGATATCGATCAACGATGAACCGAAGCCATGGACCTTGCGCGGATCGAAGGGCCATTGGTAGCCCTTCAGGAAAATAGCAGTCGCCAGCGTTCCCATGTCTGGGAAATATTGGTTTAAAAACTGCTGGGGATCATGGCCATTTTGGTCCGTGGAAATGTATCGAGGGATCACCTGCTGATAGGTACCAGACAAGTTCCAGCGGAATTTGATCGAGGCAATGCCGTATTGGGATTCCGTAAGATTGGTCCCCACAGCGCCGATCTCGAACGCCATGCCGCTGGCGCCAAGCTGGCTTTCAGGATAGACCGAAGTCTTGTAGATGCCGGCAGGACCACCAGTCCCTAATATCACGTTGACAGCATTGAACACGACGAAGCCAAAATTGTCAGATTTCAGCCGGGATTTATCCAGCGCAACGGCGCCAATCACATGCCGTTCTGGCCCATGATCTTCCGTGAGCAGGCCGATGACCTCAAAACCATCAAAAATTTGGATCCCCTTCCGCTTCACATCAGCTGCCAACATTTCAAACATGAGATGCGAGGTGAGCGGCCCAGCCGATGTGGCACGCTGTCGCGGATCGTGATCGGTTTTGTAGCCAACATACGCACCAAAGCGATCGTGAGGGAACGGTACTCCCAAATGCACCAGATGAAAGAACGCCGCCACAGAATTGATGGCCTCGCACAGCGCGATATCGCCGTGCATACATCCGCCTTTGAACAGATCGCGCGCCATGTCCATGGGTGAATCTGGTTGATCGCCGGCAAGGGATAATTTGTAATAGGTCTGCTTATCCGAACCAGTATTGTTCGAGGTCCCGCCGCCCCACTGATCCGTAACGATCGCCAGGTCGGTTTGTCCCTGTTCATATAAATTCACTGCGGCATTCAGCGAGGCGGCGCCGCTGCCAATGATGATTGTGTTGCAGGAATAAACCGGGATAGAGAGGTTGCTGATGTTGATTTCGACCTTTCGCACTTCAGAACTCCAAATTGAGGGAATGAGAACCAATTTCGACCAATGCGATTGTCAGACTCCGAATCACAAGATGAAGATGAAATCACTATTTCTAACGAACCATATCAATCATCAGGCTCAGTTCGTCGACCATTTTGCCTGCATCGCCGCCGTACCCGACGCTTTTGAAACGAATCATCCCATTTTTGTCAATGACAAATTTGGTGGGGATGCCTTCGACGCCATAGGCCGTCACCACCTCATGATTCGAGTCGAGTAACACGTGAAAAGGATAATTCTTCTTTTTGATAAAATTGGCGACTCGTTGTTGGGCGTCTTCGCCGCGTTCCCAGGTATTGATAAACAGAAATTGGACCTGATCATCGGCCTTGAATTTCTCCACGGCCTGCTGCATCCCTGGAAAGGAGGCAAGGCATGGCCCGCACCAGGTCGCCCAGAAATCCAGAATGACGACTTTGCCGCGAAGCGATTGCAAGGAGACCGAATTGCCTGCCAGATCGACCAGGGTAAAATCCGGCGCCACTTCGTTCAGCATCTCCCGCTGCAGTTTCGCCCGAAGTTTGGTTGATGCGCTGGCTTTTAGCGTTGCAAAATGTTCGGCAAATCCATCCTCAGAGCCTTTGACCTGCTGGTATGCTGTTTTCAATAGCGCCTCGAAGGCCGAGGAACTTTTTCCTGCCTGAAATAGCCCATTGAGGAAGTCGTAGGCCTGTTGGCTCAGTCCAGCATCCAATAGCGCCCGCACATAGCGCTCGTTGATGTCGCTATTGGATTGAAGGGTGAGTTGCACCGCTTCGGCGAACACTGGTATGGATTCGTTTAGCCGATTGAGTTTATATAGCGCATAGGCGTAAGTGTCCAGGATATAGCCCAATGATGCTTGGCGACTTATTCGCCATTGATTCGAGGTTAAGTAAGCTGGTTTTTTCGTTGTTGGCGCATCCAATTCTCTGCGTGCCAAGGCGATCGCCTGCCGCGCCAAATCTGCGGCTTTGTCCAATTGGATGTCTTTCTTCACCATATCCCAGGCAACCGTGTTATACAGCATCGAATTAGGTTTGGTAATCTCAGTTTCCAAAAATGCTATCGCGTCATCATATTGCTGAGCCGTAACATAGTCATTGATGAGCATCATCTCCATGTCGGCGATGCGGCCGCTTTGTGGAAAATCTTTTTTGAACTGCTGCAATTGGCTGGATTTCGCGCTTAGATCTTTTTCAGTATAAAATTTTTGAAGCCGCTCGGATTGGACCAGCTCGCCAAAGGGGTCAGCAGCGCGGATTTCCTTTTTCAATGCCTCGGCCTTCTCTGGTTGCTGCAGATAATCATACCAAGTGGTGAGCAATTCCTTTTCACTTAAGCTGAGATCGCCCTTCGTGGCGAGGCTATCCGCCTCTGCCAAAATGCGGTCTTTGCCAGTGCGCTTGTCGGTAGCCAATAGCAATTGCCAATAGAGATCTCGATGTTTATTCTTTTGAGCCGGGAAGCGAGCCAACTCCTGTTGCAGATGCTCCATCGCCAGTTGCGTATTGCGGGGCAATCCTATGAGTTGGAGGCCCAAAAAATAAGCGTGCGCCAGCGCTGCATGAGTCCCGGGGAGATCCTTGTGCCGAGCATCGGTCAATAAGATGCGATATCCTTCTGGCTCGCCATTGTCTATTAAATCTTCCGAAGAAAATACGATGAAAATCGCCCGGGCGGAGCTGTCTGGAATAAAAGTGCTGCTCCAGATCTTTCCGCGTCGAGATAACGTTAGCTCTATGGCGATCGGCTCATTCGCTGCTTCTGAAAATTGATAGGCAGCCGCTTCGATTGCCGTCACATTTTCCAGGAGACCACCGGCTGGATTGTAGCTTATCGTGATTTTCCTGTTCGGCTGCGGCGTGGAGGGCAAATAACTAAACTGTTGGGATTGAAGATCGCTGATTAGTAGGCTCCATGCAAAGGCTACCATGAGTAAAATTGACGTGGGTTTCATACGCGTCTCCTTTCGTATTAAAGGTTGGGATGGCATAAAGTGCAATCATGATTATTCATTGCAAGAAGAGAGACAGGGGTAAAAGATGGCCAGCTCATTGGATTGGGGATTCGTCCCTTCGATGGAATGAAACGAAATGCCACTTGCCCGATGCAAACCCAAGCGGTAATAAAAAACTGTAGAAAATGTAAAGACGACATTGTCATTGATTCTTTAAACCCGAGATTTTGTGTTCTCATCGTTCGATCGATTTGGGCAAAGTTGAAGGAAAAGGCAGTAGCTGTCACTTATTCGATTTTTAAACTGCCTGTCGCCTTCTTTGGTTCACAGAAATTTTCGATGGATCCGGCCAGCATAGATAGACTGCCAGCAAAGGACAAATCGGGATCGCCACAATTCGGTCGGCGGCTGACATGAATGACCGCTGCGCTCCGCCAAAACGATGATAAAACTCCTCCATGGATTGATTGGACGGCGAAGGTCCATGCCGCATCCATCCAAACCAAAAGCAACGGCGCCAGCATCCCCGCACTTCATAGAACTTTTTCACGGGCAAACCCAATGGCGCAGTATTCGCGCGTGATCGAGCACAACGCCAATTCGTTCTTAGTGGAAAAATCAGCACCAAAAAACGCTGTCATGCCATCAGCAAGGGGGCAGCCAGCATGACAATTTGGTTTGTTTTGATAATTTTGCACTAAAAACCCATTCGTGCCTGACTGAATAGAGTACTTTTTCGATCATGTTATTGCGAGCGATTCGAAGCAATCTCTTTATGTTCTATGCCTGAATGGGATTGTTTCGGCATCTGCCAACTGGCGGACGCCTCACAATGACTGCCAAATTAGTGATCAATGCGCTTTCTTTGTTCGAGCATTCATTCTTATTGCAAAAAACAACCCCAGAAAAACGCTCTCATGCCATCCGTTGGGTGGCGGACGGTATGACAATTTCACTTGTTTTGATCATTTTGCAACAAGAACTCATTCGGATGAATCATTTTTGTGCTCCATATTTCTCGAATAAATGCTTGGCGTGGAGGTATCGGGCATTCTGATTGTGAGCGGCAAAATAGTTCATCCAGTTTTTCAAGATGAGCTCCTGGCTGCTGCGCTCCCGATCGGTGATAATGTCCAGCTCATTCATTTGCTCGATGATCCGCTCGGTTCTCTCCCAATCTTTGGTCAGCCATAGTTGCTGCAATGCATTCAAAAAGGCGTTCTGGCAATTTCGCTTGAAATCATCATTATCAGGATATCGGTGGATAGCATCGACCATGATCTCGAAGGCGTCATCAAATTGCTTTGCCTGAAAAAGTTCATGTCCCCAACGATAATAGAGTGAGATTTCGAACCGGCGATTGGAGCGGGAGTCGCTATTGAGCATCCGGGCCAGCTTGACCATTTCGTAGGCCTGTGGATAATCTTTCTGTTCGGCATGGAATACCGCGCGATTGTAGCAGATCAACCCCAATAATTCTGTGTTGTCAATAGGACGACCATGGGCATTTTCATGGGCGTAAAGCCGATCGAGTCCGATCTTCAGCGCCTCATTGTGAGGATAATATTGCAAAAGATATTTGGAATAGCGTTGCAAATTATTGATGATATTGAAACCCATGGAAGTGGTGTTTTCGACCATAAGACGCTCACCAACGTTGCTGAAGATGGTATAGACATGGGTGGGGGTTTCGAATGCCTCGGTCGATAGCCCCAGTTCATCACATACCAGATTATAGAGCACCGTAGCGCTGACGCAATTAAATGCCCGGCGCTCCATAATATCGAACAGCGTGGTCGCATGAACGTGATAATCTTGTAGCCAGGTAGTATGGAGATAAAGGAACAGCTTTTCAGCGGACGGGACGCGGTCGAACCCGATCAGGTTTTTGGCCCGAATGTCGCTCAGCAGTGCTTCGAACCACATCATCCCTTGTTGGAGGCGTTCCACGCTATCGGCGCCAGAGACGATAAAAGCGGCTTGAATGCGCGAAAAATCGTCCAATTGACCATCGGACAAATCGTGAGCTAAGCGTAAGGATAACGGCTGGCCCAATAGGCCAATGGTTAAACTCAGGCTGATAGTGAATGTCAGTAGAGATCGCATGGAATACGTCCGATCATAGAGTGCAATGTCCTTACAAATTGGTCAGCCCTGCTCGGTGACAATGGCTGTGCCGTTTGCGCTGGCTGGCCGAGCAAGGGTCAGCAAAAAGGTGATTAGCTTTTGAAACGACGAGCTTGATCGCAAGGATATGAGTCGAATGCATCCGAATCGCGATGGATTCGAATACCCGCTTTCGCTACACCGGCGCTGCTGCTGTTAGGTCGATGAAATGATCCAATTGCTGTGGTTCTGAAACGACTCCGACCAGATCATTCTGTTCAAACCGAAAATCAGGCTCGGGATTCATCAGCAGCGAACCATCCCGTAGCACGGCGACGACCGAGACGCCGGTCCGCTTTCGGATTTGTAGCTCCCGAATCGATCGGCCGATAACTGGGCTTCCTTCGGCGATGGTCACCCAGTTCAAATCGATCAGATTGCAGGCGCTCTGCAGTTGCGCAATGGTGCGATAAGAATAGTTGCTTTCGTAGAGCGGGGCGTACATTTCCCTGCGAATGGCATCGGTTAGCTGCTGGATTTCTTTGATGGAGATATTTAAATGTAACAGCGCCTGACGGGTGAATTCCAGGCTGGCTTCGAACTCGGGCTGAACCACCTCATAGACCCCGGCCTGGTGCAACTCCTCGGTATGCTCCTCATTGATCGCTCGGGCGACGATGTGCAATTTGGGATAAAGCTGTCGGATGCGATCGGTAATGGCCTTCGTAACGACCACGGACGGCACGGTGAGCAGCACCAAAGTGGCGCGCTGGATCTGGGCAGCTTGCAACACCACCTCCTGGCTGGCGTCGCCGCAGACAATAGGGAACCCTTCGGCCTTCAGTAGCTCCACCCGACGAAAATCCTGCTCGATGATAACGAACGACAACTGCAATCGCTGCAAGATTCTGGCGATATGATGTCCCACGCGTCCGCCACCAGCAATGACGACGTGGTCCGATAAACCAGTTCTCGGCAGGTTTATGGTATCCAGCGGCTCATGTTTGAAATATTTTTTCTTAAGCGAATACAACGGGGCTGCCAAACCCGAAACGAACGGCGTGAGCACCATTGTGGTCACCGTGGCCGTGAGCATGAGCGAATACAGGCTCAAATCGATGGCATGAGTGGTCAGACCGACCCGCTCCAGAACAAAAGAGAATTCGCCGATTTGAAACAAGCCCAGGCCAACAGCTAATGGGACGATATTCCGATAGCCAAACAGGCGACTGATCCCGGCAAAAATCAGTCCCTTGCCGATCATCACCAGCAGGATCAGCAGGATGATCATTTTGAAATTCGCCAGCAGGAATTTCGGATCGAGCAGCATGCCCACCGAGGTAAAGAACAGCAGGCCGAAAATATCGCGCAGCGGAATGATGTCGCTCAAAGCCTGATGGCCGTAATCGGATTCGCTCAGCACCATGCCGGCCACGAACGCACCAAAAGCAAATGACAAGCCGAACAGGTAGGTCCCATAACCAACTCCAAGCCCCAGCGCGGTAATGAACAACAGAAACAGCTCGCGCGAGTTCCAGCGAGCGATTCGACGCAGCAAAAACGGCAGAATTCTGGTCCCCAATAGGACCATCAGGGCGATGAAAATCCCGGCTTTCACCACCGCGATGCCCAGCAATGGCAGCCCTGCGCCAGGATTATGGATCTGGGGCAAAATGATCATCATCGGAACAATAGCCAGATCCTGGATGATCAGCATACCGATCATCACCCGACTGGACAGCGTGCCCATCCAGCCCTGGCTCATCAGCGTTTTCAGCACGACCATCGTGCTGGAGATGGAGATCAGGGCGCCAAGCCAGATGGACTTTTGCCAGCCAAAGCCGAAAAGTCTGCCGATCGCCACCCCCAGCGCGATGGTCAATATCATCTGAAGTGGCGTTCCCAACAGGGCGATCTGCCGAACCGGCTGCAGCTTGCGAAACGAAAATTCCAGCCCAATAGCAAACAGCAGCAGCGCCACGCCGATCTCGGCCAGGCGTTCAATTTCTGGCGTACTGGAAACCGTGACGAGGCCGGTATGCGGCCCAATGATGGCTCCTGCCAGAATGTAACCGATGATCAACGGCTGTTTGACCAGTCGTGCCAACATCCCGCCGATTAAGGCCGCGATCACGATGATGATGATGTCGCCAGCAATGCCCATGCTTTTCGTCCCTGAATCGGATGATTTGCATAACTCGAACTATCTTAGTGATGACTTACCTGGGTTTTATTTAAAATCGGTGGCGTTAGTTCCGATCTATTTTTCCTATTTTTTGCCATGAAAAGCTTTAAATTCCTAAATCCCAAACTTCAAATTTCAAATAAAATTCAATCTCAAATTCTCAGATTCAAAAACTGCCGTTTCGGTCATTGAATATTTGTGTTTGTGAATTATTTGGAATTTGTTTTTTGGGATTTGGAATTTTTTATCTGTTGGTTTTATCAATCAATTGGAAATATTTTTTCAGGAAATTACTCATAGCATAAATTTCTAAAATGAACCATGAGGATTGAAAAAGATTACTTTTTGCCCTCGAAACAGACGGAATGACACGAAATTCTAAAAATAAAAAGTGAGTTCAATGACTTTTCGAGTGTTTCGTGAGGCAACTATTGATAATCATTTCAATTTTAGAATTTCAAGTTAAGTCTTTTTATCCGTTGGTTTCATCTATCAGTTGGGATGAAAAAAAGGAATTGAGATGGTTTCGGGATAAACCGAAATTCCCAGTTTCCAATCTTCAAATTTCAAATAAAATTCAATCTCAAATTCCCAAATTCAAAACGGTTCGTTTCGGTCATTGAATTTTTGTATTTAAAATTTATTTGAAATTTGTTTTTTAGGATTTGGAAATTCACCTGGAGTGCTAAATTCTTAAGCGCAATCGGTGCCTGTTGAATTGGCTGATTCCCCACATCAGCAATGAGAAACCCAGGCCAGGATAGATTGGCTCGATACCAAAGAAAAAATGTCCCGATGCGAATCGTGCTGAAAACAGCCAGATCGCCGATAAAATCGCACTTCCAGCCATGGATACCAGCGCAAGCTGTCTTTTCATCCGAAGTCGGGGGAACAGGCTGGAAATCACTGGCACCAACAGCGCAGGCGTGCCGATCGAACCCACATCTTTCCAAATGCGGATGATGGAGCCAGCGTAAGCCGCAATGGCGATGGCCAATGCGCCGCTCAGGATGAGCCCGATACGTGTGTAGCGATTGATCTCTTTCGGCGAGGCCTTCGATTTGATACGCCAGAGAAAATCCCGACCAAACGTGATGGCAGCCAGAAAGGTGTAGCTATCGATGGTGGACATCACCGTGGCCAGCATGCCGATGAAAAAGAAACCCAAAGCGACAGGCGGCAGCAATTGCTGGGACAATGCCAGATAGGAGCTCATGGGATCCTTTAGATCGGGCAACGTGGCTCGGGCGTACAGCCCGGTGAAAGTGGTGAGAAAATCGAAGAAGATCCAGAATAGGATTGATATAAAAATGCCGAATTGGGCAGTGCGCTGGGTTTTGGCCGCAAAACAGCGCTGATAGAAGCTTGGCTCGATAAGCGTTTCCAGCGCAATAAAGAACCAGACGATGATATAAGTGGCGCCATGATCGCCATGCCAGTTCAAATGGCCAGCGGGCAGATGGGTCTGCAAATAACTGAACCCGCCATAATGGAAAAACGCCACAATTAAGAGAAAGATAAAGCTGCCGAACATCAGGAGGAACTGGGCTAGGTTGGTGCGCACCACGGAGCGGAAACCACCGATCAATACGAAGCTGGTGGAGAGGATGGTGCCGACGATCAAACCCCACCACAGGGTCCAGCCGAAGAAAAATTTCAACAGGACGGCCAACTCCAGCACGTACGCCGCAGGGACGGTCATCACAAAGACGAAAAATGCCCCGAGCAACGATGCGGGCTGGCCATAGGCGCGCTCTAACTGATGGGGGATGGTGTACAGATTTAACGAACGGGCTTTGCGAGCGAGAAAAATCCCGAACAGCGCCGCAGCGCAGTAATAGGGCACACCCAGCACCAGCCAGTTGGACAATCCATAGCGGAAAGAAAATTCGCCCACGCCCAGAATACCGCCGTACCAGGTGGAGACCAGCGACGCCACGAAAGCGGGCAACGTGAGTTTCCGACTAGCCAGAAGAAAGTCCTTCGCATCGCTCAGCCGATCCAGGCGCCAACGCTTGAGGCCAAGAATGAGGATGAATAAAAAATAGCCGAAGATGATTGAGCTATCGATCGGGTGCAATTGGTTCATGCAGGATCGCTTTCGATTGGTTAATGATGATGGCTGATTTTTTCACTGAATTGCTATGTCCCCAGCTGCTGGGACAGCCACGGTTCATTTAGAAAGACATCTGTGATCGTTTTATTCACCGTGGGAAAAATCACTGACCGGTCACTGTGAGTGACCGGTCAGTATTTATCGAGAAACATCACTGACCGGTCACTGGGAGTGACCGGTCAGTATTTATCGGGAAAAATCACTGACCTGTCACTCTGAGTGACCGGTCAGTATTTATCGAGAAACATCACTGACCAATCACTGTGAGTGACCAATCGGTATTTATCGAGAAACCTCACTGACCGATCACTGTGAGTGACCGGTCAGTATTTATCGAGAAACCTCACTGATTGGTCACTGTGAGTGACCGGTCAGTGCTCAAATCAGATTTACAAGCTGGTTTCAATTCCCACGAAGAAATTCCTCCTTGCCCCGGGCCACAGGTAATTTTCCCCGGCCCAGCTATCATAATAGCCAGCCGTCTCGTATGTCTTATCTAGCAGATTGTTGACCCACAGGCTTAGTCGGATGCCGCTCAGGCCCAGCGCTTTCGACAATTGATAGGAGAGGTGAAAATTCAATAGCGAATATGCTGGGATGGAGCGCTCTTTCAGCTCGTTATTATCCAGATACTGGCGACCGATATGTTGAAGGAGCAGATAGCTGGTTATTGGCCCAATGGCATATTTCAGGCGCACATTGGCCATCGTGCCCGGGAATCCGGCGATGGTTTTGCCATCATATTTGATCGCCCTGGTACCGATGAAATTCCAATCGGCATCATAGATCGGATCGAGCTGATTGAACCGGGCGAAATAATTCTGGCTGAAGGCAAAGGCGGTGGATAGTTCCAACTGCCTGGTCAGTGCCAGCGCCAGATAACCCTCGATGCCCCGATGCACGGTGCGATCCGCATTTCCCTTAATGGGAAAACCATCTTTATCCACTTGGCTATAGGGGACGATCTCGTTGTGGAAATTCATCCAGTAACCGTTCAATTTCATCTGAAACCGTTCCCCTCGATAACCCAGGCCCAGCTCGTAATCTAACAGTCGCTCGGGTTGGGTCAGCGGTTTCCGCCATTTCAAATACGCTATTTCGCCGCTATTGGCTCGAACCGTATCAGCGCGACCAAACAGCGGCGCCACGCCTAGGTCATCCGGTCCCTGCCAAATATCGAACAGATCGTCATCCGATGGCTCGCGATGAGCGACCGCAATATTGGCGAACACGTTCCAGGCGGAGGTGATATTGTAATTGGCGCCGAATCGAGGATTGAAAAATTGATAATTGACCTGATAGGCATGGCGATTGAGGCCCGAGAAATTGCCCCGTTCCTGCTGCTTGAAATCGTAGCGCTGCCATTGCAAATTCAGGTCAGCCATCACCGAGAGCGCCGGTGTCAATTGATACAGCTCATGGGCGAATACGGTGGCTAAGAACTTTTTGCCCAGATACTGATAATATTTGTTGTCCGGCGAAGCGCCTGGCGGCAGTTGCGCGGCCCAGATTACTTTGCCGTAATGATCGCTGCCAAAGCCATAGCCATCGAACCCCAGGCTGAGCGTACCCTTCGGATGGCTCCAATCCACCCTCGAGATCCAGCCGACCTGATCCTTCACCACCCATTTCTGCCGCACCAGGTCGGTGCGTTTCACCAGCGTGGAATCGGGCAGGTAAAAAGGATTCAGGCCATATTCGACCAGCTTCTGCCCAGTCTTGAACGCCTCATAATAGCCTTTGCCGTGGATGTAATACAATGAATTATTCCAGCTCAACCGATCCGAATATTGCCAGCGATGGTGCAGCTCATAGTGCGGCTGATGGAAATTGTCCACAGCGTTAGGGTAGGTGATGGGATTGTGACGATGATTTTTCTTCAGCTCGCTCTGAGGCGAGGCTTCCCAGGAAGCGTGCGTCAATTCAGGTCCGCCATAGACATTGATGAACGTCGTGGTCTTCAACCCATAGCGGGCCGCGCTGAGAAAATAGGCCCACATATCTACGGCAGAGTTCTGGCGATAGCCATCGGATAGAATTTTAGAGAAGCGAGCCGAAACCGCGTATTGGTTATCGATCAATCCGGAATGGAGCTGGACGCGGTATTGTTGCGTGCCATAGCTGCCCGCCCCAGTGGCAATTTTGATCTGCCGCGGCTGATTCATCTCCGTGGTAATGATATTGACCGTGCCACCGAACGAAGAGCTGCCATACAGCGAGCTTCCCACCCCGCGCTGAATCTGAATATCCTCCACTGACGCGAGAAAATCGGGCATATCCACCCAATATACCTGATGGTCCTCTGGATCGTTCAACGGAATGCCGTTGATCATCACGGCCACGCGCTTCTGATCGAAGCCGCGAATTTTCAGATAGGTGTAGCCCAGCCCGTTGCCGGCATCCGAATAGGCATAGATGCCCGGCACCTCGGCCAGCAGCATGGGGATATCCTGGGCCCAATACCGCTGTTTCAGCTCCGGCCCGGGCAGGTTCACGAATGCCACGGGCGTTTCCCGTTCCCGAGCGCGATTGGCCGTGATCACCACCTCCTGGCCAGGGAGAATCCGCGGCCGCAGATTGAACTCCATCGTGATGGGGTCACGCTGACCAACAATTCGCTGCTTGCCCACCTCATAACCGATGTAGCTGGCACTGATCACATAATTTCCGACCGGCACTTTCAGTTCAAAATAGCCGTTCGCATCACTGGCCGTCCCAATGCCCGTCTGCTCGATTAGAATATTGGCCCCAGCCAGCGGTTGTCCGGTGCTGGCATCGATCACTCGGCCAGAAACCTTCAGATCGATCTGTGCCCCGACCTGGGACACACCCATGAAAACGACAGCTATTATGAGCACAGCAAATTTGAACATCTTTTCCATAATGTTTCCCTCCTATGTTTTATTTCGGCTTTCACTTGTCGGGCCACGTGGATTTCATCCGTCAGGGTTTTATTCACTGGAGTTAACCCGTCATGGTTTTATACCCCCTATGGCTTTCACCCGTCAGGGTTTTATTCACTGGAGTTAACCCGTCAGGGTTTTATGCGCCCTATGGATTTTACCCGTCAGGGTTTTATGCGCCCTTCGGCT